>JAEEGG010001479.1_pt1 | contig 63872 bp, 45 predicted proteins | sample 9134161 | NCBI WGS metagenome assembly JAEEGG01 (sample SAMN16246543, study PRJNA631951) | gut metagenome | biome: gut microbiome; feature: rumen; material: CR-attached | host: Bos | place: Iran: Karaj | collected 2018-10
TGGCGCCGAGGAGCGACGGAGACAGGCGGGAGGTCACGAAGATGGAGGTCGGGCCGTCCGCGCCGCCGATGATGCCGATGGACGCGGCGTCCTTGATGTTGAACGTGATGCCGGGGACGACGTTCAGGGCGAGCGCGCCGAGCAGAGCGCCGAAGATGCCGAACTGCGCGGCCGCGCCGAGGAGGGCCGTGCGCGGATTCGCGAGCATCGGGCCGAAGTCGGTCATCGCGCCGACGCCCATGAAGATGAGGCACGGGAACACGCCGGACTCGATGCCGACCATGTAGATCATGCCCTGGAGTCCGTCCGGGCCGCTGATGCCGGCGAGCGGGATGTTGGCGAGGAGCGCGCCGAAGCCGATCGGGAGGAGCAGGAGCGGTTCGAAGCCCTTGACGATGGCGAGGTAGAGCAGGATGAGTGCGACGAACATCATGAGGAGGCGTCCGATGCCGAGGATCCAGGTCTTGCCGAAGTCGGAGGTCGTCTGGCGGTAGATGTCGTAGATGCCGGTGCTGTGCCAGAGGTTGTTGATGGCGGTGCCGAAGCCCGGGAGGGACTTCGCCTGGCTGCCTTCGCGCACGGATTCGTTGTAGAGCATCGAGGGCAGGAACTCGGCCACGACGTCGCCGGTTTCGAGGGAGGACGCGACCAGAAGGCCGTCCTTCACGTTTTCGACGGCCATGGAACGCGCGAGGATCACTTTGCCTTTGCTGCGGTTGACCGGCTTCACGATGAGGATTTCGCGTCCGTCGTGAAGGTCCTTGCCCTTCGCGAAGGAGACGGAGTACACGAGGCCGTAGCCCTTGGCGGCGCGGGTCGCCTCGACCACGCTCTTCGCATTGTCAAGGACCAGTTTCGCGCCGGCTTCGTCGCCCGCGAGAAGCTTTTCGGTCGCGACGGCCGCGGCATCGGCTTCGTACTTCGCCATCGTGGAGGCGTTGCCCCAGACGTAAACGAGGTAGACGTGGCCCGTGGCGGGGTCTTCGTACCAGTCGAAGCATTCATCGGGTTCGGACATCTGGCTGTTGCGTTTGAGGCGGGGATTTCTGGCCTCAAGCTCGGACAGCTTCTTCGGGAACGCGGATTTCACAGGTTCGGCGGTCTTCGCCGCATCGGCGGCCGCCGCCTGAGCCTGCTGCGCGGCGGCCTGCTGCACGGCGATGGCGTCCTGGGCGGACAGCACGAGCCCGGCGGAGCAGAGGACCGCGAAGAGGATCGCAAGAATGAGATTACGCATGGATCACTTCTCCTCGACTTTGAAGAGGGCCTGACCGGAGGTGACGACGGCCTTCACGTCGACGCAGATCTCGCGGATGACGCCGGCCTTGTCGGGCTTGATCTCGTTTTCCATCTTCATGGCTTCGACCACGGCGATCACGTCGCCGGCTTCGAATTCGTCGCCCTCGGAGACCAGGATCTTGGTCACGGTGCCGGGGAACGGGCTGTTGATGTCGACGGTGTTGCCGGAACCGGCGGACGGAGCGGCGGCCTTCTTGGCGCCGCCTTCGGTGACCTGGCCGGCGAGGTCGGCGGTGATCACGCCGCCTTCCTTGACCTGGACGTTGAAGGTCTTGCCTTCGACCGTGACGGTGTAGGCGGCCGGGACGTCGTTCTTCGCCTTCGGGGCGGCGTCGGCGGCGTAGCGGATGCCCATGGGCTTGTCGCCCTTCAGGAACGCGATGCCCTTGTCGCCGCAGGCGGCCGCGATGAAGATGTTCTCATCGGTGACGGGGAGGTTGTTCTGCTGGAGGAGTTCGGTGTTGTACTTCACGCCGAGCTTCGGATTGGCGTCGTTGATCTCGACGACGGACTTGGTGGTCGGCTCGAGCTGGAGCTGATCCTGCGCCCACTTCACGACCTGCGGATCGGGTTCGACCGGGGTCTTGCCGAAGTAGCCGAGGACCATCTTGCCGTAGCCGTTCGGATCGAGCTTCCAGGAGCCGTCGGCGTTCTTGCCCATCACGGCGTTGCGGAACGCCTGCTGGAAGTAGAACTGGGAGACGGGGGTGACGGAGGTGCCGAAACCGCCGCGGGCGACGACCTCGCGCATCTCTTCGATGCAGGCGTCGTACTTGTCGAGGCAGTTGTTGTCGCGCATCATCTGGGTGTTGGCCGTGAGCGCGCCGCCGGGCATCGGGCTGAAGATGATCTCGGGGGAGACCTGCATGGACTCGGGCGGCATGAAGTACTTGCTCAGGCACTGCTTGAAGACCTTTTCGACCTTCAGGATCTTGTCCGGGTCGATGTCGAGCGTGTAGTCGGTGCCGCGCAGGCGGTGGTACATGGTGAGGATGTCGGTCTCGCAGGTGCCGCCGGAGAGCGGGGCCATGGCGAGGTCGATCACGTCCGCGCCGGCGGTGATGGCGGCCCAGTTGCAGGCGACGGCCATGCCGGCGGTGTCATGCGTGTGGAACTGGATTTCCTTCGCGCCGACGCCGTATTCCTTGTCGAGGATGGCGCGGGCGGCCTTGATCGTGTCGAACACGGTCTGCGGCGTGGAGGTGCCGGAGGCGTCCTTGAACGCGAGGCTGTCGAACGGGATGCCGGACTTGATGATCTCGTTCAGGCGGTCTTCGTAGAATTTCGGGGTGTGCGCATAGGGCTCGTTGAGTCCGGGAGCCAGGCCCATCATGGTGATGGTGATCTGGTGCTTCAGGCCGTTCGCGGCGATGGCGCGGCCGGAGACGTCGAGGTTGCGGACGTCGTTCAGGGCGTCGAAGTTGCGGATCGTGGTGATGCCGTGCTTCTTGAACATCTTCGCGTGGAGCTGGATGATGTCGGTGGACTGGGAGGAGAGGCCGACCACGTTCACGCCGCGGGAGAGCGTCTGCAGGTTCACGTCCGGACCGACCGTGGCGCGCCACTTGTCCATCATCTCGAACGCGTCTTCCTGGCAGTAGAAATAGAGCGCCTGGAAACGGGCGCCGCCGCCGATTTCGATGTAGTTGATGCCGGCCTTCACCGCCGCGTCGAGGGCGGGCAGGAAGTCATCGGTTTTGACACGGGCGCCGAGGCAGGACTGGAATCCGTCGCGGAAGGAGCAGTCCATGAATTTGATTTTTTTCATAAGAAGGGGTTGCCTTTATGGTTGTATATGTTATTCTGTTTGATTTCTGCGGTTCATTTCCCTGCGCGGTACAGCTTGACGGCTTCGATCGCCGCCAGCGCGCGGACCCGGTCTTCGGGAGAAAGGGCTGCCTTCGCGCCGGACGCTTTTTTCTTTTTCGGCGCGGGTGCGACAGGTTCGAGGAAGTTCGAGAAGGGGGCCAGCGCCTTCGACATCACCTTCATGCATACGATCATGATGGAGAGGAAGCAGAAGACCCAGAGCATTCCGAGGACCATGGCTTTCAAGCCATCGAAAATCAGACTGCCTAAGTTCATTTAGGTGTTCTCCTGTTTGGGGTTTGGGTAGTTATGTTGAACGGTCGTGTTTTTCGATAAATTCTAAATCTTATAATATACCACACAATCGCCCTTTTTTCAAATCCGTTCCAAAGGAAAAACGCCTTTTTCCACCGAAAAATCGCGCGAAAAAAAAGGGCGGCCCGACCGAAACCGGACCGCCCGTGAAAAACAGGATTGTGTTTTGGATTGTTATTTGCCCTGAGGTACAGCCGGGGCGAGCGAGTGTTACCGCCGCCCGAAGGTTCCGAAGCCGTCCTGCTGGGCCTCCACGCCGGGATCGTTGATGCGGCCGGCGAAGAGGATCAGGCCGGTCCGGCTGTCGCGGATCAGGACGAGGAACGGGCGGTCGGCGCGGAAGGTGTTGACCGGGGGCTGGTCCCGCGGAGCGGCGGCGCCTCCGAAAGCCATCGTGATCGCGGTGGCGGCAGCGGCCTTCGTGGATTCCTCGTCCATCTTCAGCGCGGTCTTGTGGATCACCTTGTCGATCCAGATGTATTGCAGGAGCTCGGTCGGCTCCGCGATGCCGTGGAAATCCGCCTGCGTCATGGAAAACGGCGTTTTCATGCCGAGCGTGCCGAGCGCGTCGTTGAGGTCGTATCGGCAGGTCAGGTCGGTCACGGGGAGCCAGAGGAGCGTTTCGTATTCCGAGCGGTTCGTGAGCCAGGAATCAAGCCTGGTCCCGATCTTCGAGACGATGTCCGCCATCGCGGCCTTCCCCTGGTCGAAGCCGGGGTTGATCGGCATGAGGGCGACGAGCTCGAAACGCGGATCCTCGTACGGCAGGACCACGGCGTGGACATTGTCCCTCGGGTCGGCGCAGTACCCGATGTCGAATCCCCTCCGGTGCATCATCTTGACCCGCTTTTCCCAGCCGTCGAAATTGTGGAACACCATGGGACGGGTGTTTTCCTTCTCGAACGGCGTCTCCCATTTCGCCTCGAAATACAGCGTGTTCAGCAGGATCATGAACGTATTGGGCTTGATGTCGGAGGGCGAAAGGAGGTTCCGGATCATGTTCTTCGTGCGGTCCTCGACGTAGCCGTTGACCTTCGCGGCGAGGGCGTCCGGTTTGGAAAAATCCTCCTTGTAGAACGTCCCGCCGTAGTACTCTTTGATCATGGAGACGAACGGCGGCAGGATGTCCTTTTCGAATTTCTGTTCGTACCAGACGGAGTTCGACACCAGGACCTCGGCCAGTTTGTTCACCGCGTATTCCTTCGAGACCTTGCTGAAGAACCTGCCGCAGGCCGCGGGATCGTCGGGCAGGCCCAGCGTCGTGCGGATCTCCTCGGCGGTCTTGTCCTTCGCGCCGCAGTAGACCAGCCCGAACGCGCTGTCGATGCTGTACGGGGAGACGAACGCGTTTGTGTTTTCGTCCTTTTCGCTGAGCAGGCGGAAGAGGTTGAAGCCCTTGCGGTTCAGGTTCGCGGCGATCTTCCGTTCGGCGGCGGTCGTCCCCGGCTGCACGACGGTGATCGAACGGATTTCGCCGTCGTCGGAGGCGTTCTGATTTGGCTGACGGCGGGAATTTCCGGCGCTCCTCGCGGTCTTCCCGGCCGGAGTCTCGTCCGGGGGGAGGTTGTCGTGCGGGACCTGGTTCTTCACGGCGAGTTTGACGCGGAACGGCGCCGGCTTGGAATCCGCGTCGTCGGGCACGATCATCAGCGCGAAGAGGTTTTCACGCGGTATCACGTAGGTGCGCCCCTCGGGGCCGCCTTCCTTCTCCAGGATGACCGCCTTCGCGAAATCCGGCGTGAAATCGAGCTCGAACGGCTTGTTCAGTTCGCTCCACGTTTTCCCGTTGACGCTGAAATCCTCCTGCGGCCACTCGTATTTGTTCAGCGTGTCGAACTGGATCGTGTTTTCCTTGAAGAAGAACCGCCCGCCCAGGACCGTTCCCTCGATCGTGAGCGTGATCTCCTGCGAGCCGTTCGTTTTCGCCCCAGACTGTGCCTGTACGAGAAAGGGCAGGGCGGTTGTGAGCAGAACGAAGCTCAGCGCGATCCCCCAGAGAGTTTTGAACCGGTTTGTTTTCATAATCTGTCTCTTATCTTTTTCTGATGGATAGTTTGATCTTAACGGGTTCGTCCCGGAAGCCGTGATTATCGATGGAAATGTTTGTCTTTCCTCCGATCTCCGGAAGAATGTAGTATCGATAGAGTTCCGTTTCGATCAGTGTTTCCTGAATCGACAGCGGATCCAATGACATCCCAAGATCAAACGGCACATACAGGTTCTTCCACGGTTTCCCGTTGATCTTCACCTGACGGGGAAATTTGCCCGTGTCATGCGTGGAGAGGTAGTTGTAGGTAATCTTGTTGTCCTGAATGTAAAACTCCGCCACATAATCTATGACTGCTTCGATCTCAATACTGACATGCGTCGCGGACAAATCCTGAAATCTTGGAACCCCAAGACCGCCGCCGGCGCCGTTGACCGGGATCTCTTTCCCGTCCGTTGTTTCCTCCTGCATCATTTTCAAAAAGTTTCCCTCATTCACCCACTTCTGAATCTCTTTTTTCTGCTCGTCGTCAAAAGAACTCGGATTCCCCTGATATCTCATCATCAGGGTTCTCCTGCGGTTCTTTTCCTCGCTGTTCTGTTTCATCCGTTCCATTCTCGAATTGTACTCTCTCGGATAGATCCTCCCGAGGATCCGATCGTCTCCGGAACCGAGCTGAACAGGACGGGAAGACTCCTCGGAAGCCTTCTTCCGATATGCGGACGCGCCGCTGTCTCGAGTCGCTTGAGACGGTTTGACATTTTCCGCGTTTTTCCCCGCCTGCCGCGATTCGTCCGGGGGGAGGTTGTCGTGCGGGACCTGGTTCTTCACGGCGAGTTTGACCCGGAACGGCGCCGGCTTGGAATCCGCGTCGTCGGGCACGATCATCAGCGCGAAGAGGTTTTCGCGCGGTATCACGTAGGTGCGCCCTTCGGGGCCGCCTTCCTTCTCCAGGATGACCGCCTTCGCGAAATCCGGCGTGAAATCAAGCTCGAACGGCTTGTTCAGTTCGCTCCACGTTTTCCCGTTGACGCTGAAGTCTTCCTGCGGCCACTCGTATTTGTTCAGCGTGTCGAACTGGATCGTGTTTTCCTTGAAGAAGAACCGCCCGCCCAGGACCGTTCCCTCGATCGTGAGCGTGATCTCCTGCGAGCCGTTCGATTTCGCTCCGGACTGTGCCTGTACGAGGAAGGGCAGGGCGGTCGTGAGCAGAACGAAGCTCAGCGCGATCCCCCAAAGAGTTTTGAACCGGTTTGTTTTCATATTGTTTCCCGCTTATCTGTTTTCGGATTGTTGTATCGGGTTGTTGGTTGCGTTGTATCCGGACGGATCCATTTTACTTGTGGAAGAGTGCATCCGTTTCCAGATGACTTCCGTATGCGGCAGCTGATTTTTCATGGCGAGTTTGATCCGGAACGGGACCAGGGCGACTGGAGAACTGAGCATTTTTTTCCGTCCTTCCCATGACGTTGCATCTTCGATGGAAAGAGAAAACTTTTTTGTATCATCAATGGAATACAAACGCGCGGCGCGCACCTCGTCGAGCTCCTTTTCCAGAATGACCGCCTTGGCGTAATCCGGTGTATAGTCAAGTTCAAACGGCTTTGTCAGGTCCTTCCACGGTTTGCCGTCGATCATGATGTCCTGCGGCAGGAGTGGGCCCCATGCGTTACGGTGAAAATATGTGATCTTGTTCCCCTCAAATGTAAACACGCCGTCATATACTTTTCCCTCCATGACAAGCGTGATCTCGGGAGCGGCGGAATCCTCGGATTCCGTTATATTCTCTCCTGTAGGGACGTTCCCGTTGTTTTGTGCCGTCGCGGGCGGAAATCCGAACATCGGGAATCCGGCAGTCGGGGGATTGACAAAATCAGGCGATATCGGAGGCGGATCGAGAGTGAGTCCTTTTCTCTTTATTCTTTTTTCCTGTTCGACCGGTTCTGCGGTCTTATCCGGAACGGTCAATTCCTCCGTTTCCAGTTCCGGGGAAACGAGCGTCTCCGTTTTCCGGGTGGACACGGACAGCGCGAGGACGGCAAGCGGAATCGCGGCGGCGAGCAGAATGAGGCACAGCGCCGCGCCCCAAAGATGCTTGAAACGTGTTGTTCCCGTATCCATTTTCTCTGCCTCTTTTTTTTACTTCGTTTTCGCCGGTTCGGCCTTTTTCTTCAGAGTGAGCCGGATTCTGACGTGTTCCTCATCGCGCGGGCCGTGGTTGACGATCCCGAGGACGATCCTGTTTTTCTCCTGCGTGAGGTAATAGCGGTAGAATTCCGTTTCGACCTGCATCGCGGCGACGCAATCGGGATCGACCTCGCCATCGAGGGTAAACGGCAGATGCAGGTTCCGCCATGCGCTTCCGTTGATCCTGACGCGGCCCGGGTATTTGCCGTCGTTGGGATACTGCTGGTCGCTGTAGACGATCTTGTCCCCCAGGAACGCGAAGACCGCGTTGCAGTTCACATCCGCCTCGACCGTGACGTCGAACTGGTCCGGATCGGGATCGCGCGGCGAGGGGACCGCCGTCCGCGTGAGGTACGGCAGGTCCTTCCCGTCGGTCGAATAACTCCGGTCGCTCGACCACGCGAGCTGGTCCCTCTGGCGTTCCGCCCGCCAAATCTCCACTTCTTTGCGTTCGTCCGGGGAGAGCAGATCCTCGTCGGACATATACTCGCTGTCAAGCTCGCCCTTCCGGCTCTTTTCCCTGGCATCGTGCAGCATGGCGAGGATTCGCGCGGTGTAGTCGCGCGGGTATTTGCGAAGCGAGACCGAGGCGCGGAAGGTCGAGGCCGTGCCCTCTTTTTCGCCGATGACGGAGAGCTCGCCCACGGACAGCTTGTAGCGGTCGAAGATGGAATCGCCGTCCGGGACCGGGATGCACCGCCAGCCGATCGCGGCCGTCCCGGTGCGTTCCGTGAGCTTCCCCGTGGCGTAATCCGTCACGAAGTCCAGCTCGAACGGGACATGCGGGTCCTCCCACGGCTTCCCGTTGACCGTGACTTTGTCCGGCCAGGCGGGCTTGGCCGCGGAATCCGGCACGAATTCGATCCGGTCGGACTGGAGGCGGAATTTTCCTTTCCCGTCGATCTCCCCGGTCAGGATCAGCGCGAAATGATCCTCGACCGCGGCGGACGATTTGTTCGGGTCCGCCTGACGGATCGCGGCGCTCTTCGTGGTCCCGCCCGAGACCGGCGTTTCGTCCGGGGGCAGATCGTCGTGCGGGACCTGGTTTTTTACGGCGAGCTTGATGCGGAACGGCGTTTCCTCGGGATTCTGCTCGCGCGGGACGATCATCAGCGCGAACATTTTTTCCCGCGGCATCACGTAGATGCGCCCGACGGGTCCGCCCTCTTTTTCGAGGATGACGGCCTTCCCGAAGTCCGGCGTGAAGTCGAGTTTGAACGGCTTGTTCAGCTCGCTCCATCTTTTCCCGTTGACGAGGACGTCCCCGGTCGGCCACTCGTATTTGTTCAGGGTATCGAACTGGATCGCGTTTCCCTTGAAGAAAAACCGTCCGCCCCGGATCGCGCCTTCAAGCGTGAGCGTGATCTCTTTTGCGTCAGTGGAAGCCGACTTGTCCTGTGCCGGGGCGGCAAACGGGAGGAGGATCGTGAACAGGAGAAGGACCGGCGTCACGCCCCGAAGATATCGAAACCATTTGTTTTTCATGGATGTTGCTCTGTTTTCTCCCCGCGTTGAACGGGAAATGAGGTTGTTTCCGTATTTGCCGCGAATCGGCATACAAATACACTATAACACTATTAACGCCGGACCATCTCATAAAATTGTGTCGTACGCGCATTTTTCAATAAAGAAAAATGGCCGTCGACATGATGCCGGATTATTGCGGACTTGCGCGTCCCGCCGCCTGCAAAAAAACGCCGGATGGCCGTGTCTACCCCCGAAAACGCTCTGATTTTTTCGGAAACAGCTTGAAAATCCCGCTCGGAAGGGTATATTATCAAAAAATTATTTTCTAAAACAATCACACAATACCCCTATACAAACAGGAAAGACCCCATGAAAAAATCCATCTTCATCCTCGCGCTCGCCGCCGGAATGTTCTGGCAGGCCGATGCGCGCGAAGTCGTCAGTCTCTCCGGCTCCGGCTGGAAACTCTGGCGCGACACCGACGCAAAGTGGCAGTCCGAACACGTCGTTGTCCCCGGCACTCCGCTCGACCAGATCACCGCGCATCAGCCGACCGGCGGCTGGGACGCCCTGAGCAAGGCGGACCGCAAGGACGTCTCGGTCCCCGGCACGGTCGAACAGTATTTCACCGACATGTCCGCGCTGGAAAAGGACTACACGATCGACCCGAAGAACTTCTGGCAGCCGCTGCAGGGCGTTTCGTGGTGGAGCCGCACGTTCAAGGTCGACCGGGACCTGACCGGCAAGAAGGTTTTCCTCCGCTTCTCCGCGCTCACCTACCAGGCCGAGATATTCCTGAACCATGAGCTCATCGCGTGCGACGCCGCGTGCGACACCGAGTTCGTGCTCGACATCACCGGCAAGCTCAAGAAAGGCGACACCGCCGCGCTCGACATCCGCATCACCAACCCCGGCGGCGACTACGACTGGACCGACTACATCCCGTTCACGTGGAACGGCGTCAAGCTGAACGGCAGACGCGCCGTCGGCGGCGTGACCGGCCATGTCTCCCTCGAGATCACCGATCCCGTGTACATCGATGACGTGTACATCATGAACACCCCCGATCCGAAGACTGTCGAAGTCCGCATCACCGCGGTCAACGACACCGGCAAGGACGTGGAGGAGGAATGCACCGTCCGGCTCGTGCAGGACAACGTCCCGGTCATGGCTGGTGAGTTTGTCAAGCTCAAACCCGGCGAAAACCTCATCACCCGCAAGTTCACGCACGCGAACGCGGAGCTGTGGGACCTCGACAACCCGAATCTGTACACCATGAGCGTGAAGATCGGCGACGAGGAAGAAGTCCAGACGTTCGGGTTCCGCTGGTTCGGCCCGGAAGGCGTCGGCAAGGACGCCATGTTCCGCCTCAACGGCAAGCGCATCGTGCTGCGTTCCGCGATCAGCTGGGGCTGGTGGCCCGTCACCGGCACCATCCCGCTCCCCGAATACGCCGAGAAGCAGATCAAGGCCGCGAAGGACTTCGGCATGAACATGCTGAACTTCCACCGCCACATGGGCCAGGACATCGTGCTTCAGGAAGCCGACAGGCAGGGCCTCCTGTACTACGCCGAGCCCGGCGGATTCATCTCCGGCAGCCAGTCTCCCGAAGGCCGCGTGATCGCGAAGGAACGCGTCCGCCGCATGGTGAAGAAATTCCGTTCCCACCCGTCCCTCGTCATCTACAACCTCATCAACGAGCTCGGTCTCGGCCGCGAACAGCATGACCAGAACTGGTATTCCAGCATGGTCTCCTTCACGCACCAGAACGACCCGTCGCGCATCGTGGTGCTCACCAGCGGCTGGAGCAAGGAAGGCATCAACGTCGAAGACTACAACAAGATGAACTGCATGCCGTTCGACGACAAGGTGTACCAGGTCGGATTCCGCGACAACCACAACGCGACCGGCCCGAACATCTCCTATCCCGCGAACTACTACACGAACAGCAAGCGCTACTGGAACTACACCGAGAACAAGGAAGAGCTCGTCTTCTGGGGCGAGGAAGGCGCCATCTCCACTCCGCCGCGCCTCGAGCTCATCATGGACGAACTGAAGAAGATCGGCCAGGACGGCATGGACGGCGAGGACTACAGGAACTGGTACAAGCGCATGAACAAGTACCTCGACGAGAAGGGCCTCCGCAAGGACTTCCCGACCGTCGAGGCCTTCACCAGCGAGCTCGGCAAGGTCGGCATCCGCCACCAGGGCCGCCGCATCGAGATCATCCGCCTGAACAACATCACCGACGGCTACGCGATCAACGGCTGGGAAGCCATGCTCCGCGAGAACAACTCCGGCGTCGTCGACACCTTCCGCAACCCGAAGGGCGATCCCGCCATCCTCCGCGCCTACAACGCCCCGCTGAAGCTCGCGGTCCACACCCCGACCCCGTCGTTCACCGTTCCGAACACCATCACCGCTGACATCCACATCATCAACGAGGAGAACCTGAACGGCGAATACACGCTCGTAACGCAGCTCATTCAGGACGGCAAGGTCGTCAACGAGTCCGAGCAGACCGTGAAGGTCACCGGCGGCGACGTCTACGGCGAACTCCTCGCCGAGGGCGTGAAAGTCCAGGTCGACAAGCCCGGCGTCTCCGTCATCAAGGCGATCCTCAAGGGAACCAAGGCCGAGGGCGAAATGGAAGTCACGGCCGTCGACAACTCCAGGATCCAGCTCCCCTCCGGCAAGACCTATGCCGTTTATGAGAATCCGCAGCCTCAGGGGCAGGGCGGTTTCGGCGGCGGTCAGGGCGGCTTCCCCGGAATGGGCGGCGGCCAGGGCGGTTTCGGCGGCGGTCGCGGCGGCTTCGGTGGCGGTCGCGGCGGCCAGCCCCAGCAGTCGCTCGTCAGCATCCTCAACGCCGCGGGCGGCAACTTCCAGACCTTCCAGCCCGGCAGCGGCCTGAAGCCCGACGTGCTCGTCGTGACCCAGCGCTACCCCGTTCCGCAGAGAATCCAGGCGAACTCCATCGCCACGCCCGACGGAACCGCCGGCGCGTTCCGCCTGACCTTCCTCGTCGACGGCGAAAAGCGCGCCGAACGCAACGTCCGTCAGCTCGAACTGGCGCTCCCGGACGGCGGCACGCCCGATCCGAACGTGCCTATGACCGCCGGTTACACGGTCCTCTTCGAAGGCCAGTACATGCCGGCCGCCGACGGCGACTACAACTTCAAGATCGAAGGCCCGACCAAGGCCGACGACCAGCTGAGCTTCAAGGTCGACGGCAAGGAAGTCGCGGTCGCGAACGACGGCACCGCCAAGGTCACGCTCTACCGCGGCGTCCCCGCGCAGCTCGCCATCTCCATGACCAAGAAGACCGCGCAGCGCTTCAACGTCCTCTGCTTCCCGCCGAACGGCAATTCCGTCGACGTGAACGCGGTCGTCGAGCTCGCAAAGGCCGGCACGCAGGTCATCGTCCTCAACGACGTGGAAAACTGGGCTCCGACCATCGCCGCCGCGAACGGCAAACTGAAATACCTCGGCAGCTTCCGTCTCGGCAACAACTGGGTCGGCGGCCAGTATTTCTGCAAGGACCACCCCGTTTTCAACGGCTTCCTGAAGCCCGCCGTCCTCGACTACGCGTTCGATGCCGCGGTCTCCAATCCTCGCTCCGCCATCATCATGGAAGGCGACGAGGAGCTGATCTCGGGCGCGTGGCATTCCCTCGGCTGCCGCATGGGCACCGCCATCGGCCGCGCGAAGACCGGTTCCGGCTCCTTCTTCTACTCTACGCTCGGGCTCACCAACTACAACGATCCCGTGTGCAGAAGACTCCTCTTCAACCTGATCGAGTACGCAGCCGGACGCAACCGTTCCGACGTCGTCGACAGCGGCCACACCGACCAGGACGGCAACAAGCTCTGATCAGCAAACCATCCGGCGGGCATTGTCCCACCATTTGCGGCGGCAGTTCTCTTCACCGGGGACTGCCGCCGCAACTTTTTTCCCCAGACAATGAGGGAAAAAGATAAGTCGCATGAGTCTCATCCGACCCATGCGACCTGTTTTTACCTCATACGAGGTGTGCGTTCCTTGCCGAATATTACTTCTCGGCTTCCTTCAGCGCCTTGAGCTTCTCGACGCGGATGATCGCGCTCTGCGCGTCCTCAAGCCCGGCGTCTTTCGCCTTGCGGTACCATTCGAGCGCCGTGTCCAGATTCCGGTCCACGCCTTCGCCGTTTTCATAGCATACGCCGAGCGAATAAATCGCGGTCGGGTTCTGCTGGGCGGCGGCCTTGCGGTACCATTCGACCGCCGCAAAAGGATCCGGATTCACACCGGAGGCATTCATAAGGCAGGCGGCATAGCACGCCTGTGCTTCGGCATAGCCTTCTTCCGCCGCCTTTTTGAGGATTTCCACCGCTTCTCTGTATCTCTGGTGTGCGAAAAGATCGTTTGCCCTGGCGACGGATACGCGCCAAAGCGCGACCTGAGCTTCCCCGATCCCGCCGTCCAGCGCTTTCTGATACCACGCGATCGCCTCGTCCAGATTCGGCGTCACGCCTTGGCCGTATTCATAGCAGACCGCGAGCTCGTAATACGCCACGGGAACATTCTGTGCGGCGGCCTTGCGGTACCATTCGACCGCCGTCACAGGATCCGCCGCCACGCCGCTGCCCTGCTTGAGGCTGCCTCCGTAATAGATCTGCGCCCACGGGTTGCCGAGTTCCGCCGACTGACGCAGCAGATCCGCCGCCCCGGCGAAATCCTGTTTCTCGTACAGCGCGTATGCGTCCTGAAGGAGCTTGTCCGCCCTGTTCTGTCCGTTCGACCGGGTATAAGCCAGAACGCAGGCGAATCCGAGCAGAAGCACCACCCAGATCGCGATCACGATCTTGTTGGAGCCTTTTCCGCCGCCGCAACCGCATCCGCAACCGCCTGCGCTCTGTTCCTGAGGCGCCGTTTCCACGTTATTTCCGTTCTGTTCCATATTGTTTTCCTTCTGTCCAAAAGAGGGTGTTTGTGTTTGCATGATCCGGTACAAATATACAATCGTGCGGCGTAAAAATCAAGTTTCTTTGCATGATATGTGCGTCATTTCCCGGAAAGGCGGGCATTCCCGGAGCTTCCCTTTTCCGTTCAGGATGAAGCGGTTCAACGGCCCTTCGGGAACAGCATGACTTCGAGCCATTCGCTCAGATGGTCGTCGAGCCAGTAGTCCTGCATGCGGACATAGTTGGTGCGGATGAACTGGAACTGCGCGTCCGGATCGGCAAAAAGCCCGCTGACCTTGCGGTCGAGCGTGTCCGCCGTGTCGAAACACGCATCCGGAGCGATCTTCATGTAGTTGCCGAGGTCCTGCACGAAGGCGGGCGTGCCTTCGGCCCAGGATTCCAGGAGCTTGATCGGACTCTTGCATTCGTTGAACATGGAGTGCCGGAGCGGCTGGATGAAGAGGTCGGCGCGGATGGAACGCCGGACGCGCGGATAGTCCAGAAACGGACCGACCGGAATACGCGTGAAGTCATTGGCGTATTTCTCAAGGGCAGGGGGAAATCCGCCGTGGAAGACGAAATCGTACTTGCGGCGGTTCTCAGCGATCCAGTCGAGGATGCCGGAGAAATCGTCGCCCGCTCCTGTCCGGTTCATATCGCAATGCGATATGCCGCAGGAGAAACAGATGCGCGGCTTCCGCGATTTCTGCGAACGGATGCGGTCGAGGATGACCGCTTCGTCGTAGGAGTCGAAGAAATAGCGTGGCAGATAGTTCGGGATCACGCGGAATTTTGTGCGCGGAAGTCCGAATTTCGAACTGTAGTAGTCTGCGAGCGGGTCGCACGTGACCGTAATCGCATCACTCCCGCCCATATAGACGGGGATCGCTTCCTTGCCCTCTCTGAAACAGTTGCGGTAGCAGTTATAGACGGGGATGTCCTCATGGACGAGGATATCGTCGATCTCGTAGATGAACGGGAAATGGTATTTGTCTTTCGCGGGGAGAAGGATGTCACGGAACCATTTGAGATCGCGTGTGGAGCAGGCGCCCTGGAGACGGAAGGACGAAAGAAGAGGAAAGAGTTCCCGGTTGTTGAACAGGATCCGCGCATCGCAGAAAATCGCGCGGTCATAGATCTGGGAGAGCAGCTGGGAGATGAAGAGAATCCGGTAGTAGGAGCATCCGCCGGCGTCGATGTGTGTGGAGGCGAAACCATACGTTTTTTCCGGAATCAGACGGACTGGGCCGGAGGTTTTGGCGTCCGGCGATTCAGGACGCGCCGGGACGACCGGTTTGGGCGGTACGAATTGAATCATATTGATTTTTGGGAGGAGTTGTCCGGAGCGGTCCGGCTTGTTTTTTCTGATGATCCTGAAAACAAATATAATCCGGCAAAAACGAAAAACAAGCCCGGAATCCGGAAAAGCGGTCAAAAATGAGGAAAAAAGCGGATTTGAGGTTGAAGTTTCATCGTGCGCGGTCTATATTAGATGGATAATCAGCTAATGATTTCCTTCTGCCGGATTTCCCGTTTTCCGTATCCGGCGGTCATGGCGCAACGAAAAGAAGAATCCATGCTCTACTGTCCGAAATGCCAGCAGCTTGAACCGACCTCGCCGCAAAAACACGACGACGGCACGGTGACGTATCTCTGCGGGAAATGCGGCGGCGCCATCCCGCTGCGCCGCGACCTGCGGCCGGGCGAAGTCGTGGCGGGATTCAAAATCGAGGAGGAACTCGGTCGCGGCGCGATGGGGATCGTATACCAGGCTAGGCAGACCAACCTTGACCGCGAGGTCGCGATCAAGATCCTGTCCGACGACAGCGCCAGCGACGAGGTGTACGTGGAACGTTTCTTCCGCGAGGCGCGTGCGGCGGCGAGCCTGTCGCATCCGAACGTGGTGCAGGCGTACGACGCGGGCGTGACCGAGGACGGCATCTATTATTTCGTGATGGAGAAGATCACCGGGGAAAACCTGGAACTGGTGCTGAACAACGTCGGACCGCTGAACATCCCGCAGGCGCTGGACGTCTTTATTTCCGTTGCAAACGCTCTGTCCTATGCCTGGACCCGGAATCAGCTCAGTCACGGAGACATCAAGCCGGAAAACATCATCATGCGCCTGAACGGAAAGGTCAAGCTCGCCGACTTCGGGCTTGCCCGCCGCGCGAAAGACCCCGAACTGGCCGAAGAGGACATCCGCGCCACGCCCGCCTATGCCCCGCCCGAGATCATCAACGGCGACAAGGATGTTCCCGGATTCAAGTCGGACATGTATTCCTTCGGCGCCACGGCCTACCATATCCTGATCGGGCATGAGCCGTTCATTGATTCCGACCCCATGAAGGTCTGCGCCATGCAGCTTTCCGATGTCCAGACGCCGCTTTGCGAGCTGAACCCGAACATCCCGAAACGTCTGTCCGATCTGGTCGACGCGCTCATGGAGAAGGATCCGGCGAACCGGCCCGCGTCATGGAGCGATGTTGTTGACGAACTGAAGGAGATCCAGCGGGAACTCAATAATGCGACGGTTCCCGGAAAACATGATGATTCCGATGCCGGACGTATCCCCGCAAAACAGGGAAAGAAACGTTTTCCGGTTTGGGCAATCGCGGCCGCGGTTGGCCTGCTGATTGCCGCAATTGCCGTAATCGTGTTCAAAATGAATTCAAAAACGGACGGGCCGGGCAAAGACCGCCCGCCCGCCGCCGACAACACGCCGTCTGTAACCGGAAAACCTGTGTCCGGGAGTAAAACGGAACCGGCATCCATTCACGACGCGGCATTTTATCAGGCCCGGTGGCGCATGATTCTGGAAGAATCCAGGGATTCCGGTCTGGAGCTGAGTCAGATCGAGAAGTTTGTCGCGGAGGCCGGAACGAAAGCCCCCGCGGAGGCGGTCGAGGCGCTTGCCGAGCTCCGTGCCGCCGAGAAGCAAAGCCGTGCGCTGGCCTTGCGGAACGAGCTTCTGGATCTGGCCGCGGCGTTCGATCCGGATGATGTGAAAGATTTGGATTTCGATGCGATTGATGCGCTGTGCCAATCCGCTTTTTCGAAACGCGATGAACTGAGGAAGCTCGACGCCGAGCTTTCCGAACATGTTTTTCTGCCGGAACAACAGAAGACGGTCGATGCCTATGTGAAACAGCTTTCCGATCTGCAATTGGCCTTGTCTCTGGGCGGCGATGTTTCGGGCTGGACGAAACCTGAAACGAGCAGGCCGGATGACAAGCCGCCGTCCGCACAGACGGATCAGGAACCGGCGAAAACGGAGAAGGAAGACATCGCGGAATCCGCGATGGATCCCAAGCTGCTCATGAATTATCTGCTCCTGCTGGACTATCTGCCGGGCACCATCCTTGACGAACCGAAAAGCGCCGAGGCGCTCCGGCTGGTGACAGAACTCCTTTCCGACAAGGATTTTACAGCCGAAATCCCGCGCAGGAACTGCCTCGGCATCCGGAAATTCCTGGTGCTGAACAACGCGCCGCTTCTGCCGTATCTTGATGAAAACGAAAAGGCGCTCCAGGGCATGAAGCTCTTCCCCCGTTCCTATCCGGACAGTGTTCTTGTCGATATTTCCGGTTCCACCTTCCAGCTGAGCGTCCAGGACAAAAAGGCCAACATCAGGCAGAAGAAAACCTGGAATCAGCTCCGCAGGGAGGAAGGGGAGGACCGGATCATCGTAACACTGATCAACAGTCCCCAGCTGGCGAAGCTGTCCGGGGAATTCCGCGAATATCTGTTTGTGCGGGCTCTTTTCCTCGGTGTCGATCCCGAGGTGCTTCAGAACCGTTTCGAACGTGCTTCCGGCATGTCCTCGTCGAAAATGGAAGAGCTGGGCAGGATTGCCGGTTTTTTCCGGAATGCTTTGCTTGAAGAAGAGGATGAGGAAGAAGAGGAAGACTGACTTCCCGGACGGAATGAGCCGATTGTACATCTCCACGCTCAAAACCGGAAAAAAAGGGGAAAAAGCGGAAAAAAACGCAAAATCCGCTTGACAATTGAAACAAACAGATGTAAGTTGAAGGCAGAGAGAACAGGGCCGGAGGTCCGGTCCGCTCAAAGAACCATCAGAACCAAGGAGGTCTCATATGGACATTACCGTAAGCGTTCGTCACTTTGAACTTGACAACGAGGTTCGCGATTACGCCGTGAAAGCGGCGGAAGATGCCTTCTCCGAATTCCGTCTGCGCATCAGCAGCGTGAAGATCGTTCTTGACATGCAGAGAAACACGATCACGGCGCACCTCGACGCGGCCGTGAAGGATCACCCGGTCACGGCCGCTTCCCAGGCGTTCGACAACGTCTACAAGGCCATCGACGAGGTCGTCGCGAAGGCGTCCGCACAGATGAGACGTTATCTCGACAAGAAGCAGGACCACAAGCATACGCCGTCCATCGGCGAGGCGACCTCGGAATCCTGAATCATTAATCTTTCTCGCGGCGTCCTGAACTGATCGCCGCGCGGCTTTGACGGCATGCTCCGGCAACTGAAAAACTCCGGCGCATGCCTTTCTTTTCTCTGTTTTTCCGCCGTTTTTATGACAAAAAACGGAAAAATGCCTGAAAAAAGATTGTTTTCTTTGAAAAACGTGCTATAGTAACTCTTTCCCATCTTTATTAGGAAAGGATTCCGGAAAAATGAAACAGGACACAACGAAAAAACTCCAGAAACTCTACGAAAAGAACGTCATGAACACCTACGGGACGCCCGCGGTGCTGTTCGTGCGCGGCGGCGGCATCAACCTGTATGACGCGAACCGACGCAAATATCTGGATTTTTCCTCCGGCATCTCCGTGTGCAACCTCGGGCACTGCCATCCTGCCGTCACCGAGGCGATCTGCCGCCAGGCGCAGACGCTGGTGCATGTGTCCAACCTCTTCCTGAACGAAAACAGTCCGCGTCTGGCCGAGCTCATCGTGAAGAAGACGTTCGGCAAGGGCCGCGTGTTCTTCTGCAACAGCGGAGCCGAGGCGAACGAAGGCCTCATCAAGCTCGCGCGCAAGTGGGGCAACGCGACCGGCCGCAACGAGATCGTCGCGATGGAAAACTCGTTCCACGGACGTACGCTCGCCACGCTCGCCGCCACCGGCCGCGGCAAATACCGCGAGGGATTCAACCCCGACATGCCCGGCTTCAAGTTCGCGAAGTTCAACGACCTGAAGTCCGTGAAGAAAGCCATCGGCCCGAAGACCTGCGCCGTACTGCTTGAGGCGGTCCAGGGCGAAGGCGGCATCCTGCCCGCCGACGAAGAATTCGTCAAGGGCCTCGACAAACTCTGCAAGGAGAAAGACATCCTGCTGATGTTCGACGAGGTGCAATGCGGCATGGGCCGTACCGGCACGCTCTGCGCCTGGCAGGGATACGGCGTGAAGCCCGACGCGTTCTCGTTCGCCAAGGCGATCGCGAACGGCATCCCGATGGGCGCGTTCGTGTGCAACGAACGTCTCTCCGGCGTACTGACTCCGGGTACCCACGGCAACACGTTCGGCGGCAACGCGCTCGCCACCGCCGCCTCGCTCGCCGTCTTCGAGACGATCTACAAGGACAAGCTCCTGGACAACGCGAAAGAGATGGGCGCTTATCTGCGCGGCAAACTCGAAAAATTCATCGGCAAGTACGATTTCGTGAAGGAGGTCCGCGGTCGCGGCCTCATGCTCGGCGTCGTGCTTGATTTCCCGGCGAAGGACATCCTCCCGATCCTGCGTGAGAAAGGGCTCGTGGCCCTGTCCGCGGGCGAGGTCGTGCTTCGTCTTCTGCCCCCGCTGATCGTGAAGCGGGAGGACTGCGACAAGGCCGTGCGCATCATCGGCGCGGCATTCAAGGAATATTCAGCTTCGAAAGGAGGCCGGAAATGATCAGACATCTGCTTACCGGACGCGAATTCGACCGCGCCGCTCTGGAAAAACTCATTGAAACGACAGCCGGGCTGAAGGCCGGACGCGGCAAGGCGAACCAGCCCCGCCCGCTCGAAGGCAAGTCCATCGGCATGATCTTCGCGAAATCCTCGACCCGTACGCGCGTTTCGTTCGAGGTCGGGATCCATGAACTCGGCGGCCAGCCGATCTACCTCGACGAAAGCAAGACACAGATGGGCCGCGGCGAGACCATCGCCGACACCGCCCGCGTGCTCAGCCGGTTCCTGCACGGCATCGTGATCCGCACGTTCCGCCAGTCCGACGTGGAAGGGCTCGCGCAGTACGGCTCCATCCCGATCGTGAACGCCCTCACGGACGACTATCATCCGTGCCAGGCGTTCGCCGACCTTTTCACGATCTGGGAACGCAAAGGCAAGCTCGAAGGCCTGAAGATGGCGTACCTCGGCGACGGAGCAAGCAACATGGCGAACTCCCTTATGATGGCCTGCAAGCTCGCCGGCATGACGTTCACGATCGGCGCCCCGGAGGAATTCCGTCCGCGTCAGGCGATCATGGACGAGGACCTCGGTCCCGGCAAGGTGGAATGGACCACCGATCCCGTTGCAGCCATGAAGGACGCCGATTTCGTCTACACCGACGTGTGGGTGAGCATGGGCTTCGAAAAGGAATCCCGCGAACGCATGAAGATACTTGATCCCTACCGCCTCGACATGAAGATGCTCGGAAACGCCAGGCCCGACGTGAAGGTGATGCACTGTCTGCCCGCGCACCGCGGCGAGGAGATCACCGACGAGGTCATGGAGTCCGAACACTCCATCGTCTTCGACGAGGCCGAAAACCGCCTCCACATGCACAAGGCGATCCTCTGCACGCTGTTCCAGTGACGGGATCCGTTCGGACGCCGCACCATGGAATCCGTGCCGGGACACAGAGTCGTCTCTCCGCGCGCGCTGTTCCGCCGAATCCGGACGGGCGCGACCGCGTTGGAACAGTCCTGCCCCGCCGCGCTCTTTCTGCTTGCGGCAGTCACAGCCGTTCTCTCTGCCAGGGGGAACGGCTTTCCTTATGTCCTGATCCCGGCGGTATCGGTCCTGCTGGTTTGGGCACTGATTCCCACACGGGATGCACTGATCCGGTTTGCTCTGCCGATGCTTCCTGCGTTGCTCGTGGTGCTGTCCTGGGCAGGGCAACAACGGAATCTCATCGCGGACGAGGCGGGACGGGCGCATTTCGCCGCAGAAGCCGAACTGATTGTTGATGACCCGTCTGCCTCGGCCCGGAGCGGCGAAGCGTTTCGTGTGCGGAATCTCCAATGCCGTGTGAAACGGTTCCGTTACGGTGCGAATGCCCCGTGGATTGAATTTGAGGATAATTTGCCGCGCGTGCTGCTGGATTGCAGACGTGGCGAGAATGCGATTGAAATCCCGCTCGGTTTCGGCGATGTCGTGCTTGCAAAAGGTGTTTTCTCCGCGCCGGAACCGCCGCTCTTTCCCGGTTCCTTCGATTACGCCGCCTACATGGAGCACGAAGGCATCTACGAGATGTTCCGTCCCGAATCGCTGGCGCGCGTCTCGCAGGGCAGTGGTTTCCGGCGGACGCTCTACGATCTGCGTGACGCCATGCTGTCGGCGGTCTGCCGCGGATTCCGCAGCATGGAGAACGCGCGGATGGCGGGCGCGATGCTCGGCGGACGGCGGATCGCGCTGGAAAAAGAGACGCGCGCCGGATTCCTCTCCAGCGGCACGATTCACATCCTGACGGTCAGCGGCACGCATGTGGGCATCTTCGCCTCGCTGCTCCTGCTTCTGCTGGTCTGGGTGCCGTTCCGCAAACGCTGTGTTTTCGTGCTCGTTCCGCTTCTGTTTTATGCGTTGTCGACCGGGATGCGCGAGCCGGCGATGCGCGCCTATGTGATGATCGCGGCGTTCCTGATCCTGCGTTCGCTGCTGCTGGCGACCTCGCACATCAACACCCTGATGCTTGCGGCGTACGTGATCCTCGTGATCTCCCCGGCGAGCCTGCTGAAGCCCGGCATGTACTATTCGTTCCTGTCCGTGGCACTCCTGCTGAGCCTGCCGCGCGACGTCGGCTCGCTCCTGCTCGGATTCCTCTCGCGGAAGCTTTCGCAGCCGCTCCCCGTACGCTATACCTCCGTGCGGTGCATACGGGTGTCGCGATGGATACGGATTCTGTTGTCCGCGTTTGCCGCGACCGCCGTGGCGAGTCTGGGCAGCGGCGTGCTGTCGATCCTGTATCAAGGTTTGTTCCCTGTCTCCGCGATTCCGGCCAACCTGCTCGTGATGCCGCTTGCGGTTCTTGCATTCATTGCGGCGGGCATGGCGTTGCTCTTTTCCTGGGCGGGGCCGGTCGGCCTTTTCTTCTCCGGCGTGCTCGAACAGGTCTTCCGTCTGATCGGGTGGCTGGGGCGCTTCTTCGGCGGTCTCTGCGAGACGGTAATTCCGCGCCCTCCGGTCTGGACGGTCGTGCTGTTCCTCGCCGCGATGTTCTATCTGCTCCATGCGAAACGCTGGCGCAGGGCGTTTTTCGCGCTTGCGCTGATGGCCGCGCTGTTCGTTTTCTGGTGCTTCCGGGCGGCGTTCCTCCCTGCCGAGATACTGATCGTGGACGGAGGCGGGAGCGAACTTGAGCCCGCAATCGTCGTGACCGACCCCGCGCTCGGACGCGCCGACGTGGTGAACGTGCCGGATTACCGGACGGGGAGCGCACTGGCGGATTATCTGCATGAACGCGGCATCACGGTCTGCCGGTCCGTCGCGGTTTCCAGCGGACGCAAGGCGTCGTTCGACGGACTCGATACATTCGCCGCGCAAATGCCCGTTCTGGACATTTACGCCCCATCGAACGCGCTGAGCAAGATGCCGGACGGTCCGTCCGTGACGACGCTTCCGTACGAGGGCGGCATCAGGTCCTATCGTCTTTCCGACGATATTTTTTCTTTTTCCATCGGAACAATTGACGGTATTCTGTTGTCCAATCATACAGGCCGCGGTCGTCTGACGCTGAGAAAGGACGGCATTTCGTTTTGGGATGCCGATATTCAGCAGACGTCGGCGCGGCGGCTCAACATCCGGCGAATCGAAACGATTCCGCCCCAAGCAGCAACAAGAAAGGATTGATCGTGCCATGAAATCCGTTTTCAATACACTTTTTGCCGTTCTCGCAGGCGCGTGCTCAGCGCTCCTGGTCCTGAAATACGTGAATCCGCCCGTCGAAGAACAGGCCGACTGCGAGACGAAGATGCGCGAATATGCGCCGCCTCCGGCCGCAGCCGGGGTGCCTGTCGCCTGGCCGGATTTCACCGGCACCATCGAACGCGCCATGCCCGCGGTCGTCTGCATCTCGAACCAGCGGATTATCCCGTCGCGCCGCGGCTGGGGCCGTCCCGCGCAGTATTATGAGGTGCCCGCGGGGCAGGGGTCCGGCTTCTTCATCCGCGAGGACGGCTATATCCTCACGAACTACCACGTGGCGAGCGGCGCGAACGCGCTTCTTGTCACGGACAACGAGGGGCGCGAATACCACGCCGACCTGGTGGGCGCGGATCCGACGTCCGACCTGGCCGTGCTGAAGGTCGAGCCGCCGAAGGGAAAGAAGTTCATGGCGCTCACGTTCGCCAATCCGAAGAACATCCGCCTCGGCCAGTGGACGATCGCCATCGGCGCGCCGTTCAGCCTGGAGCACAGCGTGACCGCGGGCATCGTTTCCGGCGTCCAGCGGTCCGGCGTCGGCGTGAATCTGTACGAGAACTACATCCAGACGGACGCCTCCATCAACCCGGGCAATTCCGGCGGTCCGCTGCTGAACACCGACGGCGATGTGATCGGCGTGAACGACTGCATCCTCGCGCCGAGCGGCGGCAACATCGGTATCGCGTTCGCCGTGTCCGCCGAGATCGCGAAGACGGTCGCGGACACGCTGATCGCGCACGGCGAGATCGTGCGTCCGTGGCTCGGCATCATGGGCGCGCGGCCCTCGCAGATGCGTGCGCCCGGCGATGAAAACGAGGCGGTGCAGAAGGGCGCGGTCATCCGCAGGATCATCGAGGATTCCCCGGCGGACCGTCTGGGACTGCGCGACGGCGATGTGATCGTGAAACTCAACGGAGAAGATGTGACCGATACCTACGACCTCCGCAACCGGATCCTCTCGCTTGACCCCGGCACCATCGTCACGATCACGATCATGCGCCGGAATCTGCTCCACGAAACGAGCGTCAAGCTTGAACGCGCCCCCGCAAACTGGTTCCGTGTGATCCCGCAGATCGACTACGCGATCCCGCTGTGACGCGCTCCAACCCTGCGCCCGAACATGTGCAAGGATGGCATACCTGACTTTGAATGGTCGGCTTGCCCTTTTTCGCCGGACTTTTTTGCGGAAACGATTTGAAAGACGAGGCGGGATGTTGTATATTTAGAAATACGCCGTCCGCGCGTGCGCTGTCGGCCCGTTTCCCACGCTAAAAAGAGTCTTTCATTTCACATAGGAGCGTAATGTCATGACATCCGCCGTCAAGCGCTTTTTCCACCCTGTTCAATCCTGCCTGATCCTGTCCCTGATCGTCCTCGCAAGCTGCCTCTGCAGCTGCCGGAGTGTCCCGGTCACGGGGCGTTCGCAGTTCCTGCTGACGACCGAGTCTTACGAGAACAGTCTGGGCGCGGAATCCTACGAGGAGTACAAGGCGGAATATCCGGTGAGCACGAACGCCGAGTACAACGCCGCGCTGGAACGCTGCGGAAACGCGATCAAGGCTGTCGCGAACGAAGTCGGCGACGCGAGCGATTTCGAGTGGGAGTTCACGGTGCTGGATTCCGAGATACAGAACGCGTTCTGTCTGCCCGGCGGCAAGGTGGCGGTCTACAGCGGCATCATGGACGGCATGGAGAATGAAGCCGAGCTGGCGTTCGTGGTCGGCCACGAGATCGGACACGCCATCGCGCGCCACGGCGGCGAACGCATGTCCCGTTCCATTCTCCAGAGCCTCGGCGCGGTCCTCGTTTCGGCGGCATTCGACAACGAGACGATCGATGCGATCTACGGCACGACCACAGAGATCGGCGTGATGCTGCCCTACAGCCGGAGCAACGAATCCGAAGCGGACATGATCGGCCTCATCCTGATGGCTCGGGCCGGATACGACCCGAGCGCGTCCTACACGTTCTGGAAGCGTTTCACAAATAATGCCGAAGGTTCCAGCAAGCTCGAATCCATCCTCTCCACGCACCCGTGCGATTCCGACCGCATCAAGGCGATGGAGGAAAACGAGCCCGCCGCCCGCGAGGAATACAATAAGGCGCAGACCAAATACGGCTTCGGCAAGAAGTTCACCCATAAGAAGTGACCCTTAACCACGGTTTCCGTTTATGCAGAACAGATCATTCCTCACGCCAATCCTTCTTTTCCTCTGCCTCATCGTGCTGGCGATCATCGGCGCGGGCGTCGTGACCGCGATCGACCGCCAGAGATTCCAGACCGAAGCCCTCACGAAGGCCGTCGCGGAGCTTTCCGAACGCATCGACCAGCTTTCCGCGGGCGGTATCGCAGTCGCGTCCGGCAACGGCTCCGCTATTTCCGGCGAACCTCCGGCGGGCAACGTCGAGTTCTACGACAAGAACGCCGAACAGGGCGGGCGCTTCATCGGCGCGATCACCTCGGATACGGGCAACATGAACATGATCATCAACAACGACGCGACCGTGTCGGATTTCTGGAGCCTCACCTGCGACACGCTCGCGGAACGCCATTTCAAGGACATCGACCGGTTCGTGCCGCGCATGGCGGAGTCCTGGACGCTCTCCGACGACAAGCTGACCTACCGCATCAAGCTCCGCAAGGGCATCCTGTGGCACGATTTCACCGATCCGGAGACAGGGAAGAAGTGGGAAAACGTCGAGGTCACGGCCGAGGACTTCAAATTCTACGTGGATGTCATCAAAGACGAAAAAGTGAACGCCGCGCCGACGCGGAGCTATCTCGCCGACCTGAAACAGGTCAACGTCATCAATGATTACGAGTTCGAGGTCGTATGGGAGCGTCCGTACATCCTCTCCGAGGAGATCACGCTCTCGCTCATGCCTCTGCCCCGGCATTTCTACCACGCCTACGAAGGGCCGTTCGACGGCGCGAAGTTCAACGACGACCACGTCCGCAACCGTATGATCGTCGGATGCGGTCCGTACCAGCTCGACAGCTGGGAGAAGGGCAAGCGCGTGGTCTTCAAACGCTTTGAAAAATTCTACGGCAAGCGCCTCGGCATCATGCCCGCGCTGAAGACCGTCGTCTACGAGCTGATCCAGCACCCGAACACCCGCTTGCAGGCGCTCCGTTCCCAGACGCTCGATGCCGACAGCCTCACGACCGAACAGTGGGTGAACAACACCGGAACGGCGGAGTTCCAGGAGGGCGGCTTCCTGCGGAAAATGCGCCTGCCGAGCATGTCCTATTCCTACATCGGCCTGAACCTCACGAACCCGCTGTTCCGGGATCGGAACGTCCGTGTGGCGCTCAGCCATCTGGTCGACCGAAAACGCATCATCCGGGACGTCTACTACGACCTTGTGCGTCCGGTCTCCGGTCCGTTCTTCGTGGATTCGCGCGCCAACGATCCCTCGGTCGAACCGTATGAATTCGACGTCGAGAAGGCGAAGAAGATGCTCGCGGACGCCGGTTGGAAGGACACCGACGGCGACGGCGTGCTTGACAAGGACGGCAAGCCGTTCGTCTTCACCGTGATCTACGCGAACTCCAGCACGACCGACCAGAAACTCCTGCCGATCCTGAAGGAGGATTTCGCGCGCGCCGGAGTCAAACTCGAAATCCTCTCCCTCGAATGGTCCGTCATGCTCGAACGCATCGACAAGCGCCAGTTCGACGCCGTCCGCCTCGCGTGGCGCATGTCCGTCTCCAACGACCCGTACCAGCTTTGGCACTCCGACAACCTGAAGATCGAGGCGTCCAGCAACTTCGTTTCGTTCGCGAATCCGGAGGCCGACCGCCTGATCATGGAGATCCGCACCTGCTTCGACCTCGACAAACGCACGGAGCTTTATCACCAGTTCCACCGCCTCATCCACGAGGAGGAACCGTATCTCTTCCTCGTGTCGCCCTACGACCTTTTCGTGATCAACAAGCGCTATCAGAACGTCGTGGAGTATCCGCTGGGAGTGTATCAGAACACCTTCTGGGTGCCGAAGGCGAAACAGATGGCGGTTCCCGGATTATAACACGGGCGTGTTTTTTTGCATTGTTTCATCTGCGGAACAGGCCGGTTCCATTGTCATTTCCCTCCTTAAATGGGAAAGAAACTTGAAAAATCGGCATAGATGAAGTATATTTATAGATTATTTGAACAAATAACCTCTCGTTTTTATCATAAAGGACACTCGGAAAATGACAATCAGACGCTCCATAAAACGTCATTTCACACTCATCGAACTTCTCATCGTGATCGCCATCATCGCGATTCTGGCGGCCATGCTGCTGCCCGCGCTTCGTTCCGCCCGCGAGACCGCCAAGAAGGCCGGCTGCATCAACAATGAAAAGAACCTCGGTCTCTACGTCCAGCAGTATGCGCTCAACAACAAGCAGACCCTCAATCTGCTCGACAGCTACAACAACTGGTACAAGAAGATCGTGCTGGCGAACGGCGGCGTTTACAAAAACGAAAACGGCTCCCACGTCAACAAGGACAATCTGGATGCGACGGGGCAGGGCATCGCCAAGGTCTTCAAGTGCGCGGCCGACATCACGAAGGGAACCGCGAGCTACGGCCGCAACGACCCGAGCGGCGGCTGGACGCTTAAGAAGGACAGCAGCGCGCGCCTCGTCGCCAGCCGCATCAACGTCGTGAAGACCCCGTCCGACCTCATCCTCATCGCCGACCGCTGGTCCGACAACCACACACCCGGCGAGACGACCAAGAACGACTCCAGTCTGGGCGCCTGGCCGAACGGCGGCGAATTCGACACCGTGAACGCGTTCAATCTGCGTAACGACCGCGAAGCCGGGGACTACGATAAATACGGCGCCCGCCACAAAGGCACCTCGCCCGTCCTCTACGTCGACAACCACGTGACCGCGGTCGACTACAAGGCCACCGTGAAAGGCTACACCGTCCAGGAGATCAAGGACAACATGAACTGGACCGGACATGCCTACGGCAGCTGGTCCGACGATCCGATCCTGAAGAAAAAATAACAGTTGTTTTTCCGGAGGGTGTAACAGTGCGCGGAATCCGCCACAGGCAGGAGGTCTTCTCCGATGCGGGGCGGTCCGCGCATTATCGTTTTACGCTGATCGAGCTGCTGATCGTGACCGCCATTATCGCGATCCTGGCGGCTCTGCCGCCGCCCGCGCTACATTCCGCCCGCACGACCGCGGGAAGAGGAATGGCCGCAAGGGGACAGATGAAATGAAGATGCCCTGCATCTCCAAAGACCGGGTGCTCAACACCATCCTCGTGCTCAATATCATCGCATTTGCCGTCGCCGAGGTGTGGTTCGACGATCTGGTCACGCTCAATTGGTTCCTGCGCAGTGCGCTTGCCGTTCACCTGGTCCTGCGCTGGCCGCATATTTTCTACGAACGGAACGGCTGGAAACATTAATAGTCCGCTTTTCCCGGAAAACATGATATCATGCTTGATTTTTCCGAAAAGTGTGGTATAGTGAAAGAAATAATATATAGTCTAATCCGAGACTCCATTTTGATGAAGCCCCCGCTCAGAAAGGATTCCGTCATGAAACAACATCCCCGATATCGCTGTTATTCCCTGATCGAACTGCTGGTCGTGATCGCCGTCATCGTGATTCTGGCAGGTATCCTGTTCCCCGCGCTGCGATCCGCCCGTGAAAGCGCGAGACGTGCGCAGTGTCTGGCCAACCAGAAGAACCTCGGCGTATATGTGACCCAGTACGCGCAGAACAACAACCAGAAGATGACCGTGATCTCCAGCTGGTCGACCTGGTACCGCGACCTTCTGAATGCGAACGGCGGCATGAAGGACGGCCAGGAAAACTCCAACGACTATCTCGCCGGTGACCAGGCGGGGAAACCCGACCAGGGAAAACGCGATAATTGCCTGACCGCGACCGGCCAGGCAATGGTGAAGGTCTTCAAGTGTCCCAGCGACTCGTCCACGGGCGCTACCGCCAGCTACGGCCGAAACAACCCCGTCCGGGGCGGCACGATGAAGTATAAAACCGGCTCCAACGGCAATAACGCGGGCGATGCCCTGGCCGATCCGAGGCTCGTGGACAGCCGCCTCAACGATCCGCAGCGTCCGTCCGACCTGATTCTGATCACGGACCACTGGGGCCTGAACCATCAGCCGGGCAGATCCAACAACAGCGAGGAATACGAAACGGTCAACGCGTACCACCTGCGTATCCGCGAAAACGATACGAGCATCGGCGAACTCGGCACCGTCCGCGACGACAAGTCCCGTCACAAAGGCGCGCCGCCAATCCTGTACGTCGACGGCCATGTCGTGACGAACAACTGGATGCAGACGATCCCGACGCGTTTCCACAAGCTTGCCGAGAGCTACGGCAATTCCGACGGCCTCGGGTGGCAGGGACGCGCCGTCGGCAGCTGGTCCGACTGGCCCCTCGTGAAGAAATAAGCCGCATTTTATCTCCTAAAAAAAAAGATCGGGCCGTCCGGATTGTTCCGGGCGGCCCGTTGCGTTTCGCAAAAGTGTCCGCGATCGCGAATCACTTCTCGAATTCGACCTTGAAGCAGAGGGCGATCTTCAGGTTCGGATCGGCCTCGGGCGCATTGATGGTGAGCGTGGCGCCGTCGTTCGTCCACTTCACATCCTTGGAGGAACCGAGGAGCGAGACCTTTTTGACCTTGGCGTCGAGGTCCGGGACGGTGATCTTCGCGCCGGGCCTCGGGACGACGAGCGTGAAGACGTAGAGCTTGCCGTCCTTCGTGGTGTAGCGGAGGTCTTCGGCGGTGGCGGGCTTGCCGCGTCCCTCGTTGAATCCCTGCGCATTGAGGCGTTCGCCGGGGCCCTCGGCCTGCGGACCGGACCCGAATTTCTTCCATGTGCGCGTGCCGTAGATGCCCTCGCCGTTGATCTTCATCCAGTCGCCGATCCCGGTGCAGGTCACGCGTTCCTTCTCGTCGACGGTGCCGTCCGCGCGGATGGGCACGCTGAGGAGCAGGTTTCCGCCCTTGCTGACGATGTCGACGAGCATCTGTATGACGGTTGTGGCGGACTTGTAGTCGCCGCGGTCGTAGATGCCGCGGTCATAGTGCCAGGAGCCGATGCAGGTGTCGGTCTGCCAGTAGGGAGTGACCATCTGGCCGGGCACGCCGCGTTCGACGTCCCAGACCATCGCCTTGCGCTGTTCCTCGTTCAGCACCTTGCCGCATGCCACGACTTCCTGTTTGCCATGGTGCTTCTTCAGCATGGTGTTGTAGTAGTAGGCGGTCAGCTCGACGCCGTCGTTGAACGTGGGATAGAACGGCATCACGGTGTCGTCGTAGTAGACGATCTCCGGCTCGTAGTCGTCGATGAACTGTTTGTGGCGCTTCATGAACTTGTCGCGGTATTCCTGCGAGGGCGGCACGACGCGGTTCGGATCCCAGTCCCAGTGGCGGTTGTCCGGGGACGCCTCGTGGTTCTGCGCGTAGAGTTCCTGCGGATCGAGGCCCATTTCCCCCCACCAAGTGCCCGCGCCGTCTTCCTTCTTCAGCAACCCGTCGTAGTTGCGCGAGGGTTCGTACCAGCACCATGCGTGCGAGGCGTGGATGCTCGCGCCCCAGTGCATGCCCGCGCCCGTCACGGCCTTCTTCCATTCCTTCGCAATGTCGCGCTTGGGGCCGAGGCGGACGGAATTCCATTCCTGGTACTTGCTGTCCCACATGTCGAAGTTATCATGGTGGTTCGCGAGGGAGACGACGTACTTCGCGCCCATGCCGCTGAAGAGCTTCGCGAGGTCCTGCGGATCCCATTTCTCCGCCTTCCACATGTGGATGATGTCCTTGAATCCGGTCTTCTTCTGGTCGCCGTACTTCTCCTGATGGCGTCTGAACTGCCATTCGTTCGGGATGTACATGTTCCGCGCGTACCAGTCGCCGGATTCGGGCTCGCACTGCGGACCCCAGTGCGCGAAAATGCCGAACTTGGCGTCCTTGAACCATTCCGGGGTCTGATAATGCGCTTCGAGGGATTCGAGCGTGGGCTCGAACAGCGGTTCGGCCGGTTCCTCCGTCGCGCAGGAGGGCAGGGCGGACACGGCTGCCGCGGTGAAGAGGATCGCGGCCGGTTTGAGCGTGCTTTTCATGGTTTTGAACTCCTTTTGTGAGAGGTTGGTGTTTCAGAAACTAAACATTCGATAATATATCCGTCCGAAAAGCTTTTTCAAACGCCATAACGCACATTAACGTAATCTTAACGCGAAAAAAGAAACGTTCCGTTCGCGCCGTGCCGAAACGAAAACGCGGGAAATATCGAAAAAAAGCCCGTCGGTCGGTAGAAACGATTTGAAAAAACGGTATTCAAGTATTATAGTAAGGGACGATTGAGATAAAACAAACAACCTTTCGTCAATTTTTCACATCAACATGAGGAAATTTAACATGCTGAAAAAAGTCATTCTCTCCGCCTGTTGCGTTCTCGCGCTGGCCGCCGCACGGGACGTCTCCGCGCAGCAGCCGTCGCAGATGGGCGCGGCCGCCACTCCCTACGTGATGTTCGACAGCGCGCCCGGCGCATTCCAGCTCGCGAAGGACGGCGTTTCCGCCAAAATCCTGGTCGACGCCAACGACTGGGCGGGCGTGATCCGCGCCGCTAAGGACCTCGGCGACGACGTCGGCAAGGTCACCGGCAAGGCTTCGGAAGTCGTTACGACCGACAAGATCGAAGCCGGTTCCGTCGTGGTCGGCACGATCGGCAGGAGCAAGCTCATCGACGGCCTCATCGCCGACAGGAAGATCGACGTCTCGAAGATCAAGGGCCAGTGGGAATCGTTCCTGATCCAGACCGTCGACGGCAGCCTGGTCGTCGCGGGCAGCGACAAGCGCGGCACCATCTTCGGCATCTACGACATCTCCGAGAAGATCGGCGTTTCCCCGTGGTACTGGTGGGCCGACGTCCCGGCCAAGAAGCACGACTCCCTCTTCATCGTCCCCGGCGCGTTCGTGCAGGGGCCGCCGAAAGTGAAATACCGCGGCATCTTCATCAACGACGAGGAACCGGCGTTCGGGCCGTGGGCGCGCGCCCAGTTCGGCGGCATCAACTCCAAGATGTACGTCCACATGTTCGAACTCATCCTCCGCCTCAAAGGCAACTACCTGTGGCCGGCGATGTGGGGCAAGGCGTTCAACGAGGACGACCCGGAGAACCCGCGTCTCGCCGACGAATACGGCATCGTGATGGGCACCAGCCACCACGAGCCCATGATGCGCAACCAGGAGGAATGGACGAAGCGCAACCGCAACCGCCAGCTCGGCGCATGGAACTACAACACCAATAAGGAAAACCTCTACAACTTCTGGAAAGAGGGCATCACCCGCAACGCCAAATACGACAATCTCGTGACCATCGGCATGCGCGGCGACGGCGACGAGCCCATGGGCGGCCGCGGCTCCAGGATGGAAGACAACATCAAGATCCTGACCGACGTCATCAAGGACCAGCGCACGCTGATCGAAGAGGCGTACGGCAAGCCCGCCTCCGAGGTCCCGCAGATGTGGGCGATCTACAAGGAAGTCCAGGACTACTACGACAGCGGCATGCGCGTCCCCGACGACGTCATCATCCTCTGGTGCGACGACAACTGGGGCAACGTCCGCCGTCTGCCCACCCCGGAAGAGCGCAAGCGTTCCGGCGGCGCTGGCATGTACTACCACGTCGACTACGTCGGCGGTCCCCACAGCTACCGCTGGCTGAACGTCAGCCCCGTCCCGAAACTCTGGGAACAGCTGAACCTGACCTACCGCTGGGGCGCGGACAAGCTCTGGATCCTGAACACCGGCGACCTGAAGCCGATGGAGATCCCGATCGACTTCGTGCTGAAGTTCGCGTATGATCCGGATGCCATCCCGCAGGACAAGATCGGCGAATACACTGTGAACTGGGCGAAAGAGCAGTTCGGCGACGAGTACGCCGAAGAGATCGCCGACATCGTGTCGAAGTACGCGAAGTACAACGCCTGGCGCAAGCCCGAAATCCTCGACGCCAACACGTACAGCGTCGTCAACGACCGCGAGGCCGACGGCGTCGTCGAAGCCTGGCTGAAGCTTGTCGCACGCGCCGAAGCGCTCAAGGCGAAGATGCCGAAGGAATACCAGGACGCCTACTTCCAGCTCGTCTACCACCCGGTGAAGGCCTCCGCGCAGGTCGCCGAACTCCAGGTCGATGCCGGAAAGAACCGTCTCTACGCCCAGCAGGGCCGCGCCTCCGCCAACGAGTTCGCTCATTTCGCCCGTCAGCTCTTCGAAGAGGACAAGAAGCTCGGCGACGTGTACAACAAGGAAATCGCCGGCGGCAAGTGGATCCACATGATGGACCAGCCGCACATCGGTACCTCGCAGAACGGCTGGGATACCCCGAACAGCAACCAGATGCCGCGTCTCACCGAACTGACCGTCCCGGACGTCTCCGAGATCGGCGTGGCGGTCGAGAACAACAACCAGGCATGGCCCGCTGCTGAAGAGCTCATGCTCCCGACGTTCGACAGCTGGAACCCCGTCAAGCACGTCTTCGAAGTCTTCCGCCGCGGCTCGAAGGAAGCCAAGTTCACGGTCAAGACCACCGAACCGTGGATCAAGGTTGACGTGAAGGAAGACGTCGCCTCCGTGATCGACGTCCCCGTGAACGTCGAGATCGACTGGGCGAAGGCGCAGAACGGCACGAACGCCGGTTACATCGAAGTCACCGGCCCGAACGGCACCGCGAAGATCCGCGTCGCCGCCGTCAAGGCCGACGCTCCCGCCGCAAAGAACGGCGAAAAGACCGTCTGGGGCGCGCTCGCGGGTCCGATCTCCATCCCCGCCGGACAGCCCGCGAAGGTCAACGCCGTCGGCGACGTGACCTGGAAGCTCATCCCGGACTACGGTCGCGCGGACGGCGGCATGTGCATCTTCCCCGTGACCGCCGACAGCGTCACCGACTACACCAAGGCTCCGAGCATGGAGTACCCGATCTACATCTCCGAGCCCGGCAAGTACGACATCACGCTCTACACGTCCCCGACCCTGAACTTCGTCCCGGACCGCGGCCTCCGCGTCTCGGTCGGCATCGACGACGCCAAGCCGAACACGATCGACGCCTACGGAAACGTTCAGCGCGGATCCTATCGCCAGACCTTCGAGTCCGGCGGCAACAACTGGGACCAGAACGTGAAGGAAAACATCCGCAGGATGCGCACGCAGCTCGACGTCGAGAAAGTCGGCACGCACACCCTCAATATCTACATGGTCGATCCGGCGGTCGTCGTCGAGAAGATCGTGATCTCCAAGGGCAACCTCCCGCAGACCTACTTCGGACCGAAATTCAGCACTCCGGTGAAGACGAAGTAAGCCTTCCCTGCTGAAACTCTGAATCCTCGCCATGCCGGACCTCGTGCCCGGCATGGTTTTTTCTTTTGTTCGCCTTGCATTCGGGATAAAGGGCATTATATTATTCCGCAGGAAAACCGTTGCAATATCTGTTCGGGTGCGAACGCTGCGCCCGGCCGCAAGGAGGATGGAATCATATATGTCCCCTGACGACAAAGACAAAAATCTGGCCGAATCCGATAAGATCGTCCGCGAAGCGAAACGGGAACGCCGGAAGCGCCGGATCAATTTCATCGGTGCTTTGCTGTTCTCGATCCCGGTGCTTTTCCTGCCGTTATTGTGGCCCGCATACGACTATGCGTATACCTGCCGTATCCCGCAGGGGACGAAAGTCGTCGACTTTTCCGTGGCCGTGCCTTATGCCCCGTGTTTCGAGTATTTCTTTCAATCCGAAAAGTACAGGCTTTGGCCGCTTCTGTATTACCGGCGGTACGTGATCCCCGACGGTGCGACGGAAATAGTGGCGCTGTGTTTTTGCCAGCGTCATCTGCGCAGCATCCGGATCGCGGACAGCGTGACGTCAATCGGGGAACGGGCGTTTGCGGATTGCCCGTTCCTGAGGGATGTCGCACTGCCGGAATCCCTGACGGAGATCAGGAGCGGTATGTTTGTCCGCTGTTCGAATCTGAAGCATATCCGGATCCCGTCCGGAGTGCGGTCGATCGAGCGCTATGCGTTTTGTCAATCGGGACTGCTGGAGATCGTCCTGCCGGAATCGCTGGAGAGCATTGGGGAAGGCGCCTTTACCGAGTGTACCGGTCTGAAGAAGATCGTGATCCCGCCCAAAGTGAAGGAGATCGGGCCGCGGGCGTTTGCTGACTGTACCGCCCTCGCGGATGTCGAACTGCCGCCCGGCATGACAGTCGCTCCGGACGCGTTCGAAGGGACGCCGTTTCAACAGGCCGCCGAAAGGAAAGGAACAAGCCCGGAACTCACGTCCGTGACCATACGCAGGCCGTGAGCTAGGAAAAACGCATCCTTGACGGCGGCGATGTATCGTTCAGGTAAAGTTTTTGAATCATTTCTATGGGAATAACAGGCGCACTCCGTTTTTCGGCTTATTGCCTGCTTTATGATGCCTGTACGCGCGCCGGTTTTTCACCTCAATTCAACCCTCGGACTCCGAAAACCCGTTTTTTTCGTTTTTTTCTTCGAAACACGCTTGATTTTTAGCGGAACCGGGGTATATTAAATACATTCAGTTGCTCCGGCATAGCTCAGTCGGTAGAGTAGGTGGCTGTTAACCACCCTGTCGCAGGTTCGAGTCCTGCTGCCGGAGCCATTTTATTTTGACACCCTTTGGTTGGCTGCTTAGCTCAGTCGGTAGAGCGATGGAATCATAATCCACAGGTCGCTGGTTCGAACCCGGCAGCAGCCACCATTTTTTTGTTTATAGACAACGGGTTACACTCCTTCTTGTTTTATCTTTCTCTTGCTGACTCCCCCTCAATCCGTGGGTTGCGCAAGCTGTTTATGGGTTCTTCGACGGTTTCTGACAAAGAAAACAGGATATGTTTCAGACGCATCAATGAGATAGAGCAAAAGGACACGTTTCTACGATAACTTATGAAAACGAGGTAGCCGGAACCCCTGTGCTGTCAAGTCAAAAGCCGGCATAAAGCCGCCCTCTTTCGGGGCTTTTTATTCCGTTTTTGCCTGTGACAGCTTCGGGAACCCGTCTGATCAATCACTGCGGTTTTCTGAAAAACAAGTTCAGAAAACCTTGTTTGCGAGAAAAGATCATCTCGAAACAGTCTCTGTATTCTCTGAAGGCCGGGGCTGGCAATGACTCAAAATCTGAAAAGCTACCATCTCTCCGAAAAATCATGAGAGAACCCCTAAAAGTTTTGTCAGAAACCGTCGAAGAGGCTGTTTTTGCTTTTCCCTTGGCATCGGAGAATCCCCAAAAACGCATCATCGGACTCTCTTCTACCCCCTTTTGCCGCCCATTCTCCGTTTGGGTACAGGCAACGTCCGGTACTCGTTTTGAACTCGATTCCGACATCTGTTTGTGATTTTTGTTTTCGTTTATTCCCTCATCTCAAAAAAAACAGCGCGACCCGATTAAAAACGGCCAGTACTGCCCCGATTTTGAGCTTAATCTCATTCCAGTTAAGATATTATACCTCAGGTAGAAAATCTTAAAAGAGACTGACATTTGATCTGATATTCTATCAGTTGTTTTAAATAATACATTCTTTATTTCTGTTCATCCGACTTCAGGAACAGGTTGCTTAATGCAAGCGAAAGTCACAACCCTGATAACCCCGGTATGGTGTGAAGAAGAAACACGCTGGATCACCACACTTTTAGCTGTGGAGGACAGGCGGGGACAGCCCCAGATCTCAACTCCTGTTCCATCGGTCTTTTCTTTTACAAATGTGCCGTGCCTCCGAGGTCGATCCTCAGAGAACACGGCAGTGTTATGAACGGATGATGCGATCGGATCAGATCACGGTCTGATAACGGTAGGTCGGGTTCGGGCGACCGGGCATCAGGCATTTCAGATTGATAATGGACGCGGAGACGCTGAAGGACGCAGCCGTTTCCGGGAGAATCTTTTCGACGGTCTTCTGGAGGTCGTCCGGGGACATCTGCACACGCGCGTTGAGCGTCATGATGGCGGACGCGCCCTTCACGCCGGAATCGCCGCGCATGTTCACGGTGCCGCCGATGGAGCCGACGTTGCCGAGAATGACCTTGCCGTCGCTGGTGAGCGAGAGCTTGACGTGTCCGATCTCCGCCTTGTCGGCGAGGAACGCGTCTTTGAGCTTCGCGAGCAGGGATTCCGCAAACGCGTTCCAGTCGGTGTCGGCTGCGCCGGAAAGATCGATCGCGGCGTTCAGCCAGCCCAGGACGGCTTCGCCATGGGCGTAGCGGTCATAATCCACCTCGGTCAGATGTGCGCCGGGCTTTCCTCCCGCGAGGATCTCGTCGATCCAGGCGTCGACGCCGTCGCCTTTGAGCGCGGAGACGGCCGTGGCGGGCGCGGCGAAGTTCTGCTTGAGCAGGGCGAGTTCTTCCTGGATCTGCGCGTTGGACAGCGTATCTGCCTTGTTCAGCAGGATGCGGTCGGCTTCTTCGAGTTGACGTTTCACAATGTAGAGGGCGTCCGGGTGCGTGAGCGTCTGGACGAGCTCCAGTGCTTCTTTCAGGCGGACGGGATCAACCAGCACGGTCAGCGGAGCCAGGTCGAGGTCCGGGAATTTGTCTTTGATCGGCTGAAGGATGGTGGCGGAGAGGTCGGTGCAGCTGCCGACGGGTTCCGCCACGATCAGGTTCGCGCCGGCGTCGATCAGCGACTGGACGGCGGCCATGAATCCGGGGAAGTTGCAGCAGAAGCAGCTGCCGGAGACTTCGCGGACATCCACGCCCGTGTGGGTCAGGATCGCGGTGTCGACGAGGTCGGCGGCCTGGTCGTTGGTGATCAGGCCGACTTTGAAGCCGCGCCCGGTGAAGCGTCCGGCGAGAGCGTTCAGCATAGTGGTTTTTCCGGCGGCCAGGAATCCGCCGACGAGGATCAGTTTTGTTTTGCTCATGGTATCAGTCTTTCTTTTTTCCGCAGCAGCAGTCGCTGCTTTGTCTGTTCATCAGGGGTTCGTAGAGTTTCGTGAAGAGGATCGAGGCGATGATGCCGCCGATGATAGGCGCCAGGATGTACACCCAGAAGGCACCGCCGCAGGAATCGGGCTGCGCGGCCTTGCCCCAGCCCATGATCATGGCGACCACGCGGGGACCGAAGTCGCGCGCGGGGTTCAGTCCGGCCTGCGTCAGAGGCGCGACCAGGCAGATCACGGAGGACACGGTAAGGCCGATCCAGAGCGGCGCGGAGTCGCTGGAGGGACGTCCGACGTTGCAGCCTTCCGTGAGGGCGAAGATCAGGAAGACCAGCAGGAACGTGCCAAAGCCTTCCGCGAAGCACGCCAGCCAGAACGGAACGGTCGCCGTCGGGTAATATTCGCCGAACATTCGCCCGGTTTTCACCGATGCTTCCGTGCCGCGTACGATGGCGTGCGTGGTCTCGAAGTCCTGAATGGACGTGAAGAACAGCAGATAGATGATCCAGCCTGCGGCGAACGCACCGAGGAACTGCGCGACCAGGTAGGTCGGGACCTTTTTCCAGGCCATGCGGCCGCTGCATGCCATCGCCATCGTGACGGCGGGGTTGAGGTGGGCGCAGCACAGATGCCGCGTCAGGTAAATGGACAGGGTCACGCCGATGCCCCAGAACAGGGCGATCAGCGCCAGGCTCATGTGTGCGCCGAACAGTGTATCGACCGCGACGGTGCCGCAGCCGAAGAGGACCAGGAGAAAGGTCCCCGAAAATTCACCGACAAAATCTCGTAATTTCATAGGTTTTCAAACGTAATGGAATGTTGGTGGGATGCCGCGGGAAAACGCGGCAACGAGTGGAAACAGACATGCATGATACGCCCGTTTCCGAAGATGTGTGTGTGGGAAAATAGAGTTTCCGTGCCGGGTCAGCACGGAGGATCGCGCGCTTTTTTGTGCGGGATGCGATGGGACATGCTCCGCTGTTCATACCGGAAACACGTGTTTCCGTAACAGAGCGACTTCAGATAAAAACGTTTCAGGTAAACGCCGTTGCATGGCAGGAAATACAGTTCGATCATCCCCGCGATCATCAGGATTCCGGCGGCGGTCAGGAACACGAATCCGCCCAGCAGCACGGCGAGATTCAGCGACGCGAACGCCGCCAGCAGCAGGAGCAGAAGCAAGGAGACACCCGCGCTGCCGAGGAAAAGACACAGGTTTTCGGTCAGATACAGCATCACGAGCATCCGGCGGGACCAGCCGGTTTCCGCAAGCAGGACGGTCTCCGCCTCGCGGGCACGGAGATTCCGCATCATGAGCAGGATCAGCGCGCCGAATCCGAGCAGCGCGCCGAGCAGACCGAGTTGCAGGAAAATCGCCAGATAACGGTTCTGGAAGCGTTCTGCGCGGTTCATGAATTCATCGGTTGAGCAGAGATTGAGGCCGAATGGCTCCAGATATTCGCGCCAAGCGGCGACATCTGCGTCGCTCCGAATAAGGAAGAACTGCGCGCCCTCCGTTTCCGGGAAAAGCTTTTCAAAAGTATCGAGTCCGGTCAGGATGCCGCCCTGGAAGACCGAGGCTTTCAGCACGCGGTCCAGCGTGAGCGAGCCGTTCGGGTAATCAATAGAATCATGCTGTTTTTTCTGAAGGATCCACAGGAGCGAGCCTTCGTCGACCGCCGCCGAACCGTCCTTCAGGAATCCGGGATCGCCGGTCAGCGCTTCGAGATCGGCACCGTACACAGTCGGGTTCGTCGCAAGCAGCAGATTGGAACAGTCCGCGCGGTCGGCGGCATGGACACGCACCGGGAGTCCGCCAGCCGGGAACGGTGCGTTGTATTCGGGGACGACCGGCAGAAGCGTCATCGCGACGAACTGATATCCGAACGCGTCCTCGCCGCGCGACTTGATCCCGAACGCACCGACGCCGAGCGTGCCGAGATAGCCCAGAACCAGCAGGACAGCGCACAGCGAATACTGGCGGCAGAGGCGCACGAACGACAGCATCCCGATCCGCCAGACCGGACGTACGGAGGAGGAATGAGACAAGGCGAGTTTCGTCTGATTCGAACTTGTCCGGCGGACGGAAAGCATCACGACTGCCCACGCACATACCGCCGAAATGATAAACGCGGTAAGATAGGAGACTGGACGCCCGTGGAACCGAATGTGTTCCATCAGGACGATGCCGTTCCAGGAGTGTTCCAGAAGGAAGATCTGAATCCTGCAGAGTAATGTTCCGGCTGCGAGTCCGGCGAGTATTCCGGGGACCAGGACGGCGGCGAACTCCGCAAGCAGGAAACGCCGTACGCGCTTCAGCGGCATGTAGTCGCAGAGCAGCGCGAGTTCGGCGGCGCGGTCCTGAATGTGCAGTTTCAGGAGCATTGCCAGTACAAGCAATCCGGAGACAATGAGGAAGAAGCTCAGACCGAGGAACAGCGGTGCGAACGGCACGCCCCGATTCACTTTGTCCGCAGTCGTATTCATGAGGTCATCCACGCGGCTGTATTCCGGCATGGTCCGAAGCGTTTTCAGCGTCTCCTGCCGGACGCGTTCCGCAGTCCAGTCCGCCGGGAAGAGCGCGGCAGTGCAGAGTCCGGGCGCGAACATCTCCTGCGCCTCCTCGAAGTTCAGGTATACTTTCGGCTTGCTCCGGTACTCGTTCCAGTACGCCTCGTCCTCGTCCTTGATCCGATCGAAGTCGATCGGGATCGCAGCCTCCCAGCCGGAACAATCCGCGGAATCAGTCAGACCGGGTATCTCCGGCGAAAGTACATCCGTGATCCTGGAATCGTCGATGGTTCCGGCGTGTTCGATTTTCGCCGTCTTCCGCTGGATCGTACGGAAAGAACCGGATGTATAATAGGAAAGCTCAACGGGGCCGCTGAATCGTTCCTTCATGCCGGATGACACCAGCACATGGCCGCGTTCGACCGGGACAGGATCGCCGCGGATCGCTCCCGCGAAGCAGTACGACAGGCTCGTTTTGCCGTCGGACAGCGTTTCCACGAACAGCGTCAGGATCGGCGTGGCCTCTTTCGGCAGAGCGTCCGAAACGGCTTTCGGCAGGAAATAGGATTTGCATTTCAGGACAGGATGTCCGTCCCATTCGTCCAGCGTCAACCCGGAAAGTTCCCACAGGAGATCGGCGGACAGGACCTCCGGTTCCCGCATCCAGACCTCGTTCACGGCGTTTTCCGGCAGGTCGAGCGCCTGCGTGAGCGCCTCCCTGCTCACGAAAAGATTGTCCGGCGGCAGTTGCGGATCGTCGAAATTGAGTTCGCTTTCAGGTCCGGTCCACTCTCCGCGCCACACAAACGGCGTCTGTTTGAGTCCGGGCGGCTTCCCCATGGCGCTTTCCGCCGGGATCGTGCTCAATTCCGGGATGCGGACAGAAAGCATTTCGCCGTCTTTCAGGTTCAGTTTTTTCGCCAGCGCGGAACTGCCCCGTGCATCACGTCCAGAAATGTCGCTGTCCGGCAGCGCATACACGTCGACCGGGATGCCGTCCTTCGTGAATCCCTTCACATGGAGTACGCCACGTCCATTCTTTTGGACCGGACTGGTCACGGGGATCGCGAATCTCTGACGGTATCGCGCGACAGCCGCGTTGCCCGTCACGTTGTCCATCAGGGTTCCGCGAACGCTGTCGCCGATCAGGAACGCACCCGTCAGGACCGCGCAGATCAGGCATGCCGCCGCAGTCAGCGACGCAAGCCCTTTCCAGTGATACCGGAGATCGCGCAGGAACAGACGGGAAAGAGAGGTCATAAGCTCACCGAACGGGGGAAGAAGTCGAGTACGCGCGGATTGTGCGTGACCATCAGGATCGCGGTTCCGTGCTTGCGGTTCACGTCGCGCAGGAGTTCCAGCAGGGAATCGCTTCGGGCGGAGTCGAGCGCGGACGTCGGTTCGTCGAGCAGCAGAAACTCCGGTTCGAGGATCAGTGCGCGCGCCAGAACGACCCGTTGCAGTTCGCCGCCGGAAAGTTCCGCCGGGAAATGGTCCAGGCGTTTTGCAAGGCCGAATTCCGTCAGAAGCTCTTTTGCACGGACGGAAAAGTCCTTACCTTCACTTGCCGCCGGGATCTGAACATTTTCCAGCGCGGTCAGCTGCGGCAGCATCCGCGCATACTGGTCCGCGAATCCGATATGGTGCAACCGGAACGTACGGCGTTCCTCGGGAGACATCCCGAAAAGGTCCTGACCGTCGAACATGATCTTTCCGCTGTCAGGCGGTTCCAATCCGGCGATCATCCGCAGGAGCGTGGTCTTGCCGCTGCCGGACGGACCCAGCACGGTCAGCGCCTCGCCCGCATTCAGCTCGAGGCTGAAATCGCGAAACAGCTCGATGCTTTCATCCGCTTTCGTGAAGGTCTTTGTCAGACCGGAAATGCTCAGGTTCATGGCTCATCCTTTCGTTCCGCATAAAAGATATTGCCGTATTCATCGGCGGCAGCGAGGAATCCGTGTGCCGCGATCACGCCCGTCCTGAAGTCGGAGGGGAACTCCGCGATGACTTGTTCCTTCCAGCTCCCCGCCTCGAAAAAACTCAGATTCCCATGCCGGGAGAGCGCGTAGACGCCATTTCTCGTGCCGGAAGAAACCGGATTCCACGTTTTTGCCGACTGTAGATCGGCGACGAACGAACCGTCTGTGCGCTTGTGAATATGTATTTTGCCGTTGGCATCTGTCAAATAAATATACTCGTCCGTCACGAACGGTGAACTGAAGAACTGGAAGCCCGTCTCGACGCTGTAAATAACTTTGAATTCATCCGGGGCCACGGCCGCCAGTTCGCCGCCGTGGGTCAGGAGATACAGGACGCCGCCATACAGCACCGGGGACTCCGGGATGTAGGAATCGAAGTCCAGCTCCTGCACGACTTCGCCCGTTTTGATGTCTGTCTTGCGGAGCTTGCCGTCGCAGCTGCCGAAAATGACGAAGCCGTCATAAAACAGCGGCGTGCCGTTGATCTGTCCCCGGCATTCGACCTCGTGAATCACTTTGCCGGAATCGTCCCCGCTGACGCCAAGCGCGTACAGGGAATTGTCGTGCGAACCGAACCACACGAGATCGCCCGCGGGGATCGCGGCTCCGGTGATCTGATTACCCGCGCGGAACGTCCACAGCACGCCTTTGTCCGGTGTGAACGTCGCGAACGTGCCGCCCTCGTCGCCGACGTAGTACACGCCGTCCGATTCCGTCACGGGCGCGGAGATCGACGTCGGGGTGACGTGTACGGTCTGCGGCTCCTGTCCCGGACGCAGGAACACGACTTCGCCACGACTGTTTCCCGCCGCCAGCGAACCGTCGGACAGCACAGTGAGCTTTCCGAGCGGCACAGTCCCGGTCAGAAGCGTCCCCGTAACCGCCTGTTTTCCCTCGGTTCCGGCATCGTCGGACGACATCCTGAAATACAGCACGAAACACCCCGCGCCGAGCAGGAAGAACAACAGAAGGACGATCCACCGGAAAGCTTTGTTCATGGCCGGGCATCTCCGTGCTTAATCGTAAGTGCCCCGGTCGGGCAGACCGAACAGACTTTTTCTGCTGTCGTGGCGTCCAGCGACTCCCATCCGTCGGGACCGGGCGAAATGACCGCGTGATCTGCGCGGTTGTGAACGGCGAGTTTTTCGCCTGACACCCCGACACACCGCTGACAGAGGATGCACTTGCCGCCGTCGAACACCAGATGCGGCGTTTCGACCGGCTCAGGATAGGTCAGCTCGTTTTTCGTCTTGCGCGCGCCGTATTCGCGGACATAATCAAAGAACCTGCATTTGCCCTTCGCGGCACAGGACCCGCAGCGGAAATCGTGACGGACCAGCATAAGCGACAGCGCTTCCTTGCGGAACGCCCGGACCCGGTCCGAATTCGTTTCGTAGATGTGGCCCCGCTGAAGCAGTTGTTCGCAGCCGGGGATGAAGCGTCCGAGGACCGCGTCCCAGACCGCGCAGACCATGCAGTGCGCGCCGGTCCCGCCGCACTCCATATAGCAGAGCGTGGGGAGCTGTTTCACATAGTCCAGCATGGTTTTCCCCGGCACGAACGGGTGTTCCACGCCGTCGATCACGATCACGTCGCCGTCGACGGGCGCGGCGTGCGGCTCCTCGCGGAACGGCACTTCCTGTTCCGGGCGCTCTTTGCACGGGTTCACGATGGCGTGTTCCGGGCAGACCGAACGGCAGACGCCGCATCGGACACACGTTTCGGAGAGGATGCGGGCGGAATCCAGCGGTTCGCATTCGATCGCGCCCGCGGCGCACGCCTGAATGCATTTCGTACAGCCGATGCAGTCGTCGGTGACTTGGAAATCGGTCAGTTCCATGCACTTTCCGGCGGGACATTCATTGTCCAGATGCGCTTCGAATTCGCCGTGGAACTCGTGGAGCGCGCTCAACACCATATTCGGCGCAGTGCGGCCGAGGGCGCAGAGCGAACCCTGCTGGATCATGCGCGCGAGGTTTTCGATGCGGTCCAGCAGTCCGGGCGGCTTCGGGCCTTTGCGCGTGAGGGATTCGACGAGCGTGCAGAGATGCGGGACTCCCTCGCGGCACATCACGCACTTCCCGCAGGATTCGCTGCGCAGGAACCGCAGGAAATACAGCGCGATATCCACCATGCAGTCGGATTCGTCGATCACGATGAGGCCGCCCGAGCCCATCATGGCGCCGTTTTTCTGAAGCGTCTGGTAGTCGACGCGTATGTCGAAATGGCCCCGGGGGATGCACCCGCCGGAGGGACCGCCGATCATGACGGCCTTCACGGTGTGATTTTTCTCCGCGCCTCCGCCGTACTGCTCGACGATCTCGTCGATGGTGATGCCGATCGGCACCTCGATCAGGCCGCCGTGCCGGACCTTTCCGGCAAGCGCGAACGCCTTGGTACCGTGGGATTCGTCCGTGCCGACGGCGTTGAAGACCTCGCCGCCGTCCGCCAGGATGATCGGCACGCACGCGAACGTTTCCACGTTGTTCATCAGCGTCGGAAGTCCGCGCAGGCCGCTGTTCACGGGGAACGGCGGGCGTTTCCGGGGGATGCCGCGCCTGCCTTCGATGGATTCCAGCAGGGCCGTTTCCTCGCCGCAGACGAACGCGCCCGCGCCTCGGAACAGGACAAGATCGAATCCCGGCGGAAGCGAACCGAAGATGCCGGATCCGCGGAGCTTTGCGATCACGCGTTCCAGCACGGACACCGCCTGGGAATACTCCTCGCGGATGTAAATAATAGCCAAAGAAGCGCCGACTGTGCGGGCGGCAATCAGGATGCCTTCCAGCACACGGTACGGATACGACTCCATCAGCATCCGGTCCATGAACGCGCCGGGGTCGCCCTCGTCGGCGTTGCAGATCACGACCTTCTTCTCGCCCGGAGCCTCCAGCGCCATGCGCCATTTCTCCCCGGTCGGGAACCCGCCGCCTCCGCGTCCGCGCAACTTGGAGCGTTTCAGTTCGTCCACAATCTGCGCGGGCGTCATGGTGAGGGCGCGGTCGAACGCGGCGAATCCGCCGTGCGCCCGGTAGTCGTCGAGCGATTCGGGGTCGTCCATGCCGCTGTTTTTCGTGACGAGCCGCAGTTTATCGAGTTCGGGCGGCAGTTCGGCGAGCTTCATGCAGCCCTGCGGACGGCGGCTGTAGAAAGCGTCCAGGAACGCCCGGCTCTTCCAGCCGAGTTCCTTCGTGGAAAAATGCTGTGCCACGATGCCGCGCACATCGTATTCCTGCACGTTGTCGTAATGATACACCGCGTTTTCGAGCATGACCGTCACGAGCGGCGCTCGGTAGGACATGCCGTGACAACCGACTTCCTTGACCTTGTAATCGAACTTGCCAGCGCGGCGTTCCTCTTCAAAAGCGTCGAAGATGCGTCCGCTCCCGGCCGCACGGCAGGAGGAACACCGGCAGATGCGGATCTCCGGCTGCTGTTTTCCCTTCGCGTCCGCCTGAGCGGAATCCTGCGCGGCGGCTTCCTCGTCGCGGACCATCAGCAGGAAATCCCGGACGACGCGGCCGACGGTTGACGGCGTGACGTGTCCGAAGATGTGCTTGTCGATCTGCACCGCCACCGCGAGCATGCAGCAGCCGAGGCAGGCGACCTTGCTGACCGTGAACAGGCCGTCCGGCGAGGTGTCGCCGTCCTCCGGGATGTTCAGATGTTTGCGGAACGCCTCGTAGACGTGCTCCGCGCCCTTCACATAGCAGGCCGCGCCGACGCAGACTTTGATCTGATGTTTGCCGCACGGCGTGAAGCGAAACGCCTGGTAGAAACTCGCCACGCTGTACACGCGGTTCAGCGGTACATGCAGGCGCGCGGCGAGTTCGGCGAGCGCTTCCGGCAGCAGGCAGCGGTCGCGCCGCTGAAGCGCGATGAGTTCCGGCAGAAGCGGATCAATGAGGTCGAGGTGCGGCGAAGCGGGCGTCATGGCTTCGACTCCAGGCAGATGAGTTCATTCTCCGAGGTACGGAGGATCAGGTTGCCGCGGTGGAATGCCGGAACGCAGACGACTTTCTTTCCGAGAGAGTATTTGCCCTCGGTCTCGATCTTGTCCTCGCCGGGCGCGAACGCGTACAGATCGCCGTCCAGGTTGACCGCCACGATCTTGCCGCCGACCGCGACCGGGGACGCGTAAAACCCGTTGTCGAGGTCTTCCTCGTAGAGTTCGTGGCCGTCCTTCGCGTCGATGGCGATGATCGTGCCGCCGCTGCCGAACAGCAGGAACTGGTCGCCGCAGAGAACCGGCGACGCCACATCAGGCGCGGGCACGTCTTCGTTGTTGTACAGGATCTCGCCGTCCGAAGCACGGAATGCGCCGGTGAACGCACCGGTATTCGAGAAATAAATGATACCGTCGTTCGAGGTCGCCGAAGTCGCGACTTCCCCGCCCATGCACTCCTGCGACCACAGCACTTTGCCGTCGTCAAGGCTGAACGCTTCGGCGAGCATGTTGCCAGCCGTGAAGATCATGCCCTTTCCGTCCGCCACGAATCCGCGCGGAGACGACCATGAGGCCGCGCCTTCCCGCTCGGTCTTCCAGACCGTTTCCCCGGTGAACACGTTCAGGGCGAACACCGTTTGTTTTTCGTCCAGGTCGTATTGCACGATCAGCTTGTCGCCGAGCAGAAGCGGCGAGGAGGCATATCCGTACATGATGACCGGATCGGGCAGCTGTTTGTGCCAGAGTGTTTTGCCGTCGTGGCCGAGGCAGAGCACCTCGCCGGTGGCGAAGACCGCGTAGACGCGTTTCGAGTCGACACACACGGTCGGCGAGGCGTATCCGGTGTCCTCCGTCACCTCTGGCATCTTCGCCGCCGGAGGCGCGTCTGTTTTCCATTTCAGCTCGCCGGAATTGGCGTCGTAGCAGAACACGGCGTGGTTGGTACCGTCGCCGCCGGACAGGAACACGAGGTCGTCCCAGATCACCGGCGAACTGTTGCCGGGAAGCTCCACGGGGCTGTTCCATTTCTCCTGGAAATCCCATTTCGCGGGGAGCGCATTGGTGTTCGGCAGGATGGACCCGCGGAACTGAGGCCACTGCGTCGTTTCCGCCTCAAGCGCGGCAAGCAGGTCGATTTTTTCGGTCGGGACGGCTGGTTTTGATTCGTTTTCCTCTCCGGATGTGCCGTTTTGAGCATCCGCGAGCTGAACCGCTGGCTTCGTCTCTGTCGGGACAAGCACCATCCGCAGGACAGCAAGCGCGACGACCAGCACGACGATCCCGCAGGACGCGAACACCAGCAGCTGGCGGCGTTCCTTCTCCGGGACCGCACCCGTTCCGCGCGGCACCTTCAGTTTCGGGGCAAAGACAAACATCTCCGCGCCGAAGAGTCCGCAGAGCACGAAGAACGCGATCCCGAGCAGGAGCACGCCACGACGCTGTTTGTCCTTCGTCTGGAAATACGCGGATCGGTACAGGTAGTCCAGATCGCGCACGGTCTGAGACAACTTCGCGTCCGCGAGGTCCTGCTGTTTCAGTTCGGCGAGCTGGTCCTGTGCCTGTTTGATCGGCGCGCGGCTCCGGTACATGTCGTACGCCAGCAGCAGGCCAAGCGTCAGGATGAATGTCAAAGCCGTCCATTGCAGAAACCGCAGGGTCCGGCGTATTTCGTCATTTTTCATGGGATTTCTCCTTGCGTTCCAGGGGACATGCGGCGTAGCATCGGCCGCAGCAGAAACAAAGCGACGGGTCGATCGTGTAAACTTCTTCCTCCTTGCGGCGGCGCGCCTCCGCGATCAGCTCGGCCATCACGACCGCGCCAAACAGCACGCCCGCGGCAGTCGAGGCGAGCAGGACGCCATTCTGAAGCTTGATTGCACGGACACGGAGTTCTTCGCGCGTGGTCGTTGTGCTTTCAAATGCTTCCACGGCCTCGCTCTTGATTCCGGCGTCCAGTTCACGGACCAGCCGCACATCGCGGTGGAACGAACTCAGGACGGGCGCGCAGAAATACCCGAACAGCCCGCCCGCGAACAGTGCGAACGGGATCAGGGCGGTCAGCATGGAGATGCGCCGGAATCCGCTTCGGTGTTCCGATGTGCTCCCCGTGCCCTCGGGCGGCAGGATCGCACCGTTCGGACAGCCCTGTTCGCACAGACGGCAGTTCACGCATTCAAGCGACGTGATCTGCGGTTTGAGCAGGGAGAAGTACGAGAAGAACCGGAGCAGGACGCCATAAGGACAGACAAACCGGCAGAAGGGACGCGAGATGAAGAGTCCGGCGGCGAGGAAGACCGCGCTCAGGATCGCAAAGGGTGTCGCGAAGTCCAGCAGGAAGATCGGCAGGTAGGGTTCCAGGTAGCACAGCGGGAACCCGATCCCGTAAATCGCGCAAACCGTGAAGATGAGCAGCAGAAGCACCGGGATCAGGCGCAGGATACGGTCCAGCGGACGCGGAATGAACACGCTCTTCCAGTGCAGAAGCTCCTGGATCGCGCCGAGCGGACAGGCTCCGCCGCAGAAGACGCGTCCGGCGAACAATGCGACCGCCAGCGGAAGCGCGAAGAGCAGCAGCACGCCCGGCTGTATGTACGAACCGTTTGCAAGCCCTTCGGCGACGTTCTGGAACATGCCGACCGGGCACGGACAGGACGCGAAGAGGAATCCGAACACGGCGAGCCCGGCGACGGAATACGCAAGGAGCGCCTTGCGGGATCGCAATTTGTAGAAAAACCAGGTCCCGGCGGCGAGGAACACCGCGAGGATCAGCACGCGCCACAGCACGGAGTCGGAGGCGAGTTCCTCCAGCGACATCTTCGGCAGCGTGTAGGATTCGAACTCGGGAGCCGGGAATCGCGCCTGAGCCGCGAACAGAAGGTCAAAACGCGGGATCATGACTTCACCTCCGGCGGCTTGCGGTAGATGTATGGATGGTCGGCGGGCACGCGCACGAACGCGTCGGCGGGACACGATTTCGCGATCCGGCATTCGTTGCAGTTCTTGCACAGGTCGCGACGGACCTGCAGGAACAGCGAGCCGTTGCCGAACGACAGGCAGCCCTTCACGCATTTCCCGCAGCCGATGCAGCGTTCCTCGTCGATCTTGTACTCGAAATACGGGTCCTCCACGTAGGTGCGGATGATTGCGTCGGTCGGACAGCGCATGTTCTCGCCCGCCGTGTTGAACTCGATGCGCTTGTCCTGGTAGTACCCGCTGCAGAAGAGGCAGTAGCCGCAGGAAGCGTACTGGTGCACGCACTTCACCGCGGACTGGGGCAGGATGCACTCCGTCTCACACTTGCCGCACTGCACGCATTTGTCCGGGTCGATCTGCCAGAAATACCCCGTCCCCGTCTCCTCGCGTTTGCGGAAAAGCGCGGCGAACGGAGCCGTGATCACGGCGAGGAATCCCAGTCTGAGCAGGTCGCGGCGGGTCATGAGCGTTGTTCCTCCTGCGATTGCGCCTGCGCTGCCTTGAACGAACGCGCGGTCGGGTGGCCGCAGTATTTCAGTGCGGAACATGTCCGGCAATACCCTTTCGGATCGGTGCAGGTATCCTGTGTCGTTTCGCCTGAAGCAGACTCCCTGCGGCGGAACACCAGCGCGGCAAGTCCGCCCAGCAGCAGGAACCGGGCGCTCCAGCCAATGAATTCGCGACGGGTCATGGTGTGTTTCTTATCCGTCATCAGGAGACCTCCCAGTGCTGTTTCGTGCCGGTGTCGTAAAGATGCACCTTGCCGCCGTCGCGTCCCAGATAATAGTTGAACTCGGAATCGGAAAGCTGGTCCGTGATGACACGTTCAAGTTCGCCGGACGGCAGATACACACACGCACGGCGAACACCTTTCTCCATGGTCACGAACCGTCCGCCGGGGAGCGCGGCGAACCGGACGGGATTGCAGCAGCCGCCGAACGCTTCGCGGGGTTCCCACGAGGCGATGAAACGTCCCGAGGCGGGGTCGAGCTGTTCCAAGCGCTTGCGGCCGATGTTCGCCACCCAAAGCTCGCCGTCCTGCGACAGGTCGAGCGGGAACGCCGCACCCGGCACGATGAACTTGTCCTCGCCGCGCGATTCCCACACGAGGCCGCCGGACTCCATGTTCGCCAGCACGGTGCGTTTCGCGCGGTCCACTTGAAAACTCACGCCGTTCAGAGTATGCTTCGGGCGCACGGCGAACATCGGCGGCTCGAACGGAGTCACCGGCACTGGTTCCGGCAGAGTCTGAAGCTTGCGGCCGACCAGCCAGCCGAGCAGGCCGAGGCAGAACGTGCCGCTGAACCAGACAAGAAATTCCCTGCGGGTCATTTTCATTGCTGCACCTCATTTCGCAGATCGAGACACACCATCGAGGTGCTGTCCCGTAAGATCATAAGTCCTCCGGCGAACGCGATCGGCCCCCAGGAATCCGCGCCGGGCAGGATCTTGTGGGTCGCCAGACGTTCGAACCGGTCGTCTTTGTATTCGTAAACCGAGAGCACGCCCTCGTCGTCCAGGATCCAGAATGCGCCGTCCGCGTAAAGGTAGGGACCGAGCCCGAACCGGGCGTCCTTGCCGCTTTCAGACTTGACCGCGGGCAGCGCGGAAACGTCCGCCGCGATGAACTCGGCGCGGCGTGCTCCGGCGTCCTTCGGCTGGATTACGAACATCGTGTCGCCGATCAGGATCGGGGTCTGCTGTTCGGACGCGGGTCCCTGCGTCGGCTTCCATTCCTGTTCGATCGAGGCGGTGAAAGAATCGCCGTCCTTTGTCACTGCGAGCGTAGCCGAACCCGCTCCATAGCCTGCGGTCAGAAAAAGCCTGCCGTCGCCGATGGCGAGCGGCGTTGGAGCCCAGACCGCCGGTTTCCATTTCGTGCAGAGCCAGAGCTGATTCCCCTCGGGATCGCAGGCGCAGATGCCGCCGATCCCGGCATAGATGTACTGTTTCGTGCCGAGGAGCGTCGCGGACACGACGGAGGAATGCGACATCTTCAGTCCGTGGTCATTCGGCATCTCCCAGACCGTTTCGCCCGTTCTCAAATCGAGCGCGGTCATCAGGACTTTCTCCCCGCCGACGCCGAGGATCACTTTGCCGTCTTCGATCAGGGGGCACTGACCGGCGTACCACTGCGGGATCTCGGCTCCGTAAGCTTCCACCAGGTCGCGCGACCAGAGCAGATCGCCGGAATCCGCATCGACCGCCATCACATGCGCCGCAGGGCCGAGCGTGACGACCACGCCGTCGGAATACGCCGGGATCGTGCGGGATTTGCCGTGGTTGCGGCGGATCGGGTTCTTGTAGCCGCGACGCCAGAGTTCTTCCCCGCTGAACAGCTCGAAACAGCGCAGGGCATCGGACGAATCCTCCTCGACGTAGTCCAGCACATACACGCGGCCGCCCGCGATGATCGCGCCGGAATACCCCTCGCCGAGCGGCTTCCGCCAGAGGACCTTCGGACCGGATTCGTCCCATGTCTTGGTCAAGTGTCCGTCGTATTCCGCCAGATTGTCGCGTGTTATGCCTCGGAAACACGGCCATTCCGCCTCGAATGCCTGGATTTTTGCCTCAGACTCGAACTTCTTGAAATCCGCGCCGATCTGCGTCGTCATCTTCTTCACGACGCGGTTTTCGGATTTGTCGCGGACGGGTTCCGCGTACTCCACGTGGCGCGACGTGGTGAAGGTCAGGTAATGCCAGATGCCGAGGCAGGCAACGGCGACAGCAAGCGCTTTCAGGATGAAATTCAGGACGCGCGCGTTCATGCTTTCACCGCCTTTGCCAGAAAGACCGGCGCATACAGCTCTTCGCTGTACCAGAGATGCGCGAAGTATAGCCCGATCGGTTCAAGCGGGAGCGATTCGGGGTGATCCGCATAGCTTTGTAAGAATTTGCCGTCCATATTCAGCGCCACCGCACAGCGGGCGGAAACGCAGATCGTTCCCCACAATCCGTCTTTACCTCGCGCCGAACGCAGATATTCACGCGTTTTCTCCAAAAACGGCAGATTCTCACCGCTCAGATGCGACAGCACGACCGCGCTGCCGTAGGCGGGAGCTTCCTTTGCGGGATTCGTCTGGTCACCGAACCAGAGCGGGATGAACGAGCCGTCCGGCCGCTGAACATCCTGAAGATACCGGATGATGCGCTGTTTTGCACGGATCACGCGGCGTTTCAGTGCGGACGGGAGTTCGTTTTCGTACAGTGTAAACGCCTTGTATGCGTGGGCGGAGATGTCCGGACAACTGCGATCAAACGGCAGTTTGCCCCAGCCTTTGCAGAACGTCGGGATGCCGCCGTCGGAATTCTGAAGGTTCAGGAGCCAGGTGATGCCGCGACAGATCGTGTCCGAGGCGGGTTCGCCGAGGCCGTGAAGCGCGATGAGTGCCGCCGACGTGTCGTCCGCATCGGGTACGCCGCCCGAATGCGTTGTCCATGCCCATCCGCCGGGCTCCGAACGTGTGAACGGATGGACCGTTTTTGTCTGTGCCGAAAGCATCCGGGTGCGATAGAACACTTTTTCTTCTTCGGAAAGCGACGGGGCAAGCGCGTCCAGCGCGAGCGAGGTCGTCCAGAGGCGCAAATCGCGGTCAATCGGCCACGATCCGTCCGGGCGCTGGCTTTCAAGCAGGAACCGGACCGCAAGCCCAGTTGTGAAATGTTCACGAAGCCCGGCGGCGCAGAGGCAGATCACGCAGAATCCTGTGAGCGGCGCGGCTTCGAGGAAACCGCCGTCCTCCGGCTGTTTCTCGGTCAGGACTCGCAATGCCTTTTTCACTGCGAGCGCACGGAGTTTATTCGGGCGGTACTTGAGCTGAGCCAATCCCACGCAGATCAACGCGGGGATCGCATAGCTCACGACCGGGAGATTCAGGAACTTGAACCACGATTCGGGCAGAAGCGCGGCCTCGAACGGGAAATTCGGCATGTTGCGCCAGGCGTGCGCGGCATCGGGGAAAAACCCGGACGCAGTGGCGAGCGCCAGCAGGGGCACGGAGAACGTCAGGTCCTTGCCGTATTCCTTCAGGAGTCCCGCCTTGACCGCCTCAAACATCAGTCCGCCGAACGTTTTGTTCAGGTATGCTTCGGCCTCGCGCACCTCGTCCGCATGGGTGTTCCGCAGGGCAGAGTAAGCGAGGAAAGTCGCGGTCAGGTTGGCGGGGGATTCCGGGGAGTCGCCGTACAGGCCGTCCGCGTTTTTGTGCTCCAGCAGCCATTGTCTGCCCGCCGCGACCGCGTTGTCGTGTCCGCCGTACAGGTCCAGCGCCACGCACGCGACCGCGGTGGAGACAGCTGAGCTCGAAAGATGCCCCTCAATAAAGCCGTCTTCGCAACAGTGCGACAGGATGAATTGTTTCAGCGTGTCCGTCATGCCGTCGCCCCCATGGCTAGAAGCCCGTAAACCGTGTATTCGAGGTCGCCGAAGGGATCGGCTGGTACCGCCGCGAACAGCCCGGTCGGACGGAAACATCCGCTCAGGAAATCGCGCACGTCGTAGTTCGCTTTGTGCCCGGTCCGATGGAGCGCGTACAGGGAAACGGCGGTCGAAAGCAGGTCGCCGCCGGGGAACGTCCCGTCCGGATTCTGAAGTCCGGCGAGCGCTGCCGCGGTCGTTTCGTCGGGGTGCAGACACAACGCCGCCGCTGTCGCCGCGACACCGTATTCCGAAACGCCTTTCAGGTTGGAATACAGCCCGTTTGGCAGATGGTACGCGCTCAGGTCGGTCGCGGTATCGTTCCGCAGGAAACACGAATACGGCGAGCAGCGGTCACCCTGCGGAAACGCGGTATCCGGCAGATCGGGGAAATCCAGTTTCGGCGCGGAGAAGGGGAGTTTTTGTGCAATATGAGGCAGAGCCATCAGCTTCAGCAGATTCCGGCTGTGCGCCAGTGCCACCCGGTGCACGAGGTCGGCGGGCGCGGCCTGTTCGAACGTCCGGGCGCAAGCGTCGCGGTCGACCGTTGCGCCGGAGATGTACGCCAGACACAGCCCGAAAAGCGTATAGTACAGGTCGCCGTGGCCGCTCCTGTCGGGAAACAGTCCGTCCGGCTTCTGCGCCAGCGAGACCGTCTGGCGGAGCACGTCCTGCGCCTCGTCGGTCATCCGTCCGAATCCGGCGGTGCATGTTTTCAGGAAATCCAGGTCAAACATCTTTCAGCACCTTTCCGGCGAGACGGTACAGGAATATCTTCAGCGGTACGTTACCGACCGTTTCAAGCAAATCGTAAATCCCGTCGCGCTGTTCCTGATACAAACGTACCGTTTCCGCGCGTGCCGTTTCGCGGTCCCAGCCATTCGTGCGCATCAGCACGTCGACCGCCGACGCCGGATTGTCCGCCGTGTCCTCCAGGTCGTCGTACAGCTGGTACGCCGCGCCGAGACAATCGGAGAAGTCGTGGAACAAATCGTGCAGTTCATCGAAGCGTCCGGCCGCGATCGCACCCGCGAAGAGCGCCACGCGGAATGCCGGAGCCGTTTTCAGCCGGTGGATCTCCAGGCAGTCTTCCGGCTGAAGATCCTTCTTCTGCAACGCGTCAAATTCTTTTGCCTGACCGAGCGCGAGTTCGCAGTGAGCCAGAGCGGCTTCGGATGCGAGCGCAGCGCGCATTTCCGGCGGGACCGATTCGTGACAGAAGAGTTTGTACCCGGCACCAATCAGATAGTCGCCCAGGTTCAGTGCTGGCGCAAGTCCCAGTCGCACATGACATGCCGGTTCGCCGTATCGTTCCGCATCGCCGTCCTCGATGTCGTCATGGATCAGCGATGCCTTGTGGAAACACTCCACGGCCAGCGAAACGGGTTTCAGGTAGTCCGGCAGGTCCGTCCGCGACGGATTCAGCGCAGCATAGCATCCGGCGGTGATCTTCGGGCGGTAATGCTTCCCATGCGCGGTCAGGGCGCGGACGGCCTCCTCCCGGAGCATGTTGTTCGGGATGTACGCGGAAACGCCGTTCGGCGTGAACAGATCGTTGATCGTCTCCCGGATCAGGCCGTAAGGGAACGCATGGACTTCATCCGCCTGCGGTACGGACATGGCGCGTTCGAGGTCGGCGGGATCGAACGCCGTATCCTTGCAGCCGTCGCGGAGCAAAGGTACCGCGATCCCGGGCACGGCGGAACGCAGCATCGATGGGAACGATTTTTCGAGCGAATCGAGGCAGGACACGCCCACGACCGCCTGAATCACGCCCTGTTCCACCCAGTCGGCCACGGCGGAACTCGACTCCGCGACCAGGACCGGCATGTCAAGCGCGTCCGCGGCAGCCGAAAGCCCCGGGATATTGCACTGTCCGCAGCCCTTGCAGATCAATCCGAGGTCATCGTGGTCGGCGGTGCAGCCGGGCTGTTTCCGCAGGCAGAACGGCAGAAGCAGGAGGCGCTGTTTGAGCGCGATATGCGGGAAATACGGCGTCCAGAGCGCGTTGTTCAGCACGATCATGGCGTAATGGTTGAATCCGCGTCCATCCAGTTCGAGCGAGGCTGTCAGCGTTGCCGCATGGCGCTTCAAATTCGTCAGATTGAGCGGCGGTTTCAGGCCGCACGAGCGCACCAGGTCCTTCGCCGCACGGCGGATCGTTTCGCGGACCTCGGAGTCCTGCGGGACTGTCTGTTTAAGTTCGCTCATCCGTACGCTCCGAATCCGAAGAAATAGTTGCGTTTCCCGAAACGGTATGCCGCGGACTGTTCGGGTATCTCGCCGCCGGGGATGTCATGGCAGCACATCGGAGTGCGTTCCGCAAGCTCACGTAAGAAGCCGTCGCGCCCGGACGAATCCTGCGCGCCGTTCGATTTCAATGTGTCGAGCAGTTCGTGCGGCGAATGGATCACCATGCAGTCGCGGCCCTGTGTCGTGCTGAATTTCCGCAGATTCGCCAACACCGTTTCCTGTTGGAAGATCGCTTCCAGATTGGACGCCGTTTCGTCCAAGAAACCTCCGGCGGCCTGCATGATCGGGCAGAACTCCACGGCTCCATTCGGCGCGATATGATGGGAGAGCCCCATCGCGCCGGGACACTGCGCGCGTCCGTCCGCGTCCCAGTAGGCATCAAGGATCAGAATCTTCGCGGTTCGGCGCTGTTCCACCAGAAACCGCCGGAGTTCCAGCACATGCGCGCGATCCAGCGCGTTCGCGCAGTCGGGGTCGGGACCGCACGGACGGTAGATGAAGTACCAGATGTAGTGAACTCCTTTTCCGACAAGAAAATCGAGGTAATCCCGGCTCACGAGTTCATCGAAATTCTTCATGTTGATGCTCGCCGTCACGCCGGTGAAAAGCCCGGCCTTCACCGACGCATCCAGTCCGGCGAGCGAACGTGCAAAGACGTCGTCGCGGCCGCGTCTCCGCCGGGATTCCGTCTCCAGCCCCTCGATGCTGATGAGCGGCGTCACGTTGCCGAGCCTGGCGAGTTCCCCCGCCAGCTTCGCGTCGAACATCGTCCCATTCGTGTACAGCTGGAAATACGCACCCGAATTCCGCCGGAACAAGGTCAGGAGGTCCGGGTGGAACAGCGGTTCGCCGCCGAGGATGCCGAAGAAGCGCGACTTGTATTTTGCGGCGGTGTCGATGATCCCCTGCATCTGCTCCAGCGTGAGCTGATGGGCGGGAGTTGTCTGCGACACCCAGCAACCCCGGCATTTCAGGTTGCACTGATTCGTGATCGACAGCATCAGGAATGCCGGGAAAAATGGTTTCCCCTCCTTCATCCGCCGTTCGAACGCACGCACGGTCCGGTGTCCGTTCCAGGCAAATCGCAGCAGATGCCGCTGTGCGCGCCACGAACAGCCAGTCAGGATGCGTGTGATGGCGGATGGGTTCATATCGGTCCGTTACCTCATTTTGTCGCGGAAAAGGCGCACTTTCTTCCGGTACTCCAGGCGCTCCCGGAACGACGTCTGGTCGTCGGGAGACGGCTTGACCGGTTCGGACAGCGCGCCGTTCAGGCGATCTTCCTTCGATTTCGGGAAGATGATCGCGTTTGCGGGACAGATTCGGGCGCAGGCGGGGCAGTCCGTCTTGCATGCCGCGGGATGCAAGACGCGGAAATGCCCGTCGACCTTCTCGTACACGCCGAACATGCAGAAGTCGGCACACTTGCCGCAGTTGACGCAGCGAGTCCCGTCGATCACGGGGAACCACGGGATCCAGGGCATCGGCTCTGCAAGAGCTTGAACCATATCGCGGACCTGAGCCAAATCAACCGCTCGGATGTCCGTGCAGTCGGTATCCGCGCCGAACATCGCCCGGATAGCGCGCGTCTGACAGGCGAGGACGAGCGTATTCGCGTCGAAGCTCCTGTTCGATGCACCGTCGAGGCAGAGGTCTGGCACGATCTCGCACGGGACACCCGCCTCCGTCGCGGCCTTGATCGCTTCGTTCAGGACGACCTGCGGGATCTTTTTGTATCTCCTGCAGGTGCAGATCACGAGTTTCTTCATGGCCGCTCCCCCGCTTCCTTCGCGAAGAACATTCTAATCGTTTGTTTCCGGTTCATGGCTATCTTGCTTCCCGCGCTCGCGCGCGCATGGGTTCAAATTCAGGTTGAAGTTTCCTTCGAATACAGGGTGTTTCAGTCCGGACAGGATAGCCGGATTTCAAGGATACAGTGCACCGGGGGAGACACTGCTCCGGCTGAACACATGACAAGCTCACGGTCCAGCCGGATAGACAGTTCAGGACAACGAGGTTATTTCGCCTTGATGTCGAACGCGCCGAGGACGTTTCCGTGGCGGAGATACAGGATGCCGTCGCAAATGACGGGATGCGCCCAGTGTTCCTTGTCGCCAAACTTGATCTGGAAGCTGCTGACGACATCAAGCTTTTCGCCGGGTTTCGCAATCGCCAGCGTGCCGCGTTTCTCCTCGTACATGTAGATGAGGCCGTCGGCATAGATCACGCAGCCTTTGCCGAGGTTGCTCCACGGCACCTCATAGAGGGTTTCACCGGATTCCCAGTCCACGCACATCCAGTTCCCGCTGTTGTTGCCGGTCCAGTTCGAGCCGTAGAGCTTGCCGTCGACCAGCACGGTGCAGTCGTGGTGCGGGTCCAGTTTTTTGTTCGTCCAGATGACATTTACGCCCTTGCCGTCTTTCTTCAACTCGTACAGGACACCGCCCTGATCGTATCCGGCGGACACGAAGAAACGATTATCCTCAACTGTGGGGGAGTTGCAGTTCACGCCGCCGCGTCCGTTCGTACCGGATGTCTTCGCGTAATTGTCTTCCCACATCACGGTTCCGTCCTTAAGGTTGATCCCGTTCACTTTTCCGGCGGTCATCACAATCAGCTGGTCTCCGACGATGACCGGGGTCACATAGGCGAGCGTGTCATCATTGGATTTTGCTGTCCAGACCACGGAACCGTCCGCGACCTTCAGCGCCACGACAAGAGCCTTGCTGCCGCCCGCAGTCACGAAGACTACGCCGTCCTTCACGACCGGGCATTCCGCCATGGCCCACATGCCGAACTTGGAGCCGTACTCGTTTGCGATGTTTTTCTGCCACAGGATCTTCCCGTCGGAAGCGTTCAGACAGAAAAGCTCGCCGGAACCGGTCGTCACGACCAGTCGGCCTTCGCCTTCTTTTTCGCCCGGCACATAGGTCGGGGTGCTGCGGGCGCCGGGGTACGAACGTTCCCACGCCGAACCGGTAACGGTCTTCCAGATTTCCTTGCCGTCCAGGTCGAGGCAGATAACGGATTCCTTTCTCGGACGTCCCGTGCCAGTCCCTGTGATGTACAGGCGATTTCCGACCTTAATCGGACTGGACCAGCCTTCGCCGAGTCCGGTGTAGGTCCATTTCGGGGTCAGTCCTTCCTGGGGCCAGGTCTTCAGCAGACCTTTTTCCTTCAAATACATCCCCTGCGAGTTCTCGCCGCGGAAACGGAAGATATCCCCTGCGAAAAGGGCTGCACCGCCCGCGACGACCAGTGCGGCAGTCAACAGTGTCTTGTTCATCATGTCTTGCTCCTTGTGAATGATGACAGTCGCGCTTGCTTTGCGGACTGACGATGATTCTGTTCAGTTCGCCCTTTGCAACGCATTCTTTGTTCCCATTTCGCAATCACGCGATTTGAGCTCAAATCAAACGCATTTCAATGGCACGGTTTAATTTCTAAACATTACCATATCACCTGTTTTGCCGTTTTTCAAGCTTATTTCAGAATAATCCGTCTTTTTTTTTAAGGATGCGCTCACGCAGAAATAGGATTTTTTAAATTTACGCCTTTCGATGCATCAGCGCGCGGCTCAATTCTCGCCCTTTGCGGCTCTGGTCGGCTACGAAGACGCAGTCCACGAAATGGAGAGGGTGACGACCCCAGAGCGCGAACTTAGCGAAGACGAGAAAGTTGAACTCGACCGCCGCATCACCATCATCGCGGATCATCTGAGCGACAACCCGGTCGTGACTGTGGAATATTTCGTACCGGACAGCCGCAAGGACGGTGGCGAGTACCGGGTCTGGACGGGCAAGGTCGAGAGAATCTCGCAGGCAAAGCTCGTGGTCGTGGTTAGCGGCGAATCCATCCGTGTGAGCAGGATCGTCAGGATAGAGAGTGAGCTGGTCGCAGGTGAGTTTTAATCTTCTTGCCGCCCTTCTTGCCTATATCCAGCAATTCCCAGACACGAGCGGTGAGGGTTCATTCATTTCCGGTTGACGAGCAGACTACTCCAAAACTGAACTCAAAACTTGGCCGATTGACCAGGTTGACCAGATGATTTCTTCCTATATAGGAAACCTGGATTTATTTCGGTCTCTTCGGGTGATCTAATTGTTGCATTTATGGGCAATCTTTCTGCTATTCCCCGTGTATAGACGCGCGTGATGGGACCCTGGAGGTCAATTGGGGTGAATTGAAGTTGGGTTTCCTACAGGGGAATCCAACAGATGGTCAAGTTGGTCAAAAGACCGGATTGTTGAGCTTGGAGTGGCACTTTTTCGCTTTTTTTTCTGTCGCAACCGGATCAGCGGGAATTCATCAGTTGCCAACAGACGGATGTGCTATCGGGATTCAACAGTAAGCATCTTCTTCACCGGATACAGACCATAGCAGGTGAAACGAAGTGTTTTCTGGCTTTTTTCTGAATTCGTAAGCGTTTTTGTTTGAAAAATGCCAAAATGTAAGTATTTTAAAAGAGAAATGCGCAAAAATAACAAAAAGAACCCAGGTGGTGCATCATGATAGAAAAAATCGGCTACAGCCAGTTGATAGACCAGTTTTCCCTGAATGTTCTGGAACAGCCTCTACGGAGTTATCTTGGCCCCGGAAGTACAAAATCAAAAGAGCTTACCCCAGACGGCTTGAAGGTCCATTACCCGGAGCGATTCCGGACAGATGGTTCATGGCAGGAACATCTGCTTTTCGCCATCAAGCATGAAGGCGTGAATCTTGAGGTGCTGAATGCTCTGTTCCGGAAGATTGATGCTCAGGAACTGGCGTCCCTCGTGGCAGCCACTCCGCATGGTGTCTATACGCGCCGCCTCTGGTTCCTTTACGAGTTTCTTACAGGGCGCGAGCTGCAAGTCGCCCCGTTGAAAACAGGCTCCTACGATTACGTCCTGCCACCCGATGAATATTTCTGTCTGGATGAGGAACACTCGTGGAAAGCCAAACGCCAGCGTCTCGTCTGCAATCTTCCGGGCAACAAGGACTTCTGTCCTGTCGTCAGGTTGACATCCCACATCCGGGAATACATTCAAAAAGACCTCGCATCCCAGGTCACAGAGGCTATCGCCGGGTATCCGTCCGAGCTGATCTATCGGGCAAATTCGTTCCTCTGCCTCAAAGAAACGAAATCCTTGTACGCAATCGAACGGCAGACGCCATCCCAGAAGCGGACTGCCGCTTTTATGAACGTGCTGCACGACGCAGGGAAGAACAAGCTGGATAAGGCACTGCTTTTACAGCTTCAGAATGCAATCGTGGAGGAACGCTACAAGGAAGACGACTACCGGAGCAGTCAGGTGTATGTCGGTCAGACATTGTCCCCCGGACGCGAGCTGATTCATTTCATTGGACTGAAGCCCGGCGATCTTTCTCAATTCATGGCCGCGTATCTGGAGACCGCTGGTCGTCTCGTTGAATCATCCTGCGACGCCATCATCAGCGCCGCTGTGCTTTCTTTCGCGTTCGTGTTCATCCACCCGTTTGAAGACGGCAATGGCCGCCTGCACCGGTATCTGCTTCATCATGTCCTGAACGCGAAGAGATTCAACCCGGAGAACATCATCTTTCCCGTTTCTGCGCTTCTGTACAAAAACGCCAAGCTCTACGATGCTATGCTTGAAAACTTCTCCAAGCGTCTGCTTCCAGCCGTGGATTACGACTTACACATCGACGGTTCAATGACTGTGAAAAATGATACGGTCGATTTCTACCGGCATATCGACTTCACGCAGATTGTTGAGATGTTCTTTGGCGTTGTCGAGGAGACCATCAAGACCGAGCTTGTCCCGGAACTGGATTATCTGGTTCGCTGGGAACGGGCACGCTCAAGCATGCGGGATGTCGTTGACATGCCGGACAAGAAGGTGACGCAGTTCATTCTTTTTGTGCAGCAGAATCACGGTAGATTCCCGAAAAGCCGCCGCAGTCTCTTCCAGGAACTTACCGATGAGGAAATCGAAGCCCTGACGAAAATCGTCAAGGAAAACATCCTGCTCCCTCTGACGCAGATGTAAGCATTTTGCAAACAACAACCCCACGTTTCCCCACGAAACGTAAGCGTTTTGTAAACAAAGCACCGAAATGTAAGTGTTTTTTCAAAAAGGTAAGCGTTCTTTCCAGAAAGAGACCGGAAAGTAAGCGTTTTGTGATGAGCAGTCAAAGTGTAATTGCGGATATTTGCATTTGAAGGAAAAAGTCAGCAGAGTGGTATCTGATACGGTGATACCACCCTGAGACCACTGGATTCGGAATCGGTATTATCGTTCTCCATCCATTACACGGATTGAGAACATAAATCCCCGTCTGCCATCCCGAACTGCCGACAAATGGATTTGTGTTAGATGGCCTCCATTTCTGCTTTCGTGAGGAATCTTACGCCAAAATATCCGCGGATACCCTTTTTGCGTCCGTAGCGCATGGTAGGATACAAACGCCGAACCGCATGTTTGAAGTTTGCGGCTCCCATGGCGCGATAACCGTTGTCCTCCATCCAGGTAAATACGCTTGTGGTTGATTCGTGCGCCCTTGTATTGATGTCGGCGAAGGTATGCCCAAACGCGACGGATAGCCCCAGTTCGGATGGTCCGACTTCAGCGCACGGATGTCTTCCAACAATTTCTTGTTTGCTTCGGAATTTATACGCTTTCGCCTCAGTCCCAGTCGTTTTTTTTAAGTTCCATGGTCAGCTCGCCGATCGTTTCCTTGAGCTTGCGGTTCTCCCGCTGAAGACGTTCCACCTCGTGGTCGACGCCGCCGTGGGCGAAAAGTTTCGCTCCGTCGTTCAGCAGCTGGTCACGCCACCTGTAGAACATCCCCTGCGTGATGCCGTGTTCATTGCACAATTCGCTGATCCGGCAATTGCCTCTCAGCCCCTGCAGGACGATTGCAAGCTTCTCCTGCCCCGTCCAAGTTTTCTTCTTCGTGCTCATCGGTCGCCTCCTTTCACAGACTCTCTTAATATAGCACGTCTCTTAACGGGGTGCAATATAGAACCTTTGCGCTGATGCCGGGTATCAGGGGAAAGAATCCGAGAAAACGATGAAAAAGTATCGTTACACGCCTCACATTCGTCCGCGGGGTGAAGAGAAGAAGGCGATCAAGGAAGGATACAAAGCGCGAAGATGGGTTGTTGAGGTGGCTCATTCCTGGTTCAACCGGTTCAGAAAACTGCTCGTCCGGTTCGAGAAAACGACTTCGTCTTACTTGGCGCTTCTTCAACTGGCGGCAAGCATTATCATTTTAAGAAAGATTGCTTCTATTTAGGGATACATTCTTAATTTGCTCAACGCTCCTTCCAATGCTGAGATACCTTTGCCATTGCCGACATGAATGACCGCGCCACTCTCCAGATCCCGCACGATCGTGAGGTAAGCTTGTTTGCCTGACCGTGTCCGATGTGGATTTCGTCGAACCCGACAGCCTGGACTTTCGATTTGTCGATTGTTGCAAATTTGTGCTGAAGATACCTCTTTTCGATCTCTTTTACAGTATGCCACCTTAAATGAAAGAAGTTCGCCAAAGCCCGGATGCTGATCTGTTCTCGGAGCTCAAGGATCGTCCGCTCGAACTCATTGCTGAGGCGAGCTTTCGGATGCGAAATGAACGGGATATCCTCAATGGAACGTTCGTGGCAGCGGTGGCAGTACACGAGATGTAATGTGTAGATGAAATGAACTTCCCGAATCCGTCCCATCGGCAACCCGCGCACGTCTCGTTCATAGAGGATTGTCAGTGTGACATCCTTTAACTTGCACTTC
>JAEEGG010001481.1_pt1 | contig 63814 bp, 43 predicted proteins | sample 9134161 | NCBI WGS metagenome assembly JAEEGG01 (sample SAMN16246543, study PRJNA631951) | gut metagenome | biome: gut microbiome; feature: rumen; material: CR-attached | host: Bos | place: Iran: Karaj | collected 2018-10
GCTTTGGCCCCGGGGTTCCACCTCTTCCCATCCCGAACAGAGAAGTTAAGCCCGGGCACGCCGATGGTACTGCACCGCAATGCGGGAGAGTAGGTCGCCGCCTTCTTAATGAGAGAGCCCTCTGTACTATATTGTACGGAGGGCTCTTGATGTTTTTATAGTGTTTGGTGCTATTATTTTATAATAAAAGTTGTACATTTGCGCGTTGAAATATAAAATGTATTCGTATTCGTTTTATGAAAGATGTTTGAACGTATTCAACATATAAAATATGTCATTGTAATGGTAGCTATATGCATAGCTGTCGGCTCACTTATTGTGTCCAGTCTGATGATTCGTGATTTGGAGGCAGAGGAGAGAGAGAGAGTTGAGATATGGTCGGAGGCGATGCGTTCACTTAATCATGCTGATGAGAATACGGATTTGAGTCTTGTGATTCGAGTTCTTAATAGTAATCATATTATTCCTGTAATAGTTTTGGATAAACAAGGCGAAGTGTTGACTTTCAGGAATATAAACAAAGAATTTCGCGAGAATGAGGATTCGATTGCTTATATATCCCGATTGGCAGAAAACTATCGAGCTATGGGCAAGGAGATAAAGATAGATATGACTACGGATTACGACAATGATGATTACATTATTGTATGTTATGACGAGTCTATAATGTTGCGTCGTCTTGCTGTGTATCCGTATATTCAGTTGTGTATTGTCTGTCTTTTTGTGTTGATATCTATTTTTGCATTGTTTGCTACGACTCGTGCGGAACAGAATAAGGTATGGGTTGGTTTGTCGAAGGAGACGGCGCATCAGTTGGGTACTCCTATTTCTTCGTTGATGGCTTGGAATGAAGTGTTTAAGGAGGCGTATCCGGACGATCCTCTTATATCGGAGATGGAGAAGGATGTGAAGCGTTTGGAGAGGATTGCGGAGAGATTTTCTAAGATTGGTTCTGTTCCTGAACCCAAGCAGGAAAATATATTGGATGTATTGGAGCGTGTGGTTGTATATATGGATAAGCGTACGAGTCGTAAGGTGAAAATTGTCACTCACTTCCCTGAAGCTCCTGTTCGGGTTAACCTGATATCCAGTCTGTTTGAATGGGTAGCTGAGAATTTGTGTAAGAATGCTGTTGATGCTATGGGCGGTTCTGGGCAGATTGATATATATGTGGATGAAACAGATAAGAATGTATATGTAGAGGTCAGTGATACTGGAAAGGGTATTCCGACTGGAAATTTCCAGTCTGTCTTCAAACCTGGTTTTACGACGAAAGAGCGAGGGTGGGGACTTGGTCTTTCTCTTGCTAAACGTATTATTGAGGAGTATCATCACGGAAAGATATATGTCAAGGATTCTGAATTGAATGTCGGTACTACTTTCCGTATTGAATTGCAGAAGAATTAAGGGGAGTAGCAAGGAAAATACTCAATAAATTTGTTTTTTCTCTAGCTTACTCGTAACTTTGCACCCCAAATGAGCAAGTTAGATGCCTATAGAGTCGATTTGTTGAGTTCTAAGCTTCAGGGCTCGCGTCTGGAATGGAATTTGGACGATAGTTTTTTTGGAGCAATAGACGGACTTATACATCGTGGTAATATACATACTATTGTTGATTGCCAGAATACCGGCTCGCTGTTTAGGTTTCAGATTAGTTCAGAAGGAGAGGTTACAGTACCGTGCGACAGGTGTCTTGCAGATCTCGAATTGCGGATTGAGACCAATGACGAATTGCTTGTCAAGTTAGGTACGGAATACTCCGATGAGGGTGACTGTGTTATTGTTCCTGAGACAGAAGGTTATGTAAACCTTGCGCAGTTCATCTACGAATTTATAGCTCTCAGCATGCCGATTACGGTTTGTCACGAACCTGGGAAATGTGATGAATCGATGATGCTCCAACTCAGCAAGCATCAGGTTGCCCGAAGCAATCAGGAGGATGATGATGACTATGGTTCAAAGACCGATGGTGGTTCACAATTGGTGGATGACCGTTGGGCAGCATTAAAGAATTTAAAACTTAATTAAAACATTTATAGAAAATGGCACATCCTAAAAGAAGACAATCAAAGACACGTACTAGAAAGAGAAGAACTCATGATGGCGCAGTAGCTCCAACACTTGCTGTATGTCCAAATTGTGGTGAATTCTACGTATATCACACTGTATGCCCTGCATGTGGTTACTACCGCGGCAAGGTTGCAATCGTAAAGGAAGACGCAATCTAAAAAATCTGTTCATCTCTGATGAAAAACATAAATGCAGTTATTACGGGTGTAGGCGGATGGGTTCCAACCTATATTCTTGACAATGATGAGATGTCCACTATCGTTGATACGAGCGATGAGTGGATTATGGAGCGTATTGGTGTCAAGACTCGTCACATTCTGAAGCCCGAAGAGGGTGCTGGTACATCATTCATGATGACCAAGGCTGTGCGTCAGTTGCTCGACAAGACAAAGGTCGATCCTGACACCATAGAGGCTGTCATTTGTGCTACAACTACTCCTGATTATCATTTCCCATCAACTGCTTCGTTGGTTATCGGTAACATTGGTTTGAAGAAAGCCTTTGGTTTCGATATGGAGGCAGCTTGTGCCGGTTTCCTTTATGCAATGGAGACGGGTGCGGGATTTATCCGTAGCGGTCGCTACAAGCGTATCATCATTTGTGGCGGTGATCATATGTCGTCGATGACGAATTATGAGGACCGTAACACATGTCCGATATTCGGTGACGGTGCTGCGTGTGTGTTGATGGAGGGTACGGAAGAGGATTTCGGTCTTATGGACAGTTATCTTCGTGTAGATGGTCAGGGTTATGACAATCTTCATATGGCAGCAGGTGGTTCGGCTCGTATGCCAAGTCACGAGACTGTCGATGAGCGTCTCCATTTTGTTTACCAGGAAGGTCGCGCAGTGTTCAAACATGCTGTAACAGACATGTCTGACGCTGTTGCTACGATTGCAGAGCGCAACAATCTGACTAAGGACGATATTGCTTGGGTGATTCCTCATCAGGCAAATGTTCGTATTGAGAGTGCTGTTGCCCGTCGCATCGGAGTGGATGAAGATCATGTGATGATAAATATCGACCACATGGCTAATACTTCAGGCGGAACTCTTCCTCTTTGTCTTTGGGAGTATGAACCACAGTTGAAGCGTGGCGACAAACTGATTTTTACGGCTTTCGGTGCTGGTTTCACTTGGGGAGCGAGTTATATGGTTTGGGGTTATGACGGCAGTAAGTTTGCTGATAATCCTCCAGAGTTCTACAAGGAAGGCAAGATCAGTCGTGAAGAGTGGTATGCGAAACGCAAACTGCAGAAATAGTGATTGTAAACAAACGACATAACATTAGTGAGAGCGCATCGCATAAACACGTTGCGCTCTTGATTTTATATAACGGAAGGGGTAGAGTTGCTTAGCGAGTGGAAGTATATAATATAAAAGGAAAAGAGTATGCATAAATCAGGGTTTGTAAACATTGTGGGCAATCCGAATGTGGGTAAGTCCACGTTGATGAATCAGCTTGTAGGTGAGCGCATTTCGATTGCTACGTTCAAGGCTCAGACTACGCGTCACCGTATCATGGGTATCATAAACGATGAGGATGCTCAGATTGTCTTCAGTGATACTCCGGGAGTGCTGAAACCGAATTATAAGCTTCAGGAGTCGATGCTGGCGTTTTCGGAGAGTGCGCTTCAGGATGCTGATGTGTTGCTTTACGTTACGGATCCTGTGGAGAAGGTAGATAAGAACAGCGATTTCCTGCAGAAGGTGCAGAAGATGGATGTTCCGGTGATTGTGCTTATCAATAAGATTGATTTGAGCAACGAGAAGGATCTTGTGGCACTGGTTGAGCAGTGGCATGAGATATTGCCGAAGGCTGAGATTCTGCCTATTTCCGCTTTGCATAAATTCAATGTGGAGCCTGTGTTGCAGCGCATAAAGGAGTTGCTGCCTGAGTGTCCGCCGTATTTTGAGAAAGACCAGTTGACGGATAAGCCGGCAAGGTTTTTTGTGTCGGAGATTATACGCGAGAAGATTCTGCTCTACTACGATAAGGAGATTCCGTATTCGGTTGAGGTTGGTGTGGAGAGTTTTCAGGAGGATAATACCCACATTCACATCAATGCGGTTATTTATGTGGAGCGCGACAGTCAGAAGGGTATTATCATAGGTCATCAGGGTAAGGCTCTGAAGAAGGTGGCTACGGAGGCAAGGAAGAGTCTGGAGCGTTTCTTCGGCAAGACGATTTATCTGGAGACATTCGTGAAGGTGGATAAGGACTGGCGCAATTCGGATAAGGAGCTGAACCTGTTCGGTTATAATCCAGAGTAAGGGCTCTGGATGAGGGCACTGATTAAGGGAAAGACTTAATGACTGAATGAAATAAAAGACCTCGGACTGTAGCAGTCTGAGGTCTTTTTTTGTTTAGTAATTGTCTTTCTTTACTTCGAAGTAAGCTTGCGGGTGGTTGCAAACGGGACAGGTTTCAGGGGCTTGCTTGCCGATGTGGATGTGTCCGCAGTTGCGGCATTGCCAAACGGTGTCGCCGTCGCGTGAGAAGACGATGCCCTGTTCGATGTTTTCCAGAAGTTTCTTGTACTTCTCTTCGTGCACTTTTTCTATTGCTGCAACGCCTTCGAAGAGTTTGGCTATTTCCTCGAAACCTTCTTCACGAGCTTCACGAGCCATGCGAGGATACATGTCGGTCCATTCGTCGTATTCGCCCTGTGCAGCGTCTTTCAAGTTTTCGGTAGTAGTGCCGATGCCGTGGATGAGTTTGAACCACATCTTAGCGTGTTCCTTCTCCTGGTCAGCAGTTTCCTGGAAGAGTTGTGCCATCTGCTCGTAGCCGTCTTTCTTGGCTTTCGAAGCGTAGTATGTGTACTTGTTTCTTGCCTGTGATTCTCCTGCGAATGCTTCCCACAGGTTTTGCTCGGTCTTCGAGCCTTTCAGTTCTTTAGCCATAATAATTAGTGTTTTAGAGGTTATTAGTTGTTTTGTTTGAATGTGTGGGCAAATATACAGCAAAAAAATAGATATATGAAAATGATTTGGAATAAAATAATTGTTGTATCTTTGCCGTGTTGAACTTTAATAATTACTATTTATGAAAAACAGAATCTTTTTGTTGCTTGCCACCATCATGATGTGTGGAGCAATGATGACAGGGCTGACATCGTGCAGCGACAGTGATGATAACAATAATAATCAGAAGAAGGTGGCTGTGCTGCTTCCCGATGGTGTCAATCTTGCGCGTTGGGCTACAGATAAGGCAAACTTGGAGGCTGTGATGGCTTCGTATGGCTTCCAGGCTACTTTTTACGTTGCTCCGGAAAGTCCAGAGGGTGCGGTGCAACAGGTCAATCAGCTCAGAAGTGCCATCAACGACGGAGTGAAATACATCGTGCTGACAGCTATCGACTATAAGAAAATCAACGAGTCTGGTCTGCTTGAGCAGCATCCCGATGTCAAGGTGGTATGCCATGACCGCATGATTCTTAATAACTCTCGTATAGCTTATGTTTCTTCATCCGACTTGAAGGAGATAGGGCGTACTCAGGCCCAGTTCCTCCTCAATCATTTCCATTCTACAGGAGCCGCTTCCATGACCATAGAAATCCTTGAGGGTCCTCAGACCGATGTCAACGCTAAGGATTATTATGACGGAGCTATGGAACTGCTCGGAAAATATATTGCCGACGGCGGAAAACTTGTAGTTCAGAGTGGCAAGAAGGAATATGCTCAGGTGAAGGCTGACAGTTGGGGTGTTGCCGACGGCAAGAAAGCCATGCAAGACCGCCTCAGCAGCTATGGTGCAGGTCAGTGTCCGGATATGATTCTGGCTGCCAACGACAATCTGGCTCAGGGAGCTATTGAGGCTCTGAAGGAAGCTGGTATTACGACAATGCCGGTCATCACAGGTCAGGACAATACCGCGGTGGCTCAGAATAATATCAATAACGGCTGGCAGACCATGACCATCGACAAGAACCTGAAGGACATGGCATACAACACGGCTATGATTGTAAATGGTCTGATATCCAATTCTCCGGTTCGTACCAGCCAGAGCATCTCGGGCATTCCGGCAATATATTCTAAGATTACCGTTATGACAAAAGACAGTTACTAGTGTCTTTCAGCCAAGGAAAATAGAATAGGGCAGCGACTTTCGGGTTGCTGCCTTTTTTGTCGAAAAGTTCCATCCGTCTTCAAAAATTTCAAACGATATTTGGTATTTTGCTCACTTATTCGCACCTTTGCAAGTGAAAGAGGTTGATCGATAAAATCACGATGAAATATACCCTTAAAACAATTACCCCTCACAGTAAGTTTGGGCTGAAATTGATTTATTCTGCGCTGCGGCGCACTACGATATAACTATGGCACGTTCCGATTCCCTTGTGTGGAGTCGGGGCGTGCTTTTTATTTTTATAACAAATTAGATATACTCGCAAAAAAAATCATGAAGAGAAAAAAGTATGAGAAGCCATCCTTGGAGGTGGTTAAGTTACAACAAAAAGAGGCGCTGCTTCAGTCGAGCGTAAATGCCACAATGAACACCACGTGGACGGAGGAGGACATCTGATGCCCCGCTGCAAAACAAAGTATTAACAACAAAAACAGAAGAACAATAATGAATACAAAGAATATTTTCAAGGCTGTGGCAATGGCCATGCTGATGCCAGCCGTGCTGCTGACTACCTCTTGCAGCAAGGGAGACGATGCTGTAACCAATCCTGAGAAACCTGCAACTACTGAGGCTGCTGAGACCGCTGTCAATAAGGGCTACGCTCTGCCCGTAACCGTCAACGTAACCCGCCAGGACGACGGCACTACTCGCGCTACGTTTGACGGCAGTAAGCTTAACTTCAGCGATGGCGACAAGCTGTTTGTGAGTGGTTGGCTAGTAAGCATTGGCTCTGGCAGCGCACCAGGCAAGTTTGCCGGCACGCTGGATTATGATACAGAGAAGGGAAACTTCAGCGGCACCATCTATACCCAATATCAGTATGAGGGTACTCTCGATAACCTTCTGGACGCAGCTAATGCCATCCTGCTGCCTGCCGGCTACGAAGACTATGGCTATTTAAGTATTGGCGACAATAATACTACTGAAGAAAAATATGACGATAAGATTGTAATAACTGCTTTGCACTCTTTTGCCGCTTCGAAGAAATTAGCCGTAGAGCAGTTGAGCTTTGAGCAAAAAGGATCTTATACCAGCGGCACTGGCTTTACGCTGAATCCCACGAATGCCATTCTCAACTTCACCGTTACCGGCTTGGCGGTCAGCACAAATGTTACGGCAACATTAACAGATGGTAAAGAACTCACTATTCAAGGAGACGTAACCACAGATGCTGAGGGCAATGCTACATTTGCCATGGGCGTTAGGAAGGAAAATGATTTGAGCGAACTCTCCCTGACCGTGGCTGGCAATCCTGTCACCATCACCAGCAGCAGCAAAGAACTCACCGCCGGCAAGATTTACAATATCACGAGGAGTGCAGGGGGTACTGTTAACCTCTCAACAATCTATACAAACTATACTGCCAGCAACGGCAAAATCCTCACCGGCACGCCGGCCTCTAACGTGAAGATTTCCATCGCCGACGGTGCAACGGTGACACTCAATAATGTGACCATCAATGGCACGAATAGCGACGACTACCAGTGGGCCGGCATCAACTGTGAGGGCGACGCAACCATCATTCCCAGCGGTACGAATACTGTGAAGGGATTTCATATAAATTATCCAGGCATCTATGTACCCACAGGCAAGACGCTCACCATCAAAGGCACCGGCTCGCTCAACGCCAGCAGCAACGGCGATGGTTCCGGTATAGGCGGTGGATATGCTATTCCTTGCGGCAATATTGTTATCGAGGACGGCACAATCACAGCAACTGGTAAATTTCGTTGTGCCGGCATCGGCGGAGGTACTAACGCCTGCGGCAATATCACCATCAGCGGTGGCACAATCACAGCACAAGGCGGAGAGTGTGGTGCCGGCATCGGTAGCGGACAAAGTTGCGAATGCGGCTATATCAACATTACTGGCGGCACAGTCACCGCAACTGGCGGAAGATATGGTGCCGGCATCGGTAGTGGATACGAGAATAGCAGCTGCGGCACCGTCACCATTACCAGCGATGTGACCCGCGTGACCGCCACTAAGGGCACGGACGCTCCCTGCAGCATCGGCAAGGGCGCAGATGGCTCTATTAACCCCAGCAGCTGCGGCACCGTCACCATCGGCGGCAATGTGGGTGCTATTACCGATAGCCCATACACCTATCAGCCAAAGCCATAATAACCTTTCCTCGCCCCGCATCGGAGCACACCGCAATGGTGCGGGGCGTGAGAACATATGACAATTCATTTTTTATTAATAACATTTAATTATCAACAAATTCATGAAGAAACAGTACATGAAGCCATCCTTGGAGGTGGTTAAGTTACAACAAAAAGAGGCTCTGCTTCAGTCGAGCAAAAGCACAAACGTAAATGCCACAATGACCCATGAGTGGACTGAGGAGGATATCTGATGCCCTTGCAGTAATTCGAGTATTAACAACAAAAACAGAAGAACAATAATGAATATAAAGAATATTTTCAAGGCTGTGGCTTGTGCCATGCTGATGCCAGCCGTGCTGCTGACTACCTCTTGCAGCAAGGGAGACGATGCTGTAACCAATCCTGAGAAACCTGCAACTACTGAGGCTGCTGTCAATAAGGGCTACGCTCTGCCCGTAACCGTGAACGTAACCCGCCAGGACAACGGCACGCGCGCTACGTTTGACGGCAGTAAGCTTAACTTCAGCGGTGGCGACAAACTGTTTGTGTATGGTTCGGCTACCGCAGCTGGTTCTTTTGCCGGCGAGCTGACATGGCAGTCTGGCGGAACCTTCAGCGGCACCATTTATACCGAGAATTCTTATGAGGGCACTGCCGATGCGCTATTCACGGATGCGAATGAGGTCTATGCCACCCTGCTGCCTAATGGCTATGAGAGCTATAACTTTTTATCTATTATAGAAGAATCACCAGCTTTATATGACGATAGAGTAATAGCTGATGGTTCGAATGCTTTTGTTGCCTCAGAGACTGCAAAGGCAACAGGCGTAGCTCAATTAAGCTATGAGCGAGCATCTACTTACAACAGTGGTATTGGTTTTGCCCTGGCTCCCCTGTGTGCTATTCTCAACTTCACCATCAGCGGCTTGGAGGCTGGCGCTAAGGACGTGTCATTAAAGATGCACCTTAAATCTGATTATACTGTAACAGGAAGCGTGACTCCCAATGCTTCGGGCGTTGCCACATTTGCCATCGGCGTACCCGTTGGTTCAAATATAAGTAGTGAGGAAAATAACCTGACCGTGGGTAGTAGTAAATTCACCCTTCCCAGCAGCACAACGTTCACCGCCGGCAAGATTTACAACATCACGAGGGTTGCTAATGCCATCAATGGCCAGTTCAGTGTGAGCAGCACGGATAAGGTGTATTTCTCTAAGGGCAACCTGCGCTATGTATCAGGCTCATGGAGTTTCTTTGACCACCAGTATGACTGCTATGACGATTATAGCTCAGATGCTAGGGACAAGTTTGGCTGGAGTACCTCATCAACAACCTTTGGTATGAGTACTTCCTCAAATATTAGTGATTATTCTGGCAGCTTCGTTGATTGGGGTACTGTTCCTGGTATCGGTGAAGGTTGGTACACACTGTCTTATGAGGAGTGGTATTATCTGTTCAATGAGCGCACAGATGCCACAAGCAAGTATGGCTTTGCTAAGATCTCCACTACTGAAGGCGACGTACACGGCATCATTATTCTTCCTGATGCGTTTGTCGATCCAAATAAGAACAACGGTTCAAATGCTTTTGTAGGTTCAACTACCGATGGTTGGAATGCGAACAAATACACTGCAGAAAACTGGGCCCTGATGGAGGCTGCTGGTGCAGTGTTCCTGCCTGCTGCTGGCTTCCGCGACGAAACTACGGTGAAGAATGTCGGCAGCTACGGCTACTACTGGTCTTCTTCGCCCGACGGCGAGGACGGACCTTACAGCGTGTACTTCTATTCGGACTACTTGGACGCAGACTACGACGACTACCGTTTCTGGGGCCAGTCTGTGCGCCTCGTTCGCAATGCTAATTAAAATGAACACACGGGCATAGCCCCCTCTGTGCGATAACCCGTCCTCGCCCCGCATCGGAGCACACCGCAATGGTGCGGGGTGGGGAAATCGAAAAATGCTTTGTGGTGACAACAAAGTCTTCCCGAGACCCTCGGCAGCAGTTTGACAGCCTGACAAAGTCTTCCCAAGACCCTCGGCGGCAGTTTGACAGCCTGACAAAGTCTTCCCAAGACCCTCGGCGGCAGTTTGACAGCCTGACAAAGTCTTCCCGAGACCCTCGGCGGCAGTTTGACAGCTTGACAAAGTCTTCCCGAGACCCTCGGCGGTGATGATGCCGGAGATGAAAATTTAAAAACTTAGTATATACGGAATCCTCCCTGCAAAAAGGGGGGATTTTTCTGTTTTATCTGAAGAATATGTCGTATCTTTGCAGCGAAATAAACGATTGAAGATGGCAAATTTAGTAGCGATTGTGGGCAGACCGAATGTGGGGAAGTCCACGCTGTTTAACAGACTGACGAAGACCCGTCACGCGATTGTAAGCGACGAGGCTGGCACGACGCGCGACCGACAGTACGGCAAGTGCGAGTGGTGCAATAAGGAGTTTTCCGTGGTGGACACGGGTGGCTGGGTAGTGAACTCGGACGATGTGTTCGAGGAGGAAATTCGCCGGCAGGTGAAGATTGCGCTCGACGAGTGCGACGTGATTCTTTTCCTCGTGGATGTGAAGACGGGCGTGACGGACCTCGACGAGCAGGTTGCCGACATCCTGCGCCGCAGCAAGGTGCCTACGATTCTGGTTGCCAACAAGACGGATACAAACGAGTTACGCTACGATGCTGCCGAGTTCTACAGCCTCGGTCTGGGCGACCCGATGTGCATCAGTTCGGCTTCGGGCAGTGGCACGGGCGATTTGCTCGACAAGGTGGTGGCAAGCTTCAAGAAGGAGCTGACGGAGGTAGTGGAGGAGGAGATTCCCCGCATAGCCGTGGTGGGTCGTCCGAATGCCGGAAAGTCGTCTATCATCAATGCTTTCCTCGACGATAACCGCAACGTGGTGACCGACATTGCCGGCACGACTCGCGACTCCATCTACACGAAGTACGAGAAGTTCGGTTTTAATTTCTACCTCGTCGATACTGCCGGAATCCGCAAGAAGAACAAGGTCAACGAGGACCTGGAGTACTACAGCGTGATGCGCAGTATCCGTGCCATTGAGAACAGCGATGTCTGCGTGATGATGGTCGATGCTACCCGAGGCATTGAGGGTCAGGATATCAATATTTTCCAGATTGTGCAGAAGAACCAGAAGGGTCTGGTGGTGGTGGTGAACAAGTGGGACATTGCCGAGGACAAGTCGAACGAGGCAATCCGCCACTTCGAACATGCCATCCGCGAACGCTTCGCTCCGTTTACCGACTTCAGCATCATTTTTGCTTCAGCAGTGACGAAGCAGCGCATCTTCAAGGTGCTGGAGGAGGCTCAGAGGGTTTACGACATGAGGGTGAAGAAGATTTCCACCCGCCAGCTCAACGAGGTGATGCTGCCTATCATCGAGGCTACTCCGCCGCCATCGTTCAAGGGAAAGTACATCAAGATAAAGTACTGCATGCAGATTCCGGAGACCCGCGTGCCTTCGTTTGTCTTCTATGCCAACCTGCCGCAGTACGTGAAGGAGCCTTACCGCAGGTTCCTCGAGAATAAGATCAGAGAAAAGTGGGATTTCCGTGGTACACCAATCAATGTTTATGTCAGACAGAAGTAAAAAAGCCGTGCGCTGTGTGGCGCTGCTCACTGTGCTCGCCCTGCTTGTGGGCTGCGGAGCAAAGCAGAAAAGCCGCGACGAGTTGTTGAAGGAATTTGTGGAGAGGGCTCTGATGGAGCGCTACCTGACGAACGACTACGATTTGTACCTGAACGATGTGGACTACGGCGTGGAACTCGACACCGTGCAGCAGCAGATGCTCGTTGCCATCCACAAGCAGTTTGCCGACTATCAGGAGAAGAAGCACGGTCCGGTGGCTTATGTGAATATGACCGACGTGGTGAAGGAGGAGGGCGACTCGGTGTGCTACGTGCACTACATCGTTGCCTATGCCGACAGTACGCAGGAAAGTGCCGTGATGAAGGTAGCTTACGAGGACGGCGAGTGGAAGATTAAGAGCAGGAACTAATATGTAAAGTTTAAAGTTTAAAGTTTAAAGTTTAAAGGTTAAAGTTTAAAGTTTAAAGAGTTCAAAAAGTTTAAAGTTCAAGGGGGGGCGTCTTTCGTTTTTCGTTTTTCGTTTTTCGTCTTTCGTAAAAAATATTATGGGTTTTTCATCAAAAATAGGGGCGATATTGGCAGCAGCAGGTTCTGCCGTCGGACTGGGCAACATCTGGCGCTTCCCGACTGAGACGGGAATAAACGGCGGTGCTGCCTTCATCCTGATATACGTGCTGTTCATGATTGTGTTCGGAGCTCCCGTAATGCTCACGGAGTTCACCATCGGGCGCTACGGACAGAAAGACGTGGCAGACTCGTTCGAACGTCTGAGTGGCGGACGTAAGGGCTGGCGACTCATGGGACTCATGCCCGTCGTGGCTGGTCTGCTCGTGCTCAGCTACTACGCCGTAGTGTGCGGCTGGACCCTCTACTATGCCTATGTTGCCGGCATCGACGGTTTTGCAGGAAAAACTCCGGAACAGTACGTCAGCGACTTCCAGCAGTTTGCCGCTTCGCCCACACAACCGCTGCTGTGGATTCTGCTCATTATGATTATTACGTGCGGAATCATCTCCCTCGGAGTGAGAAAAGGCATTGAACGCGGAGCAAAAATCCTGATGCCTTTGCTCTTCGTCTGTATCATCGTGCTGGTGTGCTTCTCGGTTAGTCTGCCCAACGCAGATAGGGGACTCAAGTTCCTCTTTTACCCCGACTTCAGCAAGATAAACGGCTCGACCGCGCTCTCAGCCATGGGACAGGCGTTCTTCTCGCTCAGCGTCGGCATCGGTTGCCTCTGCACCTACGCCTGCTACTTCCGCAAAGACGTGAACCTCTTCAAGAACAGTCTTGCGGTGGCAGTTATCGACACTCTCGTCGCACTGATGGCAGGTCTGATAATTTTCCCTGCCGTATATTCCGTGCCCGGACTGACACCCGATGCAGGTCCGTCGCTCGTCTTCATAACCCTGCCAAACGTTTTCCAGCACGTATTCGGTGGCGCATCCGTATTTGCCTACGCATTCTCACTGCTTTTCTACGTGCTCCTCGTCATAGCCGCCATCACCTCCAGCATCTCCATGCTCGAAATGGTTGTGGCTTACTTCCACGAAGAATTCGGATGGAGCCGTCCCGCAGTGGCAGTAGCCGTTTCCATCTTCTGCATGCTCCTGGCAGCGGGGTGCTCGCTCTCGTTCGGAGTGTGGGCAGACAAGACAGTGTTCGGCCTTGGTATGTTCGACCTTTTCGACTTCATCGTAGCCAAACTCCTCATGCCAATCGGCAGCTTCGTCATGTGCATATTCCTCGGCTGGGTGGTCGATGAAAAGACCGTTCGCATGGAAGTGACCAATGGCGGAAAAATTCAGACCGTGCTCTATCCAGTGTGGCGATTCATCATACGCTATTTTGCCCCCATAGGCATAATCCTCATTTTCATCAACGAAATAGGGTGGTAGGATTTTGCCGTCTGAGAAATTTGTCGTAACTTCGCGCCACTTTTGGTTCAATAACCGACGAAAAGACTTTTTTTAAGGTAATAATCAAAAAACATTATATTATACATTTATGAATATTTCAATCAAGAACATTGACAAGGTAAATGCTGAGGTTACAGTAGTGATTGAGCCTGCAGATTATACCGAAAACTACGCAAAAGCTGTTAAGGACGCAAAGAAGAAACTGAATATGCCAGGCTTCCGCCCAGGTATGGTGCCAACAGGACTCATCAAGAAGCAGTTCGGACCAAGCATCCTGGCTGAGGAAGTAAATCGCCTGCTGAGCGACAAACTCTTCAGCTACATTCAGGAAAACAAAGTACAGATGCTCGGCAGCCCACTGCCACAGGAAGTAAACAACCAGGTAGAACTCGTTGAGGGTGGCACTTTCACATTCAAGTTCGACCTTGCCATCGCTCCTGAATTCGATGCTACACTGAGCAAGAAAGACAAAATCACATACTACAACGTAGAAGTGTCTGACGAGATGATCGACCGCCAGGTTGAAATGTACCGTCAGCGCGGTGGCAAGTACGACAAGGTTGACAGCTACGAAGACAACGACATGATAAAGGGTGTTGTAACCGAACTCGAAGGCGAAAACCCTGTAAGTGTTGAAGGCGCTGTCATGCTGCCAAAGTACTTCCGCAACGACGCTCAGAAGAAACTCTTCAAAGGTGCTAAGACAAACGACGTAATCAAGTTCAACCCTGCAAAGGCTTACGACAACAACGAGGCAGAACTCGCTTCTCTCCTTAAGGTGAACAAGGAAGACGCTCTGAAGCACACAGGCGACTGCCAGATTCAGATTACTGAAATCACTCGTTTCGTTCAGGGACCGCTCAATGAAGAACTCTTCGAAAGCGTATTCCCAGGTGGCGAAGTGAAGACTGAAGAGCAGTTCCGCGCTCGCATCAAAGAAACTATCGAAAACCAGTTCGCAAAGGACTCTGACTATAAGTTCATCCTCGACGTGAAGAAGTACGAGGCTGAGAAAATCGGTAAACTCGAATTCCCAGACGAGAAACTCAAGAAGATTATGGCTGCCAACGCTGGTGGCGACGAGAAGAAAGTAGAGGAAAACTACGAGAAGAGCATCGAAGAACTCACCTGGCATCTCGTTAAGGAACAGCTCGTAGAGAAGTGCGGCATCAAGGTTGACGACGAAGACGTGAAGAACATGGCTAAGGAAGTGACTCGCATGCAGTTCGCACAGTACGGCATGATGAACATTCCAGACGAGTACCTCGAAGGTTCTGTAAAGGAAATGCTCAAGAAGCGCGAAACTGTTGACAACCTCATTGACCGCTGCATCGAAGTAAAACTCGGAGCTGCACTCAAAGAACTGGTTACTCTGACAAACAAAAAGGTAACAGCAGAGGAATTCAATAAGATGTTTGAAAACTAATATTCAGACATTCAATAAACGTTTGAAACAACAACTATGAGTTACACAGACTTTAGAAATTTTGCTACAAAACACCTCGGTGTGAACAGCATGGTTCTTGACGATGTCGTTAAGGCACAGTCAGGCTATCTGAACCCATACATCCTCGAGGAGCGCCAGTTGAACGTAACACAACTCGACGTTTTCTCACGACTCATGATGGACCGCATCATCTTCCTCGGCACAGAAGTGAACGACTACACTGCTAACGTGCTGCAGGCTCAGATGCTCTATCTCGACAGCGTGGACAGTGGCAAGGACATCAGCATATATATCAACTCGCCCGGTGGCAGCGTATATGCCGGACTCGGAATCTACGACACCATGCAGTTCGTAAACAGCGACATCCAGACCATCTGTACCGGTATGGCAGCATCAATGGCAGCTGTACTCCTCGTTGCAGGAAAAGAAGGCAAGCGCTCTGCACTGCCTCACAGCCGCATCATGATTCACCAGCCAATGGGAGGCGCACAGGGACAGGCAAGCGACATCGAAATCACTGCCCGCGAGATTCAGAAGTTGAAGAAGGAACTCTACACAATCATAAGCGACCATAGCCACCAGCCATTCGACAAAGTGTGGGCCGACTCCGACCGCGACTACTGGATGACTGCTGAAGAGGCTAAGGAATACGGAATGGTTGACGAAGTGCTGACAAGAAAGAAGTAAATGGCTCCAAGAATAAATAGATGCTCGTTTTGTGGACGTTCCGACAAGGAAGTCAACCTGCTCATTAGCGGTGTCAACGGATTCATCTGCGACGACTGTGCCCGGCAGGCATACGAATTAGCAGTTGAAAATAAACGCAAGAAAGAGCGTGTGGATTTGTCCAAACTGCCTAAACCTGCTGAGATAAAAGACTACCTCGACAAGTACGTCATCGGACAGGACGACGCAAAGAAAACTCTCTCAGTAGCTGTTTACAACCACTACAAGCGCTTGCAGCACCCAGAAGCGGAGGACGATGTAGAACTGGAGAAATCCAACATCATCATGGTGGGAAGCACCGGTACAGGTAAGACCCTCTTGGCACGAACCATCGCAAAACTCCTCGTCGTTCCTTTTACTATCGTTGACGCTACAGTGCTTACCGAAGCTGGATATGTCGGAGAAGACGTCGAAAGCCTCTTGGCACGATTGCTGCAGGCTGCCGACTACGACGTGGCAAAAGCAGAAACCGGAATAGTCTTTATTGACGAGATTGATAAGATCGCCCGCAAGGGAGACAACCCAAGCATCACACGCGACGTCAGTGGCGAAGGTGTGCAGCAGGGACTGCTCAAACTCCTCGAAGGTTCCATCGTCAACGTACCACCACAGGGCGGACGCAAGCATCCGGAACAGAAATTCATTCAGGTCAACACCAAGAACATCTTGTTTATCTGTGGAGGAGCTTTCGACGGTATCGAAAAACGTATTGCTCAGCGCCTGAACACCCACGTAGTTGGATTTGACGCAGCTCGCAACGTTGCAAAGATAGACAAGAGCAATATGATGCAGTATATTGCCCCGATGGACTTGAAGTCATTCGGACTTATACCTGAAATCATCGGACGACTGCCAATCCTTACGCATCTGGAACCACTGGATCGTACAGCACTGCGCAGAATCCTGACAGAACCGAAAAACTCCATCATAAAGCAGTACATCCGACTCTTTGCACTCGATGGGGTAGAACTCATTTTCGAGGAAGCCGTATTCGAATATGTAGTTGATAAAGCAGTAGAATTCAAACTCGGTGCACGCGGACTCCGTTCACTCGTCGAAACTATCATGGTCGATCCGATGTACGAGATTCCTTCTAAGCATGTTGACAAGTACACTGTCACACTCGAGTATGCAAAGCAACAAGTCGAAAAAGCCAATATGTTTGTGCTGAAAGAACAGACAGAAGATAAGTAAATATCACATTATAAATTATATATAGAGAGCAAAAGTGACAAATTAAGTCCTTTTTGCTCTTTTTTTTGTCTTGATCCGAATTAAGTTAATAATTGTCAAATTACAAATATTTGAAATTTTTTTCTTGCTTTTCTTTGCAAAATAAATTGTGTTCCATAACTTTGTGGTCAGCGACAATAAACAACCATAATTACGATGGCAAAAAAGAACTCTCTTTATGAATCCTTGAAGTATTATTTTGGCTTTGATACATTCAAGGGAGACCAAGAGAAAATCATACGTACTTTGATGGAGGGCAAAAATACTTTTGTCCTTATGCCAACGGGTGGTGGTAAGTCGTTGTGCTATCAGTTGCCTGCTTTCCTGATGGACGGAACGGCAATTGTAATTTCTCCGCTGATAGCTCTTATGAAGAATCAGGTGGATGCCATCAAATACATCAGCGAAGAAGACAATATAGCACATTTTATAAACTCTTCCTTGAGCAGAGCCAACATTGAACAGGTGAAAACAGATATTCTTGCAGGAAAGACGAAACTGCTATATGTGGCTCCCGAATCACTTACAAAGGAAGACAATGTGGAATTCCTGAAATCCATAAAGATTTCTTTCTATGCTGTCGATGAAGCCCACTGTATCTCAGAATGGGGACATGACTTCCGGCCAGAATACCGTCGCATTCGTCCTATTATTAACGATATAGGTCAGGCTCCGGTAATTGCACTTACTGCTACCGCTACCGATAAGGTGCGTACAGATATAAAGAAAAACCTTGGCATCCTTGATGCTGTGGAATTCAAATCCTCGTTCAATCGTCCGAACCTTTATTACGAGGTGCGTTCAAAAACGAAGGACATCAACAAAGACATTATTAAATATATAAAGCAGCATCCTGGCAAGAGCGGCATCATCTACTGTATGAGCCGTAAGAAAGTAGAGGAGCTGGCAGACATACTTAAGGCAAACGATATTAAAGCCGCTGCCTATCATGCTGGCATGGATAATAGCGTAAGAAATGCCACTCAGGATGCGTTTATCAATGAGGATATCGATGTTATCGTAGCAACAATCGCATTCGGTATGGGTATTGATAAACCAGATGTGCGTTACGTCATCCATTATGATATTCCAAAGAGCCTTGAAGGCTATTACCAGGAAACCGGTCGTGCAGGACGCGATGGCGGAGAGGGTAGGTGTATAGCTTTCTATACACATAAAGACTTGTACCGACTCGAGAAATTCCTTGAGGGAAAACCTGTTGCAGAACAAGATATTGGCAGACAGCTTATACGTGAAACAGCGGCATATTGTGAGACCTCTGTTTGCCGTCGTAAGATACTCCTCCACTATTTTGGTGAGACCTACGACAAAGATAATTGTGGACAGTGCGATAATTGTCTGAATCCGAAGAACCGTGTTGAGGCTAAGGATTTACTTATTCTTGCTTTGCAAGCAATTCATGCTGTAAAAGAGAATTTCAAGATAGACTATGTAGTTGACTTCCTCAGAGGTAAAGAATCTGAAACCCTGTTGGCTCATAAACACGATCAACTGAAAGAATTCGGTTCTGGTGCTGATGTGGAAACCAGCATGTGGAATGCAGTATTTGCTCAGGCACAGTTGAATGGCTATATCGAGAAAGAAGTGGAGAATTATGGTATTCTGAAGATAACCAAAGAAGGAAAGAAATATCTGAAGAATCCTACATCGTTTATGGTTGCTGAGGACAGCGATTATAATGGTGACTACGAGGATAATGAAGAAGGTGGCCAGTCGGTTGCAGATGAGACACTCTATGCAATGTTACTGGCATTAAGAAAGAAAATTGCAAAGAAATACGAAGTTCCTCCATATGTAGTATTTCAGGAAGCATCGCTAGAGGCTATGACAACCCTTTATCCTATCACACTGGAAGAGTTACAGAACATACCAGGTGTGGGAGCAGGAAAGGCAAAACGATATGGTCAGGAATTTTGTGACCTTATAAAGCAGTATTGCGAGGAAAACGAAATAGACCGTCCTACAGACATGCGTGTCCGTACCGTTGCTAATAAATCGAAAGTCAAAGTTAATATTATTCATGGTATCGACCATCAGATAGATCTTGAGGAGATTGCAAAGTCTAATGGTATCGGGTTCGACGAACTGCTTGACGAACTGGAGGCTATTGTATATAGCGGAACGAAAATCAATATTGATTATTTCCTTGATGAGGAATTGGATGAAGATTGTATTGACGAAATTTACGATTATTTCCGCAACAGTGAAACTGACGATCTTGATACGGCAGTCCAGAATATCGATGGTGACTATGATGATGAAGTGATTCGTCTCGTGCGTATCAAATTTATTTCTGAATTGGCAAACTAATTCAGTAGGGTGTCATGTGCTGAGATACGGTGCTATTCCCATGTGTTAAATTGTATAGATTTATACACTGTATTTCCCCTGGTAAAAACTAAAAAATATTATTACTGAAAAAGAACTGCAGTTTTTTTTCTTTTCACTTTTTTCTTTTCACTTTTAATTCATATCTTTGCACGCAATTAAATTATAACATACAATACTCTATGTCATCATTTATTGCAGATAAAGTTGTAATGGAAGGCTTAACGTACGATGACGTACTCCTCGTACCGGCATATTCAGAAGTTCTTCCACGTGAAGTTTCTCTTACCACAAAGTTTTCTCGTAATATTGAATTGCGCATTCCTTTCGTGACAGCCGCTATGGATACTGTTACAGAGGCTCCTATGGCAATTGCTATTGCTCGTGAGGGTGGTATAGGTGTAATTCATAAAAACATGTCAATCGAAGAGCAGGCTCGTCAAGTTGCAATTGTGAAACGTGCAGAAAACGGTATGATTTACGATCCTGTAACTATCATGCGTGGTAAGACAGTAGAGGATGCCCTTTATATGATGTCTGAATATCATATTGGAGGTATTCCTGTAGTTGACAAGGACAATAAACTTGTCGGTATTGTTACAAACCGAGACCTGCGTTTCCAAACAGACATGAAACGTAAGATTGATGATGTGATGACAAAGGATAACCTTGTCGTAACGCATCAGCAGGCAGACCTAGCCAGTGCATCTAAGATTCTGCTTGAACATAAGATTGAAAAACTTCCAGTGGTTGACGATGATAACCATCTTATCGGTCTTATCACATATAAAGATATCACTAAGGCTGCAGACAAACCAATGGCATGTAAGGATGCAAAAGGGCGTCTGCGTGTAGCTGCTGGCGTTGGAGTTACTGCTGATACATTCCAGCGCATGGAAGCACTGGTGAAGGCAGGAGTTGATGCTATCGTTATCGATACTGCTCATGGTCACTCTAAGGGAGTAATCGAAAAGGTTCGCGAGGCTAAACAAAACTTCCCTGAAGTAGATATCGTGGTAGGTAATATTGCAACAGGCGAAGCAGCAAAAGCACTTGTAGAAGCAGGTGCTGATGCCGTAAAGGTTGGTATCGGTCCGGGTTCTATCTGTACTACTCGTGTAGTTGCAGGTGTCGGAGTTCCTCAACTTAGTGCCGTTTACGATGTTGCACAAGCTCTTGCTGGAACTGGAGTACCTCTTATCGCAGACGGTGGCTTGCGTTATTCAGGTGACGTAGTTAAGGCACTTGCTGCTGGTGGATATAGCGTAATGATTGGTTCTCTGGTAGCTGGTACAGACGAGGCTCCAGGTGAAACAATTCTATATAACGGACGTAAGTTCAAGAGCTATCGTGGAATGGGTTCTCTCGAAGCTATGGAGAACGGCTCAAAGGATCGTTACTTCCAAGGTGGAGTAGAGGAGACAAAGAAACTTGTTCCGGAAGGTATCGCAGGACGTGTTCCTTACAAAGGCACAGTTCAGGAAGTAATTTATCAGCTTATGGGTGGACTTCGTGCAGGTATGGGGTATTGTGGTGCAAAGGACATTATGGCACTCCACAATGCTAAGTTTACTCGTATTACAAACGCTGGTGTACTTGAAAGTCATCCACACGAGGTAATTATTACAAGTGAGGCTCCAAACTACAGTCGTCCACAGTAATATACATGCGATTCTATTAATATGAAAAAGATACTTTTTGCTGCATTGGCACTTATGTCATGCAGCACAATGATAGGACAGGGTACTAGTGACCCTGTCATTATGAGAATAAACGGCAAGAACATACTTCGTTCCGAATTCGAATATTCTTATAACAAGAACAACAGCGATGGAGTACTGGAGAAGAAAACTGTCGAAGAGTACGTTCCGCTATATGTGGACTTTAAACTGAAAGTCGCAGAAGCAGAAAGAAACGGTATTGATACTCTTTCCAGCATACGTGCAGAACTTAATGGTTACAAAGAACAAATGGTAAAACCTACCATTGTGGATTCTGCATATATTGAACGTGAGGCTAAGCATACTTACGACATGACTGCTGCTCGTTTTGGTACAGATGATGTCCTTACTGCTTCTCACATTCTGATTCTCTTGCGTCAGGATGCAACTCCAGACGACGAAGTGAAAGCCAAGGCTCGCATCGATTCTATATACGATGTTCTTCGTTCTGTTCCTGTATCTCAGTTGGAAAACCGCTTTGCAGATGTCGCTAAGGAGTGTTCTGACGATAAAGGAAGTGCAATGCGTGGCGGTGCACTTGGACAATTTGGTAAGGGTATGATGATTCCCGATTTTGAAACAGCAGCATATGCGTTGAAGGCTGGTGAGATGTCAGCTCCAATCAAGTCAACAGTGGGTTATCATATTATTTATATGAAAGACCGTCATCCGTTTGAACCATATGAATACCACCATGCAGCTATCTTGCAGTTCCTTGACCAACGTGGAATCAAACAGATGTCTGCAAATGCGTATCTCGATTCTATTGCAAAGATACGTGGCGTAGAACGTTCTGTGGTAGTAGATAGTGTATATAATGTGTTAGCTGCTAACGATGCAGATATGCGCAACTTGTCACAGGAATACTATGATGGTACTTTGATGTACGAAATCAGTAAGTCGCAAGTATGGGATAAGGCTCAGAATGATCAGTTTGGCTTGGAACAATACTTCAAACAGAATGAGAAAAACTATAAATGGGATAAACCTAGATATAGTGGAATCATCATTCGTGGAAAAGATGAGTCTGTTATTGCAAAGGCAAAGAAACTGGTGAAGAAAGTTGATGAACCAGATTGGGCACAGACTATCGTTAATGCCTTGAATACTGATTCGGTGAAGGTAGTTCGTATTGAACGCGGCTTATTCAAACAGGGCGATAATTCAACAATAGACCGACTTGTATTTGGTGATAAATCCAAAAACGTAAAACCAGCTAAGGATTATCCTGCTACAGGAGTTTATGGAAAGAAAATCAAGAAACCTCGTTCATACAAGGATGTCAAAGGTGCTGTAACTACAGATTATCAGAATGAGAAAGAACGCGAGTGGGTTGAAGGACTTCGTGGAAAGTATGAGGTTGTGGTTTATGATGATGTTGTAAAGACCGTCAACAAACACTAATTAAACTAGTATAAATATGTCATTAAGATATTTTCTTGCTGTCTGCTTGTCTTTGTGCATTTCTTTTGCTAATGCTCAGAGTGCATCGAATGTAGTAGATGAAGTAGTTTGGATTGTTGGTGATGAGGCTATCCTTAAATCAGATGTAGAAAACGCGCGTCTTGAAGCATTGTCTCAGGGACAGCGTTTGGAGGGAGACCCTTATTGTGTCATTCCAGAAAATCTTGCAATTCAGAAACTTTTCCTTCATCAGGCAGCCATCGACTCTGTAAAAGTATCTGACAGTGAGGTATTCCAACGTGTGGATCAGCGTGTAAACTATTACATTCAGCAGTTGAACGGAAAGGAAAAGATGGAGGAATACTTTGGAAAGACAACCTCACAGATTCGCGAAAAACTCTACGATATCGTGCGCGACGAAATGATGACTAGTGAGGTACGTAGTTCTTTGGTCAAGGACGTAAAGGTAACTCCTGCTCAAGTGCGTCGTTACTTCAAAGATCTTCCGGAAGACAGTCTGCCATTCATTCCTACAAAGGTGGAATGCCAGATTATCGTGCGCAATCCTGTAATAGAACAAGCAGAGATAGAACGTATTAAGGCAGAACTTCGTGACTATACAGAACGTGTCAATTCAGGTAGAGCACAATTCTCCACTTTGGCGGTAATGTATTCTGAAGATACTGGTACAGCACGACAGGGTGGTGAGTGCGGATTTGCCGGTAGAGGTAGTTTCGTGCCTGAATTTTCAAATGTAGCATTTAGTCTAAATGACCCTAAGGCAGTTTCTAAAATCGTGGAGACAGAATATGGATTCCATATTATTCAGCTTATTGAAAAGCGTGGTGAACAAATAAATGTACGTCATATTCTGCGTAAGCCACGTGTTTCTGATGCTGCTTTCACTCAGGCTATCAATGACCTTGATTCCATAGCGGATGAGATACGTCGCGGACTTTATACTTTCGATGAATGTACGCAGTTCGTTTCTCATGATAAGGATACCCGTAACAATTACGGTAATATGTTCAACGCAGAAGATAATTCTGCTAAGTTTGAAATTAAAGATTTGCCAGTTGAAGTTGCAAAAGTTGTTAGCTCCATGAACATTGGAGAAATCTCCAAACCGTTCATTATGGTAAACAACAAGGGCAAAGAAGTTGTTGCAATCGTTAAGTTGAAAAATAAGATAAATGGTCATCGTGCAGATATGGCTGATGATTATCAGGCTATGCAGGATGTTGTTGTAGCTAAGCAAAGCGTTGAGAAGATACAGAAATGGATACGTGAAAAACAGCAGACTACATATATCCATATCAATGATGAGTGGCGTAATTGTGAATTCCAATATCCAGGTTGGATAAAGTAATTTGAAAAAAAACGGTTCCAACATATCATCTCGTTTGTTAATAGGCATTCTGTGCCTATTTGCTTTTGGTGTGCTTTTTGCTTCTATTGCTCCAGCTGATAATAACAAGAAAAAATCAGACGAACAAATTCATCTTATTCATACAGATATACTCTACAAAAACTGGCAAGATCCTCGTGCAGATATTCTTGTAGGACATGTGCGACTATATCACGATGGAGTATATCTGGATTGTGATAGTGCACGTTTTTACAAGGAGGAGAATTCCTTTGATGCATACGGACATGTAAAAATGGTTCAAGGTGATACTGTAACTCTTACGGGTGATACTCTTATGTACGACGGATTTGAGATGAAAGCTCGCGCACGTGGAAATTGTGTTCTTATTGATAAAAACACACGTTTGGAAAGTGACAACCTCGACTACGACCGTGTGTATAGTGTAGGCATGTATTTATATGGTGGAACACTCTACGATGGTGATAATGTGCTTGTTAGTGACTGGGGACAGTTAACCACAACTACGCATGAAGCATTCTTTACTGATAATGTAGTGCTGACAAATCCGCAATTCAAACTCGTCACGGATACTTTGTATTATTATACGGATACAAAGATTGCCCGTATCGTTACCCCATCCAACATAACAACTGATGACGGTACGTTTATTTATGGAATTAAGGGTGACTATGCTACGAATACAGGGGAAGCATATCTTCTCAATCGATCATACATCATTAAAGACATGCGTCGCGTAGAGGGGGATAGTCTTCATACAGACAAGGATAGTGGATTTAGCGAAGTATTTGGTAATGCAATAATTACGGATGAGGAGAATTACTGCATGATTACAGGCAATTATTGTAGCTATGATGATAATACTGGTACTGCCGTGGCAACAGATAGTGCTGTAGCATACGAATATTCCCAACCGCCAGACACTTTGTTTCTTCATGCAGATACATTGAAGATGTTCACATATAACATCAATACCGACTCAGTATATCGTGATATGCATGCCTACCATCATGTACGTTTCTTCCGTAACGATGTTCAGGGTGTTTGCGACTCAATGGTCACTCATGAATTGGATTCTTGTACCTATATGTACGGACAACCGATACTGTGGAATGAGGAACAACAGCTTTTTGGTGAGGAAATCCGTATATACAATAATGATAGCACTATTGATTGGATACATGTTATAGACCAAGCCACTACAATCGAGCAAATCGATTCGATCTCCTATAATCAGGTAGAATCGAGAGAGATGTTCTGCTATTTTGTTGACGGACAGATAGACCATAATGTAGCAAAGGGTAATGTGTTTGTGGATTATTTTATGAATGAAGACGATGGTAATCGTATCGGTATGAATTATTCGGAGAGCACAGAACTCATTATCTACATGAAAGATAAGAAAGTTCAGAAGATATGGATGCCTGCTGCTACTGGTACAGTATATCCGGAACTTATGATTCCTGCAGAAAAACGCTATCTGAGTCGTTTCGCATGGTTCGATTATATTCGTCCTACGGATCGTTACGACATATTTCAGTGGCGTTCTAAGAGTGATAAGAATGTGCTGAAAAAGACAGAACGTAGGGAAGTGCCGTTGCAGAAACTCAATAAATTAAAGAAAAAGAATTAATTAAAACCAGTACGATATGGGAATGTTTTCAGTGCGTAAACCTCGCGGGTTCCAGCATAACTACATATATTATGATCCGCGTAAGGAAAAGCTTAAGAATATAGAGGAGAATGCTAAGCGCGAACTTGGGCTGTTGCCTGAGAAGGAATTCTCTCCTGAAGACATACGTGGACGTTTTATTAATGCCACTACTCATGTGCGTCGTCGTAAGGAAAGTGGTAGGAAACCTGTTCCATATGGCATATTGATATTTGCCATTATTGTTTTAGTGCTCATTATGCGCTATATCATAACAGGTAGAATGATGTTGTAAGAGATTGTTCGAGCATGGAAGACATTATACATTTATTACCCGATTCCGTAGCCAATCAGATTGCTGCTGGCGAAGTAGTGCAGCGACCATCATCCATTGTCAAGGAGATGGTCGAGAACTCTATTGATGCTGGTGCAAAAAATGTACAGGTGCTTGTTGTAGATGGTGGAAAAACCAGTGTGCAGGTAATAGATGATGGAAAGGGAATGTCGGAAACCGATGCACGACTTGCTTTTGAACGTCATGCCACTTCAAAGATAAATCAGGCAAGTGATCTCTTTTCCCTTTCTACTATGGGATTCCGAGGCGAAGCCCTTGCTTCAATAGCAGCGGTAGCACAGGTGGAACTGAAAACTCGTCGTGCAGAAGACGAACTGGGTACATATATTCAGATTTCCGGTTCTCATGTCGATAATCAGGAACCCACAGCATGTCCAGTAGGAAGTAACTTTTCTGTTAAGAATCTGTTCTTTAATGTTCCTGCAAGACGTAAATTCCTGAAGGCTAATCAAACAGAACTGAATAATGTAATTGCTGACTTTGAAAGAGTTGTGCTTGTTCATCCACAAGTGTCTTTTACTCTCTATAGTAATGGTTTAGAGGTTTATAATCTTCCTGAAACTAACCTTCGTCAGCGAATTATGAATGTGTTCGGAAAGAAACTGAATTCCGATTTACTTCCTATAGAGGTCGAAACTTCGTTAGCTAACATTACTGGTTATGTGGCTAAACCGGAAACAGCTAAAAAGAAGGGAAATCATCAGTATTTCTTTGTAAATGGACGTTACATGCGTCATCCATATTTTCATAGTGCAGTAATGCGTGCTTATGAGGGTATGATTCCTGCAGGCGAACATATTTCATATTTTATTTACTTCGATGTGTCGCCATCAGATATAGATGTAAATGTGCATCCTACAAAAACAGAGATAAAATTCGATAACGAACAAGCTATTTGGCAGGTTCTCTCTGCGTCTGTACGTGAGGCTCTAGGAAAATTCTGTAGTGCTCCTCTTATCGATTTCGATGTGGAGGGCCGTCCTGATATTCCTGCGATGGGAGTCTCAAAGAATATTCCTCAACAACCCAAGCCGGTTCATACATCATACAATCCATTTGCTTCGACTACACCAAAACCAGTTTCCGGATGGGAAAATCTATATAAGCCAGAGAGTGGGGTAGATGAAGTCTCTTTTGACAATCTTATCCCCAGCGAGATAACAGCTGCTTCTAATACAGATACGAACCAGTCAACCCTTGATATATGGAAAGATGACGAATTGGATGCGGTATCTAAATCAGATGCAGATTCTATTCCAAAATTCCAATACAAAGGACGATATATTATATATCCAGATGCTAATGGTCTGATAGCTGTGGATCAGCATCGTGCTCATGTTCGTGTGCTTTATGAACAGAATATGCAGTGCCTCACAGACCATTCACGTCCAAGCCAGAAACAACTCTTCCCTGAAATTATTCAGTTCAGCAAGGCTGAGTCATTGACACTTGACGGTTTTATTGACGACTTACATTCTTTGGGATTCGAACTGAATAACCTGGGTGGTGGTTCCTATTCTGTTGAAGGTGTTCCAATTGAGCTCCAGGGTTTAAACATAGACCGTCTGTTGCATGAAATAGTCGGTTCTCTTATGGCTCACTCAAATATGTCGGAGGCTCGAGAGGCATGGGAGACGATATCGCTCATTATGGCACGAGAAGCAGCAGTTGTATATGGACAAGTTTTGTCGGAAGTAGAGATGGATCAGTTGCTTACAGATCTCTTTGCTACTTCCTCTCCAGCTCGCACACCTGATGGAAAAGTGATTTATGCCACAATTGATTATCGTCAAATTGACAAGCTATTCTAAAATAAAAGAAAAATTTCTTCTGTTTTATTTTGTAGTTTGACTATTAAGTCATACCTTTGCACTCGGTTTTGAAAACAGGGGTTCGCAACGGCGGATTTCTTCAAATACCATCGGGATGTAGTACAGTTGGTAGTATACTTGGTTTGGGACCAAGGGGTCGCACGTTCGAGTCGTGTCATCCCGACTAATTCGAAAGGGAGTTAATCCCCTAGTTAGAAACGAAAGGGCGTTTAGCTCAGCTGGTTCAGAGCATCTGCCTTACAAGCAGAGGGTCGGCGGTTCGAATCCGTCAACGCCCACTTGATGACGAGAGCAAATAGCTCTCTTTTTTTATGTTTTCACTTTTATGCCTATTTCCTTTGTTAAAAGTGTGAAATGTTCCTTGTTTCATATTATTAGTTTTCTAAATATTTTGTAACTTCGCACCCAATTACGTAAAAAAGATTAGATGGTAATGGGAAAGATTATTGCTTTGGCAAATCAGAAAGGTGGTGTAGGTAAGACTACTACTACTATCAACCTTGCTGCTTCGTTGGCAACACTGGGAAAGAAAGTTCTTGTTGTTGATGCGGACCCGCAGGCTAATGCCTCTTCGGGTATGGGTGTTGATATCCAGCAGGTAGATGCATCTATATATGACTGTATTGTAGGCCGCATTGATCCTCATGAAGCTATTTACACATCAGATATTGACGGACTTGACATCCTGCCAAGTCATATTGATTTGGTTGGTGCAGAGATAGAGATGCTAAATATAGAGCACAGGGAGAAAGTATTGAAAAAGGTGCTTGATCCGTTGCTCAAAGAATATGATTACATCTTCATCGACTGTTCTCCATCATTAGGTCTTATCACTGTAAACTCTCTTGTAGCAGCTGATTCGGTTATTATTCCTGTTCAGTGTGAATATTTTGCACTTGAGGGAATCAGTAAACTGTTGAATACAATTAAGATAATTAAGACAAAACTTAATCCAAGGCTTGAAATTGAAGGATTCCTGCTTACTATGTTCGACTCTCGCCTTCGTCTTGCCAATCAGATTTATGACGAGGTGAAACGTCACTTCCAGGGTTTGGTGTTCAAGACAGTTATTCAGCGAAATGTTAAGTTGAGCGAAGCTCCCAGTCACGGAGTTCCTTGTATCCTCTACGACTCATCATCAGCGGGTGCAAAGAGCTATATAGCTTTGGCAAAAGAAATAGATAAAGCAAAGAAATAATCATGGCAGTAAAAAAGAAATTTGCATTAGGCAGAGGACTCGATGCTCTGATTTCTACAGAAGAAATCACTACGGGCGGTTCTTCAAGCATAAACGAGATAGATATAAACCTTATTGATGCTAATCCTAATCAGCCTCGTCGCGAATTTGACGAAGAGACATTGCAGGAATTGGCAGACTCTATTGAGGAGATAGGAATCGTACAACCTATTACATTACGAGAACTCGATAATGGTCGCTATCAGATTATTGCAGGTGAACGTCGTTGGCGTGCATCAATGAAGGTCGGACTGAAGACTATTCCAGCCTACATCCGTACAGCAGACGATGAGAATGTCATGGAGATGGCTCTGATTGAGAATATTCAGCGTCAGGACCTTAATTCACTTGAAATTGCACTTGCTTACCAGCATCTGATAGATCATTATGGACTTACTCAGGAAAAACTGAGTGATCGTGTTGGTAAGAAGCGTGCTACTGTAGCCAACTATCTTCGTCTTTTGAAGTTGCCTGCTCCTGTACAAGTGGCACTTCAGAATCGTACTATAGATACTGGTCATGCTCGTGCACTCTTGGCTCTTGAAGACCCTAAGGCTCAGGTTGCCCTATTCCGTGATGTAATGCAGAAAGGCTATTCTGTTCGTCAGGTAGAAGATATTATAAAGAAAATCAAATCAGGCGAAATAGACATGAAGACATCTCGCAAAAGCATTCCGGTCTCACTTCCGAAAGAATTTGAAGTGATGCGAGGACAACTCTCCGAAGCGTTGGATGCCAATGTAAAGATGTCGATTGGAGTGGGGAATAGCGGAAAACTCACACTATCGTTTAAGAATGCTGACGATTTGAAAGCTCTTATTCAGAAGATATTGAATAATTAAGAAACCGACAGGGGTTGAGACGTTTGTTGATATATATTGCCGTGTTGTTTGTATGTGTAAAGATTTCTGCACAGACAGCAGATAGTGTTGTGGCCAAACCGGCAGTGATGACTACGCATATAACAGCAAACGACTCTGTACATATCAGTCAGGTTCCTGACAGCATCAGTACTGTAGATCACGAAGGAGTTGTGGAGGTGGATACTGTAGGTACAGATGTGATAAAACTGACAGCTCCGGATGTACAGACAGCAACACAAGTTATAGACACAAAACGTTGGATTCCAGATCCAAAACGTGCTCTGTGGTTGGCAATAGTTCTTCCTGGTGCTGGACAGATTTACAATCGTAAATACTGGAAACTGCCACTTATTTACGGAGGATTCATAGGTTGTGCATATGCACTTATGTGGAATGGTACCATGTATCGTGACTATTCTCAAGCCTATCAGGATATTATGGACAACGATGCTAATACCAAGAGTTATGAAGATTTCCTTCCTGTCGGTTATGACGTGAATAGCCGTCTTGAGTATTTGCAGAATCTTTTTAAAAGAAAGAAAAACTACTTTCGTCGTTATCGCGACTTAAGTATTATTGCCATGATTGGAGTATATCTGCTCTCAATAGTTGATGCCTATGTGGATGCAGAACTGTCCAGCTTCGATATTTCTCGCGACCTGACAATGAAAGTTCGTCCTACAATATTCAATGAGCGACATAGTGCGAGGGGTAGTGGGATGAACGTGAACAGATACGGATTGCAGTGTAGTTTGAATTTTTAATAAACTTATTTTAGTTCCTATGGAAGACGAGTATAAACTTACGCCAGAACAAGAAGATAAGATGGTTGAAGAATCATTTCAGTGTCTTATCGATTCTTACTTAGCAACAAAACACAGAAAGAAAGTCGATATCATCACGAAGGCTTTCAATTTTGCCAAGCATGCCCATAAAGGTGTGCGTCGTCTTTCAGGTGAACCATATATTATGCACCCACTGGCAGTAGCTCGTATTGTCAGTTCCGAAATAGGACTTGGTAGCACCTCTATATGTTCTGCTTTGCTTCATGATGTAGTAGAAGACACAGATTATACTGTTGAGGACATAGAGAATATGTTTGGTCCGAAGATAGCTCAGATTGTTGACGGACTTACAAAGATTTCAGGAGGTATCTTTGGTGACCATGCTTCTGCTCAGGCAGAAAACTTCAAGAAACTCCTGCTCACGATGAGTGATGATATCCGTGTCATCCTTATTAAGATAGCAGACCGCCTTCATAACATGCGCACACTTGGTGCTCAGGCTCCAAATAAACGATATAAAATTGCAGGAGAAACGCTGTATATTTATGCACCTCTTGCAAATCGCCTTGGTCTTAACAAGATAAAGGGTGAGTTGGAAGACCTAAGTTTTAAGTATGAACATCCTGATGAGTATGAAGCCATTGTGAGTAAACTGGCTGATACAGAGGCTGAACGTAATACTATTTTCGACACCTTTACTGCTCCAATACGTAAGCAGCTTGATGCTATGGGACTAGATTATCAGATAATTCAGCGCGTAAAGAGTCCTTATTCTATATGGCGTAAGATGCAGACAAAGCATATTACCTTCGAGGAGGTTTATGATATCCTTGCTGTACGTATTATATTTACTCCGAAAATAGAGGCTGACGAACTGAATGAGTGTTTCGATATATATGTGGGACTCTGTAAGATTTACACTTCTCACCCGGATCGTTTGCGCGACTGGGTAAGTCATCCTAAGGCTAATGGTTATCAGGCACTTCATGTCACTCTGATGTCTCCAAAGGGCGAGTGGATAGAAGTACAGATTCGTTCTCAGCGAATGGATGAGATAGCAGAAAAGGGACTTGCTGCCCATTGGAAATATAAGGAAGGTGAGAAGACGGAGACAACTGCAGAACTGGAACTGGATAAATGGCTTACTACAATTAAGGAAATCCTTGACGACCCACAGCCAGACGCAATGGACTTCCTCGACACTATCAAGTTGAACCTGTTTGCCAGCGAGATTTTCGTATTTACTCCAAAGGGAGAGTTGCGTACTATGCCAGCTGGCAGTACTACTCTTGACTTTGCCTTCACTATCCACACATTTGTAGGTAGTCATTGTATTGGTGCAAAGGTAAATCATAAACTGGTGCCAATAAGTCATCAGCTTCAGAGTGGAGACCAGGTGGAAATCCTTACTTCCAAGTCTGCTCATCCTACCCGTGAATGGCTCTCCTATGCTACTACAGCAAAGGCAACCACAAAGATACTTGCTATCCTACGACGCGAGGAACGCGATGCAAGTCGTAAGGGTGAAGAGATATTCAAACTCTTCATGAATGAAAACGACATAGCTATCGATAGTACTGTGTATGATAAGTTGTGTAAGTTGCACGATTTCCGCAAGCCAGACCAACTCTTTATTGCTATTGGGCAGGGAAAGATTCAGTTGGGAGCTGCAGATTTGAACCAGCTGAAGGAAAAGAAATCACAGAGTTGGAAACGCTTATTTTCGTTTGGAAATAAGAATGAGGATGTGCCTCTTGACCAGCCTGTAGAAAAAATAGATCGCAAGAAAACTATTGTCCTTACTGACGAATCACTTAAGACTCAATACCATTTGTCCGAGTGTTGCCGACCTATACCAGGGGACGATATAATGGGGTATATTGACGATGATAATCAAATAGTTATTCATAAGGTTCAATGTTCCGAAACTCCTATTTTGAAGTCAACTCACGGCAATCGTGTTCTTAGTGCTCGTTGGGCTACAAGTGAGAATGCAGAGTTCCCCGTAGATATAAACATAAAGGGCATAGACAACAAGGGAATTCTGTTCGGAATTACAAAGGTTATCTCAGAGGTAAACGACATAAACATCAGCAATCTTAAAGTAGATTGCAAAGATGGACTTTTTGATTGTACTGTTCAGGTATATGTACATAATCGAAAAGGAGCTCGTACCTTAATCTCTGCATTGTCAAAAGTAAGTGGAGTAAAAGAAGTTAGCAGAATCTAACTCTCAACTTTCAACTCTCAACTTTCAACTTTCAACTTTCAACTCTCAACTCTCAACTCTCTCTCAACTCTATTAGTTAGTTCCACATACTCTGCAACAGACAACTGTTCAGGTCTGCGGTTGAAAATCTCATCCTCTAGCAGAGGACAATCCTTTGGAAGGATTTGTTTCATTCCGTTTCGCATCATCTTTCTTCTCATTGTGAACACAGTCTTTACGATTTTGCGGAACAGTTGTTCGTTGCATCCCAGCGAAGCAGCTCCATTGCGTTTCATGCATATTACGGCACTCTTCACCTTTGGTGGCGGGTTGAACACATGTTCGTGTACTGTGAAGAGATACTCTACATCGTACCAAGCCTGAATCAGAATGCTCAGTACTCCGTATGCCTTCGAACCAGGTTTTGCAGCGATTCTTTCTGCCACTTCCTTCTGAATCATACCTGTACAGCAAGGAACTAAATCCTTGTGTTCCAGCATATGAAAGAAAATCTGGCTCGATATGTTGTAAGGATAATTTCCTGTAAGTACGAAAGGCTTGCCATCGAATACATTTTTCAAGTCCAACTGCAAGAAGTCTGCTTCGATAATGTCATCTTTTAGAGTGGGGAAGTGTTCCTGCAGGTATGGAACCGATTCTCTGTCTATCTCCACAACCTTTAGTTTTCTGTCTTTTTTCATCAGAAATTGTGTAAGCACACCCATGCCCGGACCTACCTCCAGTACCGGAATGGAGGGACATGCATCTACTGTGTCAGCTATCTTGCTTGCTATTTGCAGATCAGTTAAAAAGTGCTGACCTAAAAACTTCTTTGGCTTTACGCTATTCATTAAAATAAAAATATGTACCTTTGTGGTGCAAAGGTACGGTTAAGTTGGAACAATGCAAAAAATCTAATCCATTTCCGTCTCTTCTCCTGCCTTTACATGTGGAAAAATGAGTAATGCATCTATAAAGAAGACTATAAACATTGTCATCCCGTTCTTACTGGGTGGCGGCATTCTGTATTGGATGTATCGCGATTTCGACTTCTCTGCATTTCGCCAGACCTTTGTCAATGATGTGAAATGGGGGTGGTTACTTTTCTCGCTTGTCTTTGGCATAGCTGCTCAGATATTCCGTGCTTTACGTTGGAAACAATCCCTCGAACCACTTGGTGAGAATCCTCGTCTCTCCGATTGCATTCATGGAGTATTCATCTCCTATGCATCCAGTTTGATTATTCCCCGAAGTGGTGAGTTCACTCGTTGTGCTATCCTCTCTAAATATGATGGCACATCATTCTCCAAGGCTTTCGGAACAGTAGTTACAGAACGAATTATCGACTCTGCCTTGCTGCTTCTTTTTGCTCTTTGTGTCATGCTCAGTCAGTTGAAGGTCTTTCTTCGTTTCTTTGATGCTACAGGCACAGATATTGTTGGTTTTCTCAATAGTTTCACAACTACTGGATATATAGTGACAATCCTCTGTCTCATAGTCACTTTGCTGTTCCTGTGGTATTCACTTCGTAAGGTTCGCATACTTTCAGGACTATGGCAAACACTTGAAAATGTGAAAGAAGGCATTATGTCCTTGCGAGGAGTGAGAAATAAACCTTTGTTGGCATTCTACTCAGTAATGATATGGGTTTGCTACTTCCTTCATTATGCATTCACATTTCCTGCTTTTACCTTTACAAGTAGCATGGGACTGACAGTAGCAGTTGTCAGTTTCATTGTGGGCAGCATATCTGTTATAGTGCCTACACCAAACGGAGCAGGTCCTTGGCATTTTGCCGTGAAGACAATACTAGTACTTTATGGAGCAGCTGCTACAGATGCTGTAGCCTTCGTACTTATAGTACATACCGTGCAGACAGCTCTCATTCCGTTGCTGGGAATATATTCTCTTGCAATGTTGGGAATTCGTCACAGCAGATAAACATTGAAAAGACATTAAACTAATACATTATATATTATGGAAGTAAAAGATTTAACCCCACAAGTTGTTTGGCGCAATTTCTATAGCCTCACACAGATTCCTCGTCCTTCTGGCAAGACCCAGCGAGTAGCACAGTTCATAGCAGATTTTGCACAGTCTCATGGTGCTGAAGCACAGATAGATGAGGCTGGCAATGTACTTATCCGTAAGGCAGCTACTCCAGGTTACGAAAAACGTGCAATCACACTCCTGCAGGCTCATATGGATATGGTTCCTCAGAAGACAAAGGAGTCAAACCACAACTTCGAAACCGATCCGATTGAAGCTTATGTAGATGGTGAGTGGGTAACAGCTCGCAACACTACTCTTGGAGCTGATGATGGTATGGGAGTTGCAGCAGCTATGGCTATCATCGAGGATGAAACCGTAGAACATGGACCTCTCGAGATACTCATCACTCGCGACGAGGAGACAGGCATGGAAGGTGCTTTCGGTCTTAAGGCTGGAGTGCTGAAAAGCAAATACCTGCTTAATCTCGATTCCGAAATGGAAGGTGAAATCACCATTGGTTGTGCAGGAGGTGAAGATGTGTATGCAGACATGCAGTATCAGCCTATGAATGTAGAACCAGATGGTATGCTGGCATACAATGTTTCTGTAAAACATCTGCATGGAGGCCACTCTGGTATTGAGATTCACAAGGGTTATGCTAATGCCAACAAACTGATGGCTCGTTTCCTCTTTGCTGCCGTAAATATGCGTATAGCTCTGCTAAGCAGCATGCATGGAGGCAATATGCTCAATGCTATACCTCGCGATTGTGAGGCTATTGTGGTAGTTCCACAAAAGGATCAGCAGGCTTTCCTCGACCTTGTTGCTAAATGTCTTGATACATTCAATGCAGAATATCGTGATGTAGAAGGCAAGGACATAGAGTTTGGAGCAACTCCTTGCGATATGCCTCAGACTGTTGTTCCTGTTGAAATTCAGGAGAATCTCATCAATGCTCTGATGACTTGTCACGATGGAGTGCTTCGTTACATACCTACTATTCCTGATCTTGTAGAGACATCCTGCAACCTCTCAATTGTGGATATTGACGAAGGTAAGGCAAAGGTAACCCTCCTTGCTCGTTCTTCTCAAGACAGCATGAAACAGTATCTCTGTAATGGTCTGTTGGCTTGTTTCTCTATGGCTGGCATGCATGTGTCGCTCGAAGGAGCCTATAGTGGCTGGCAACCCAACCCTTCAAGCCGTCTTGTGGATATCATGGTTCAGATATACGAACGCCTCTTTGGCAATCGTCCTGTGGTAGGTGCTTGTCATGCAGGTCTCGAATGTGGCATCATTGGTGCAAAATATCCAGAAATGGATATGGTTAGTTTCGGACCAACCCAACTTGCCATTCACACTCCAGACGAACGGGTAAACATTCAGACAGTTCAGAAGTTCTACAGCTTCATCCTCGAAATTCTGAAAAATATCCCAGAAGCCTAACTCTCACCTCTAAACTCTCAACTCTCAACTCTCAACTAACACATATGGCTCTCAACTTAAACAAAGAAATCAAACTGTACTACTCCATAAGCGAGGTGGCACAGATGTTCAATGTCTCAGAAACTCTTTTGCGCTATTGGGAAAAAGAATTCCCAAACATTAAGCCAGAGAAGGGTGGTAGAGGAATTCGTCAGTACTCCAAAGAAGATGTTGAACAGGTTGAAATAGTCTATAACCTCGTAAAAGTTCGCGGACTTACCCTCCAGGGAGCTCGCGATGCCATCAAGTCGCGAGGAAAACAGGTTAAGTCAACAGTTGACATTGTGAATCGTCTGACGAATGTCCGCAACGAATTGCAGGCACTCAACAAGCAACTCAACGGATTAGTGTAAATATGGAGTTCGACGGTTTTCCCGTCGAATAGTCAGTTTTCAATTACCTTTCCTTGTTCTATAAGAGCTTCTCTTACATTGAACAGGAAACGTAATTGCCCTGAGTATGTGGGGTTTTCGGGCTTTGCGAAAGCAACAGTTCGCGAACCCTCAACCAAAGTCTTCACATCATTCACTTTTATTCCATGACCCATGTCGATGGAATTCTCATATTTTTGTTCGTCGAACCACTTGTACAGTTCTTTCATCTCTTCTAAAGTATAGCCTTTTTTAAATTCCATAATCGTCAGTTTCTTAGTATTTTAATCATTTCCTCGGCAGCACGTTTTGATGCTCCGGGACCACCTAGTATTCGGTTCATTTCTTCGTAGTCTTCCAGCATCTGCTGTCGTCTGTTGCCACCTGGCAAAATCTCCTTCAGACAGCGTTCTGTGTTTTCCTCAGTCATTCCGTCAGCCACCAGTTCTGTCACAATTTCCTTGCCTGCTACAAGGTTCACCAGCGAGATAAATGGCACATGAATGATGAACTTCCTGACAAAAGACACAAGCCGTCCCATTCTCATGTAGTAGCACACTACCTGTGGCACCCTCAGAATGGCAGTTTCCAGAGTTGCAGTACCTGAAGTTACGAGAGCAGCTGTGGCACTTCGCAAAATACTGTATGTCTGTCCGAATCGCACTTCCGCATCAATGCCTTCAGGCATGAACTGCTTGTAGTAATCCAGTTCTATGTTTGGAGCCCCTGCAATCACCAGTTTATAGTCTCCGCAACGGCTTGCAGCCCTCAGCATCTTGCTTAGATTATCCTTGATTTCCTGCCGTCTCGAACCTGCCAGAATGGCAATTACTGGTTTCCCGCCATTCAGCCCATCTTGCCCATCTTGCCCATTCTCCCCCTCCTTAAATATCGCATCCACACAAGGATTTCCCACATAATGGATAGGGTAGTTGCGTTTTGCAAACCACTCCACTTCGAAAGGCAGGATAGAGAACAGCTCATCCACGTCTCTTCTTATATCCTTGATTCTGTGTTCCTTCCAAGCCCATATCTTTGGACTTATATAGTAGAACACAGGACAAATGCCTTGCTTGTGAACGAAATTGGCTATTTTCAGGTTGAATCCGGGATAGTCTATCAGTATTACCACATCGGGTTTCCACTCCATTATGTCCTGCTTGCAAAGAGCCATATTCCGCATGATAGTGCGTAAGTGGAGCAACACAGGAATGATTCCCATGTATGCCATTTCCTTATAGTGCTTCAGCAGAGTTCCGCCCACAGCCAGCATCTTCTCACCGCCAATGAAACGGAAGTCAGCCTCCGCATCTTGTGCCTTGAGTTCCAGCATCAGATTGCTTCCGTGCAAATCGCCCGATGCCTCGCCAGCTATCAGATAATACCTCATTAATTTGCCTTTTTTCTTTCTCGTGTTCGACGGTTCCGCCGTCGAATTATCACTTTTCACTTTTCACTTTTCACCTTTCACCTTTCACCTTTCAACTCCTCCAACCTTTGGAAAGCGCTATAGGCAGTAGAATCCAGCTGTATTGGAGTTATAGCCACATATCCGTGCTCGTAAGCCCAAGTGTCTGTTGTTTCGTCGTGAGGGTCGATAGGAGCATAATAGCCTGCAATCCAGTAATATTTCCAGTTGTGAGGGTGAACCATCTCCTGCCATTCGTCGTGCCAGTCGCCCATACCCATCTTTGCAATTTTTATCCCCTTGAACTCATCGCGTGGAGGAGTGTTCACATTCAGACAAACACCCTCAGGCAGACCTTCTCTGAGGAGGTATTCCACGATTCGTTCCACTACTGGTCTCATAGCCTCGAAATTGGCATCTTCGTCCAGATAACCGCTTGAAATGGCAGCAGAAGGCACATATTTTATACAGCCCTCGATAGCCACACTCATCGTGCCGGAGTAGTGAGCATTTATGGCACAGTTATTTCCGTGATTGATGCCTCCCAGCACAATGTCGGGACGGCGGGGTAGGAGCACCTCGAAAGCCATCTTCACGCAGTCGATAGGTGTTCCGCTACACGACCAGATGGTCACTCCATCTTCCTCCTTTATCAGTTTGTTTCTCACGGGAGTGTGCGAACTGATCGACATAGAGGCTCCGCTTCGGGCTCCGTTGGGAGCCACCACAAACACATCGCCAAACTTCTTCACCATGTCTATCAGGGCATAGAGTCCTTTAGCCTGTACACCATCGTCGTTGCTTATCAATATTAGTGGACGTTCCATTTTCTTTCTAATTTGAACGCAAAAGTACATAAAAATATCAAAGAAAACAGCACAGAGGATAAAAAAACGCATTAGTAGGGGAATAAAAATAAAATTTTCGCCATTTTATTTTGTAGTTCGCTCCATTTGCACTACCTTTGCACCGCAATTCAGGGGAGTTGCACTCGTAAGCCGCTTTTAGGCATACAAAAATTGGGATATGGTGTAATTGGCAACACAACAGATTCTGGTCCTGTTATTCCTGGTTCGAGCCCGGGTATCCCAACTGAAAGAAACAGACTTCAAACTTTGAAGTCTGTTTCTTTTTTCCTTTTTGTCAAGAATTCGAGAATTAGAGACATCTTTTTTCTCCTCGCACAATTTTCTTTTCTTCCTCGCACATTTTTCTTTTTTTACGCCTACAAATCTATGTTCATAACTTGTGAACATAAGTTCATAAGTTGTGAACACGTGTTCATAAGCCTTGAACATAAGTTCATAAGTCATGAACATAAAATTCTTGGCGTAGTAAAAGAAAATACTAGGCGTAGAAAAAGAAAATGGTGTTCACTTTATACTAAAATATCACCTTATTGAGAGAAAAATACTATGTATTTTCGTGTCGAAATGAGCCAAGAATTGTGTAAAAAACATGTTCTACAGCAGAAATTAGTGTTAAAACATACATTATTTATAAATATAAGGCGCTAAATGGCAAAAAAGTCGTATCTTTGCATCGTCATACAAAATAGTGAAGTCTTGATTTTAAACCCTTTAGTGGAGAAATAGAATTATTTATGCAGGATATAAAGCATACACTATATATGCATGTTGGTCAAGGTATTATGGCGGCAGTTCGCAGACTGTTTGTCGTGATGCTTATTTTTGTATGTACCCAGGTGTATGCTCAAACAACCGATTCCATTTGTATTGACACAGTTCGCAGTAGGGTGCTGATTGCCTATCCGGCAAGTGAAGTAAACATTCTTCCTGACTTCGAGGGAAACCGCATAGAGCTTGGCAAACTGAATTCAAGTCTTACTCAGCTGCTTTCCGACACTACTGCCACACTCCGGCAGATGCGAATCCATAGTTACGGATCGCCCGACGGACCTTTCCGCAAAAACGAACGACTTGCTCGTCAGCGAACAGACAGCCTTGTGGCTTATGTAGTTCGTCAGACAGCTATTCCGCAGGAAAAGATAATTTCTACCAGCACAGCAGAAGACTGGGACGGACTCCAGGCATTCGTGCAGAAAGTGCCGTCAGAACAGTTGCCTCATCGCGAGGGACTTCTCCGCATCATTCGTAGTGCCCGCACTCCAGACGGAAAGGAGTGGGCAATGAAGGTAACCTATCCGACAGACTACCGATTCCTTGTAGAAAACTGTTTGCCAGGACTTCGTCGTGCCGACTTCCACATCGAGTACATCATTACTCGTCGCATGCCAAAAGCGCCAGAGCCAGAAGTTGCTCCAGTAGTGGAAACTCCTGCTCCAGCCGACACACTTCCTGTCGTGCCGGAAGTCGTTTGTCCTCGACTCATAGCTGTGAAGACAAACCTGCTCTACGACGCAGTTCTCATACCTAATATAGGCATAGAAATCAGTCTCGGAAAACGCTGGACAGTAGCTGCCGATTGGTTCTACACCTGGTTTAAGTCTGACAATCGCCATCGCTACTGGCAAGGCTATGGAGGCTACCTCACAGTAAGAAAATACTTTGGAGGAAAGACCTCTCAACTGTCAACTGTCAACTGTCACCTCCCCTTCACGGGTCATCATGTCGGAGCTTATGTATCAGCTCTTACCTACGATGTAGAGTGGGGCGGACGAGGTTATCAGGCAGCAAAATTCGGATTCGGAGGTGGAGTAGAATATGGATACTCCAAGCGCATAGGTCGTCGTTTGTGTCTCGACTTCACCCTTGGAGTCGGCTTCCAGGACGGAGAATACAAAGAATACCTGCCAACCGACGACGGCACAGGTCACTATGTATGGCAATCGACCCACAAGCGCCACTGGTGGGGACCAACCAAAGCAGAAATCAGCCTGAAATGGCTCATTGGTCGCATGCCCAAAGTGAAGAAAGGAGGTGAGCGATGAAACATCTTACATCTTACATCATCCTTCTTACATATTACATCATCCTTCTTACATCTTCCCTCTTCCTTCTTACCTCCTGCGAGTACAAGGATCTCTGCTACGACCACCCGCACTACAACTACAACCTTGAGCTCAAACTCAACTTGAAACTCGACTTGAATGTAGATGTAGAAGTGAGCGAAGAGGCACACACCAAGATTGATGCTCCTAAATACATGAAGGCAGGCTTCTATAATACTGAGACAAACAAACTGAGCAAAACTGAGTTTATCGAGGGTACAGAAGGTAGAATCCATGTAGATCCAGGCGTTTACAACATGGTTGCCTACTCCTTCGGAACAGAATGGACACAGATTCGAGGCGAAGGCGACATGAAGACCATAGAGGCATTCACAAGTGATATCACCAGTACGAAAGCACCACTTTTGGCAAGATTCACTCGTGCAGGCGAAGAAGATGCTCCAGGACCAATCATCTACACCCCAGACCACCTGCTGGTGACAGTCAAAGAAGTAGTCATTCCGCCGTTTACAGAGGAAAACCGAGTGGTAGTCATCACAGCTACAGCATCTACCATAGTAGAGACATACGAATTTGAAGTGACCAACATCACAGGAGCAGAATACATATCGAGTGTCGATGCATTCGTCACCAATCAGGCTCGCAGCAACTTCTTCGGACGAGGAGTGAAGAATACAGAGCCAGCCACAATCTACTTCCCTGTGGAGTACGACCAGGAAGAGAAGATGCTGAAGACCTCCTTCAACACCTTCGGCAAACTGCCAGGCGAGAGCAAGTGTTTCCTACACATCCTCATTCGCGACTCAGAAGGAAAAGAATATAAAGTAACAAAAGACATAACCGACCAGTTCGAGAAGGAAGACCACATAATCGTCATCGACGACCCAATAGACATCCCAGCCCCAACAGGTGAAGGTGGTGGTATCGCCCCAACAGTAGAAGAATGGGAAGAAGTCCAACACGATGTCCCAATCGGATAAACTTACAAATCGAGAAACCAATGAGACTAAATAAAATATTACTAACAACTTAAAAACCAAATTAAATACGAAACAGAAAATTAGAAAACTATGAAAAAAACCAACTAAAAAAAACAAAAACAAAAAACCAACATTTATAAACAAACCACATTATTAACAATTAAAACTTTTCTATTATGAAAAAATTATTTTTATTTTCAGTAGCAGCGCTCGCAATTTGCGCATGCTCAAAAGACGAGAAAATCGCTGAGAATTCAGCAAGTAATCAACAGAAGGAGATTGCACTCTTTGCAGTAAACCAGAAAGCTACTCGTGCAGCTGTGGATGGAACAGAATTCCCTAATGTTGCTATGCAGGTTGCAGCTTATGATGCAACCAATGACCGTAATTTCTTTGGTGCAACAGAATTTTCGAAAAGTGGTGAAACGTGGAAAGGTGGTAAATATTGGCCTCTGAGTCCTACCACAATCAATTTCTTGGCTTATGCTAATCTGACTGCTGGTAGTGCTGCTTGGGATTCCGATGCTGCTAAAGAAGTCGTTTTGACAATGGGCGACAACAGAACAGCACAGAATGACTTGATGTTTGCTATCGGCACAGGAGCTGTTGTTCAGAACCCAGACAATACTCTTGCATTCCCAACAAGTGTACCTATGGTATTTAAGCACGCCCAGGCATGGATTCAGTTCAATGTTAAGGCAGCAACATCTACTGTTGCTACAGCTTTAACCATAAATAGCATAACCCTCAACAATGTATCTTGTCAAGGCGTATGTACTGTTACCCAGACGAACTACGATGCTACGTCTGCTCAATCAGTTGCAGCAGTTTGGTCAGAATACGCAACTCATAAGGATAACATTGCTGCTGTCAATGATGGTGGTTTTACGTTTAGCACCTCTTATGATGAGTTCGCCAATCTGATGGTTATTCCTAATCAGGGTATTACAAGCTTTACAATCAACTATACTTTGGATGAGAAAGCTTACAATTACACCTACACAATTACTGATGGTACATTGGCTCAGGCTAAGAAATACATTTATAACATTAATTTCAACCTTCATGAGATTGAAATCGCTCCTTCAATCGAAGATTGGACGGATGAAACTGTTAATGTTGAGGTTCCAAATAGCAAAACATTTGCATATGCAGTAGGTGCTGTTGCTGGAACATACGAAGTAGCTAAGGCAGCAGGTACATATGTTTGCACCATTACTGGTTTGACAGCTGGTGCAACTTACAATTTGACAGAAGAGGCTGATGCTGATTGGCTTTCTGAGGTTACACCTATAGTAGCTGATCTAAATGGTAAGGCAAACGTTTCTTTCACTGTAACAGAGAATACTAGTGCTGCAAGAAATGCAAATATCGTCTTGACTAATTCAGCAAATCCTTCTAACAATACCAAGGTAACAGTTAGTCAGGCAGCTGGTAACTAATTCCCCACTTTCCTAGGAACAATCCTAGTATAACCAAAGCCAGGTGGGGTTCGACTCCCCACTTGGTTACAAAGAAAAAGCGATCTTTTAAATAATCAGGAACCAATAAGGCGGTCCTTTAGTGTTCCATTGAAATAAAAATAGGCTCTAGCCATACTCTAGCCTTACTCTAGGCAGCTTCTAGCCATACTCTAGCCTTACTCTTTGAGTATGCTTAGAGTATAAGTGCTCTAAGAGTGAAACCCGACTAAAGTCTTCCTATATCGTTCGAATATGGTAGAGATATATAAGTCTAAGGAACAAAGGAACTAAGGAAAAAAATCCTAAATTCCCAGATTCCTTAGAATAAAAACGACATTTTAACATGTCGACATAAAGAAAAAAGGCCTCCTTAGAAAAAGGAGCCCAAGAAAAGAAAAAAGAAATGAAAATGAAGAATACACATTATATATATATAAGCATGTTGGCAGCGATGCTGCTGGCAGGCTGTTCAAAAGACGATGGCAACTCTGTCCAGCAGGCTGGGGGAGAGGCACAGGAAATCTGTGTCCAGACCAATCTGACAAAGATGCTTGACGGCACTCGCGCCACGACGTATGATGATGCAGCAGGTCTGCAGGCGGAAGCACATTTCACATGTACGGCATACAATGCCGGCACATTGACAGAATATATCCCCACGACGACGGTGGATTGGAACTCTACCCAATGGCAATTCAACAACGGCGCCAGCCACTACTACTGGCCACTGCCTGCATCAAACGGTGGTGCATGGCCTTCGCTGGACTTCTTTGGATATATGCCTTCAGCGGCGAATTTGTCAACCGAGGCTCCTTACATCGGAAGCATCAACTATACAGCCGAGCATAACGTAACCTTCACCTGCTCAGGTCTGCCAATGACCAATGCAGAACAAGGCAGTAGTCTCAAGGAGTTTATGTTCGGAATGGCTTTAGACCAGAACTACGGCAATGCCGCAGCAGGCGTTCCCCTGACTTTCCAGCATCCCTTCGCACGCATCAAACTGCAGTTGGCGGCTTCACACCCCGACATTACAATCAATAGCATTACGTTCAAGAGTATTAAGAACAATGGTGACTATGACCATAGTGAAACCCCGAAATGGACCACAACTGGTGTTGCTACCGACTTCGTCTTGTCTCTTTCAGACGCTGCTGCCATTTTTGACAACAACCCTGCGAGCCCAACACAGATTGGCACTGACTTCATTATGATTCCGCAGGACTGGACAGGTGTAATAGAAGTTAATGCCGATTGCCTGTTCTGGGGCGAAAAGAAGAACTATTCCAGCCTCACTACTACTGTGCCAACAGACTGGCAACCAGGTTATAGCTACACATATACCTTCAATATTTCACCTGACGACCTGATTGTGAACATCGCAAAGTTCACAGAACAATGGTGATTTATGGTTAAAGGTTAAGGGTTAATGGTTATTGGTTATTGAGAAGTAAGAAATAAAACGATATACGATGAAACAATATAGATTCATAATACGAACTCTCTTGATGATGTTCCTGCTACTCGCAGGAGCCGCAAACCAGGCATGGGCCTATAACGTAACGTACCATGTGCTGACGTTGCCGTTTACAACGTATGAGAATGATGGAGAAACTCCTTATTTCTCTGATATACGTACGGAGGCCATCAGAGTTTTTGTGAATGGTTCTACCGTAGCTTTACCTGATCAGTTCAAAAGTCCATTGGCCACAGGCTATACTTACTATGCATCAGATGATGTTACCAAAAGCGGTTCTGCGCAGACTATCTATAAAAACCACGGTACGAAGTATTTTACCTATACAATTAATGGTGGAGCCACACCTTTGACACCAGGCTCTTCTATATCCGAGGACTGCGAAATCTATGTCACCTACTCTTACGATAATGCTACCAGTCCGATTGATCTTAATGGTGGAATGACTTATAACATTTCAATGGGAGATGGCTTCTTGGCGTTTAACCGAGGACGAAACAATCGTGTGGCTGTCGTTCCAAAGGATCATGTTTCAGCAGAACAACTCGTCAGCGAAGACTTTGTATATGTAAATGTTTCCGATGTTAAGAATCTTAAGGATAAGACATATTGGAAAAGTAACGATAATAAGAACGATGAGACAGAAGTAAAATCTCAATTTTACTTCCTCTTCAAATATGAGGGAAATGACCCATACAATATCACCATACGTACTGCTTATAACAAGGACACACATTACATAGAAAAATGGGCATCTGACATTGGTCAGGTAAACAAATATTATAGAGGAGCTCGTATTTTCTCAAAGACCGTAGATAACAAGGGTGTGGTAACTGGCGACGAGATGCTTATTGCCAGTGATGACAACAAAAAATATACAACAGTATATACTTCTTCTACCGATGTTACATTTACGCCTATGGAAGATTATTTCCGTAAGCTTGATGCTCCTGTATGGAACTCTTTTGCCTTGCTAAATGCAAAAAACAAAAGCGATAAGTATGTATTTATGGCAAGCAAAACCGTTAAAAAAGACGGAGATTTTGAAGTTCCTGCCGATAACCAACAATATTTCTTCCTTCAGAACAACTATGCGGTTGTCAAATTTGATAAGATGACAGTTGAAACTGCCGCAAATAATTATGCTACTGACGACGAGATGTATGAACCTGAGGATGTCTATTTCAAAGTTGTTACTCCGTTTGGTAGCAATGTTACGTCTTCTATCAAACGTAGTAGATACACCATAGAGCATGATGATATAAAAGCTGAGGATATTCCTTCTGCGTTAAACAGAAAATACATCAACTATACTGGTAGGTTCTATAAGGATGCTGCTCTCACGGAGGAAATTACCAAATATTCTGAGGCAGAAGGGAACACTATCTATGTAGGCTATGAAGTGTCTAAAACTTTACCATTCAAAACCATAAAGCCTGCGGAATCATACACCACAGCTACTTGGTATGAATTGACGGATTTCGAAAGCGACCAAAGTAGCGGAAAGAAGTTAAAATGGAACGGAAGTTCCGCCTTCCAGAACAATGGCGGCAATGCCGTATATGACAAACTGAGTGAGTTCGCCTTTGTTGGTGACCCATACGAGTTGAGAGTGCTTTACCGCAATGCTACAGAAACGGCAGAAGGTAATCGCTATGTTGGAGGCTCTTCCACTTTAGGTGTTGCTGGGGCTGCCTATACACCCAATAATTCGTCTAATTTTACGTATGGCACAAACTATACATTTGATACAGAGAATCTTGCTTCGGGAAAAAAGACGCTGATATTTACTATTAGTGGATTAAATGGTAAGAAAAAAATCAAAGTGACTAAAGGAGGCACCGATGGCACAACTCAAGTTGAATCAACTACTCCTACGCTTGATACAGCTACAGACGAAATAGGTACAATAGAAACCATCACTGTTACCCTAAATGCCAATGCAGGAACGGCTAAGACGATGACTGTTACCGTGCAGGAGTACGAAAGTGACGGCACGACTCCTTCGGGATCGCCAACTGTTATTACAATTAATCAGTTGGCTAATGCCTTCAGTTGGGAAATTCCTGTAGATGAAACAGACGGCAGTTTTGTGCTGCAACAATATGGCAGTAATCTTTGCACTACACCCAGTTATTGGAAATGGAATGCTGCATCAGCTGGCAACGATGTAGCCCTTGATGATGAAGATCCCACTCGTATTAAGGTGATGAATCTGCCTGAATTCACTTACACCTATAATGTCGTTGACTTGGCAGGTAATATCGCCATTAAAGCAACTGCTACCCAGACCATCTTCACGAATCTAGCAGGCTATACCAGCATTCCTGAGGTGATTCGCAGCCCGTTCCTGGCAGAGGAGACTATTACGTTCTACGGCAGTTATGAAGACACGAATGGCGATGGTATAATAGATCGTAGAGATTGGCATTATGCATATGATTCTGGTACAGCAACCTATACACCTAATGAGCAGACACCTCTCACACAGACTCCACCTACGAATGGTGCAAATATCTTTGTGGCATATACTACATCGACTCTGACGAGCAAGAGTATTAAGTTGATTTATAGTCAACAGTTTAATGTCAAGCTGAACGGCGAGTACATTTATTGGGATAGTTCGTCTGGAAAAATTCTGAGTAATGCAAGTGCTACAACAGATGTTCTTGGTAATGATGAGTACCTGTGGCACCTGAGAGGTCGCGACCCTTATGCTATGCGTATAGATAACGTTGGAGCGAGTGATGGACATACAGAGTCAATAACAATCAATGTCTATGATCCCAACGGTAAAGGTACTTACACTACAGAATCAGTCTCCAATGGTATGTTTGTCCGGGTAGATGGTGGCACTTGGGGTGATGATAAGACTTTGACATTTATCGATAATAGAGAGACTGCTTCACATTTCGTAGCCATGATGAGTAATAGCATCACCATCGGTGTTTATGAGGTCTTGGCTGCAACTGGTACTACAGATTACTATCACATAGGTCGCCCTTCGACAGAAAATGCTGAAACAAAGGTGTATAGCACTACCACCTATGACCACGGAGCAGAAGAGTTGCGGTTTGAGTTGGCTGATAAGGATCCCATCATTTATCATCTGATAGACAAAGCAAAAAGTGAATTAGTAGTAGTTTCATCAAACAACCCACGTTTGGCATTGCCTTCAGAATACGTAAGTCCATTAGTGGGCACCTATTATTATTTCCCGACAGAAGCATTAGCAAAACAAGATGTAGATGATGGATTGCATACAGACAACATAACTGAGCCGGATCAAATTACGGACGAAGATAATAATGTCTGGGTTACTTATACGGTAAAAAACACCGTAAAGTTCAACGATGATAACAGCCCCTATCTGTTGAAGTTTAAGAACGGTAGAAGCTACAAGATGGAGGATGGAAGTGACAAGTTGACAACTACTCCGATTAAAGCGATATATCCCTATACTAACGGTGACGGTAACCTGAATATCTACGGACAGGAAATGAACGACGAGCAGATGAATGGTGGTTCCAGCACCCGATCACGATGGACATGGTTCTTCGACAGCAAAAATGATGATCCATACCATGTAACGATACACTCTCAGAACAAGATAACGTATAACGGTATCAGTCACCCCACCTATTTGCAGACATACGCTGTGCACTTCTATCAAGATACATCAAAGCCCAAGCAACAACATGTTGTTACTGGTGGAGCACTGCCTGGTATAGCATCAACCCAACCAACTGAATACATGATACTTGGTACCGAAGGAAACTACAAGTTGCGGACTACCAATCCGGTGTCAGTTGACCTCGATGGTGACGGTAACACAACAGGTGATGGAGAGAATGTGCGTCAGTATGTTAATTCGTTCGAGCAGTATTGGAAGACTTACAACATGGTGAAGTTGAGTGTGCTTGGATTATCAAAAACAACGGATGAATTCGATAATGACGAATCTACATGGGTAGTGCCTGAAGCCAAGCGAACACAATTGCAGACAGAACTTCAACAGAAATACACAGCTACAGGCGATGATGACTTGCTTGATCAGATAAATGAATTCACAGCTACCGGTGTATATTATTTCAGAATTGGAGAAAGTGAATCGTATTCTTATCAGAAAGTTACTGTGACAAAAGTTGCGACAAAAGAGCCTGCAGCAGATGCCGTATATACTACAGATGAATGTACTGTCGAAGACTGGGGAGGTCCAAACTATGTTGATGGTTGGATATGGCATAGCTATGATGCTATTGCCAATGCTACCCGTTGGAACGGATATAACGACAAGTCGGACGGTCACGAAAAGAAGGTCGTAGAGAAACTGGAACACTGGTATCAGACCTTTGATATGGGTGATGGCTCCTTTGATATAGAGAGTGCCGACATTCCTCCTGTACTCGTTCTGCTCGACCGTCACGGATGGGAGATTATGCGTAAGCCCCTGCCTAAATATGATTCATATCCTTATGGTGACGAATTAACAGCGCTGAAGGTTTACGATAGCCCGTTGGTGAAGGAGTATAAGTTCTATAATAATGCAACAAAAGGAGCAAGTTGCCACAAATACGTGCTCAGAATGCAGAATGGAGCAGAGCGCGACCAGATTAAAGTAGGAGGGAAGCAATATACCTCTTCTTCATTAGCTAAGCTGCCACCTCGTACTGCATCGGGCGTAATCAGCAATGGAGTAGTAAGTGATTTATATGTCACTTATACCGTAAAAGAGGAATACGAGAACAGTTATAAGTATCATCTCGAACTGCATGAAGAAGACTCTACTTATACGGAATCGGGTATAGCTTCGAAATTCCTGATAATACAGAATGGACGATACCATAGAAAAGTTTATAACGACGATACAGTAACCAGTTATCTTAGTAAACCTATTACTGAGGCAACAAATCCATCAGGAGGAAATGTATATGATATGATTCTTACACCCAGCACCACTGATTATTCAGAGGGATATCATGCACCAGACCATAATAAAGATGGTAAAATAGATGATTTGCATCTTTGGTATATTCAGCCTAACCTGAATATCGATAAGGAGATGGGTATTAAGTGGGCAGAGGTAAAAGGTCAAACTCTTGAACCACATACGGAATATGAAATGAAGAAAGAGTATAAGGATAAGACAGGTTTTGACCCTTATAACATTCAGCTTAAGAATGCTGAAACTGGTAAGTATTTGACCGCCAACATAAACACTACTGCGTTGAGCGGAGGTATTATGGTTGGTGACTATACTAGTGGAGGCTCAAAATATATTTATTTCCAGGACTGGGTTGATGTAAAAGACGCTGATACAGATAATCCAAGAGAAATAGATGGTAAAATCGTTGATGAAGGCCATGACCATACAAACCTAAAGATGACCAACCAAACCTTCATGGCTGTGTCTGATGCTAATGGCAATATGCAGCTGATGCCTCGCTTTGACCATACCAAGCGTGTCAATGTGCCAAGCTCTACAGGAGGTTCCCCATATCCTTATCCAACCACATTGGAAGACCCTGTAAATTATAGTGGTGAAGCACAAGTCGATGATAACTCGAAAATGGGACCGCAGACCGCGTTTTTCGTTCGCCCGCAGGTGATTGAATATCATATCTTAGACAACGATGGACAAGAGGCTTTGCGCTATAAGAGGGCAGGTGAACACTTCCCGGCAATTACCGAGCATTTCAAGAGTCCGCTGGCTACTGACTTCACATACTATTTTGACCATGCTGCATCAACTACTTTTGCAAGTAATAAGGAGTCATACACAGCAGCTGGAACCTCTGACTACTTCAAGAAGACTGTTGCCGACGAGACTGCAATGACAACAGCAGCAAATGCACTGACTGTACTGGATGACTATTACTTCAAGATTGGTGCAAGCACTTACAAGAAAGTCACTGTAACGAAAGCGCATTCGGGTACGACTAATGCTACATATACGACTACAGAATGTAAGCAGGCAGACTGGGAGAATGCAGCAACATCTCAGGGAAGTGCAGCAAATGAGGCTGCTATGCAAACTGCCATCCTGAGTCTTGCTAAAGGTACCTACTACTATCAGTTAGGTTCAGAACATTATGCTTATAAGAAAGTAATAAGAGAAGATGATAAAAATACTATCAGAATATGTACAGAATCAGACTACACTTCTTCCAGCTCTTCACTAACAGCAACTGACGAGAAAGACCTTGAAACGAAAGCCAAGGCACTCTCAGATGATGGTGACTATTATTATAAGGTAGGTCCGTTATATAACTATCAGAAAGTAGTTGTGAGTGGCAGTAATGGACTTGCTTCCTTGTCAGCAGATATTGCTGCAGGTAAAGATATCTCAGACAGAGAGATTACCGGCTCGTTTGCTGATGCAGACCTCACGGGTATGACCAATGATGTCTACGTGCGCTATAGCTACGATGCAAGTGCTGACGAACTCGGAATCTTGCAAGGCAAGTGGTTTACTATCAACCTTGCTGGTAAGGATGTAAAGTGTGGTGATTCTGATGCGATTAACACTGCAACTGGTACCGGCGTATCGCTTTTGCAAGGAACGGATAAGCCTACCCCAACAGTAGATGGTTCTGAAGGTAATAGAAAATGGCAATGGAAATTCCTGGTAGCTCCTATTGACCAATCATCAGAGTTGCATGAGTCTCCAGACCCATATGCAATACAGCTTTTTAACCGTCAAGCAAACTACTGTGCGGATATGAGGGAACCGAACCCGATGAGGATTCCTATCAAAGTAAATACTCACGATCGTTTCTCCTTGTTGTCTCACCCTGATGATGGCTATGCGCTGGCTGTAAATGGTTTGGGTACATATTCCTATGACTTCCTCAATGGAGCAAGTATGGACACAGATGATGCTGCTACGACAGTTAATGAGAATCGCCAGAAAATAGAAGTTGAAAATGAAACTGCCTATACGGCTGCAAAAAATGCGCTGACATTAGATGGAGAATATTATTATAAGTATGGTAATGGAGATAAACCTTTAACATATACCTACAAGAAAGTAACTAAAGATTCAGAGACCCAGACTGAAGTTGTAATTACAGAAGACCAATGGGCTTCTGGCGACACTTATCATTTCAATATAAAATCCACTGCGCTCAGTGCAGGTGCTCAACTTCTCATGAATGATGATGTGACACACACCTATACTTATTACGTAATAAATAACGATTTGAAGCAAGCTGTCAACGACGAGCAGACGTTTGCAGAAGCTTCAGAAAATAGATTCACGCCTACTTTGCCTTATAACATCCAGTCACCATTGCTGAATATGACCAACTATCTGTATTATGGTAGTGCAACAAAAGATGATAAGGAAAATGATGACCCAAGCGACGATACTTATGAGGTGGTTGATAGAACAAAACTATTCACCCTGTATGGACTTTACGATGACCAAGTGTATGTTCGCTATAACGCATACAGCATGGATGATACAGAGTATAAAGTGCCAAATCAAAAGACTCTAGTTGCAGGAAAAGTGGCTAAAGGTTCAGAATCAAAAGATGCTGCTCTCAATATTAATGACGGACTGCCCTATAACATAGTTTGGGAAAATGATAATATGATGAGGAGCAATGACAATAGTAATAGTGATAGCGATGGCGATTACATCAAAGGTAAGGCTGGCCAGATTCTACAGTCAGACGGTACAAATGGATACGTATGGAAGTTCCGAGGTGATGATCCTTATGCTCTGAAAATCTATAATGGTCATCGTGGAAAATACATTCAAGCTGCTTCTGCTTCTAATGGGGCAGCATGTACATTGACTGGTACCCCAACTGAATTTATGCTGCTGAAGCGTGAGAATTATGAATATGGCGTTTTTGAAATGACAGGTCATAAGGGGTATATGCTGACCATTCCAGATGATGGTGATGCAACGACTATAGAATCTGCGCAAATAACAACCAGTAATCCCCAATATTTCATTATATTTGGTCTTTCTACACATAGGCTGATATATCATCTGGCAATAGCAAAGATTGGCGAAACGGTAGAGATTCCATATTCTGAAAGTAATGTCCCACGTGATTCACGTTATGATTCAGATAAAGGAATGTTGATTATATCTGGTACTACCCAGCGCGATTTGAGCAATCCTAACTATCAACTTGGAACAACTATCTTCGGAGAATCCTATAGCTTCGATGCAGGGGAAGTTAGTATTGGTGATGTTTTGAGGGTACCAGCAGAATTCTACAGACCAAACTGTGAATTCTTCTTCTACGTAGATAATATACAAACCAGTGGTACCCCTGAAACGACATATCAAAAAACTGCTACTGATGCCAGTGACTATGCCTCTAAGAAGGCAGAACTTCCCACAGGAACTGACGCATACTATTACTTCAGGATTGGAACAAGCACCTACACTTACAAGAGAGTGCAGGTAAAGGATTCTGAAGTGTTGACGGGTGATGTAGACTGTACTGAAGATGACTATAATAATGCATGGCAAGATAATACTGATTTAAATAATCAATATAAAGGTCTAGAGATTACTAAACTGATGCCAGAACCTAAACTTATTGGTGGATTGGTAAAAATCAATATTGGCTATGCCTTCCAGACAGGACTGGAGACCAATGCAGGTGAAGGCTTCGTGACAAGTATTGACGACAATATGTGGTACACCTTCGAGACACAAAATGTTGCAACACCATACCTCGCACACTATACCAATGCATGGGGACTACAGTCGATGGAAGGACGTGAGACTCGCTATACTAACGACTATCTGTGGAGTCCAGTAGGTGATGTTTATGGCTTCAAGATGTACAACCGTTACATGATTAAGAATAGCGGAGGCGTAAATAATGTGATGACAACTGATGATATTTCTGAGGGACAGAATCTGAAGATGGCAGAATCAACTACTGGTAGAGAAGTCTATGAACTTTTAGGCTCTAATGAACCAGGTTATTTCCGTATCCATCCTGTTATTAATTATACAGGAACTCAGTACTACGTTTGGAAAGATCCTTCTGATAATTATACAAAACTAAGCACAAACTATTCTGAGTGGACATTTAATCTGCCTCCAGACTTGCTGAAGCCTTACATTGAACGTGTAGGATATGTGGGAGGTTTAACGAAAGATGCATATGATGCTAACAAGACTGATCTGGACAAGGTTATGGATGGTACTGCCACCTATGAGAATCTGTTGAAAGTACAGGGAATTGTCTATGATGATGAAAATATCGTAAAATATAAGCCAGGTTACTATCGTTTACATAACCAACCAGGCGTTTCAGAGATCAGTCCTGTACGCTATGCCAGCGGTTATCTGCACGACATAGAGAAAACAGCAGTAAGTGGTGGTATTCCAATGCACTTCTATAGCAGAGCGGGTGTGAATACAACCTTTGCAGGTGATGGTGGCTTGGAAAACGGCTTTACTATATCAGATGCCACTCGTGGAGATATTCCTATTGCTCCTACAGAGGAAGACCCGTCAACGATATTCTATTTCAATGGAACTACGACTTTAGATGGCAATCCTCGTTCAACTATGCAAACACAGGGACTATATGTCGCTGCTAATCCGAATGGAGATTCAAATAACGGAACAACAACTAACAGGTTGCAGAGAGCTGTGATGTCAGATGCTAATGCTATAACTTTCTCTTTGATGGATATTGGTGGCGCAGTCTTGTTGATACATGATGGCGCAGCTCCTGCAACAAGACGTTACCTCAACTTCGATCAGAGTAATTTCTTCCAAAGGACGGCAGAGGACGATACTGATATGAATAATCAAGCAGCAAAGCTGACGTCTATAGGAACATACTACTTCAAGATTGGTGAAAGTACATACAAGAAGCTTACAGTTACTTCAGGCTATGTTGCCCCTTCGACAGATGCAACACATAGTGAAGCGGTATCTTCCGATGAGACAGAATGGACTAATGCTGCAGATATTTACGATTTGAAGTACTATCACGATAGTCCTACCGACGATGCCAAGTGGTGTATGAAACCCGTACAGAAGACTGCTACCGCAGGCAATGGAGAGATGCCGCTGAATATTAAGACCAACAACGGTAGCGACGGGTATTACTATGCTACATTGTATTTGCCTTACGATGTCCTTCTACCTGCTGATGCTGGTGGCAAGACATATAATGCTTATATCTGCAAGAAGTGGCACGACACTGGTGTCAACCCGGTTCCCGTTCCTGCAATTACTGGTACTCCTTCCTACGACGAAGGTAAGTTCGTACCTGCTGGTACACCTGTCATTATCCGCACTTCTGACGAAAGCGGTAGCGTGAAGTTGACTTTGCCGAGCGATGGACCTACAACTTCAAGCCCAGAAAAGCTCGGATGTGTTTTCTATGGTGAATATCTGGAGCAGATGCTTGCAGCAAATGCATCTCACGATGTCTATACATTGGGACTGCCGTTTACTACTATTGTAACAATTGACAGGGAATCAGGTGAGGTTACAGCTGAGTTGGCAGAAAAAGCTAATAATGGCGTAGGATTCTACATTAATGCTAATCCTAACAAAGAGAATAATCCTTTGCAATCCATGTGGTATAGAAACAACCGCTATGTTCTTCACAACAAGATTTACTATCGTGGATCTGGAGCAGGTGTGAAACGTCTTGGTAATATTAAGAGTGCACCTCAGTTTGTTCCTGTAATCTTTGATTATGAGGAAGAGGGTGGTGAACTGCAGCCTGATGGCAGTCTGCAGCAGCAGTATGATGGTGATGTTTACGACCTCTCAGGACGTAAGGTCGCAACCGAAGAGCAGGTAAATGACGGAACATGGAAACAGATTCTCCGTCCTGGCATCTACATCGTAGGCGGAAAGAAGATTAAGATATAGAATAGAAAAGAAAACTTTCAGAAGTTGCCGCTTCTGGAAGTTTTTTTATAGCTTAGTGATTTCCACTTTCTTTACACTCTCCCCAGGAGTTTTGTCTGCTTCACGAGGCATGTAGATTGGTGCATTAGCTTGCCAAGGCATGACGCGTAGTTCCAGTTCTGTACAGTCTTTAGGCAGACGCCAGAGACCTAAGAGAAATGGACGTCCATACTGGAAGTTGTCTGCAATGAGTTTTCCGTTTGCATAGAGTCGGGCACAGTCTCCCTGATATGTGATACTAAGAAGATTTTTCCCATTTGCAATAGCTGCACTTGGAACTGTAATTTTATATACGGCTGCAGTCTGCCAATCTTCTTCACTTGGTGCTTCAGCCACCTTTGCCTTACCCTTTACTATTGTGCGAAGTGTACCCGCTTCCTTTTGCTTAACACAAGTAGCTTTGAATCCCATATCTTCGTGAGCAATAGCAGAGAGTCCGAACATTTCTGCCTCTTGCTGTGTAAGCAGATAGATATTCTCGTAAACAGGTTTTTCCAAGCCCTTTGGTTTTACGTTCTTCAGAATCTTGCCATTTTGCATTACGATAGTAGAAGGAATGCCATTCACCTGCATCATATAAATTTTTCCGTCACGTTTTGCTACGATTTGGGCTGTGGCATACTTAATTCCGTCGATATTGATTGGGAAAATTGCCATTGTTCCAGCAGGGATAGTCAGTTTCGGAAGTGTCACTCCGCATGCAGCCAACTGAATATTCTTTTTTGCAGAGAGACTTTGCAGACGTTCGTAGTTGTTTACGAAGATAAATCCGCTACCATCCTTCGAACGGTAAGACCAACGCAGTTCTGTGTCGTCACCTTTCTTCAAGTCCTGTTTAGAAGGGAATGTAGCCTCCATCGGAGCAAGCTGTTCTGCATAGTCCTTCATAAATATATGGAGCGGACGCAAACGATAATACTGAGGGTATGTCTGTCCGAATTCTCCAAGTGGACACTGGAAATCGTAGGTCTTTACTGGTAGGTCATTGTTTGCTGTACCAAGAGTACGTTGCGTCTCGTTCAGAGTGATGCCTGTCTGACTCTCAGGATTAGTACCTCCGTGATACATGTAATATCCCAAGAGGTTTGAACCGGAACCCAACTTCACGATAGCAAGTGAATAGCAGTCGTCTGCATAGATATACGGACGACGATGATATGCTGTAACCATACCGCCACCCAACTCACAGGTGAAATAAGGATAATCCTCGTCACCTTTGTTTACCTTTTCCTCCTGCTTTCCTAACAGGTCAGTACCTATAGCTGTGGAACTACGGAATCCTTTAAAGTTAAATGCCTTGTAGTAGTTGCCGCATGTTTCGCTTAATTCCTTATCCCAGAAGCCATCGGCATAGTCGCCATAGAGTGGAATCATCTCTCCAAACGGAACAGGCTTTGACAGTTGTGGCCAACCGGTACGAGTATAGAACGGTAGGTCGAAACCTATCTTAAGTGCAATCTTTTTAAGTGCCATAAGGTAATCGCCCGAACCGCGATATTCGTTATCGAACTGACAGGCAAGCAGCGGTCCGCCGTCTTTCCATTGCAGTCCTATAGTCTGTGAAAAAATCTGACGATAGAGTTTATCTACATAAGAAAGAAACGTCTTGTCGAGTGAGCGCAATTTGCAGCCCTTATGAAACATCCAGTCCGGAATACCACCATTACGCACTTCACCATGACAGAACGGACCGATGCGCAGGATTACAGGCATCTCTTCGTTCTTGCATACTTCAAGGAAACTGCGTAAGTCACGCTGTCCGCTCCAGTTGAACACTCCCTCCTGTTCTTCTACATGGTTCCAGAATACATAAGTGGCGATAATGGTAACACCGCCTTCTTTCATCTTGTGCACTTCCTCAGCCCATTCATCCGCAGGAATACGGGAATAATGTATTTCACCCATAACGGGACATACACGTTTGCCATTCATAATAAGGCTATGACTGTCCCAAGTAACCTCAGGAGTATTCATTGCCATAACGTTTGCTGAGCCACCTATTAAAGCTGTTGCCAACAAGAAAGAAAAGGTTAGTTTTTTCATTGCTTATTAAATTTATATCTGCAAATGTAAAGGTATTTGTTTGGAATGAAGATATATTTTCAGGAAAAAAAGATGTACAATATTATTGTGTGCCTAAAAACGCAAACAAGGAAGCATTCGGTTGAGTGCTTCCTTGTCTTGTATAGAGAGGGTCGGGGAGGAGATGTGATGAAACTCCGAGCATGATAAGATTTGAGTGCTACTTTAACCTTTGTAATCCACCGACTCGAAGAGTTACCGTTTCTGCCGAAACTCCAGGCTCGAAGACCTGGCGACAGTGGCGTGGCCCGCCATTGGTTAAATGCGTTCTCGGTTTTCAGTAATAATTTGATGAGTATCCCGATCTATCCTTAATCCCCGACTCTTAGTATTTCAATGTTCGATTGTTCACTTGCAAATGTATAGGATTTATTTATTACCTCCAAATATTTTTGAACTTTTTTATTTGCGAACGCAATTTTTTGTCTTAATTAGGTCGAAAAGATAGGTCAATTTGATTTGTATAGTTTGATTTGCAGACCTTGAGAAGTATCCTTTCTTACTATTGTCGTATCCGTCGCCAAGTCCATAATAGTAGCGTCCATCGACGATAAAATGTCCTATGCTGCTGGATATTTCTACACCAAGACCGGCTGCTATACCGTAGTCGAACTTGCGGTCTGGGGCGTGGTCGTACTGGTAAACGACATGTTGTGGACGGTTGCTGGTGTTCCAAGGGTCTCCACCGTAGTGGGCTTCATCACCAATGAGGAAACCGAACTGTGGACCTGCCATGAAGACGAATTTGAATCCGCGCAGTTCGCGACCCCATCCCATCTGCATAAGGATAGGTACTTCGATGTAGTGCAAATCACGAGAGTAGGTGTTGTTCGACCCGTCTTCAATCTTTTCTTTCCATCCCATGTTGTTGTAGTTTACTTCTGCCTGTACGCCGGCAATACAAGTAAAGTACTTTTCGCAGATGTATCGTGCTGTAAAACCAATGATGGGTGATTGCTTATAACTCTGTTTGATACTTGGAACGAAGTTGCGTCGGTTCATATTCCAACCCATAGAGGCACCGATTGAGAAGTCATTACGGTGTGCACCTACTTGTGCCTGGAGGGCAGCAGAGAGAAGCAGGAGTGTTAGCAGGAGATATGTGCGCAATAACTTACTCATTAGAATTTTCAGAGAGGTTTAGAATGTGCTGAGAATAACGTCTCCGGTATTCCTATAATATATAATGTAGGTAGCCTGGTTTGTAAATCCGTTGCCTTCAGCTGTGCGTACGAAGTGCATTGGCAGCTGGAGCGAGTTGTAGTCGTGCTGCTGAATGCGATTGAAGAATTTGTTACCGTAACGCTGAATGGCTGTTAGGAAGAATGCGGAGATGTCGTGTCCCATTTCTCCGTAACGAGGATAGCTGCCGTACTGTTCGTGGTGGAAGTTGTTTGTGAAGCGTTCCATGAAGTTACGTGTGCGGGATGACAGGTTGTTGTTGTAGAAAGAAGTGAAGAAAGTAGCCTTGTACTTGTACATGGCGCTTTGGCTCTTCTTGGGGAAAGTCTGCCACTCTGGTGTTCCGATGAGTTGCAACTGATACTTGTCCAGAAGTTTCATGTCGTCGAGTTTCATGCAGAGCATATCGAAGAAATGTGCTGATGCAGAAGAAGGGACGAGGATGTTGTTGCGAGTAGAGTCGAGCATCTCTGTGAGTTTGTCGTCAAAGTCAGAAAACTCGATATACTTATATGGAACGGCATTTTCCTGCAGGTGTTTTGTGAATCCTGCTGTAAATGCTTCCTTCTGGTTGCGGTCTTTCATATCTACGAAAAGGACATTTTCAGTGCTGTGGTGCTTTACGAAACGTTTGAATACTTTTTCGTAGTGTGTGAAGTGCTGTGTGTTGCATTGGAATACGTATGGTTTTCCGTTAGCCAGATTCAGTGTGTTGGCAAATGGAACGACGAGTGGAATGTGGTAGCTCTGTGCGAAGGTGGTGAGGGGAGCGATGTCGGCTCCGCGTCCCGGACCGATGATTACGTCAGCTTCTTTCAGGAATGGGTGCTGAACTACCGACTGAATCTTTGAGGTGGTGGCGCTGCCCTCGTCAAGAGCCTGCACGTAGATGTTTACTCCTGCCTTCTTCAACGAATCGACAGTCATAAGTATACCCTCGTAGAAGTCAAGGGCTTTCTTTGATTCAGTGCTCTTTACGTTGTGGTCAAGGTCGAATGGCATGATGACAGCGACGTTGATTTTTTCTGTGTTGCAGACATACTCCTGAGCATTGGCAACGAACAATGTTGCTATGAATAAAAAGTATGAAAATAGAATACGTTTCATGTTGTCTTTGTTATTTTCGTGCAAAATTACGAATAAGCGAGCAAAGTGCAATATTATTAATTTAAAAATTAAAAAATCTTCGTATCTTCGCACCGAAATACCAAAATGAAGATGAAACAGCTTATAACAATATCATTTTTCTGCCTTATGGCTGCAACAGCATGGGCACAGACTGTGGTGCCGAGTGCAGATCCTGTTGTAGAATACTATGCGAAGGAGGACGGCTCGAAGAAATCTGTGTCGGGCGGTGATTCGTTTTCGGAAGAGGCTCCGCTGCATATCGACTGCAATTCGCAGATGACGAATACCAGTGGTTATACCATCTACTACGAATGGCGTCTGAGTAAGATTGTGTCGGGACAGGAAAACCTGCTTGTGCGCAGAAACGACGAGAACACTTCGTTCGACATCAGCGAAACGGGTACATACAGCGTGCGTTTCTCCTATACTTACGACCTGGGCGGCACGACAGTCGATGTGGACGACCTTGACCCTATCACGTTTACCATTCCTGAGTCGTCGCTTACTTGCCCAGACGGCATTTCTCCGAACGGCGACGGCAAGAACGATTATCTGTTCGTGACGTGCAAGTCGATTGTGAGGCTTGAGGCTGTTTTCTTCAACCGCTGGGGAAAGAAAATAGCAAGCTGTAACCTGGCTCAGGCTCAGAACCATGAGCAGTCGAGTGGTAACAAACTCTGCATCTGGGACGGATATATTGGTGGAAAACCGGCAAAGGACGGTGTGTATTTCATTAACCTCGTAGGCGAGGGCAGCGACGGCGTTGCATACAAGATAAAGAAGGCTATAAATGTGTTGAAGGGATTTACTTCGGATGAAGAAACAGATGGAAACACAAACAACTAATCAGCAAAACGAAATACGGATTGAGGGTGCGAGAGTTCACAACCTAAAGGATGTGGACGTAACTATTCCGCGCAACAGCCTAACCGTGATTACGGGTCTGAGCGGCAGCGGAAAGTCATCTCTTGCCTTCGACACACTCTTTGCAGAGGGACAGCGTCGCTATATCGAGACGTTTTCTGCCTACGTAAGGAATTTCCTCGGAAACATAGAGCGCCCCGATGTGGATAAGATAACGGGTCTGTCACCTGTAATCAGTATTGAACAGAAGACGGTAAACAAGAATCCGCGTTCGACGGTGGGCACGGTGACGGAGATTTACGATTACCTCCGACTGCTCTTTGCTCGTGCCGGTGAGGCATTCAGTTATGTTACGGGCGAGAAGATGGTAAAATATACCGAGGAGCAGATTCAGCAGCTTATTCTGGATAATTACGACGGAAGGCGCATCTATATTCTTGCCCCGATGGTCAGAAGCCGTAAGGGTCACTATCGCGAACTATTCGAGAATATTCAGAAGAAGGGGTTTCTCTGGGCACGTGTCGATGGTGAGATTGTGGAGGTGACACCCGGCATGAAGGTGGACCGTTACAAGACTCACAATATTGAGGTGGTTGTGGATAAACTGGCTGTGAACGCGAAGGACGGGGAACGCCTGAGGAAGAGTCTGGAACAGGCTATGAAGATGGGTGAGGGACAGATAATGGTGGCTGAACAGGGGAGCGAGGAACTGAAGTACTACTCGAAGCAACTGATGTGTCCGACGACAGGACTCTGCTACCACGAACCGGCTCCGAACAACTTCTCGTTCAACTCGCCACAGGGTGCCTGTCCGCACTGCAAGGGACTGGGCATGGTGAGTCTGATTGATGAGGACAAGATTATCCCCGACCGCAATCTGTCGGTGGCTGAGGGCGCTTTGGCTCCGCTCGGAAAGATGAAGAAGGCGTTTATTTTCTGGCAGATAGAGGCTGTTTTGGCAGCTCATGACTACGACTTGAACACTCCAGTCAAGGAAATGGACGACGATGCCGTGAGGGAAATAATCTACGGGCGTCAGGAGCGCATCTGCATCAAAGCTGAACTCATTCACACCAGCAGCGATTACTATACAGAATACGAGGGACTGGCGCGATATATTCGTCAGTTGCGCGATGCCGAGACTTCCGCTTCGGCACAGAAATGGGCTGATTCGTTCGACAGCGTTACGGAGTGTCCGCTCTGTCATGGTGCACGCCTGAATCAGGAGGCTCTCAACTTCCGCATCGACGGAAAGAATATCTACGAACTCTCGTGCATGGACTTGAAGACCCTGTACGAATGGACTCAGAGTGTGGAGAGCCGTCTCACCGGCAAACAGAAAGCTGTGGCTTCGGAAATCATTAAGGAGATTCGTTCACGACTGGAATTTCTGCTTAATGTCGGACTCGACTACCTGTCGCTCGGGCGCAGTAGCGTGAGTCTGTCGGGCGGTGAAAGTCAACGCATACGTCTTGCCACTCAGATTGGCGCAAAACTTGTGAACGTGCTGTACATCCTCGACGAACCGAGCATCGGACTGCACCAGCGGGATAACGACCGACTCATTCAGTCGCTCAAGACCCTGCGCGACGAGGGAAACAGCGTGGTGGTTGTGGAACACGACAAGGACATGATGCTTAATTCCGACTACATCATCGACATGGGGCCGAAGGCGGGCAGAAACGGTGGCGAGGTGATGTTCCAGGGAAAACCGCAGGAACTGCTGAAGACCCATTCGCTGACGGCTCAATATCTGAATGGCGAGAAGGCAATTCCAGTTCCGGAGAAGCGTCGTAAGGGCAGTGGCAAGAGTATTGTGCTTCGTGGGGCAAAGGGTAATAACCTAAAAAATGTGACTGTGGAATTTCCGCTCGGACGACTCATCGTCGTTACGGGTGTGAGTGGCAGCGGAAAATCGACTCTTATCAACGAAACACTGCAGCCCATCCTGTCGCAGACCTTCTACCGTTCGCTGAAAGCCCCGCTGGAGTACGAAAGCATCGAGGGCGTCGAAAATATCGACAAGGTGGTCAGTGTGGACCAGAGTCCGCTCGGTCGCACTCCGCGTTCTAATCCGGCTACCTACACAGGCGTGTTCACCGACATCAGAAACCTTTTCATCGAGATGCCGGAGGCTAAGATTCGTGGTTACAAGCCCGGCCGCTTCTCGTTCAATGTGAAAGGCGGTCGCTGCGAAACCTGTGGAGGAAACGGCTACAAGACTATCGCAATGAACTTTCTGCCCGACGTGCTTGTGCCTTGTGAGGAGTGTCGTGGAAAGCGTTACAACCGCGAAACTCTGGAGGTGCGTTTCCGTGGAAAAAGCATTGCCGACGTTCTCGACATGACAATAAATCAGGCTGTGGAGTTCTTTGAAAACCAACCGCAGATTCTCACTAAGATAAAGACCATTCAAGACGTCGGTTTGGGTTATATAAAACTGGGGCAGCCTTCTACGACGCTTTCGGGCGGTGAAAGTCAGCGCGTGAAACTGGCTACCGA
>JAEEGG010001483.1_pt1 | contig 63744 bp, 40 predicted proteins | sample 9134161 | NCBI WGS metagenome assembly JAEEGG01 (sample SAMN16246543, study PRJNA631951) | gut metagenome | biome: gut microbiome; feature: rumen; material: CR-attached | host: Bos | place: Iran: Karaj | collected 2018-10
GAAGTGGAAGCCAAGTTTGGGGTGGAAATCAGCTATATGTATGGCACAATGATTGAGATCCCAAGAGCCACCCTCGTGGCCGATAAGATTGCCAAACTAGCCCAGTTCTTCAGCTTCGGCACCAACGACCTCACCCAGATGACCTTCGGCTTCAGCCGCGACGATGTGAACAAGATCGTTAAGGAATACACCAAGGAAGGCATCATCCCCGCCGACCCGTTCAACACCCTTGACCAAGAAGGCGTTGGCCAGCTGGTGAAGTTGGGCGTGGAACGTGGCCGTAGCGAACGTGCCAACCTGAAGTGTGGCGTTTGCGGTGAACACGGCGGTGACCCCGAATCCGTGAAATTCTTCTACAAGACCGGCATGACCTACGTCAGCTGTTCGCCGTTCCGCGTCCCCGTGGCACGCGTGGCTGCTGCTCAGGCCGCTATTGAGGAAGAGCGTTGCAAGTAAGTTTTGGATTTAAAATTTAAAATTCAAAATTTAAAATTAGAGCCTTCGGAAACGGAGGCTCTTTTTTATTGGGCATTTTGCAAAATATCTCATATATAATTGCATTACAATTGCAGGAAACCTTGGACTTCGCAAAGAACAAAACTTTAAAAATAAAACGGATTTTTTTTGCCTGAAATAAATTATTTTCTATTTTTGCGGAAAAATAAAAAAGTTTTCATGGCATGAAAAAGCTTCTCGTCATAGCCTTATTGATGCTCTTCACCCAACTCCATGCGCAAGTGAGGGTCGGTGTCACGGAAGCTTATTTGACTGCCGAAAAGTTTGTGTCGCAACAAGGAAAACAAGCTAAGCAATCGCTGACACTAAGCGAAGAAATCAAAAGCAAGCAATCGGGGCAAACGAATTTGTTTGTGTTTTCGATGGAGCCCAAGGGCTACATCATCGTCTCGGCATTAAACGATGTTCTTGCCTATTCCCTTAACTCAACACTACCGACATCTGCTGAACTTCCCGACAACATTGCCTATTGGTTTGAACTCTATAATAAACAGACCGATTACCTTCTCCTCCATCCCGACCAAGCCAAGAAGCCAACAAAACACGAGCATTCTGTAGATCCGCTATTGACTTCATGCTGGGGACAAGGTTGTTACCACAATGAAGCTTGTCCTATAGATAGCTTAGGTCCCTGCGACCATGCTTCGGCAGGTTGTGTAGCCATCGCCATGGCTCAAATCCTGTATTACCATAAATATCCTTTGACTGGAGAAGGAGAGATTTCCTATAACTGTTCACCATACGGAATCCTCAGTGCCAATTTTGGGGAAACAACATATCATTGGGACGAAATGGCCGACACACTCCATGATAGCAATCCCGCCGTTGCCCAATTGATTTACCACTGTGGCCTTGCAGTGAATATGCATTATAGCGCACATGAAAGCTATTCCTCCTTCGCAATGGCAAACAATGCCTTTAGACAGTATTTTGGTTTGCCAACAACTATAATACATTATCGAACCCATTATGACAATGAGAGTTGGAAGCAACTCATCAAGCGCGACCTTGACAACCACCTCCCCGTATACTATCGCGGCATATCGTCTTTGGGCGGACATGCTTTCGTGTGCGATGGATATGACACAAACGGGATGTATCACTTCAATTTCGGTTGGGATGGTGTGGCAGATGGTTATTATAACTTAAGCAATCCTTCGGGGTTCTCATCACAACAGGCTATCATTCACGACATCCGTCCCATTGGAGGCAACACTATCCAAAGTGACGAGCACAACATCATCTATGTCTCGCCTGATGGCGTTGGTAACGGCTCGTCGTGGGCCGAAGCCACCGACGACCTACAAGGAGCCTTATTCAAATCTCATTTCAACGATTGTGTCATTTGGGTCAAGGAAGGCACCTACAAAGGTCATTCTTCTAACGATTACGCATTCCTGCTCATGCACAACAGCAAAATTTATGGAGGTTTCAAGGGCATCGAGCCTTTTGACTATGACCTCTCACTCCGCGACTTCGAAGCCCATCCCAGCATCCTTGATGGCGACTACCGCCAAGGGGTTATCAACGTGCTCACCTACATTGACAACGACGAGGTAGTCATCGATGGCTTCACCATACAAAATGGGGTCTCAGACGAAGGAGGCGGACTTCTCCTTTCAAGTCACACAACACTCAGCAATTGCAAGATTTGCAACAATAGTGCCTTTCAAAACGGAGGAGGTTTATCCACATCACTCAACAGCGTCAACATTCAAGTCATCAACTGTGATTTTTATGGCAACGAGGCCAAAGACGGAGGCGCAATTCATGACAAAGGTGGTATCACATTCCTCCTATGCAACATTCACGACAATGTAGCTTCAAACAAGGGTGGAGGCATCAATAGTATTGGAAGCAGTGTCCCTAGTGTCTTCATCAACTGCACCATCAATAACAACTCAGCTGTAAATGGCGGCGGTATTCATAGCGGTCAATCAAGGTCATCCTATTGGAGTTGCTTGATCAACAACAACACAGCTGAAAACGGTGGAGGCTGCTACGGACAATCCAACTTGTACAACTGCACCATCGTGAAAAACATAGGCTCGGAAAATTACGGTGGCGTATGCAACACACGGGCAACATACCAAGAAATCAAAAACTGTATCATTTGGGGTAATGTCAGTGATGGCGAATATGAGCAAATTGGGCCCATTTCAAATTATGCTTATTGCGCTGTGCAAGATGGCGAGTCAATCTCATCAACCAACTTCGGCCTCGTCCCAGAAAACGACGGAGCGTCGCCCGGATGTTATGTCAGATTTGTTGATGCAGATGTCGAGGCAGGTTGTGAAGGTCGCGGAGGCAATTGGAGACTGCAAACTTGCAGCACATGTATCGACCGAGGTGACACTATCGCCCAACAACCCGAAATCGACCTTGAAGGAAATCCTCGTCTCAGGCACAACAATGTTGACCTTGGCGCATACGAGACGAACACCGTTTCGCACACCATCAATCTTGACTTTTGCGAAAGCGCCCCATATTACCATGATGGCAACTATATCCCTTCGCCTGGCACCTATACCTTTTATTATCCTGATGCAGACTACGACAGTCTGGTCATTCTTAACATGACTATTGAAATTATCAAACTGAAAGAAGAGATCTGCGAAATAGACACCTATGACTTTTTCGGTGAAAGCCTAAACGAAGCGGGAGGGTATTCTACCATTGTCAACTGCAAGTATTACCAACTCGATTTGAGCGTGAATCCCCTATCGGTAGCGGAGCACTTGGAAATCTCGCTATGCGAAGGCGACACCTATGATTTTCATGGCCGCACTTTGAATGAGGCAGGCCAATATGCCGACACTATTGATTGTTTACTCTATAAACTCGACCTGTCATTCAAACCAATGCCTGATTATTACACAGAAAAGACCATCTGCGAAGGTGAAAGCTACTGTTTTTTAGGGACATTTTTGAGTGAACCCGGCCACTATGACAAAGTAATCCATTGCTCGGGACAATACCACCTCGATTTAACTGTCCACCCCAATCCCACGCTGCAATGCACCAATGACACCACCATACTTTTAGGCACTCCAGCCATACTTGGCGTTGGTGGAGCCGACACCTACCTTTGGTCGACAGGCGACACAACAACAAGAATTGTCGTATATCCCAAAGAGGATCAGTATTACCAAGTCACGGGTAGTTATGATAACGGATGTAGCAGCAGCAAGCACATAAGAGTCAAAGTCGTAGAGGAGAACAAGGACGACGACATTTGCATGTTTCCCAATCCTGCAAACGACATAGTGAACATATACAAAAAGAACATCGACGAAGTAAGAGTCTTTAATGTATATGGCGAGCCAGTCGGCCGCGTCAGCGCACAACGTGAAAACACGGTTTTGGATGTCAGTCAATATGAAAACGGTGTTTACATCGTTATGGTAAGAGTCCTCAACAACCGTTATTACACAAAACTCATCATCCAGCATTGAGATTAGGGACACCATCAATTTCGATCACCGCCTCCGACAAATACACCAAAAACGCCCGAACCTCCTTGTTAATCATTTCCCTCAAGGCATTGGCGTAAGTACGAACCTGATTATGGTATTCTTCTTTCTTCTGCCCTGTCTTATAATCAATCAAATAAATGGCATCAGGCAGCTCGGCGTAGCGGTCGAGGCGAAGGACATTCCCTTGATGAAGGATTTCACATTCCGTCTTCACTTGAGCAGAAGGATCAAAAGCAGGTGCAATCTGAGGGTGTTGGGCCATCTGCATGAAGCGTTCTTGAATCCATATCGAGGTCTCTTGGTCGATGGTGCCATCGTTTAAATAAGGCTGCAACACTGCTTCGATTTCGCTGGATGTGTGGATTTTCGCCAAGATTTGATGTACCAGCTCGCCAAACTCACGCGGCAACAGCTTGTCGTTCTTCGATTGCCACACCATCGTCGGATTGGAATCGACATTAATTTTACTAAACCAATCCCCTGCCACCGAATCGGTCTTCAACTCTTTCTTTTCTTCTTTCTCCTTTTCTTTCGGTTTCATGAAATCGGGGCTACCAAAGCGATACACTAAAGCATTGTTATCTGGCACTTGATGATCATTATCCATAAGAAAATCACGAATGATATTAGGTTTGTCAGCTTTGTCTTGTTTGGCGATGATATAAAGTCGTTGCACGGCACGAGTGAAAGCCACATAAAGCAAATTGAGGTTATCCAATTGGTTGCTTTCCTTTTCTTTCTTTACCAATTTCGGGGCTATATCACCCATGCTCTCGGCTTTTGAATCCAGTTTAAACAGCACCTTATCCAAATTAGGGATGGCCTCAAAGCCCAAATCCTCGGGACGCACCCATTCCTCAGTTGCCTTACTGGCATTTAACTTTTCGTCCAAATCAATGATGGCCTCGGGGTAGATAACCACTGGGAACTCTAGGCCTTTCGACTTATGTATCGTCATGATTTTCACCGCGTTGCCTCCAACCGACATCACCGCAAGCTTGTCCTGCTTGGTATCCCAATAGGTTAGAAAGTCAGCAATACCCTCTTTAATGCCAAATTGCGACTTGAACACTTCTTCCATGAAATAGTTCAAGAAAGCATCGTGAATGTTGTTGAAATGGAAGATGCGCAACAAATTGGCACAAAGGTCATAAAGACAGGTCGCCTTGGAAAGGGAACTTTGTAACAAACCAGCTTCACCCAAACCCATCACGGGTTCAATCGCCTTCTCGCCATTGGCAATCGCTTTCACCTCTCCGAAAACCTGACTGATATCCCCATCGAAATCGGGATCTTGCGTCAGTTTCCAATAAAAAAGCACATTGGCGACATTCGTTTCATTGTCGCTGTAGAGCAAATATCGCAAAGTGCTTACCAACAACTGCACTTTATCGGACGACTTAAGCAAAATCGAGTCTTGCGATATGACAGGGATCCCCTTGTCGTTCAAACAATTGGCCATCTCAGAGCCATAGTCCGACTTACGAGTGAGCAAAGCAATGTCGGCATACTGATAGCCTTTTGTATCAGTGAGGTCACGGATGATGGCCTCTACCCTATCAAAGCAATATTTAGGTTGATTTTCAGCATCATATAGCTCAACTTGCACCAAGCCTTCCTCTGTTTTTGCCTTTTTCTGGTAAATACTCACGCCTTCGTCAGTGCCTGGTTTTTCAGCCACGTACACCTTTTGCAAGTCGGAAGAAAGATTTTTATACGCCTCCTCAAAAAAGGCATTGTTGAAGTCAACCACATTCTTAAACGAGCGATAGTTGGTGTCCAAATTCTGAAAAGCAAAATTGTCTTTCAGATTCTGCTCAAACTGACGGAATGCAGCCTCACGCTCATCTTTGGGCAAAGCATAAATCTCAGGCAAGCTAACAATCTGCTCCACTTCGCCGCTACGGAAACGGTAGATGGACTGTTTGCCGTCGCCTACCACCATGCTCATATTGCCCGACGACAAACCATTGTCAATCAGCGGCAAAAGATTCTGCCATTGCAGTACCGAAGTGTCTTGGAACTCGTCGACGAACACATGACGGAAACGCTCTCCAATGCGCTCATACACAAAGGGAACCGAGAAATCGTCCATCACTGTATTGAGCAGTTTGTTGAACTCGGAAATGTGTACAATCTCTTCTTCGTTGGCCAAAACATCAAACTCCATCCGAATTTGCGCACGAAGAGCATACAGATAGAGCAAGTCCCTTTGCGACTTGTAAAACAAGAATGCGCCCAAATCCTTATCGATTTCTTCTTTCATAGCGCGAAGCACCGGCAATAGAGCAGCATTGATGACATCAGTCTGAGCCTTGCCCAATTGTTTCTCACCCTCTTTTGAGAAGCAGTTCCCCTTTTCAAGCACTCCATTGAATCGAGTGCTGGGCTGTTCGTATGTTTTTGCTAACAATTTCCTGATGTATGAGATAAAGCCAGTTTTTCCGTATGCATAAAGGGCATCACTAAGACCATATTGTTTTTCAATGCTCTTAAAGTCATTCAAATGAGATTGGATTGTCTTTTCAAAACCACGTAGTTTACCATTCAAAAAGTCAAGCACTTGCTGAAATTGAGGATGATCTTTAATGTTGTTGTTCTCATCTTTTTGGTAGGCCTTCTCGGTCATCAGTTTGGCAATAAAATCTGAGAGCTGGCTTTCAATGGCCGTTGAGCGTTGACTATCGAACTGGTTGTTGCTGAAGTCAATAAGCAAGTTGGTAAGGTAGTCCGACTTGTCCTTGATTTTCATGCCCAAATTCCCAGTAATCGTCTCCGCCACTTCATCCGTATCGATGCTGACTGAGTATTGGCTGGGCAGACCTAAATCACGGGCAAAGCTTCGCGACAGTTTCTGCACAAAGGCATCAATGGTACTCACACAAAAACTGCTATAGTCATGCATAATACGCGTCATCAGACTTTGTGCGTTGACCTTCAACTCAGCATCGCTGATACCCAGTTCCTCAATCAGTTTGGCCTCCATAGACTTGGGATCAACCTCATCGCTGTCAATGATTTCGCGCAAAGTCTTAACAATCTTGGCTTTCATGTCGTTGGCTGCCGCATTGGTAAAGGTGATGGCAAGGATGTTCCTGAAATTGGATACTGAGCCTTTATCAGCAAGGCAAAGTTTCAGATATTCCTTAATGAGTGTGAAAGTTTTTCCAGCACCTGCCGAGGCTTGGAAGACTTTAAAATTCGCGTTTTTCATGGTAATCTCTAGTTCTCCTGGTTTCTATGCTTGATGATGAACGGCTGATTCATCTGTTTCCTTTTCTTCCTAAACAAATCGCGGAAGGTAGGGAACGACCTACTGTAGGCAAGACCCAAACCCTGCGTGTAGGGTGCCCGCCTGTCTATGGCGAAACTGTTGAAGTTGGTGTTGTAGTTGGAATGGTTGTAGAAGTGTGCTTGTAGTCGCCCGTCCTTGCTCAGTTTATAATACAAGTCAAATTCGCCCACGATGTTGGAGGCACCATTAGCATCCGGATTGTTGCTCGACATCACGCCCAAGTTGGTCTCAATAGTCAGTCGATTCTCGAAAAGCTCGGTGCGCAAGGCAACTTGGTATTCATCATACGAATCTGCGCCATAATGATAACTCAAGCCAATATTCATATTTTGGGAGATATCGAACTGATAATTCGACATTAGCAAGTTGGTCAGACTAACCGTCTGATAAGCCCCTGCCGAGCCTCCAGCGTATGCAAATTTGCCAAACACCAACAAGGAAAGTGCTTGGTTGGCCATTACGGTTTGATTGGTCGTATCAACAACAGAAAAGACGGTTTGTATGACATCTTCGCTGGCATTGGGCAACCTCAAACCAAAGGAAATCGTCGGGTTGAGCAAGGCATCCTTCAAATGGATAAGACATTCGACGTTGACATTAGTGCTGGCCGAAGAAGTCGAGTCGACCTGCATCAAATCGGCCAAGGAAGCCTTAACGGAATACACACCCGTGGCATTGATGCGACCGTCGGTAGGCTTGCCCGTCCACGATATGGAACCGCCTTTCTTCAACAAAAAGTTGCGTGTCACGAGGTTCATCAAAGTGAGTTGGAAACGTCCCGAAGAGATAGTGTACTTGCCATACATCGAAAGGGCTTCGGTGGTGGATGTGCCTAACTTCAAATTGCCATTACCTTGAGCGTCAATGGTGCCGATGTTACCCGGAAGCATAATCTTCAACTTTGCGGCATCTGTGGCATCAATGTCAAGGTCAATGGCAAAATTCTGCTTTTTCTTCACTGTTTTCTCTTCGGGCATTTCTTCTATGGTATCTGTCACAGGCGTGACAAATACGATGAAGTCATTGTCTTTCACCGTCGAGGTATTGTTAAGGGGAATGGTGAGTTCGGTACCGTCTTGCGTCCGAGCCTTGATGTCAAGAAAGATGTCGTCAAACGGTCCTTTAATAGTAATCAAGCCATTGGCAACCACCGAGCCATAGAAGGTGTCATTGTCCTTGCTCGTGGTAGCCAACGACAAGAAGTCTCTCGGATGCAGCTTCAGGTCGAGGTAAAAGTCCTTAAATCTGTTGTGCCTGATTTCGCCTTCCACCTGAGCCTTGTTGCCCAAGGTGTCGACCATTACCATATTCTCAAATTTAATGGCTTCATTGTCAAGCAGAATCGAAGGGCCAAAGGTATAGAACGTGTTCAAATAGTTGATTTTGCAGCCACCTCCGATAATGCTTATCTTTCCCTTGATGTCAGGCTGCTGCAACGACCCATTGATGTCAATCATGCCGTTGCCATAGCCTTGCACCCGCGACACAAATTTATCCAAAACAGGATTCAAGGCAGACAACCGCAAAGAGTCCAAAACCGCTGTAAAGTCAAGGTTGTTTTCATCTCTTGCCGTATAGTACGAGCCAAACGCATACAACATCCGACGGTCATCGTTGTAGATGTTCGCTTCCAAATCAACGGACTTGTCCTCGTTGTCCCACGAACTCTCAATTTCCGTATCGCCAATCAAGTCGCCATTCAGCCCTAGTCGGTCTATCCTAAGGTCGGCCAAGACCATGGGTGCGTCTTTCAAGCTACTGACCAAGGCATCGCCTGTGACAAAGCCATCGGAATTGATGCCCATACCCATAGTAAGAACATCAAAGTTGGAGAGGTCGAAGTCCCGTAACTGAACCGAAATCGTATCGCCTTCATTCATAGGTGCAAAGCCATCCAATCGCAGCGACTGCTGGTTATGGCTGAACATCAAATTGGAGATATTTATTTTCCCCTCGGTGATATCAATGAAATTGCTCGGCGATACACTCCACAACGAGTCGTTGATGATGATTTCGGCTTTACCTATGTTGAAAATGCCTCCGTTCAGGTGAGGATGGAACGTGGTCTCAATCAAGGCCTTGTTGCGGTCGAGTGTGTCATTATCATCCCATCTAACGCGAGTGGCTATGGTGTCGTTGTCCATCTTAGTAAAAACCGACAAGTTGTCAAGACCAATGGATGTCGTGTCCGTTGCAGTGATGTTGGTCCAATATACGCCTCCTATCGAAAGCGCACCATAAAAAGTTTCAAGGCCGTTGAAATTCTTTAGTTCCACATTGTTGATGGCCAATTTTCCAAACTCCACGCATTTTGACCTTGCAGTAAGATTGAGCTGTCTTGAACGCGATGTGAACGTGCCATTGACCGAGGTGTTTTTGGCAATCTTCAAATCAGGCATGAAAAGGCGACTCAGCGTCTGTGTGTCTTTCAAGAGAAGGCTGACAACAAAGTCTTGGTCGACATCATGGGTAAGTGCATACTTCTTGAATTCGTCACGATTCTTTTGGAAAACTGGGAAATGCACAAACGAGTCTCCAAATTCGTTGAAAACGGGGATGAGACTGGCAAAATTCATCTGTCCTGCCATCTCGAAGTTGAAGAAATCGCAAGTAACGTTGATTTTGCGCTGCATGAGGTTGTCATTGCGGATGGAAGCATCAAAGTTGTCCATATTATAACTACCTCGCCCATCGCGGTAGACAGTGTTGTCGAGATGAAGCTCGCCTTCAAGGTCATCGATGTTGAAGCCCTTCAAGTTGGCCACGATGTTTGTGCTGATTTCCGAAATGGAGTCGTTCTTGACCAGTTTCAAGGCACGCAGGTCGGCATGGTCGACCACTGCCTTAAAGTCAGCAACAGGGCGTTTTTTGTTGTTGAAGTCAACCAATCCGTTGAAGTCGAGACCTAGCACCTTGTCGTCGATGGCAACAGCTCCTTTGAATCGGTTTTCCTTCATATCGCCGTTAAGCACGATTTCGTTGATCTGATAGCCCATCAATTCAGCCTGGTGAGCCTTTCCCTTCATGGTCAAATCGACACTTCCCTTTTGGGGGAATCGAGCCACAAAATCAGCATTCAAGTTGAGACTGCCAACGTATTTTTGCGCATTAGCTATCAAGCCGGCATCCACGTTTCCTGCATCTATGTAACCAGTGAACACGTTGTCGCCATTTTCCGTCTTCTGGCGAGACACGTCGAGGTCGACATTGCCAATGCCCGACACGAGATGAACTTCAGAATTAAAATTGTTGTATGACCCCTTGTATTTCAACGAGGCTCTACCCATCTTCAGCGGGCGCAAAGATTCGGGCAATGGTATTGTCTTTGTGGAAGTCGGAATATAGAAATTTGCTAAATCATCATATGTAAACTGCAACCGTTTGATGTTCATCTCATGTTCTCCGTCAAAGAAATCCAAAGGATGCATGCTCAGGCCACCCTCAATGATCGTCGACTTGCCAAATTCCGCCTTAAAATCATCGACGCTGAAATGCTCAATGGGTCCAGTAAAACGGCCCTGAAAACGAAGATTATCAGGCATCTTGTACATGACTTCAGAGAAGACGCCGACATCGGACAATAATATTTGAGTAGGACGTATCGTCGCGTCGAAAACGACCGAATCAACGAAGCTATTGATATCGGCATAGTCGTTGTACAGCATATGTACATCAGCATCAATGCGGGTATTGTTCAGCTCAGATTTCAATCCGTCAAGGTAAATACCATTCGAGCAGACAACGGCATCGACCTCAAAACTCTTTATCTCCAATCCACTGATTTCCTTCCCATTGAGTGCATTGATACGAGCACTGATGGAGTCGCCCAAAATAGAGAGATTTCGTGCCCTAAGATTGATGTCATCAACGGCAATATGAGAATAATCCATCAAATGGCGCTCTGTCTTATCCGGGCGGTCCCTGTTTTGGTTCCAATACACAAAATCCAAATTGGTCACCACAATCTTGTCAACTATGATGCGAACAGGTCCTTTGTCGGGGTCGACAGTGTCGGTTTTGAAAGCATCAACAAGAAAAGCGAAATTGAACTTCTCCTCGCCTTCATATTTTATCAAATTAGCTTTTGTGTCGCGCAAACTCACGCTTTCAAGATGAATATCTCCGTTCAGCAAATCGCCAAGGTCTAATTTCGTCCGCAGCGAGCCAATATTAGCCAAATCATTGTCGTTCAAGTCTTTGACAATGACATCATCCAAATAGACAGTAAAATCGGGAGTAATCAACAAGCGACCCACCTTGATGTCGCCACCAGTTTTTTCCGACAGGTATCCACTCGCAAATCGAGCGGCAAACTTCTGGAAAACAGGGTCTTGTACGGCAATAAAAAGGCTTGCTATGATGCCCAGCAGCACCATAATCACAACCAAAATGCTATGGATAATCTTTTTTTTAATACTTTTGACCCTCCAAATTGAGACCCATGAACGAATACATTTTAGGCATCGAATCTTCATGCGACGACACCTCAGCCGCAGTGCTTCAAGGCACACGTGTGCTCTCCAATGTCATTGCCAGTCAGAAGGTTCACGAGCAATACGGCGGTGTGGTTCCCGAACTCGCTTCGCGTGCCCACCAACAGAATATCATCCCCGTCATCGACACAGCCTTGAAGACTGCAAAAATAGAAAAAAATCAGTTATCCGCCATCGCTTTTACGCGTGGCCCTGGTCTGTTAGGCTCATTGCTCGTAGGGACCTCGTTTGCAAAGGCTTTCGCCCAGACCTTGAACATCCCCATGGTTGAAATCGATCACATGAACGCGCACATTTTGGTGCATTTCGCCACCGATGAAACGCACACCGAGGTGCCTGATTTCCCGTTCCTTTGTCTCACCGTCTCAGGTGGACACACCCAAATCGTGGTCGTGAAAGACTATTTCGACATGGAAGTCATCGGCAAGACCATCGATGACGCTGCTGGTGAAGCCTTCGACAAGACCGCCAAGATCCTCGGTCTGCCCTACCCTGGCGGACCTGTCATCGACAAGCTGGCCAAGGTAGGCAACCCCAACGCCTTCACTTTTGCCAAACCTCAAATCCCCGATTTGGACTACAGCTTCAGCGGACTGAAGACCAGCATCTTATACACCGTTCGCGACAATCTGAAGCTCAACCCGAACTTCATCGAAGAAAACAAGGCCGACCTCTGTGCCTCGGTGCAGAAGACCATCATCGACATTCTGATGAACAAGTTGGTGAAAGCAAGCAAGCAGACGGGCATCAAGACCGTGGCCATCGCGGGCGGCGTGAGTGCCAACAGCGGCTTGCACGATGCCATGCTCGCCTTGGGTGAAAAATACCATTGGAAGGTATTCATCCCGCGCCTCTCCTACTCCACTGACAATGCCGCCATGGTGGCCGTGGCAGGGTATTTCAAGTTCTTGAAAGGCGAGTTCGCAAGTCAGGATTTGGTGCCGTATGCGCGGCAGAGTTTGAAGGAATGAGTTAGCCGATAACCCAATTATCGAACCGACCCTCGGCACGTCTTCCCAAATGTATGCCGCAGAAAAGTTGGCGGGCTGGGTAGCCTGCTGCCGCAGGCGCCCTGCCCGCCATTTTTTTCGCTGGTGCCCGTTACGGAACAAAGGTTAGTTCTGAGTAGCAGAATGCACTGGCCTGACAGATTGCCCATAGTAGCGACTGCTGCCAATCATGCTGAAACTGTCCGAACGGAAGTAGAAGTCCCTCGCGTAGCTCGGATAGTCTGTGTTGAGTGAACTCGACCAGTAGTAGCCGTCGCCGCCTGCGTCGTCGAGACTGCTACCGTAACGATGACCAGCGGCGGGCAGGAAAAGACTGTTGCCGTTGTCAGCCGTGAAGAGCTTACCGTACACGCCGTTCTGCTGCGTCCAGGTGACGGTCGTGTTATCGAACAATTCCTGCATCTCCGCTTGGGTGGGCATACGCCAGCCGTTGCCCCAGTTGGCCGTGGCAGCATCATCTTCTGGAAGCAAGGTGGTCAGGTTGTCGGTAAAGCCGTTGTAGCCGTAGTTAGATTTGTTGCAGTACTTGGTAAGTTGCATATCTAGAATAGAGGTGCCGTCGTTTGCATACATGTAAGTGCTCCAGTAGTAGGTGTCCTTCGGCTGTGTCTCGCCCCAAGCGAAATAGTCGCCGTAGTCCTCGGGCGTGTCGGCTCCCACGTTGCAGGTTGCCCACAGCAGGCCGCTCGGCAGGCCGAGGTCGACATATTCATGGGTGGTTGCACCAGAAACAACGAAGTTCGCCACCAAGTTCCTATTGTGGCTCACCGTGAAGGAATAGGTGGTTTCGGTGGAGATCACTATGCCGTTCTCTGTCCAACTAATGAAACTATATCCTTCATTAGCCATTGCGGTAAGTGTGCAATTGGTGCCATCCTGATAGGTGCCTCCTCCACTCACCATGCCACCTTCTACTAGATTGGCGGTAGCATTTATGATAAAGGATATGGATGTAGACCACGAACGCACTGCTCGGACAGAGTGGCCGTCAACACGGCTTGCGTCATACATGCCGTAGCTGCCCGAATCGAAGACGAATGCCCACACGAGGTCCGGGTAGTCCGTGCGGAGCGAACTCGACCAATAGTAGCCCTCTCTGCCAACGGAGGAGAGCCCTTCTTGCCAACGGTAGCTAGCAGCGGGCAGGAAGAGACTGTTTCCATCCGGGACGGTGAAGAGTCGTCCATTCACTCCGTTCTGTTGTGTCCAGGTGACGGTCGTGTTGTTGTAGAGCTCCTCCCACTCTTCCTTCGTGGGCATGCGCCAGCCGTTGCCCCAATTGGCCGTGGCGGCGTCATCCTCTGGCAACAGGGTGGTCAATCCATCACTTCCTGTGTATTTGGTCAGGTTGCTGCCGTCTTCGTAGTATTGGTAGGTGTAAAAGTTGTAAACCCTCTTCGGCTGCGTCTCGCCCCATGCGAAGTAGTCGCCGTATTCCTCGGGGGCGTTGGCACCTACATTGCAGGTGGCCCAGAGTAGACCGCTCGGCAGGCCGAGGTCGACGTAGGCGAGGTCATCGCCGCCACCGCCGTAAAAGGTGAAATTGGCCACCAAATCCCTGTCACCATTCACCGGAAATGTATAGCTAGATTCTGTGGAAACGACATTGCCATTCTCGGTCCAATTGGTAAAGGTGTAGCCGCTGTTGGCAGTAGCGGTCACCGTGCAAGATTGGCCATGATTATAAGTACCGCCTCCAGTCACCGTGCCGCCGTTGGCTGGATTAACGGTAGCATTAATGATAAAGGATGAAGACCCAAAACGCACCGCTCGGACTGATAGACCATAGTAGCGGCAATAGCCATTGTGCATGCCGCATTGGTCCGAAGCGAAGCAGAGGTACCACGCGTCGTATGGGCAGATCGTGGTGAGCGAACTCGACCAGTAGAAACCGCCGCTGGTGGAAACGTTGAGGCCGCCTTCGTAGCGATAGCTTACGGCGGGCAGGAAGAGACTGTTGCCGTTGCTTGCGGTGAAGAGGCGGCCTATCACGCCATTTTGTGTTGTCCATGTGTGAGTCGTGTTTTGGTATAGCTCCTGCCACTCCTCCTCGGTGGGCATACGCCAATCACTTCCCCAGTTGGCCGTGGCGGCATCATCCTCTGGAAGCAGAGTGGTCAGGTTGTCAGTAAAACCATTGTTGCCGTAGTTAGATATGCTGCAGTATTTGGTGAGCGTATGGTCGCTGCCGTTGCAATATTGGTAGGTGCTCCAGTTGTAATAATCCTTGGGCAGGGTTTCGCCCCAACCAAAATAGTCGCCGCAGTCTTCGGGGCTGCTGGCACCCACGTTGCAAGTGGCCCACAGCAGGCCGCTGGGCAGGCCAAGGTCAACGTAGGCGTGGTCATCGCCACCACCGCCGCCATTAAAGGTGAAATTGGCCACCAAATTCCTGTCACTGTTCACCGTAAACGTGTAGCTGGCTTCTGTGGAAACGACATTGCCGTTCTCCGTCCAATTGGTAAAGGTGTAGCCGCTGTTGGCAGCAGCTGTCAGCGTGCAAGATTGGCCTTGATTATAAGTGCCGCCTCCAGTCACCGTGCCGCCGTTGGCTGGATTGGCAGTAGCATTAATGATAAAGGATGTAGACCACGAACGCACTGCCCGGACAGGTCGTCCTAAATAACGAGGTGAGGAGCTCGTTTCGTAGGAATCCCATTCAAAATAGAATTGATACGACCATGCGCCAAACGGATGTAACATAGAAAGCAAATTCGACCAATAGTCACCATATTCGGCGTCAGCGTTGTAAAGATTATTACCATCGCGGTAGCCAGCAATAGGCAAAAAGAGTGTGTTGCCGTTTGTGCCGATGAACAGTCCGCCATTCACACCATTCTGCGTTGTTAAGACATGGGTCGTGTTGGAGAATAGTTCAACCCATTCTTCATCGGTGGGCATACGCCAGTCTGTACCCCAGTTGACAGTGGCTGCGTCGTCCTCGGGCAACAAGGTGGTCAGGTCGTCGGTGAAGCCGTTGTAGCCATAGTTGGATTTGTTACAGTACTTGGTCAACGTGTTGTCGCTACCGTTGCAGTACTGGTAGTTTTCCCAAGTGTAGGTGTCCTTTGGCGTGGTCTCACCCCAGGCGAAATAGTCGCCGTAGTCCTCCGGATTGTCGGCACCCACGTTGCAGGTGGCCCACAAGAGGCCGCTCGGCAGGCCAAGGTCGACGTATTCATGTGTGGTAAAACTTTCAGTGGTGAAACTCACCTGGTTGCCATAAACCACTATATCAAGCGGACATTTCGCGTATGCCCTCGCATAATAAGTGGTGTTGGGCTGAAGATCGTTCAACTGACATTGGTAACTGCCTGACGTTTGAATGGATGAATAGGAAACGCAATAGTCATTGACAGATGGCAGGATTGTGGTTCTGTAGCAAACTCCCACCTCCGTAATCGAAAGTGTCCCCATACTCTCCAATTCCGCAACAACAGTAGCCTGGGTGGGTGAAAGCACCTCGCTGGATGGGGTGGATACTGTGGGCAGGATACTGTTGTACTCAGCTTCTACCGTAAAGGGAAAAGAATCAAACAGATCCCATGAAGCAAGCGTTCCCAAACCATTGCCGACGTATTCTACTGCAGCCCTTGACGAACTCGATGCGAGTTTGTCCAAAATCTTGTCCGCATTGTACTTTGGGTTAATAAATTTCCGAAAAGCTTCTGTGGAGAACAAGTCTACTGCCCAAATAAGCAAGTCATTCGTCGCTGTCGTAAAATTCTCGGGATGCCCGACCAATCCAGCAATGGTAGCGCACAGCTCCTGATTGCTGAACAGGCTTGTGAAGAATTCGGAGTTTCCTCGGCTCGTAAGTATAGCGTCAAGTCCCATGCCCACCACTTGCATAATGGAATACACACAGTTCACAACTGCCGTTGCTTGATCGTCTTTCGGCGAATACATACACAAGGCGTTTTCGTTGGGGCCTAACTCAAAGGATATATTCTGTAGTTTTGCCTTGTCCCAAGTCATGTCATCAAACCAGAAATCATCCTCTGTGAATAGGCGCCAAGTGTCAACAAAATAATCCTTTAGCCCGCCAAGCGACGTGAATGTTCCCATGAACTTGCCCACGTTCATCGGTGGCAAAAAGTATGGCGTACGTCCGTCCGTGGGTTGGACCTGCCCATCAACGTTAGTACCCTTTTTCATCCCGATGAAAACACCGTTGTCGCTGTATCCAGTAAGGTTCAAAGTCCAGGTATTTGAAGACTCGTTGAAACTCGCACTTTCGATATCAAGCCGGATGCCTCTGTATCTGCCGTTGTTAGGCTGGATTTGCGGCTGCTCAAGACGCGTAGTCCCATCCTTTTTCAGCACGATGTGACCCAAGTTGTCTCCCGAATTCGATGATTGCATTTCAAGGAAAGGTGCCAACAATTCGGCCTCCAAATAATTCCATACCGCATTCAGCTCTGCCCCGATGTCTTCGGCCCTCAAATAGCCGTTCTGAATGACCGACTGTTCTATGGCGTTCTCCAATGCCTGTACGCAGTCGAGGTCATAAAGTACCTCCTTAATAGAATTAAAAGTGGCGTCTTCGGTTTGACACAATCCAAACGGAATCATTGTAAGAGCGTAATACAGCGCCGTTTCCTTCGCGTTCAAGTCATAGTTTTGCGGCTGACCTTCTTCCTTGGCCATATCATTGTTAACCGAAGGGATGGACATGTAGATGACTTCATTGTTCGTTGCATTTTTCATGGTTAGCGTCGTGCTGTATCCGATGAAGAAGTCTCCATTTTCGTCTGGAATGGCATCTTCACCAAGATTAGTCACAACAATGTCCATGTTGTTCAGGTTTGAAGGTATCTCCACATTGCCGTCAAACTCCAAGTCAATCAGGATCTCGTTGAAGAATTTAAGCAAATTGCGCTCTACGGAGAACACATCGCTTGTGGTCTCCGCAGTTGTCAAAACTTCTTCGCCATCAAACACTTCCACCGTAAAGCCAGAAGCCAAAGTGCCAGGCGGCAGCATCACGAAAAAGGTCTTGGCTTCCGTGGTCAAGTTCACATCGCAAGTCAAAGTGATGACATTCGTGCCTTGGTTACCAGAAGCCACGGTCAACGAGGGTTCATCGGCAGCGCAGTTGTTCACTTCGTAAGTGCCCCATAGTTTTTCTGTGGTATCCATTGAAGTGATACGTATCGCTGTCACATGGGCACCAAGTCCTTTCAGGCGGATGCCCAATCCTCCACATAGATTCTTGAATGACAAGTTATTGTCATCGGAGCGAGCCACCATTGGATTGGCTCCGTTAGCGAAAGTTTCAGTCTCAGCAATGACTTGTGTGGAAGGAAGGTTGAAGGTCACTTTGTCATTCTCAATCACGGCATCCAAGGGATAGGCCGCAATGAAAGGCCCGACAGTTTCGAACCCATTCGATGCGCCAAAAACACCTTCCGTCGTGCCTTCGCCTGACTGTAAAGTAAACACCGATGTTTCACCGGTGACGTTACCGATGACCATTTGGTCACCAGTTGTCCAGTTAACCTGTCCGTTGTTGGGGTCGAGGCTGGTTCTGCCGCCTTGATGTTCGGTAGTAGCGGTGAAGGATATACTCAAAGCAGAAGAGCGCACCGCTCGTACAGCGTACCCATAGCGACGACCGTTGTAGTCAACACCGTAATAATCCGAGTTGAAGTCGAAATGCCTTGCACAGTCCGGGTCGGCAGTGTTAAGCGAACTCGACCAGTAGTAGCCGAAGCTGCCCATATCCAAGAGGTCACCATCGTAACGGTAGCCCGCATTAGGCAGGAAGAGACTGGAGCCGTTGGGGGCAGTAAAAAGCCTACCGTACACGCCATTCTGCGTCGTCCAAGTGCTGGTGGTGTTATTGTATAGTTCCGCCCACTCTATACTGGTAGGCATACGCCAGCCTGCACCCATGTTGGCAGTGGCAGCATCATCTTCTGGAAGCAAGGTGGTCAGGCTGTCGGTGAACCCACCATTCCCGTAATTGGAATTGCCGCAGTATTTGGTCATCGAGTACCGATTGCCGTCACAATACTGATAGGTGCTCCAATTATACACTTCCTTGGGCTGTGTCTCTCCCCATGCGAAATAGTCGCCACAGCCATCGGGTGTCGAAGCACCAACATTACAACTGGCCCACAACAAGCCACTCGGCAGGCCGAGGTCTATGTACTCAAGTGCATTCTTGATGGTAATCGTCGTCGTCTCCGTCACTTTCACGAAGAAACCCTGCATTGGTGCGACAGGTCCGCCATTGAGGGTCACCATTTCGCCATTCGTGTCATAAAACATAACATCTATCAGAGTGCCATCGGGGCGATAAACGTAAGCATTGCAGGGGAATGGATTGCCAAAGAGGTTCCATCCACCCGCTACGGTATCATGGTAAGCCGTCATGGTGACAGGCTCATCACTACGCAGTATGGTGCCCGTGATACTCATTTCCAAATCGTTCTGGTTAGCATAGAGGTAACCATTGCCGTTGTACAAGTAGTAATAACCAAAAATCTTTGTGTTCTGCCATTCCTCATCTGTAGCGGTTCTGTCCCAACTATAGAGATCGTAAGTAGGTTCATTGTCAGCTGTAGTAGTGATGAGGCCAGCGTCAGAAGCACTGGTTGAGGGGATTGTTGGCGCAGCAATGAGGTAATAACCGTTGTTGGTTGCGATGTTCTCAACACCATAACCCGTGATGTTCTTTTTCACAGTTGCGGTAATGTTGCTGTTAGTCTTCAATTGACCGCCATCGGAGATGGTGAGTGTTGGTGTAGGTGTGCCTTCAAAGGTAATATTATTGGCTTCAGCCACACAGCCGCTTGGGACGGTGGCGTTGGCACGAACGATGACTTCGTTATCAATGTTCGGGATATCACCACTCCAGTTGGCTGCATTATCCCATTCACCTTCGGTGACGAAAATCTTCTGATTCTCAGACAGCGTTCTGAAGGTCACCAAGCTTTCCTCGCTCTGAATGTTGTCACAAGTGCCCTGCACCTTCACTTCATAGTACGTGTCTGCACTAAGGTTGGGAATGATGACATTAGTATCGGCAGTGGTAGCTACCAATTGCCATTCGCTATCAAGAATCTCCTCGTCCAAGTTGACATCATTGTACTCGTTTTGTGAGAGTTCTCTATAGCTAACAATATAGCTGTTGCCAACGCCAGTCCATGCCACAACAGCACTGGTATGTGTGATATTGTTTACCACCACATCGGGTGCTGGACATGCAAAAAAATATCCAACACTCACATTATCGATGTGCAGGTTATTGTCCCCGCCACTGACCGTGGATTCACCATAAAAAGCAATCCCAATGCTCTGACCGGCATAGCTGCTCAAGTCAATGGCAACAGTAGTGCCAGTGTTGGGAATATTGTCATACACATATTCAGAACCGGCATTGTCCCATTGACGCAGGATGGTCCAAGTGCTGCCACCATCGGTGGTAATCAGCACAGCAAATTTGTCATCTGCTTGATTACCAGGAGTAGGACTTGCATTGCTACCCGAAGAATAAACGGTCAAAGCGAGGTCGAAAGTCAATTGGACGTTGTTTTCCATCATCAGGGTAGGCATAAGCAGCCAATTCTGGCAACTAGTGCCGTAAATGTTGACACGGGCATGGTTATCGAACACACTATTGCCAGTGCCGAAGGACCAGCCAGAACCAGCAGGGGTTAAAGCGGTGCCATCAGCAATAGTACTTAGCAGACCTTTGTACATTACCCAACCTGTAGGAATGCTTGTACCAAATTCCTCAACCAAGGGAATGCCTGCAACTGTGGTGAAAGCAGCAGATCTGAAGAAGCTTGTGGAGCCAGTGCAAACGGTCTGCACTCCTACGCTGTAGGTGGTGGTCTCATCAAGGCCGCTAAGCGTGTAACTCATATTGGTCAAGCCATTCACTACTGTGAATTCGGAATCGGTGGAAGCTTTGTATCGGAGGTTCCATTGGCTGCCTTCGCCTTCCCAAGTCACTGTGGCGCCATCAGCGGTGATGTTGCTCACAACAAGGGAAGCGGGCATATCACAATCTGTGGAAACTGGCTCGTAAGTAAAGGTGGTCTTTGGAATGAAATCGCGTTGGGTAGGTGTAACATTATCTAAACTGCTACTATTGTAGTCACCAACAGAGGCACCGGTTACGGATGTGCCATAGAAAGATATGTTTTTGTATCCAGCATCGGTGGTGTTTTCAATGCCCACCAAGAGGTTGCCGCCTCCGTATGTGTACGGAGTGGCCAGTTCGATGGTGAGTGAACCGCCACCATTTTCGCTCACGACAACAAGTGTACCTTGGTAAACAATGTTGGTTTTAGGTTCAAATGCATTGATGGTGGTGTAATCCACTTCCTTAAGGTAGACGTCCGCCATACTTACTGTGGTGTAAGGAACGTTGGAGTTGGTGGTGTAAAACTTGATGCTAGTAATTGCACTGCCATTCATAATCTCCAAGTCAGCTGCAGGAATGACGAACTGACTTCGGGTGAAGTCATCGAAGTAAAACATGTACGCTGGAATAACATTATTAGTCGATGTAACATCATACACGGTCAATTGTTGGCCTAAGGCCGTCAATGGCACGAAGAAGGACGCGAGGAGAAACAAAAGTAAAAATCTTCTTTTCATAGTGCTTGGGTATTTATTGATGTATCTATTTATGATTCTATTTCGATCCAGTTTTAGACGTACAAAAATAGCAAAAATCTTTAAAGTAAAAAATAAATAAAGATATTGTTTCTGGAATGGTTAGGTGCACAAATAGTTAAGACCCATATCTCAACCTTTTTAAACCCATATCTAAAACGAAAAAGATATGGGTCTCAGGAAGTGGAGATATGGGTGTCTGCGGAGTGGACAGAAACAAGTAGACATAAACAAACGGCCATTTCTTGTGAGATGACCGCTAATTTGTGGATATCAATCTTCATATTCCATCTGGACAAAGAGCCTAACAACTGTCAATACAATATATACATTTTGTCGCCTACCTCACCAAATCCACATACACCGGCAAGTGGTCACTAAAGCCACCGAAATAGCGCGGCCCGATATAAGTACGGAAAAGCTTCTTGCCATGATATGTCTCATCGTCCTCCAACATAAAGTCAGCGTGGAAGATGCGGGCACTACCCCCTTGATAATGAAGTCCTTCTCTGTCGCCATATAGGCCTGGGGTAACAATGATCTGGTCAAAGATCTGCCAATCAGTTTGGTGTTTTAAGGTGCCTTCAAAGCCTAAACCATCATTCTTCCCGAACAAGTTGATGAGACAGCCTTCTTCCAACTCGCTGGGATGCCGTGCTCGCAACACATCGTAAACACTTGGGTCGGTGGGACAGTCATTCAAGTCGCCCATCATGATGACTTTAGGATGATAGCCTTCTGGTGCTGCCGCCATGATGGAGTCCACTTTGGCACGCAAAATCGCTGCCGAGCAAGAGCGCGAACCCACTGTCTCCAACTCGCCGCTATAACGCGAAGGCCAATGGTTGACGAAAACATGGATAGTGTCGGCTATAAAAATCGGCCCTTCGACAGGCTCAGGGGCCTTAGCTTTTGCGGTCGTTGAGCCTGTAGAAACACTGCCTTCCACGGCCACGAATTTTGCATACAAAATATCCCTCGAATGATAAGCCGTGTCCTCAGGATTGTAATACGGAAACACTGCGCTCTCAACCAATTGGAAATGGTCAAGGGAATACACAATGGCAGGATCGATGCCGCGCTTGTCAGGGCCTTCGTAAAGTACCCATCGGTAATTGTGCTTCTTCAAAGGTGTCTGCTCAAAAAGGGCGCTCAGCACATACTCGTTCTCCACCTCGCACATACCTAAAATGCCCAAGGGACGGTTCTCCGACATGGCCAAGATGGCTTTGTACATATTGTTACGCTTGCGGTAAAAGCGGGTCTTTGTCCAATGTTGCATGCCGTCCTCGGTGAAGGCATTATAGGTCTTGGTGCTGTCCACATAAGGGTCGAAGAAGTTCTCCATGTTCCAGAAGGCGACGCGTACGGGATCGTTTTGGGCAAAAGCAGTATTTGCAATCACAAAACACACAAAACTCAACAAAACCAATCTTTTCATACGGCACACATTTTGTTTCCGCTGCAAATGTAAGAAATTGTTTCTATTTTTGCGCCATGAAATCAAAATTGCTCATCCTTCTGTCATTGCTTGTCTCAAGCCTTGGCTTCGCCCAAAACCAACATTTTTGGGACGGCATCGAAGCTTTCGACGGACCTACAGACGAGAACCCTATTCTGGCCTCGCAGATTGATTTCTATTTCGACAAACTAGTCGCTCCCCTACCCGATTCCATCACTTTGGAAATCAACCGACTGATTGACAGGACAAACGACAACATCGACCTTCGTGATTTTATCCTTTGGCACCTCTTGGAGAGATACCGCCACCCCGAATACATGAGCCAGGACCAAGTGTTTGTCTATCTCTATGACGAATACTTCTCCCAACTGGAAATCAAAGACTTGAACGAGACCAATTTGATGATGATTCGCGACAAGGCTGAACATTTGAGGCGATTGGCTTTGTTCAATATGACACCTGATTTCAAGATTAACGATTCCCTTAATCTCTATTCTTTAGGAAGCGAATATACTGTCATTTTCTTTTTCGACCACGATTGTGACGTTTGCCAACAGGAAATGCGGGATTTGGATTCGGTTTGTGCCGAGCATCCTGAAATCACGGTGTTAGCCATTGACATGAATTTGGACAATGTAGCGGACAGTTCGACAGACAGTTCGGGCGGATTTGAAATCAGTCCGAAAGGAAACGGGGATTTGAAATCCCATATTCAACACCATCGGATTACAAATCCGTCGGAACTGATAGCGCTATCTGATGCCTACAACATCGAAGCAACCCCATTAATTTACGTCCTCGACCGCGACAAACGCATTATTGCCAAGAAAATACGGGCGAAACAAATACCATTAATCCTGTAGAGACGCCGATTTATCGCGTCTCAACAAACGCATCCATCATATCATCGGAGACGCGATGAATCGCGTCTCTACAAGGCTAAGGCCTGTTTCATTTCCTCCAAATGCGCGATGGCCTCCTCATACAATTTCCACTGCGCCCGTGTGCGCACCAAATTATGGATGGGATACTTAATTTTATAATATGTGTTGCCATTGATGTAGTCCGTGAGAAAACGCACCGCCTGCATGTAGGGGAATAGCGTGGCAGCATATGGCAGATTCTCTTTTTCTATCGGGAGCAGGAATGACTTTGTTCCTTCCAAATACCCCTTGGCAAAGGCCTTGAAAATCTCTATATTAAAATGGATGTTGTCCAAATCGGGGTCGTCTTCCGCACCTGTGTTGGCCGCCGAACGTAAAAAGTCGCCAAAATCAGAGAAGACAAAACTCGGCATAATGGTGTCCAAATCGATGATGCAAAGCACATTGCCGTCCTTGTCGAAGAGCATATTGTTCACCTTGGTGTCGCAATGGCAGATACGTTTTGGCAACTTACCCTCGCGATAGAGCCGTTCGCCGAGACACATCTCGTTGGCCACTGCCATAATCTTGTCCACGAACTTCTGCACCTCAACTTCCCTCATCTGTCCAACACGGTCCTCAGCAATGGCATCCTCCATCTGCTTCAAGCGGAACTCGATATTGTGGAAATCGGGAATAATCTCCCCAATGGGTGCCTCCAAATCGGTCAGCAACGACTCGAAATCACCGAAGGAACAGCCTGCATAATAGGCGTATTCCGGCGTGACGGCTTCGTAGGTGTAGCTATCAGCAACGAAGTCCATCACACGCCAATATTTCTCATTTTCAACGATGTAGGCCTTGCCAGTATCGGCTTTCAAAAAGTGCAAAACCCTGCGATTGATGTCAGCAACACCTTGACTTTCATACTTTTTCCGAATATGATTGGTCACGGCTTCAATGTTGTTTTGCAGCATGTCGACATCGGTAAAGACGGCGTTATTGATGCGTTGCAGCACGTATTTCGGCTGTCCTGCAACTATGATCTTATAAGTATCATTGATGAGTCCATTGCCCAAAGGCTCAATGTTTTCGATAGTTTTCGGATCAACGAAGTGGCCCGCGATAGTGAAGAGTTCGTTCATAATGTGGATTTTTTTTGCGAAGATAGAAATTTTGAACTGATATTTCCTAATTTTGCAAAGAAAAAGATTCCCTTTCAGGGAATGGAGTTGGGTCAAAAAGTCTATATGCGGCAGTTTGAAATGCATTGAGTCGGTAAGTGGCTGATTCCGCCGCAGTTTACAAAACTAACAAGCTCCATTTCCAATTGGGGAATCTAAAGACAACAACTACAAATACACAATCTAATGAAAAACAAGATTTTACACCTCATTCTCGGCCTCGTCCTGGTTGCGATGGCCACCGCCTGTGGCGAAAAAAACGAGAAAAAAGAAGCTGAAGTCCGCAAAGGCAACTACCGCATCGTCGACAACTCGATTGTCTTCGACGAGCCGCAACGCATTGAAGGACAGAAAAGTGTCCTGCAATTCACTGTCGACCCCATTGAAAACGTCCGCATCGGCTTCATCGGCCTCGGCATGCGTGGCCCGGATGCCGTCGACCGTATGACCTATATCGACGGCGTGACCGTCGTCGCCCTATGCGACATCGAGCCCGACCGTGTGGAAGCCGTGCAGACCAACATTCTGGAAGCTAAAGGCCTGCCACGGGCAGCCGCCTATACAGGCCGCGAGGCTTGGCGCGAGCTCTGTGAACGCGACGACATCGACCTCGTCTACATCTGCACCAACTGGCAAACCCATGTCCCGATGGCCGTCTATGCAATGCAGCACGGCAAGCACGTGGCCGTGGAAGTGCCTGCCGCCACCTCAATCGAGGAATGCTGGCAACTCGTCGACGTGGCCGAACAAACCCAACGCCATTGTATGATGCTCGAGAACTGCTGCTACGACTTCTTCGAACTAACAGCCCTCAACATGGCCCAAAAAGGCATGTTCGGCGAACTCATCCACGGCGAAGGCGCCTACATCCACAATCTGGAGCCCTATTGGCATGAATACTATGAGAACTGGCGATTAGAGTTCAACCAAAGCCATACCGGCGACGTCTACCCCACCCACGGCCTCGGACCTCTCTGTCAGGCTTTCAACATTCACCGCGGCGACCGTATGAAGACCCTGGTCTCGATGGGCACGCCTTCCTACAACGGCAAGAAAGTCGCCAAGGAGATGATGGGGGTCGACGACTTCGCCAACGGCGACATGACCACCACGATGATCCAGACCGAGAAAGGCAAGACCCTGCTTATTGAGCATGACGTCTACACTTACCGTCCATACAACCGTCTTTTCCAACTCACCGGTACCGAAGGCTTTGCCAACAAATACCCCACCGAAGGCTTCACTGTGCTTGAGGACAAACTGCCCGCAGGCTTCCTCGCCGAAGGACAGCATCTCAACCCACACGGATTCGTGCCTGCCGAAGTGCGCGACAAAATCTTAAAGGATTACCTCCATCCTATCGCGGTTGAGATTGAAGAAAAAGCCAAGGAAGTGGGCGGCCACGGCGGCATGGACTTCATTATGGACTACCGCCTCATCTATTGCCTGCAACACGGTTTGCCACTCGACCAAGACGTCTACGATGCCGCCGAATGGTCATGCCTCGGCGAACTGACCGCAGCCAGCATCGCCAATGGCGGAATGCCCGTGCAGATGCCCGACTTCACACGCGGTGACTGGAATAAGGTTCAAGGGTATCAACATGCGGAATAATTTGATTACTTTTGCAGCCAACAAATAGCATCAATATGAATCCACACGATAACGAGGAAGAAAAAAACTCTTCGATTGCTTCGGAACCACAAATGGCTTATGGGAATGCTCCACAAACGACCCATTTGCAATACAATTATCCCCAAAACATTCCTGAGGGCTATATGTCGTTAGAGCAATTTGGAGAAGTTTTCCATCAAAAGCTTGATGATTGCTATGCGCATTTACCAAGTAATAATTAGTTTTGAAGTCTTATCGGAATTGGAGGCAATGGCAAAATACATTGCCTCCATTTATTGACCCGAGAGCGGCCACAACTATGTCAATAGAGTTTTAGGCCAACTGGCAGCTTTATCCTATTCTGCAGATGCATATCAACATAGCCGCTTCGCTCTCGCAAAAGCCATTCGCCCAAAAGCGAAAACAATATCTATCATCAATCATAAATGGACTGTTGTTTTCCATATTGATGGAGATTTTGTCATTGTTGACAAAATCATTCCTTCCAAGTCAATGCATTAAGTTTCTTATTTCACCGTAACCGACCTGAAAAATATTTCCGCATCCTTCCAAACGGTATAATCGCGGGCATAAAGCAGATTCATCTGATTGAGGACATCTGCTTCTATATCCTTTTCCATATACGAAGCAGGGTTGTAGATGCCCTTTCTGATCTTAGGCAACTTCTGTGTCTCATCGGCAGGCGAGCAATAGCCCACCCATGTCCTGCGACCGAACAAAACCAAAATGGCATTTTTCAAGAACTTGACTGGTTGCTTCACCACCAAAGCCAAAGGCAGCCAGAAGACAATACTAAACAAACTCATCAACACATCAAAGAGACGTTTGTTGCGACGGTTGGCTATCGTGTCAATGGCCTTGATGTCGACGGTATAAAGGTCACCGCGCGTATTGATGCTGTTGCTGCCAATAATGGACAAACTGTCCTCAGGCGCAATCTTGTAATCCACATCGGTGGCATGCCAGTCCACCATTTTGTCGATGATAACCTGATGCGGCACGTCCTTCGAACAGAAGATGACCTCCGTAATTTTATAAATCTCAATGATGTCAGGCACCTGTGATAGGTTGCCGATGAAACCTTCTGGAGCTTCGCCCTGGGTCTCCGAACTCACCAAACCAATGAAATCGGGCTTGATGGAGGTGCTCTCCAAAATGGAGTTGACGCGTTGTGTCTCCTCTGGACTGCCGATGACGAGGAAACGTTTCTTCTCCATCTTCTTTGACTGGAAGTTCTCGTTGCCCATCAAAATGCCGATGAAACGCGTGAGGCTCATCTCCAAGGCCAACCAAATCATTCCAAAGAGAATCAACGCTCTGGAAAAACGCAGACTCAAAGGCAACAAGGCATACAGCACCAAGATGATGGCGCTGCCGAAAGCCACACCAAGCACGGCTTTCCCGATGTTGTAAGGCTTATCATAGCCTCCAGCAAAATAAGTAGACAGAAGCCAAATCAAGATATAGGCAGGTAGCACTGCGGCGAAGAGCAGCGTCGGATAGCTGCCTACACCTTCGTAGATAATACCACGACCCCAGAAATAGCTGATGGCCGCTAAGCCGCCATAACCCAAAACGGCATCAAGGAAAGGAATGGCTGCCTTGTGGAAAAACTGCGACACTAAGGCGAAAAAGGCCTTGAGGTAGATGGCGATATTAATAAGGAAGGAGAACGACTTGGCCCATGAGTTACCAAAATGCTTCTTGGCAAATATCTCCATGGCACGATAGAATACAAAGACGTAATTGACGCTGGTCTTCTTGGTGCTCTCGCCCTTATAGTGAATGATGCGTGTCTCAGGAAAATAATAGTTCTTGTAGCCGCCCTGTGTGATGCGGTACGACAAGTCGATGTCTTCACCATACATAAAAAATGTCTCATCCAACAAGCCAACCTTGTCCAATGTTTCCTTGCGCATCAGCATAAATGCACCAGCCAAAATCTCCACTTCGTTGGTCTCATCATTGGAGAGATGGCCCATGTAATACCGAGCGAAACGCTTGCTGTGCGGGAAGAGTTTGGCCAAGCCGAACATCTTGTAGAAAGCAGTCTTGGCCGTAGGCAGACCGCGTTTCGACTCAGGCAGAAACTGTCCCTTGCCGTCCACCATCTTCACACCTAATCCGCCTGCATCGGGATGGCTGTCCATAAAAGCGAGGCACTTCGAGAAGGTGTCATCTTCCACCACTGTATCAGGATTGAGAAGCAACACGTATTCGCCTGTCGAGATTCGGATGGCCTGATTATTGGCCTTTGCAAAACCTACATTCTCTTTGTTAGCGATGACTTTTACCTCAGGAAACTTCTGCGCCAACATTTTCAGCGAGCCGTCGACTGAATTGTTGTCGACGACAAACACCTCCCCCTCGACGCCTTGCATAGCGCGACGCACCGAGTAAAGGCACTGCTCGAGGAAGTACTCAACGTTGTAGTTGACGATGACGACAGAAAGTTTCATCTAACAAAAATCAGTTGTTTTGGTTGGAGTCAAGATTGGCTTTGATGGCTTCGATCTGCTGACCATCGCTCTCCGGGATACTATCGCTGATATTCTCCAGACCGCAGGCATTTAAGATTTTACCCTTAATGGCAGTATTTTGCATCCAGCCCGTAAACTGTTCTGCTCCTGGTCCGTAAGCATACACCATCACGGGCAAGCAGGTGTGGCTTCCCGTAGAATAATTAAACACAACATTGGTGTATTTGCCCTTCGGGTCTGGCAGTGTCAAGCCGCCCGTCTCATGGTCGGCGGTGACAACAACCAAGGTGTTGCCATGTTCCTCAGCATAGTCCAACGCAATTTGAATGGCTTGGCTAAAGTCGACCACCTCATCCACCATCCACGCTGAGTCGTTGGCATGGCAGGCAAAGTCGATTTGCGAGCCTTCCACCATGAGGAAGAAACCATTTTCGGCATCGTCCAAAGTCTGTATAGCCGTTTTCACAGCACGAGGTAAGAAGTCACCTCGCTCTGTAGCCTTCGGCATGTGGTTTTCGTCGGCCATCACCGCAAATTTCTTGCATGTCGTATCAATATCAACAAGGGTGTCATACACCTTCCAACCCAACTCGTTCTCCATGCGCTCAACGAGGTTGATGCTATCCTTACGTTGGTTAAAGTGTTTCATGCCACCACCGATGATCAAGTTGATGTATGGATTTTCAGCCATTTGCACAGCTATGTCTTCATATTGGCGGCGATGCGGCACCTTCGCATAAAAAGAGGCAGGCGTGGCATGGGTGACATAACTCGTCACAACGATGCCAGTTTCCTTACCCTGTTCGGCAAAGACTTCGAGCAAAGTCTTGACTGGAATTGTGTCCGGATTCATGCCAATCATAGCGTTATTGGTCTTGTGGTCGCTAGCCAAGGCCGTTCCGCCCGCTGCTGAGTCGGTGATGTCGTTGCTGGCCGAGTGAGTATCGACCACACCAATGTAGGGGAACTTCGGGAAGACAAGGTCTTGACGCGTGGCCAACATGCCGGCATAAACTTGTGGCAAAGCTGTGCCATCACCAATGAAATAGATAACATTCATCGCTTTAGGCGGTTCCGGGATTTCTTCTTTTTTACAGTCGCAGGCCGACATCATGCCCAGCATTACGAGAGCGATAAGGGATAGTGTAGTTAGTTTTTTCATATTTGGTTGTAAATATTTAAAATTCAAAATTTAAGATTCAAAAATTCTATCGCCAAGCGTCTTTGCGAAGAGGAACGAAGAAGCCCTCCAGCAGACTTGTTTGCCTAGACTGCTTCGTTCCTCGCAGTGACGCGAAGCGATGCAAAGAAAACAAAATCTATTATCACTTTATTGCTTCCTCCCAACAACTTTTTTCACGGCTTCCACGATGTCGGGCGTGTCGAGATGATAGGCTTTCAGCAACTCACCTGGCGTGCCGCTTTGCCCGAACTCATCGTTGACGGCCACCATCTCCATAGGACAAGGCATGTTCAGTGCAAGTACCTGAGCGATGCTGTCGCCCAAGCCACCATTGCGTTGGTGTTCCTCGGCAGTAACAACACAGCGAGTCTTTTTCACTGACCTCAAAACAGCCTCCACATCCAGTGGTTTGATGGTGTGGATATTGATAAGTTCCGCATTGATGCCCAACTCCTTCAATATCGGTAATGCTTCAATGGCCTTCCAAACGAGGTGACCACAAGCAAAGATGGTCACATCGGAGCCTTCCTGCAACATTTGGGCCTTGCCGATAACGAACTTCTCATCCACAGGGGTAAAGTTCGGCACTTTCGGACGACCAAAACGCAAGTATACAGGGCCTTCGTATTCGGCAGCCGCGATAGTGGCGTTCTTGGTCTGGTTGAAGTCGCAAGGCACGATGACCGTCATATTGGGCAACATCTTCATCATGCCAATGTCCTCAAGGATTTGGTGCGTAGCACCATCTTCTCCCAGCGTAACACCAGCATGAGAGGCGGCAATCTTCACATTTTTGTTGGAATACGCCACGCTCTGACGAATCTGATCGTAGACGCGCCCCGTGGCAAAGGCTGCAAAAGTGCCCGTGAACGGCACGAAGCCACTCAAGGCCATACCTGCCGCCATGTTGATCATATTGGCCTCGGCGATGCCCGTCTGGAAAAAACGCTCGGGAAACTCTTTGGCAAAGTCACCCATTTTGAGTGATGGTGTGAGGTCTGCGCAAAAGGCCACCACCTTAGGGTTGCGGCGACCCGCTTCGAGTAAGCCTTCACCGAATCCCGATCTTGTATCTTTTTGGTTTTGAATTGTAAAGTCCATGTTTATATGTTATGTTGAATCGTTGATTGTTGAATTGTTTAATTGTATATCGGCTACTGGCTTTTGGCTACTGGCCATTGGCAACTACCTTCTGTAATTGAAACCATCTTTCTTATATAAAAGCTGCCAGAAGCCAGAAGCCAAGAGCCAGAGGCTATCAATAATCACCTAAAGTTTCCTCCAGTTGTGCCAGTGCCTTAGCAGCCTGTTCGTCGTTGGGAGCTGTGCCATGCCATTTGTGCGTACCCATCATGAAGTCGACGCCAAAACCCATCTCGGTGTGCGCAAGGATGAGTTGTGGCCTGCCCTGATGGGTGTTCTCGCGGGCAAGTCTCAGAATGTTCACGACGGCCTGCATGTTATTTCCGCTCACCTCAAGGACATACCATCCGAAAGCCTCATATTTGGCGCGCAGATCACCGAGGTTCAGCACCTCATCGGTGGGACCATCAATTTGTTTCTTGTTGTAGTCAATGATAGCAACAAGATTATCAACACTCTTGGCAGGCGCATACATGGCGGCTTCCCATATCTGGCCTTCCTCCTGCTCGCCGTCACCCATAAGCACATAGACCACATGGTTATCGCCATTCAGCTTTTTGGCCTGAGCCGCGCCGACAGCGACGGAAAGACCTTGTCCCAAAGAGCCAGAGGCAATACGTACACCAGGCAATCCCTCAGCCGTGGTGGGATGGCCTTGCAAACGCGTGCCAAGACGACGGAAGGTGGCCAATTCGCTCACGGGGAAATAGCCGCGACGAGCCAGAATGCTGTAGAACATTGGGCTAGTGTGCCCGTTGGAGAGGAAGAACATATCCTCCCCCACGCCGTCCATACGGAACTTGGTGGGGTCGATTTGCATTTGGTCGAAATAAAGGGCCGTGACGATGTCGGTCGCGCCCAACGAACCGCCCGGATGACCCGACTGGCAGCCATGCACCATGCGGATGATGTCGCGGCGCACCTGCGAGGCGATTCTTTCTAATTCGTTGATAGTCATATTGGAAGCATTTTGTTTTACGAAAATCTGACCGCAAATTTACGGAAAAAACTAATCCAATTCACGCTCTTGCACTTTGTTTTTCTTTCGGTCATAATCCTTCTTCGACTTGTGCACCTTCGACGGCCGCATACTGACTTGCTTGCCGTACTGTTCGATTTCCTTCTCGCGGTCGGCTTTGAGCAGGGCTTTCACGCTGCTGAACTTTTGCTTTTTGTGCTTTTTGGATTTGGATTTCATTTGTGCTTTGATTTATTAAATTTCTGAAACAGGAATATTTCAATAGAATAGTCCCTCAAAAGGAACCAAACACTCAAGCGTCCCCACAATACGGCAGTGAATGTCTGCGGTGAGACAATCGTACTCAACTATTTTATTCCCAAACACCGTTTTGCTCTATTTGTCAGGAGATGCCTCACTCTCGCGTAAGGTATCACAAAATGGAATGCTCCATCAGCGAAACTGCTGATTTCGTATGGTTGGAAAGAAAACACTACCCCATCCTCAGATAAGCCCGGCGTTGGAAGCGTATAGCCTTCAACAGGATTGCCATCTTCATCGGTATTAGTCACACCTTCACGAATACTAGATTCAGATATCCGATAATATGGAGACTTCTGTGCTTCTTCGACAAGCAAATTCACCAGCTCCTCTTCGCAACCAGGCTTAAACAAATAAGAATTATCAATCTCCTGATTATGAACATGGTCAAAAGACAACAATCTCTCGCTGTATAAACCATGCGCACCGCCTCCATAGTCGGACGCACATTCCTGAAAAGTGACAAATCTACTGTTGCACATTGTGGCCTGCATATTGAGTTTTCGAGAAAGTCCTATTGGGATAAATTCCTTGTCCTCCCCCCCCATAGTCCGCCTTAATTATGGCAAAATACACATCGGCGGCAAATTGGGCAATTTTCTGATTGTCCTTTAGGTCGCCCTTATATTCCCAGAGCCCATCAGGCCCTTTCTTATAGTTGAGGCCATCCGCTGTCGGAAATGAAATATCCTCATAATCCCTATTCGATTCAGCTATTTTTCCAACAAGCCATTTCCTTATGGCTTTGGCATTAGCAACGGAGGAAGTTGGAAAATCCATTTCAAAATAATACCATGCAATGCTATCTTCCTCAACAAAGCTTTGGGTCTTTCGTTCGAAAGACGGGAGCACTGCCGTTAGCGATGGAAGCTGAGCCAAGCTGCTCTCATCCGAAAAGTCCACAAACAGACATTTGTACGGAGTACGCACATAAAACTCATAAGATGAAGAATTCGAATAAGGTAAGACCTCCAAAGCTGGAGCTTCAAGCCACACCTTGTTCTTATCAAAGATTTCACCAATTCCAAAATAAAATACGTTTCCGTCAACAATACAAATGGTGTCGGCAATCGGAGAGATGTTATTTTGCTCTGTTAGATCCTCTTCATCCGTTACGTAATCAAAGTTCTCACATTCTGTTACCGTTTCTTGGCGTGTTGTCATTTCTTCTTTTACCGCATTATTGCCGCATGATTCGAAAATGCCACCCAGCAACAGAACCGTGCAGATAAATGCCATTACATATATTTTTTTCATATCGTTTACTGTTTAAATTGTTATAATCTTGGATTTACTTTGCAAAGATAAGCATATTTAGGCACTCTTAACCGTCATTTTTTCTTCTTCATTTTTATATGCAATGGTCGATATGCAACCCTACAATTATATGAGTTTTCATTCAGACCAAGAAAAAATATTGTCAACGATGGTGTCCTGTTCGGTGCAGCACATCACATGACGCCATACATTGTCATTGGCAGGTTCGATGCTTGTGTATTCGCACGGAATCAATTCGCGGTAGCGGTTTCTCATGCCGTAATAGTATCTTTCTTCATCTTTGTCGTAACGCACAGTGTACATAATATTCAAAGGCTCGGGCCAACAGCCTGATTCCGTGACTTCATAATTCCTTAGTTTGGCTGCATCAGTTACGCTGTACAGATTGTATCCTATTGACAGCGTCGGCAACAGAAAAGCTACTGCAATGAAAGTGCAAAACGGAACAAACACACGTTTTGTCTTGACAAACATTAGTATGCATAGGGAGAAAACAACAGCTGCACTGAGAATTAAAGTGAAGATGCGAAGAAAGTCAGTATGGGTTTGGGCAAAATCGAACACCCACATTGCGGCAAACAGTAAAACAAATTCCCACCAATAAGGCTTCCTTTTCAAATACTTGTTTATCAAGTAATAAGTTGCCAAAGGGATAATCAACAAAGCATAGTGGACTGTGTATTGCTGCAAGGTGGCACCCGAAACGAAGGCTAAAAATACCAACATAAAAAGGGCGAGGAAATACTTTCCAGTACGGCTTTGAACAATGGCCAAACCTGCCAATTGCTGCCATGATGGTTTATGGTCTTTGGTTTGTTTCCTGAAACGCAATATACAATAACACACGATGGGCATCAGCCATACCCAGCAAAGCATGTATATGATGGTTGGAATTATTACACTTAGGGAGTGGTAATTAGGTTCCAGTGTAGCGGACAAGAATCCACTAGGGGCGGTAGTAAAAGCATGATCATAGACAAAGGCAAAGGGAATGTACAGCAGTGTTGTGGCCATAATGGGCCAAATTGCAGCTTTTTCTTTCCAATACAACAAGAATGAGACATTGGCTCTTTGGAAGAGAACAAAGTAAAGGAACCATCTAGGGAAATCCAACCAAAAATCAAGTTGGAGGATGCCAAACAGGGCTACTATGCTGAGAATGAGGATGTCAACAAAGTAGAAGGCTTTTCTGAATGCGTTATTGGAGAGGTTAAGTTTAGTGTTCATGGGAAGGTGTTTGGGGGTTAACGGTTGCTTTTCTTGGTTTTTGTTCTTTGTTGCACAGCCTTCTCTGCTTCCTGTCGCATAGTGTACAGCTGTTTGTAATTCTCAATGGCTTGGAATTTCACCACAGCAGTTCCAGTCCTGTCTATAAAGCCGTAAATGTTGATCTCTTCATCATCAGTCATACCGAAACCGTCTTCATCCATGTAATAACGGCCATCGGGGTTAAGTTGCCAAATCACTTCGGCAACTCCGTTTTGAAACCTTTTGACAAATGAAGGGAAATGAAAACTCAAACGTTTTGCGCACTCAATGGCTTTTTGTGGAAAAGATTGCTGGGAATCCCAATCAATGTCGTTTCGATAGACAGTGACCAGTCTTTCGTCATTATCCATGAACTCGTAGGCACATTTTGTGTTATTGTCCATCAGGAAGCGAGGTTTTCTATAACCGCAAATGACTTCGCTGACGATAGACATTCCTTCTCCCAAATCTTGGGTCGTAGGAAAAGGCCTGAATGCATCTGTGTCCAAATGTTTGTAAAGCTGCCGTTGTAGTGTGTTTGCATTTAGCAGTCTGTTGAAAAAACTTTTAATAGTGTTCATAATCTTATTGTTTTTGTTGTGTTAAAGGTTGAAAGAAGGTTCAGGCTGCCGTTGGCAACCCGAACCTGATTGATGATGCAAAATTAGCGGATTGGATGATGTGCCGCAAGGGGAGATACTTTATTTTTTTACGTGAGTCTAAACCAATCTTCTCCGGCAAAATGTATTAATATGGGTTGGCTTTTGTACTTGCAGGAAACGTAAATGTCCTATTACCCTGCACATTCGATTTGTAAATGTAACCTTGTCCTGGCAAAAGGGTGTTGAGTGTCCCTCTCCATTGGGTGCCGTTATAGGTGGCGGTACCATTGTTTTTTGACTTGACTACGTCGCCATTTGCGGCAAACCCTGCGAAGGCGTCACTGAGGCTCTTGCTCTCACTGAATGGGAATCCGATCCAGTTGTAGCCGCTACTGATAATGACAGGGTGCTCGGCAGGGTTGATGGGAGTGCCTGCCTGCGTAATCTCACAAGCGGCACTGACCGAGATTCTGTACATCTGGGTCACATCCAATAAGTTCAATTGTCCCCTCCAAGAGCCGTTGTTGTAAACGGTGATGCCGTTGTTTTTCGATTTGATTGTGATGGAGGTATTTCCCAAAGCGTCAACGAGGGCTGATTTAAGCTGGTCAAGGGTTATGTCGAGGTTTGTCGACCACCAGTTCCAGCCACTTATGAGATTGGTCGTTTGGGTAACAGGCGTCCCTATCTGCACGCTCACAATGTTCGACGGGTCTGACTCTCCGCCAAAGTAGTTGGTGGTGACATAATAGTTGTAAATGCCATCGGATAAATTGCCATCAGTGTAAGTGTTGTCGGTCAGGTTGGTGGCCACGGCGTTGCCGTTGCGGTAGAGGTTGTAGGTGTAGGTGCCGTCAGTGAGGTAGGTCTTTATCAAACAAGAATAAGAGGGTTCGAAAGCTCTCCAAGCAATACCATACTGATTGGAATACAAAGCTGCATTTTCTTTATCTGGCATAGAATACTGGCAAACCGGTGCTGGATAATCAATATTGGAATAAAAAACAACCCACAAATCCTGTGTATAATCGATTGACACAGGTTCGAGAAAGACGATGTCATGCCAACTTTCAGCCGTAGCGTTGAAACTCTGTTGAAACAATAATTCATTCGGATTGTTTTCCTCTCCCATATAAACAAACAAGGTATAATTACCTGCGTAATAAAAAAAAGACGACACTTTTTCAATAGCCATGCCAGCATATTCACTTATTGTTGATGCTGGATAACGTTGCCCCCAATACGTACCATTTGTATAGCCTTTTTTAGCTGTACAAGCACCTGTTCCATATTGAAGTATAGCGGTTTCAGCATTCGGTGTTTGCCATGAAAGATTGACATTTTGACTGTTGGCTGTAGCCTGCAGATTACTCGGAACGGGACCCGTAAAATGCAAATCAACAGTCGCGATGTTCGACCTTAGAGACATAGTGCCGTCTGATTTCACGCTTTTTATGTAATAAGTGTGCGAGCCATAGCTGACATTGCAGTCTGTATAGCTGGTGCTAGTCAAGTTGTTAGCAATCAAATCACCATCACGATACACCTTGTAATACGCTGAACTGGGTACAGGTGACCAACTGATGGTTACCACTCTGCCATTGAAGGTAGTAGCAACATTGGAAGGTGGATTGATTGAGGTCTCGTTGGGATGACAACCAAACATGGCAGCATTACCATAAGTATAATTTACAGAACCTTGGTGCAAGTCTGCAATGGTGTAGTAGCCGTCAAATCGACCACCAATAATGCCCCAATCAAAATGGAAGAGGTCGTTTTCGTCATAGCCGTCGCAAACAAAAATATGTGCATTGGTCCCTTGATTATCACTACATGCACGATATAACAAAGGTTGAAGATTGTCCAAATCATTCTTTAACATCGAAATCCATTGGGTGTTTGAATATTGTGATTTGAACACGTAATTAGTAGTGGAAGCATAATCAAAATAGTATCTCATAGCGCTGTCAAGTATTGGAGCAGCGACATTGCTTGAGCTCGGACCATAATCCATATTGACAGACACGCCGCAATGATATACCAAAGTGGCGACGGCTAAAGCTTCGGCACTTGAATAGCCTCTTGTATAGAGGTTTTTAATATTGTCCCAATCGTAAGTTGTTTCACTGAAATTGACAGATAGTTCACCATATTCTTGATGTAACGCAGGAGTATAGGAATGAAACCCGATTCCTCTGACAGGATGCTCCCAATAGTTCATGATTTGAGCCATGGCAATGGCACCACAACCCGATACAGCATGACCAGTTAAATGATTCGCCGTATCAGGAGGACATAGGTTGTTGAAAGGAGCACTTTGACTCCATTTCGTGCGTATCAAAGGCTTTACAAAATTCCTTGATTTTGGTTCCAATCCTCCGCCACATAACAAGCCATTCCATTCTTTACGAATTTCTGTTGTAGCCTCCAATCTTCTTTCCTTGACGAAGGCAATCCCGTCATCGTAGGCTTTCAACCAATCCATAATGACTTCAGGCATTGCATCTTCTCCGAAACCGTCATCAGTGGAATATCCCAACACAGGATGCACACAATCATCGGCGGAAATGATGACAAAGCAACGCTCATTGCCAAAGACATAGAAATTAGGGAAAGATGCCTTTTCGGCAAAGTCAATCAGATGGATTTGCGGGTTGCCTTCCATCTTGGAATTGAGAAAGGACTGCGCGGCGCGTTGGGCGGTTTGGACGGTAACGTGTTCCGAGAATGCGGGCATTGCCGCCATTAATAATGCTACTAATGTTAGGGTTATTTTTTTCATAAGCTATTGTTTTTTAATGGTTTATAATTACTTTAAAAAGAGAATGACCAATTGGGGGTGTTGGCCTTCCTCTATAAACTTTTATTGGTTATTCGGGTTCATCACATGTTATTTGGTGACAACTATCCGCTTCGATACCATTCCATTGGAAGTCTCAATACGAATGAGATAGACACCCGCCTCTTGGCTACTGAAATCGTACTCAAAGCTGTCGCCTTCGGCAAGACCCTCATAAATAAGCTGTCCCATCACATTGCTGATGCTGACATGCTTAATGTTCTCTGCTTCGATGGTGACTTTGTCCTTTACTGGATTGGGGTAAATTGCGACTGGAATGTTGCCATTTTCATCCACCAAAGTGTGTGAGAATTGCGGTTTCACTATTACATCAAAATTGGGCATTGTGAATTTGTTGTCCCACACGGGAACAAGCCAAGTTTCATCATCAACTTTGCATACTATGACGGAATATAAAACGCAGTCTGGTTCAAGATTGGCCGTTGTCTCTATAGTTATTTCATCGCCAAGTCTGGCTTGACTGGGAACGGAAATACGTCCTTCTTCATCACCAATAACGGTGATAGTATGGTCTTCGCAATCCTCTTCAATCGTTTCAAAGTAATTATTCCAATCGGATTGTTCGTAGGCATCTTTACAGCCACATAGGACAATTAGTTCTGGAATTTCGTTACTATTCCAAGAATCAAGATTACCAAACGCACAAGACCCAAGCGTAGGTGGTTCTTCACAAAAACTTATCACTTTCTTCAAACTATCGCATCTAAAGAAAGCATCTTCTTCAATATCAGTTACTGAATTTGGAATTGTAATTGAAGTAATGCTGCTACACTTACAGAATGATGATTCACAAATTTTTACTACTGAATTGGGGATAACGATAGATGTTAAATCTAAACATCCCCAAAAAGCTCTGTATCCAATTGATAATACAGTATTAGGAATATTAGTGTTTTTTGAGCCAACAATCAATTGGTTTGTTTCAGTTTCAATAATAGCATTACAATTCTCTCTTGAATCATAAACAGTATTACTTTCATCCACTATAATTGTTTCCAATTTTGAACACCCATAAAACGGGTTCTTAAAAATTGAGACAACAGAACTTGGGATTGTAAGGGCGGTGAGACTATTGCAATTATGAAATGCCGCTCTTCCGATGGAAGTCACGGTATTAGGAATGGTGATAGAAGATAGACTATTGCATTCCCAAAATGTATAATCTCCAATAGACGTCACAGAATTGGGGATATTAACAGAAACCAAATCATAGCACATGGAAAAAGCATAATCTCCAATTATGAACACAGATTCTGGAATAAAAATAGAGGAAAGACCACTTCCTCTAAACGCAGACTGCCCAATAGAAGTCATAGAATCGGGCATAGAAATCAAGATGAGACTATCACAATATTCAAAAGCTCTCCCTGCAAGATGCTTCGTCCCATTCAAAATACTTATTTGTCCAATTGGCTTATCTCCTTTGTAGCCTAAACACCAATCATTTAAGTATAGAACGCCATCTGACTGGTTATTATACCATCCTGTACCTTCTAATGCAGAACGTTCAAAAGAGGATACTGTATTGGGAATATTAATGGCATCAATTCCTGAACATCCAAAAAAAGACTCATGTTCAACGGATGTCACAGAATTAGGAATGCTGACAGATGATATAGAAGTGCATTCGTAAAATGCTCTTTTCCCTATCTGTGTTACAGAATATGTAGTATTATTGATAGAAACATTTGTAGGCAACACCAAGTTTCCTTCTGGTTTTGTATAGTTAGTCCAAGGATCATGATAACCGGTTCCGGCAAAAGTTAATTCAACATAATGATTTGTAGTATCAATTACATTATAATATAATGTTTGTCCGCTATCACAAACTGCTGAAAAGTCATAAGCAAACGCTTTAGTTAGGCATAACGTCCACAATAACAGGGCGATGATAATGATTTTTTGTGTTTTCATAGTACAACGATTTTTCTGTTAATTAATTGATTTTCATTAATTTCTGTTTTCTTCAATTTTTCTTTTGGTAAATTCCACAGCACATTCCATTTGGTTATCGGTGCCATCATTCCATGCTGATTGGTCAAAAAAATTCGTTATTTTTCCACAACGCTTTAACCACAATGCGTTTATTCTTTGAGCTACATATACGATGTTATTACCTGAACTATCTTATCCCAAAAAACATAGCATAGCACTGCTATGACAATAAGAAATAATGCAAGCATCTTGTGTTTTACCATAAATGTTAGGATTGCAGCAAGAATCCAATAGGGAATCAGTATCAAGAGGAAGGGAATTGACAGCAATATATAAATACCCAATTCCACACTTGAAGCGAACTGTGAAGATGACCCACTTTCAGATATTACATTATCATAGGCCTTTTTCTGGAGGTTATATAAACTATTATAAATGCTAATAATTATCCCAACGGGTATCAACACAACCAAAAATATCAAAACTATAAAATTGGCGATACTTTTTACAAGTACTTCAATAATTGAATCACCATCAAAACTGATTAAATCTTGCCATTTATCGATAATCTTCGAAAGAAACGGATTGGACGTGTCTCTACTTTCTCTGTACACCATTGTAATAAAGTTTAGTTTTTACATACAATTTATTTGTGACAAAAATAAATAGAAAAAGTCACAAAATTACCTTTTGAGTGTGGCAATATCTGTCCCATATTTCACAAATATGCCACAAAAATAATTGCATATTTTGCAAAGAAAACTATTTGATTCTCGGATGTCTTCGGTCAAATTCATCCGCCAAATCGCGGAAAAAATTATGCTTCAACTCCTTACTGTAACGATAGAGCAAGTCGGTTTCAAGGCTATGCTTTTTCAGGATGCGGTACAGATTTCTACGGTCTGTGCCTACATCTTTGGCAAAGTCCGATTTCCTAATGTCCTGCTTTAGCATCTCTATGGCCACCATTTCGCCTACACGGACGAACATACAATCCGAATGTTTTTCTTCTTTTTTGTTTTTCATAGTATTATTGACGGTTGCGGCACCTGCTGCCCATCAACTGCCGGAACAAAAGAAAGCTGCGGGCTTTTCCACCATAATTAAGGGGGAGCATCGCATGACCCCCGTTACCATCTATAGTCTAGCACACACCTATTCGGCACGAACATCAACTTCATCAGACGGTAACAATAAGCGAATCTTCCAATGAAATCCACAACTATCCGACAATTCCAAATCATCAGTTCGCGACGCTTTTGATTTGAATATGAATAACAGCTAATGCCTTGGTTTATAATATTTTAATTCTGTTGTTTTTAGTACAATCCTTTCATTAAAAGTTAAAGTACAAAAATAAGCAAAAAACGGAATATGGGACAAAAATTGAGTACACATAAGGAAAATATACCGCAAGGTGCTTTGCGAAACAAATCTGAAAAAATGGGCTGCAAAACCGTCCCCACGGCTTTGCAGCCCTTCATAACTTCATAATCTTTATAGTTTCTCCCCGCACTCATTCCCTTTGCTGTCCAAAATCACGGCACCCGAAGGCCCTTCACAATGGTAGCGGTCGGGGCCGATGGCTTCGATGCTGGAATACGAAGGCGGCGTGATGATATTACCGTTTTTATCCATCAAACCAAAATACCATTCTACGGTTCTGTACACCAAACAATTGGCAGTCGCCAACTTCAAAACGCCATCTTCGTCATACTCATCGGTGGGATACTCCATTTTTACCACCTCGGCAAAGTTACATGGGTTGATGATGTTGCATTCAAAATCCAAAACTTGATTAAGGTGATCAAGGCGACGGACGAAAATACAACTGTCCTCATGATGGATGGTGATGTCGTCATACTTAATCGGCAGAAGAACCCGACCCTCTGCATCAAGCAAGCCATAGTTCCACTCACTGTCTTGAACAAGCCAGAAGCCTTTGGTGTCATGTATCATCCCGTTATACTTTGGACTGACCACCCAGTTGCCTTGTTTGTCGATGAGGCCAATACGGCCATTTTCACCAAGCACGGAACAAAGACCATCATGGAAACAGTAATCATCGACAAGTGGAGAGTAAGGAAACTCCTTGTCAAATACGGCCCGACCCTTGTGGTCAATGAAATGCAGAGCCCCTTTATCAAAAACGCAGGCTACGCCATCAGAAAATATCCATGCCTTTTGGTACTGAGCAGGAATGGCCACCTCTCCTGTGAAACGGTTGAAGTAGCCGCGCTTCTCACCATCGCTATAGCAGGTGAGGCTATCGCCGTCAGAAGACCTACATATCCATTGAACGCTTGTCGTCGTTCTCAACCTTTTTTTAACATCATAGAGATAACCAGGATAGCCATCATGGAAAACGATGTATGAGCTGACATACTCGTTGCCAGAGCTGTGGAGGTAAGTCGGGGCGTTTTCCATACGGTGCCACTTCATACTCATACGGACATCGTTTATCCCATCGGCAATCCAGATAATGAATACAATGGCGAAAACCAATGCCACAATTGCTGCCCCAGTGGCAAACACATACCACAGGCCACGTGCGAACTTGTTCTCGGCCTTGTAGCCGAACATTTTGGCCACCCAACGGGCAGCTCGTTTGATGCCTCTGCCGAAAGCGGTGGAGGACTTGCCTTTTTTTTCTTTTCTGTTCATAAGATTAAACATTTAGATGGTTAATGAAAGATTTCCTTTTTGACTTCAATTTGCTTCATTAATAGTATCAATTGTACACACGATAGCCAATGGCTTGGCGTTGGGTCGTATTCTTGTTCATAAATTCGTCCCAAATACTCCGGTATTTCCTCAACTCCTCGGTTGTGACAGAGGGGCGAGTGGCTGAGGCAACCTCCTTCAGCAAGGTTTCCTTTACGACAAGTTTGTCATTATGGGAACTCAAGCATGTGCTGAAGGTAAGTCCAGCCGCCTCTTTTACCACATACGAGAGGTCGCTTGCCGTGAAGCCATCGCACATCATGGCGAGACTTTTATAGTCGATGCGTGGTTCATGAGGCACCTTGCCGACTTCCATCTTTAGGAGCTCCTCCCTGCCCGTGGCATCGGGAAGATCAACATAAAACACTTTGTCAAACCGACCATGCCTGATAGCAGCTCTGTCCAAACGATCGAGTCGGTTGGTCATACCGATAACGAAGACATTCTTCTGGATGCAGTCGTTAAGTTGAACAAGCCACTCCGATACCTCGTCAGCCAGATACTCACTTCCACTCATGTCGCGTTTTGCGAGGTGTGCATCAATCTCGTCCACCAGCAGAAGGCAGCCTCTGCTATTTTGTTTTGCCTTTTCCTCTGCTTTTTGGAATAACTGACGGATAAGGCCCTGTGTTCCATGGAGATAAATCGACCCAAGGTCGGATGGGTTTACACTGAACGTCGCCATGCCTATTTCTTCGGCCAAGCGATTGGAAATGTAGGTCTTACCGCAGCCCTGAGGCCCGTAGAGGATGATGTTGTTCGGCTTGATGCCAAACCTCTCGGCCAGCTCACGGTTATTCATGATATCAACAAAGTCACGACGCAGAGCTATCTTGAGCTCTTCCATGCCGGCAACGGCCTTCAGCCCTTCTCCTTTCTTTACTTTGGCCTCAATCTTCAGCCGAGGTGTTTTCGAGTCGGATTGCTCCTGCTCATCTTTTTTATGTTCCTCTTCTGTCTTCCCGTCCTTATCAGCATCGCTAACCCTCGGCTCCTGGGTCTCGGAAATGATGGGGGCTTTGCTATCGATGTTGTTTTCATTCGCATATTTGCCGAGCGCGGAAAACATGTCGTACAAATCGGTGTACCGCTCCCTCTTCTTCTTGCTGACGGCCTTAGAGACGATGTCCTTCAACCCATCCGGCAATTCGTCAAGATCCGGGAGAATGCCTGAATTGGTGACAGAACGAATGCGGCATTCTGTCGTTGATTCATCGATGTTGTAGGGATAGTAGCCCATAAGCATATAGCCAAGCAGCATCCCCATGGAGAACACATCGGAAGCCGACGAGTAGCGTCCCTGGTAAGTCTCGGGAGCTCGGCAGCAAGGGTTCAGGTCGGCTGTGATGAAAAGCGGATTCCCCGAACAAGGCCCTGCCACATGGTCTAATCCTCCAAGATGCACCATAATTCCACCTTCAGTTCTCGACACGATGACCGTATCGGGATTTAGGTTGTAGTGTCCACCACCACTGGTGTAGACAATCAAGTCCTTCACTGCTGTCATCACCTGTAGCGCGATGTTGACGGCAATCCCAACAGACAGGGGCTTGCCACCCACCATGGTCCGGAGTGTCATTCCTTCAAAATGCTTTGCAGTCATGTACGACATCGCCCTGCCATGATAGCTGGACGACCCAATGCTGATAAGTTCTGGAAACGCAGCATTCGACAAGTTCTTCAGCATGGCAAATTCCCTCATCTTGCCTTTTTCCATTAGCATTCGGCTGTTGTGGTTGTCATAGACTATCAGATACACCTTCTTGCCTTTAGGTGTCTGCGCCTCGTACACTTCCCGGTGAAAATTCTGTTTGCTGACTAAGCTCAGAATCCTCAAACCGGCAAACGATTCATTCAAGTTAAGCATCATTTTCTCAGTTGTATGTGGTTTATTATCGAATTAAGTAACTGTTTTTGATTTAGTTGTTCTGATTCATTGTAGTTTTCAGTTTGCGCATTCCTACAGACCAGGAAAGCAGGACAAGCATAGCATTGCCCTATGTCCGAATACGTATTACCGTACCGGACTCCTTTGGCCAATAGGACTGACCGTAACAAGTGCTAAAGCGCAACCAAGCAATGTTGCACTTGTTTAGGTTTGATCTGAAAGTGGGACAACTGACAGAACCGCAAATCTGTCCTCTCCCTCCGGATGATTACGTCGGGATTTGCCTCGATTTTGAGGCGGTTATGAGTAAAACTATTCTGGTTTTTTTGTATATAACCGTATATAGTTATAGCATCACACACCAACTTCCACATCCGATTCCAATGCGAAACCTAGCATCTTATTATTACACAAATCCTATATACGGCCTAATGACCTTTACATCAAGTCACCATATTTCAACAATTTACGTGTTATGTATTACAAAAAAACTCTATTTAATTTTACTGATATACTATCATTGATATTTGTCGCGGCAAAATTATATAATAGTTTCTTTATTCGCCACTATAATTATTGATTTTTTTATTTTTGTTCCAAAAACCTATTCTATCTCTTCACAAACATCTTTCTCGAGCTACCATATTCTGATTGTACCAACAAGAGATATACCCCTGCCTCATAGTCATTCACATCTAACATTAAGGTCTCAACAGCATCGGCATCAACCTTATCCACGCTCTGTCCAGTCATATTAAACACCGTCACACTATGGATGCCCTCACCCCTGATAGTAAGGACGTCATTTGCAGGGTTTGGGAAGATGCTCACATGACTGGCCAATTCGTTTTCACTCGCAGTACTTCGGAAACGAACGATGTATGGTTCGCCCATATTGCCGACCATGGCATCCATCTCATAGCTGAGAGTCTCTTCTGCCTTGCAGCATTCCATGTCATTCTCCATGTCGTAGAGCCTGAAACTCAAATCGGCCGCGTCTTCACCTGCAATGGTGAGGAATGCCACCCATCGGTCAATTGGCTTGACGTACATCAGACGCACGCTGCCACGACATTCGTCGTTGGCGAATGCGGCCAACTCATAATTCTCGGATTTCAGTTCTTCACCATCCAGTTCAATGACGGCCGTTACCGTCATATTGTGTGGATAGGCATGCATGTCCGGAACCCAATGATTATTATCCGGTGAATAGTTGGCTCTTTGTTCCAAAGTTCTCTCTCCTTCGGGATAAGTCAATGTCTTGGGTTGGTTGCTATTCGAGTAGTACATCAGCCCCATGCCTGGCTCAAAGGTGTTGAGAGAGCCAAACCAGCCATAACCTTCGTAATACTCCGAATAGCCTTGCTGCGACTTCAGCTTGTCGCCTTCCGCAGCTTCAAAGCCTGACAATGCCTCATTCACATCCATGGCTGTCGATGACACATATCCCATCCAAGTCCATCCATGGCTTAATGCAATGGGGTGCTGCGAAGGCACTGCTTCCATTCCCGTCATAGAAACCGAGCATGGAGCGTCGGTCTTAATCTTATACGAAGATTCGTTGTTGATGCTTGATAGAGAGCCGTACCAGCCGTAGCCAGCATAGTAGTCCGCATAGCCGACCTGGGAGCGGATGGTGATGCCGTGGTCGCCCAGGCTCTCCTCCAACAAGTTCAAGCCGTCGATGCCGTCTTGTTCGATATAGGTACTCCACCAGTTCCAGCCTTCTGCAAAATGTGTAACCGTGCCTCCGCACCATTCTATGAAATTGCTAAATCCTCCCCATGATATGGATGAGTATGCCTCCTCAAAGCCACATGGAACATAAACAGGAGTATTTGAGTTCCAAGAATAGAATGGATTGTCGTTATCCAATGTTGGAGGTATTTCAGCATGACTCATTATGGATGTGAAGCCGTTGCATCCAAAAAAAACACCATAACTAATAGAAGTCACGGAACTGCCAATGATTAGGTTGCCACATAAACCACTACAACCACGAAAAGCGCATGCGTCTATCTCTAGCACGGAATTTGGAATAGTTAGACTACCAGAGAAGCCGCTACACCCTTCGAAAGCCCTGACCCCAATTGAAGTCACAGAGTTAGGAATGCTCAGCATTTCAGTGAAACCACTACAATTATAAAATGTATAACCAGCAATCTCCGTTACCGAATTCGAGATAGTTAGACTGCCCGTGAAACCACTACAACCTTCAAAAGCAGCATTTCCTATCGCAGTCACAGAGTTCGGAATAGTTAAGCTACCCGTGAAACCACTACAATCTTCAAAAGCCCAACTACCTATTGTTGTCACGGAGTTCGGAATAATCAGACTGCCCGTGAAACCACTACAACCTTCAAAAGCAGCATTTCCTATCGCAGTCACAGAGTTTGGAATGGTGAGACTGCCCGTGAAGCCACTACAACCATAAAAAGCATAACTGCCTATTGAAGTTACAGAATTCGGTATGGTTAACGAACCCGTGAAACCAGTGCAATTGGAGAAAGCAGAATTTCCTATCGCGGTCACGGGGTAAGTTACGCCATTAAAAGTCTTGGTTTCTGGGATAGTGAGCGTACCCGTGGCAGAAGACCCATCCACATGGCCAATTACAGAGACGGACATGAAATCGCTGTTGATGGAATAAATTAACACATCATTGCCATTGTATTCATTGAATAGATAATTCGGAACCGAATTGAAAACAGCGGCATTGTTATAGCTGTAATTCGTCTGGTTTTCATACAAGGAGCCTATTGCGAAATAGCCGTCAGCACCCCCTCCATGTCCCCAATTGATATGAAAATAATCATCGTTATCATATCCATCACATATAAAGATATGACCATCAGCATACTCTGTTTGTCCCCTATATATTAAAGGCCATTCCATATCCAAATCATATTTCAACATGGCTTTCCATGTTTCATCTGGAATCGTATCTGAATATGTCTCTTTGAAAATATACTTTGTATTAGGTGAATAATCAAAATAAGCCATCAAGGCATCGTCAATGACAGAACTATTGCAACTACTACCATTAGGTCTGTAATTCATATTCACCGAAACACCACAATGATACACCAAAGTGGCTACTGCCAATGCTTCTGCGTCGCTATAGCCGTTTGAATAACTATCTAACATGTTATCCCAATCATAAACCGTTTCACCAAAATTGGCATACTGAACACCATATTCAGGATGAGCGGAAGGTGTGTATGAATGTTCGCCGACACCACTTATAGGATGTTCCCAATATTTCATAAACTGAGCCATAGCGATAGCACCACATCCAGCTTTTGCGTGTCCGTTTGAAGCATTGGGATCAGCTGGACACAGATTGTTATATGGAGCATACTGATGCCAATGAGTAGTGATAAGTGGATTCACGGAAGTAGATGACTTTGGCTCCAAACCCCTGCCGCTCAGCAAGCTTGCCCATTCCGAACGAATCCTGGGCGTAGCTTCCACACGAAGTTCTATAGCCGAAGTAATTTCATCATTGTAGGCCTTCAGCCAATCCCTCACTTCGTCATGAAGAGAATCCGAGCTAAAACCTCTCTCAATGGAATAACCAAGAACGGGCTGAGCTCCATTATCGGCAGAAATGATAACGAAACAATACTCATTGCCGAAAACATAAAAATTGGGGAATTCTGCCTTCTCGGCAAAGTCAATCATGTGGATTTGTGGATTGCCCTCCATCTTGGAATTAAGGAAGGATTGAGCCGCACGTTGGGCGGTCTGTATGGTTACATTTTCGGAAAATGCGGGTGAAACCGCCATTAACAAAACCACAAGAGTCAGTAAAACTTTTTTCATATTCTATACTTTTTGATGATTTATCTCTTTTTGCCTTCTTTTCCTCAGAGTTACCAAAACTCCATTCTCTAAACTACCACTTCCCCGAATATCCCCCGCCGCCACTATGTCCTCCGCCAAACGATCCTCCCGACGAATGGCTGGAGGAATGGCTGGAAGAATGGCTCGAATAGTTTCTGCCACTTTTGGAGCCGGAAGACGAACTGCTACTGTAGTGTACCAGCATAGGTATTATCAAGGTTTTCACGATAGTTTCGCCGCAGTGTTGACAGACATAGGTTTCCTGCTTCTCACCGCTTTGGGTATAACTGGCTCGACGTGTCGTCTCCGTATTCGTCAACAACGAGGTGAAAGCTCCGCATTTCGAGCAAGTCGAGAACTTATTGTAACGTTTTCCATGTTCCCTCACCACATATTCGTGTCCATTGGGGCAACAGTACGGTGTGAACTTCAAAGCCTCTAACCTTGCCTCCGCCTCGTGGATTTCCGACAAACGGAAACAATCATCCTTACTCATCATTTGGCCACACTGTGGGCAACGAAATTCTTCTGCCTTATTCATCCGCTTTTTGAGAATCAGATAATAAATCCAGCCCAACCATGGTGCCATCCAAATTGCAATCTTGTTGTTGGGACGGTTGAAAGCGGCTCGGTAGACCGAATTAGGGTTGAGCGAAGTTTTTGCCAAATTCTTGGCCGTTTTCAAGACACGCTGGTTATGACGGAAACATATCCATGAGAGGTACAATAGCAACGTAACTAATGCTATCCAATTGTATAGTTTGCCCTGCTCGGCATGGGGGTAAAGTATGGTCATAAAAGTAACTACCATAAATAGGATGACGAATATGGAAAGGCCCAACATCATACCACCAAGACAGCCCTTGCCATCCCAAGGCGATCCCGACCAATTCGTATTGAAGCCATCGACAAAGGTAACACCGTTTTCATCATACGAACGATAAGTGCTTGACACTGTTTTCTTTCGTTCCTTTCGTTTGCGCAGCCAAAAGACAATTCCGACAATGGGCATGGCAAACAAGAACACACCAAACAACCCCAACCATAGATAGTTGGCGACGTTGCCAAAATCGTTATCGGTATTATTGTCGGTTTGCGAAGGCAAAGTAGCCTTCAGGCCCATAGGGATTTCTCCTCCATAGACGGTCACAATGTCGGCCACACCGGCACAGAGTCCGCCCTCATAGTCGCCCGCCTTGAAGAAAGGCTTGATGGTTTTGGTAAAGATGCGCTCGCATTTAAAGTCAGTGAGCGTCTCCTCGGCACCATAGCCCGTTTCAAACTCCAAGGCATGTTGGTCTTCGACAAAAAGCAGTAACACGCCGTTGTCGGTCTCCGCATCTCCGATGCCCCAATCGTTGAAAAGCTCCGTGGCAAAATGCTTGGGCTCCGCCTCACCGATACTCGACAAGGTCACCACGAAGACATCCGCCTTGTCGCGAATGGCACACAAGGCCGTGTTGATGGTCATCTCAACACTGTCCGACAAGTATCCATCAGGATCCGAAACATGGATGTCGTTGCTTTGCAAACGCGTGTTGGGCACTGTGCGCACTGTCCACGCTCTATCTGCCATCGCATTGAAAGCCAATGAAAACAATATCAAAAATAAGGCAATTCGTTTCATCATCGTTCGTGTAACAACCTTACAAAGATACAAAAAAAGCCATATATCCTCCTTTTTTATTATTTTTGCACCAAATTTCATCAGGCAACCCATGTTTGACAACGAAGACTTTGAAGATTATTGGGAAGAAGAAAAGGACCGAAAGGCGGCTATTGAGCGGTATGAGGACATGCTGAAAACGCACGAATCGGTGTATTTCGACAGCGAGGAGTTTGAGTTCATCATCGACCATTACACCAAAAACAACGATCTGAACCGCTCAAGGCAGGCTGTGGAGTTGGCTATGGCGCAGCATCCCGAAAGCAACATGCTGAAAATCAAGTATGCTCGCCAATACCTTTTGGAAAATGACGCCCAAAGTGCTTTCGACATCATGCAGCATGTGGAACGCGTCGACGATGATGAGGATCCCGACTATTTCCTCACCCTCGGCTCATGTCTGGCCGTCTTAGGCAAGTCGGAAGAGGCTTTGGAGAACTATTTCAGTGCCCTGCCCTACTTCGACGAGGATGAGAAGTTTGAACTCTACAACGCCATCGCCTACGAGTACCAGCACATGCGCAAATACGACCTCGCCCTTGAGTTCTACGACAAAGCCCTTGCCCTCGCCGATGACAAAGACACCATCTACCACGAGATCCGCTGCTGCTACCTCAGCGCAGGCCGCAAGGAAGACGCCATCGACTACTTCCAAAAACTGGTCGACAAAGACCCGTACAACAGCAAGGCCTGGACCAATATCGGAGATGTCTACCGCATGATGGGCCAATACGAAGAGAGCATCGACCCTTACGAGTACGCCCTCAGCATCGACCCGGAAGACCTCTGGACCAACATGCACCTTGCCGACATCTATTACGACCTCGGCCGCTACAAGGAAGCCATCGACACCCTTGAGGAAGCCTTGCGCAACGGTGTGGAGACCTCGATGATACACACCACCATCGGCGACTGCTACTACCGCCTCAACGACCTGCAAACCGCTGAGGATCATTTCAACAAAGCCTTGGAAATCAACCCAATGATAGGTTCCGGTTATGCCGGTCTCGGCTACGTCTTCAGCGACCGTGGCCAAAGCCGAAAGGCCATCAAATTCTTCGAGAAAGCACTGGAATACGAGCCTTGGGAGACCGACCACCTCTACTCCATCGCCACCGACTACATGAAACTGAAGGAATACGACAAGGCCATGGAATGCCTGCGCAAAATCCAAGAGCAGACACCTAACGATGCCGACGCCTATTATTACATCGCTGACCTCTACGGACAGCAGGACAAAATTGACGAGGCCATCAACACCATCAAATTCGGGCTGATGCAAACCGACAACGACTCCTCGCTCCTTTATCTTTTGGCCTACGCCTATTTCGTGAAAGGCTCACACCACGAAGGTTTGGAAGCCTTAGACCAAGCCCTTGACGCCGATTTCGAGGTCTGGCCCGATTTTCTGGAATACGACAAAGAACTACTGGCCAACGACACCCAAATCCTTGAACTCATAGAACAACACAAAAAACGCGAAAATCCCAACAACAACCCATCTATTGATTAACCCATGCGTATTAAAGATTACTTGTATATTTTTCTGATTGCAATGGTGCCCATTGTCGAACTGCGTGGTGCCATTCCAGTTGCCTACACCCTAAAAGCGACGACATCTCCTGATCTCAACATCTTTCTGAGTTACATCGTCATTGCCATCGGCAATATGATTCCAGTGCCATTCATCTTCTTCTTTGCCCGCCGCATCCTGGAATGGGGCAAGGACAAGAAAGTCATCGGCAAGTTCTTCACCTGGTGCCTGAAAAAAGGCGAAAAAGGTGGCCAAAAGTTGCAATCGAAAGCTGGACGCGGATTGTATGTGGCCTTATTGCTATTTGTCGGCATCCCGTTGCCAGGCACTGGCGCTTGGACCGGCACATTAGCGGCCAGTTTTTTGGACATGGACTTCAAGAAAAGCGTGTTGGCCGTCATTGGAGGCGTGGTACTCGCTAGTGTCATTGTCGGTGTATTGTGCACCCTTGGATTCGGAGCTTGGTTTGGCATTGCGGGACAATAAATAATGGCACTATGAAACGCTACGGACTCATTGGACATCCTTTGAAACACTCGCAGTCAAGGTTCTTCTTCAACGAGAAATTTGAATACGAAGGTTTGGATTGTCTCTATCAGCATTTCGACCTCAAATCATTGGACGAACTTCAAGAGGTGATGGAACGTTACCCTGACCTCTGCGGGTTCAACGTGACAATACCTTATAAGGAAGCCATCATCCCCCTGTTGGATGAGATTGATGAGACCGCGAAAGAAGTCGGTGCTGTCAATGTGGTGAAAATCACGGAAGGTAAGCTGAAAGGCTACAACACTGATGTTTATGGATTCGATCAACTGCTCAACCGCGCCCTCAACGGCAAAACCATTAATCATGCCTTGGTGTTGGGTACAGGCGGTGCTTCGAAAGCGGTGCAATATGTACTAAAGCAAAAAGGCATTCCCTTTTCCACCGTCAGCCGCAGTGCCGAAAAAGGCGACTACACCTACGACACGCTGAGCGATGAAATCCTGCGCCAAAACCACCTTATCATTAATACAACGCCTTTGGGCATGGTGCCACAAGTGGACACTTTCCCCGACCTTCATTACCAAGCCTTAAGCGGCAAACACATCCTTATCGACCTGATTTACAACCCGAAGGAAACGGCTTTCATGGAGTTAGGCAAGACCTGGGGGGCAAAGGTGTATAACGGCATGCAGATGTTTGAGGAACAAGCGAGACGAACTTGGGAGATTTTTAATGACAACTATGGCCTATGACTATGGCCAATGGCTTGCTTTTACGTATGAGCAAGCCATGGTCATTGGCCATAAGCCATAGTCCAAAAGAAGAAAAATGGTTAGAAGCAAAATAAAACGAGAACCCGAATACTTGGAAAACGTCGAAATCATTGATGCAGGCTCGGAAGGCATGTCGGTGGCCAAGCCCGAAGGGCGTGTGGTCTTCATCCCCTTTGGCGTACCGGGTGATGTAGTCGACATCGAAGTCTATAAGCGCAAGAAAAACTTCTTCGAAGGCAAGATATTGAACTTCAAGAAGCTATCGGACAAACGCGTAGAGCCTGTCTGTCAGCATTTCGGCCTTTGTGGCGGCTGCAAATGGCAGCACATGGACTACCAATGGCAGACCTACTATAAACAGAAGCAGGTGAAGGACAACTTCGACCGCATCGGGAAAATAGAACACCCTGAGATTCGCCCGATTTTGGGTTGCGAAAAGCAGTTTGCCTACCGCAACAAGCTGGAATACACTTTTTCCAACCGCAAATGGCTCACTGATGGTGCCCCCACTGGAACTCACGATGAAGACGCCTGCAAGGGACTCGGTTTCCACCTGCCTCAACTCTTTGACCGCGTGGTTGACATTGAGAAATGCCACCTGCAAGCCGACCCCTCGAACGACATCCGTTTGTTCGTCAGGCGCTTCACGCTGGAGCGACACCTACCCTACTACAACTTCCGCGCCCACGAGGGACTGATGCGCAACCTCGTCATCCGCTGCAATTCGAAAGGCGAGTTCATGGTCATCCTCGTCATCAGTGAGGAGAACGCCATTGTGCGACACGAACTGATTCCTGCCTTGGAAATGGCCTTCCCACAAATCGTTTCCTTGCTTTTGGTCATCAACCCCAAGCTGAATGACATCATCAACGACCTGCCGTTTGAATGCCTCAAGGGTGAACCATACCTTATTGAAACTATGGCCTCGCCACTTTCAGGATCCGACGACCTAAAGTTCCGCATCGGGCCGGTGTCATTTTTCCAGACCAATGTCTACCAAGCCGAAAGACTCTACAAGACTGCGTTCGACCTCGCCGAGGTACAAGGCAACGAGCTGATGTACGACCTTTACACGGGCACGGGCACCATCGCCCAGTATTTCTCTCGATTCGTGAAGAAAGTGGTCGGCATCGAGTATGTAGAGGCTGCCATCGAAGACGCCAAGGTGAATGCCGAAATCAACGGTATCAAGAACTGCACCTTCTATGCCGGAGACATGGCCAAGGTCTTTACAGATGACTTCATCACCACCAATGGCCTTCCCGACCTTATCGTCACTGACCCGCCACGTGCCGGCATGGCCGAGAAAGTGGTGGAACAGTTGCTGAAAATTAGGGCGAAGAAAATTGTCTATGTCAGTTGCAATCCAGCTACTCAGGCCCGTGATTTACAACTGCTTGATTCCGCATATAAGGTCATGGCTGTGCAGCCTGTCGATATGTTCCCGCATACGCAGCACGTGGAAAACGTGTGCTTGTTGGCCTTGAGAGACTAAGAAAACCCATTGATCTTTTCCATCAAGTTTTCCAAGTCAAGGTCTTCCGATTTCACCGTGATTTTGGCCTGCTCGTAAAACGGCAGACGCGAAGTGTAATGCTGGGCGACAAACTCAGCCAACTCCTCCTCGCTTTTGCCGATGGCCAAAGGACGTTTCCGTTTGGCATGGAGCAAACGGTCAACGACGGCCTTTTCGCTGATGCGCAGGAAGACCGTCAAACCGTGTTGGTTCATCCATTCCATGTTGTCAAAATAGCAAGCTGTGCCGCCTCCAGTCGAAATCACCACGTTATCAAGGCTTTCGGTCTCCTTCAGCACCTCCGACTCAAGCTTACGGTATAAGGGCTCATCGTATTTGTGAAAGAAATCACAGACAGAAATCTTGTATTTCTCCTCGAACAAATCGTCGGTGTCGGCCACTTCCCAGCCCAGCTGGTTGGCCAAACGACGCGCTGTGGTAGTCTTGCCTGCGCCCATGTATCCGACGAGATAGATTCGATTCATGTTCTTTATTTCACCCATTCGGCAGAGCGGAACGCATCGCCCACCTGATAAACCAAGTATTGGTTCGGTGCCAAGGCATTAACAACATACTTGAACTCTTTCTTTTCCGAGCTGAGGGTTTTCTTCCCGCTCTTCACGGACTTATGCGTGATCCAAACGACGAAGTTTTCCTTGTCGTCAAGGCGCCAAGAGCCTTCGATGGTCACATTATTCCCCTTTTTATCAATGGCATGACTCAGGTATTTGCCATCGCCATAGAAAGTCTCCGTACCTTGAGGGAAAAACGACTTGTTCTCAGAGTTTTCTTCCGTATATTGCCATGTACCAATAAGATAGAAATCCCAAACGGCTTCCTTGGCCACAGATTGCTTGGGTTCGGCTTTGCGCTTACCCCCTGGCAAGCAGCCCGTCATGACTAGGGCCAGCATGATGAGTATTAGAGTCTTTTTCATTTCATTTTGTTTCTTGCACGTTTGTACTCATTAATAGCGTCTTCCGCTTGCTTGATATAAGCATCAATGTTGTATTCGCTCAAGTCCATGCCCTCTGCTTTGGCGGCGGCATACATGGCCTTCGCCTCCTTCAACGCGGCCTCGGCCTCACGTAATTGCTCGTCGGAGGTGATGAGCATATTCTCCGCCTTCTTGACGGACTCTTCCTGTTTCTTCTTTTCCTTCTCAGCCTTTTCCTTTTCTTGCTGTTCTTTCTTGGCTGCTTGTTCTTCTTTCTTCTTCTGTTCCGCCAATTCCTTCTCCTTCTTCTTTTCCTCCTGTTGGACAGAGGCTTTATCAGTGCCTAAGAAATCGCCTGTATACACGTTTTTCCAAACATAACAACCACGTTTACTGTCCCACACCTTCTTAATGCCGGAATAAGGCGACACCTCGGGGTTGTCAGGGTCGTTGTTCGTTCCAGTGAAATAGACATGCTTGTCCATTTCCTCTATAGGCTTCATGTTCTTGTCGAGGCAGATGAAGCTACCCATACCATTTTTCCATACATAGCAGCCTCGTTTACTGTCATATTCCTTATGCACGCCTGGAGCTTCCGTGTTGACAAACACAGTTGTATGATCATCATAATAACTGCTGCCAGTCTGTGCCAAGGTCAGTATAGGCATCGACAGCAAAGCGATTAGCAGTGACATCAATAGTTTTCTTTTCATAGTCAAAAGTTTTAATTATCAGTAATCATGTGATATTGACAGATTTGCAATTTACCGTCGCCGTCGCGGAGATGCATACCATTGCCCATGCAATAGCGCCACATCTTGCAATGCTCGCACTGGTCGGTCTTCATCCATTTCCGGTCGCGGTAGACCTGGAATTTGTTTTGCCATACGTCCCAGAAACTATCCTCGTAGATGTTGCCTTGATGGTAGTCGCTGCGGATACTGAGGCAACCCGAGATGGAGCCGTCGGCCAGCACCGAAGCCACGTTGATGCCAGCGCTGCATGAATAGTAGTGGTTACGAACTTCACCCTCATATTTGCCGAGAAAGCCGTCGCAGCCGTAGTCGGCGCGAATCTTGCCTTCCAGACGAGTTTGCTTGATGAACTCCATCATCTGCACAAACTGTTCGTTGCTGAGCTTGAAGTCGGGCTCGTTGGCGGCACGGCCGAAGGGAAACACGGTGAACAATCGCCAACGGCGAATGCCCAAAGAAATAAGGAAATCGCGGAACTTGGGCAGGTATTTTATGGTGCGCTGGTTGACACAGGTAATGACATCCCAAGTGAGGCTCGGATGCTGCTTCATGGCTTCCACCGCACGCAACACGTTTTGGTAGCTGTTCGGGTTGCCGCGCATCCAGTTGTGGTCTTCCTCGAAGCCATCGAAGCTGACCGCCAGCGACTTCAGCCCAGCTGCCATAAATTCATTGAGTTTTTCGGCCGAAAGCAGCATGCCGTTGCACACCATACCCCACACAAAGCCGCGTTTTGAGATTTCTTCGCCACAGTGGGCCAAGTCAGGACGCACGGTGGGTTCGCCACCCGTGGTGATAACCATCACCTTGCCCGGGTCTTGATGCGCACGTATCTCGTCCAAGACCTTCAGGAAATCCTCCAGCGGCATGTCGTCCTTCTCGGAGAGCATACGACAATCGGAGCCGCAGTGGCGGCAGTTGAGGTTGCAGCGCAGGGTACATTCCCAAAACAGCTGGTGCAGCTCATGCTCATCGATGCGCTTTTGCAGCACCGCATGATTGAGCTCTAACATCACCTTTTTATAAAAGCCCAAGCGCTCGCTCATTTCTATTTGTCTTCTTTCTTGATGGGTTCGATTCGTGGTTCGATGTACATATCCGGGCCTCCATACAGCAGCTCATAGATCTCAGGCCCTTCCGTTTGCGTACGGTCAAAATCTTCAAGCTCTTTTTGGGCAGCTTTCAACGCGCTCTCATAGCCATCAAGCTCACTAACCACTTCATACTTATATTCTTCCAACATCTCAGGCGAACCATAGATGCAGGGTGGCGTATAGTTTTCGATAAGATAATTGAGGGAATCGATACGCCGCAGGATCTGGCGACGGCGGAAATTACGGTCAAGGTCGATGCTGTCGCCCAGGCGGAAGTTGATGGAGTCAAGCTTATTCTCAAGCGCATAAATGTCATCCTTATGGCTCAAGAAATCCTCCAACGGGCCTTCCACATCATAGTTTCTGTTTCTGTCCAGCTCAACCATGATTTCCTCGCGCTCCTTGACAAGTTGCTTGCGTTCCCTGCGCGTCAAGCCATTCTGGGTACAGCAAGCCGTCAAGAAAGCCAGTCCCGACAGTGCGCTGATCCAAACCGTGCGAACTACTTTTTTCATTATAAATAGCGCCTAGGAATTACTCGTTAAGCTCCCTAATCTGACTCCTGAGGTCTTCCACTTCCTGACGCATGCGCTGGGTTTCGCGACCATATTCCTCAATGATTTCAGGGGAGCCGTAAACACAGGCACCCTCGCGACGTTGCAAAGCCTCTTGAAGTTCGACAATACGTTCCTGCAAAGCCACACGACGAGCGCTCTTCTCCAAGTCGACCACTTCGCCTAATTTGACATTGATGGAATCCAGCCGACTTTGAAGGCGATAGGTATCGGCTGCTCTTCTAGCCATGATTTCTGGCGTTCCATAAACCACCGCACCCTCACGACTAGCCAAAATCTCTTGGATGGAATCACGTTCCTTGACAAGTTGCTTGCGTTCCTTGCGTGTCAAGCCGTTTTGTGAACAGCAGGCAGCCAAGAATGCCAAGCCTGACAGTGCGCCAATCCATACAGTTCGAACTACTTTTTTCATTTCATTTGAATGTTATAACGCTGCAAAAGTAAAAGAAAAATTTGAAATTAGCTAGAGAATCTCAAAAAAACAGCCAACGATATCCAAATTATCATTACTTTTGCACAAAACTATAAAACTAACGTTAGGCCTACTTTATAACAATAATCAACTATTGGATTAAAGGGCAGAATAAAAATAGTAAGAATGAACACGGTATCATTGTTTTCCGGCGCAATGGGATTGGATCTTGGCATTGAAAAAGCAGGATTTGAGATTAAAGTATGTGTAGAAATGGACAAATGGGCAGTGGAAACAATTAAGGCGAACACAAACATCCCTGTCATTGACCGTGATATTAATTCAGTTCCAACCGAGGAGATTTTATCAACTGCGGGCCTTGATAAAAGAGATGTGACTTTGGTAGTGGGCGGCCCTCCATGCCAAGCCTTCTCAACTGCAGGAAAGCAAAGAGGGTTGGCTGATTTCCGTGGCAACGTAATTCTACAATACTTAAGAGTGGTATCAGAAATCCGACCACCCTACTTTATTCTTGAAAACGTTCGAGGTTTAATGTCCGCAAAATTGAACCAAATTCCTCTCGAATATGAAGAATACAATTCCATTAAATCAATCAAAGGCAGCGTATTACAATTCATAACTACAGAGTTTAAAAAAATCGGCTACAATATCAGTTATGCCTTGCTTGATTCAGCCAACTATGGTGTACCTGAACGCAGGGAAAGGATGGTGGTTATCGGTCACTTGGGAGATCGTGTTCCCATCCCGAGTCCTACACATTCCAAAGAAGGAGGCTTCAACACTAAACCTTGGCTGACCCTAAGAGATGCCATTGGCGATTTGGAGAACCGTGAGGATTTGAATTACATTCCATTACGACCTCAATGTCTACCCTATATGAAAATGCTACACGAAGGCCAAAACTGGAGAAATCTTCCTGCTGACATAGCCCGAGAAGCTATGGGAAAAGCATACGATCTTTCTGGCGGTAAAACAGGCTTCTTACGGCGCCTCAAGTATGACGAGCCCTCACCAACATTGGTGACAAGTCCGACCATGCCTGCCACCTTGCTTTGTCATCCTACCCAGCTTCGACCGTTAGCTATTGAGGAATATGCTCGAATCCAACAATTCCCAGACAATTGGCAATTCAAAGGACGTATTGAAACAATTTACAAACAAATAGGAAATGCTGTTCCTGTTGGGTTGGGTTATGCAGTTGGTCATCAGGTTATGGAGTACATTTATGGGCGGATAAACATGAATGAGGAAGCACAAAACCGAATACCATACTCAAGATATAAGCATACCAAAGATGAGGAGTTCTCTCTACTCTTTGAATCTAGAAAAGAAAACAAAAAAGGAAAAAACACAGTTATGGATAACTTAATCAACAAAGTGGAAGGTTATGTCCGAGACAACATTTCCCAATTTCACGAAGCAAGAATCAACAAACTCAAAAAGCTTAAACTCGAGGAATTGCTAAAGAAAAAGAACCCATATATGTACAAAGCCAAAAACATCAATGCTGCAGACCAACTAGTTAGAGGCCTGGCTTCTGCTTTTATGTCATCAGCAGAAGAAACCATGTTCGGTGACTGGCTTGAAGGACTAGCCATTTTTGTAGCGAAAGAGGTCTATGACGGAAGAAAAAGCTCGGCCGATGGTATCGATTTAGAAATGGACAAAGATGGTTGCCACTATGTCATAAGCATCAAATCAGGACCAAAATGGTCTAATTCTACTTCTTTGAAAAAACAAATGGAGAATTTCAGAAAAGCTATAAAAATCTACCATACTAGTGGAAACAAAAACGTCTGTTTAGCTATTGAAGGTTGCTGTTATGGCACAGAGCACAGTGAGAATGACACCAGGACGAAGATTTGTGGACAAGAATTCTGGAGATTCATCTCTGGTTCCGACACACTCTACACTGATATCATTGAGCCTATGGGAACCGATGCAAAAATAAAAAATGAATTATATCAAAAAGAATACGATGCAATGATTACCAAATTCATAGTTGAGTTTGCCTCCAAATACTGCGATGAGAATGGTTGCATCGAATGGGACAAAATCCTTAGAATAAACTCAGGAATCACCTATAAAAAGACAAAATAAGCATCTATATAGCACTATAATCTAAAAACCACCAATATTGAGACATCCTTAGGGTGTCTCTTTTTTTGTCTGATTCTCTCAAAAAAAGTTTTCAACGTCATTGTTGATAAACCTGTTGATAAAATGTTGAAAACTTATTGGAGCCTCAATCAACTGTATCATCCACAATTTCCTAATTTTGAGTGCTTATCCATATATGGATTCGTTTTGAATTAAATCATTAAATATCAAACAAATAATCATCATCCAATGAAAAGAAACTTTACTTTTTTGTTGACAGCCTTGTTGCTATTGACGGGAATGAACGTTTGGGCGCAATCCCGAACGAGCATCACCGATGTTCTTAACCGAGAGCTAACTGGTGTCACTGGCACAACCTATACCAGTTGGGAAGGAAAGACCAGCAATTCCGATGCTGTGTATGCCGGTCAAAGCGCGGGCGGCAACGAATCCATCCAACTGAGAAGCAACAACAGCAACTCTGGCATTATCACCACCGCATCGGGCGGTACAATCACCAACGTTACTGTCACATGGAACGAAAGCACAGTCGATGGCAGAACTTTGAACGTGTATGGCAGCCACTCTGCCTATACTTCTCCGACAGAATTGTACAATACAGACTTACAAGGTACTTTGTTGGGAACCATTGTCAATGGCACAAGTACCGAGTTGGAAATCACCGACTCATACGAATATCTTGGCCTTCGCTCAGCAAATGGCGCTATGTATTTGAGCGAGATTGATATCACCTGGACCACAGGAGGCACTCCCCCGCAGGAAACCGTTGCCATGCCGACTTTCAACCCCGCAGGTGGCACCTATAATGAAGCCCTATCGGTCACCATCAGCTGCGCCACCGAAGGGGCAACCATTTACTATACCCTTGACGGTACCAACCCGATGGAGGACGGCACGGTTTACACCAATGCCATCAACATCACCGAAACCACTACGGTTAAAGCCATTGCAATGAAAGAAGGCTATCTCGATAGCAGTATTGCCTCGGCCACTTATATCATTGCCGAAACCCCGAGTCCAACCCCCATCACCATCGCCGAAGCACGCGCCCTCAACAACAATGAATACGCCTTGGTGCAAGGTGTGGTAACCTTCATCGATGGTCGCAACGTCTATATCCAAGATGAGACTGCGGGTATTGACCTGTTCCTCAACTCAAGCACTGTCCCCACGAACCTCGCCATCGGCGACCTCGTGCAAGCTTATGGCAAACACACCGTTTACAATGGTCTGGTCGAGTTGAACGGCATCAATGGCGGCAATGCCGACGAGTTTACCATCCTCTCCTCAGGCAACACACTGCCTCTGACCGTGAAGACCATCGCCGAAGTATTGGAAGGCGGTGCTGACGCCTTACAGTGCACCCGTGTGAAAATCGAAAGCGCCATCATCGGTGCCATCAACACTAGCGGTAACACTCCGTTGACACAAGATGGTTCCAGCATCAATATTTACAAGGTTCCTGCCCTGACGGGCATTGAAGAAGGCGATGTTGTGGATGTCATCAGCATCATCGGTTATTTCAATGTGCCTCAACTTAGAGTCGCTTTGGCAGACGACGTGACTTTAATCGAAACACCCTCAACCTCAAACTTAACCGTCACTCCAACGACACTTTCCGGCTTTGAGTATGAATATGAGGCTGGAGGCCCATCGGAAATCCAATATTTCTTTATAAGCGGTGACCAATTGACTCACGATGTCAGCGTGATTCCCTCAGAGAATTTTGAGGTTTCCACTCAGTCCATCGAGCAGTTCGTACCCGAAAATCCAGCCATGATCTACATCCCAACATCAGGGGAATTACTCGGTATCCAGATTTGCGTCCGACTGAAAGCCGGTCTTGAAGCAGGCACATACAACGAACAAATTGCCATCGTTTCCGACGAAATCAACACGACACACGTCAGCGTTTCCGGCATCGTCACTGGTAGCACACCCACACCTACCGTGGCAACACCTACCTTCACGCCCGCCGCGGGTACCTATACAGAAGCCCAAACCGTGAGCATCACCTGCACCACGCAGGGCGCCAACATCTATTACAGCACAGTATCAGAAAATGGTCCTTGGACCCCATACTCAGGAGCTATCCTGGTTGAAGAGAGCATGACCATCTGGGCTTATGCCGAAATGGGAGGCTACAATGATAGCCCCGTCGCCGAAGCCTTCTACATTATCCAAACAGGCTCGGGATCAGTCACCATTTTCAACCAAGACTGGGAAGGCGAAATGAACGGTTGGATCTTCTTCGATGTTGACGGCCCGGCATCATGGAGTGTTGGCTCATACCAAAACAACCACTACGCATACGCCAACGCATACAATCAAGGTGCCAACGAAGACTGGTGTATCTCGCCCACTTTCGACTTGAGCAATGTCAGCAATGCTGTGCTGACATTCCGCACAGCTAAGAACTACAATGGTCCCACACTTGAGGTGCTCTTCTCAGAAAATTACGACGAGGGAAATCCAAACAACGCAACATGGATTCAGTTGCCCTGCACACTTTCAACTGGTTCTTGGACTTGGACTGAATCTGGCAACATTGACCTCAGCGATTATAACAGCTCCAACTGCCATATCGGCTTCAAGTACACTAGCGAAGAAGGCTCAGCCGCTGGTTGGGAAGTCGACGACATCATGCTCGTCGGCCAGACCTCAACTACAGAACCTGTTGTCAACGTGACACCGCTTACCCTCTCCGGATTCACTTACATAGAAGGCAACGCTTCGTTGGATGAGCAGTCGTTTGTTATTTCGGGAATGAACCTCACAGAGCCAATCATCGTGAGCAATCCCGACTTATACTTCCAG
>JAEEGG010001485.1_pt1 | contig 63618 bp, 56 predicted proteins | sample 9134161 | NCBI WGS metagenome assembly JAEEGG01 (sample SAMN16246543, study PRJNA631951) | gut metagenome | biome: gut microbiome; feature: rumen; material: CR-attached | host: Bos | place: Iran: Karaj | collected 2018-10
TGCGGCAGGTTCATCAGGATGTATTTCTTGCGGCGGCTGATCTGGGCGGAGCTGATGCGGAAAAGCAGTTCGTCCAGCAGACCCTGCTGCTCGGCGTCCAGGCGGCCGCTGGAAATCAGTACGGCCTCGGACCAGAACACCTGCTCGACCTCGCGCAGCCCGTTGGACACCAGCGTGCCCCCAGAGGAGACGATGTCGAAAATGGCGTCGGCGATGTCGGCCGCCGGGGCGATCTCCACGGAGCCCTTGATCACTTCGATCCGGGCCTGGACCCCCTTTTCTTCGAGCCAGGCGCGCAGGATCCCGGGGTAGGAGGTGGCGATGCGCTTGCCCGCGAACCACTGCGGTCCGTCGTAGTCCGCGCTGCGGGGAACGGCCAGCGAGAGGCGGCAGGCGCCGAACCCGAGCTTGCTGACCACCTGCACGTCGAGTCCCTGCTCCTCGACCTCGTTGAGTCCCACGATGCCGAGACCGGCGGTGCCGGCCGCGACGACCTGGGGGATATCGTCGTCCCGCAAATAAAGGACTTCCAGCGGGAAATTGGGGGCCTGGGAGAGGAATTTACGGCGGTTGTCGTCGATATCGATCCCGATCTCGCGCAACAAAGCGGTGCTCTCTTCGTTGAGGCGGCCCTTGGATTGGATGGCTAATCTTAACATATTAATTACTACTAACTTTTGTCCTCGTTCCGGGCTTGCCCCGGAATCAAAAAAAACTTGCCGGATACACACCGGCAAGCCTCACTATCGCGTCGCGTCACACACGCACCGACCTACCGGATCTGTCAGACTCGGTGGTGATGGTGGTATGCGCGGATCGTCGTCATTCTTCGCAAAGGTATCAAATAAAAATGGAAATCCAAATTTTTATGCATCAAGGATGTCCAGCAGATCCGGAAAACGGTCCACGATCCAGTCCGGGGAGGCCGTCTCCAGCTGGGGACGGTCCTGGTTGCCGAAGGTGACCCCGACGGTGCGGCAGCCCGCCCGCCGGCCCATTTCCAGATCGAAGATGGTATCCCCGATGACCACGGTCTCCGCCGCCCCGAAGCCTGTCCGCTCCAGCAGGAGCAGGGCCAAGTCGGGCGCAGGCTTGGGATGGACCACTTCCTCCGTGGCGGCGAGGCAGGAGAAATGCTCCGCAATCCCCAGCACGGCGAGCAGTTCGCGCAGGGTCTTGCCGCTGCGGGAGGTGGCGATGCTCAGGGTGAGACCCCGTTCGCGCAGCGCCGCGAGCGTGCCCGGAACTCCCTCGTAGAGCACCGTGCGGGGGATGGCGATGCCGGGAAAAAGCCGGCGGTACACCACCACCGCCTCGTCCAGGCGCTCCGGCGGCGTGTCCGTGCCGCGCTCGAAACACTCCCGCAGCGGGAGGCCGATGGTGGCCCGGATACGCTCGGCCGACGCCACCGGCAGGCCCATCTCCCGCAGCGTCTGCTGCGTGCAGAGAACGATGCCCGTAGTGGTGTCGGCCAGCGTGCCGTCAAAGTCGAATATCAGGTGCCTGACCATCCGATCAGAAAGACTGATACCAGCTCTGGAGGGTGTAGAATGCGTCTTTCTTTTCGCCCTTCTCGGACAGGAGACCCTTGCGGTTGAAGTCATCCTGGATGCCTTCGAGAGCCCGGCGCGGGGAGCGGAAGTCCTTCAAGATCCACGGGGTGCAGCCCGCAAGCCCGGGGATGTTCTTCATCATCCGGATGTTGGCCTCGTAGAGACGCACCAGATACTCCTCGGTGAAGCGCTCGTTCGGATTGCCGTGGCGGCCGTACTTCGCACCGCCGCCCAGCTCGGAGAGGATGACCGGCTTCTCTACCGGGAAGGTCCACTGGACGCGGTCGCATTTCTCGACGGCCCCGTCGTACCAGCCCACATACTGATTGAAACTCAGCAGGTCGGTCAGGTTCATCAACTCGTCAACCAGGGTGAGCTGGCCCGGGGAAGTCTCATCCTTCTCCATCGCCGCGGACACGAGCCGCGTGGGATCCAGGGCGCGGGTCTTGTTGATCAGTTTGCCCAGGAAGGCGAGGCGCTCCGGGGAGCGTGGGGTCTCGTTGGCTACGGACCAGATGATGATGCAGGCGCGGTTGTGGTCGCGGGCAATCATCTCGCAGAGCTGATTCTCGGCGTTGGCGTAGGTCTCCGCGCTGTTCCAGTCGATGGTCCAGTACACGGGGATCTCGGACCACACCAGCATGCCCATTTCGTCCGCCGCGCGGACCATCTGCTCGTTGTGGGGATAGTGCGCCAGGCGCACGAAATTGCAGCCCATCTCCTTGGCCCAGCCGAGGGTGGTGTGCGCGTGCTCCGCGCTGAAGGCGCGTCCCGCCGCGGCGCCCGGCCGCTCGTCGTGGATGGAAATGCCCTTGAGGAAGATCTCCTTGCCGTTGAGCAGGATCTTGGTGCCCTGCGTGGTCACGGTCTTGAAACCGATCTTGTCGGTCACGCGGTCGGTATCCGAGGAGACGACCACCTCATAGAGTTTCGGATCCTCGGGGCACCACAGCCGGATACCGGACTTGCGGGGCAGGGGAACGATGAAGCTCGCCCGCCCGTCGCCACCGGTGCGCGCCGTGACGCTCAGTTTCAGCTCCGGCACCTCCACCTTGACCGTCTGGGCGGTCTGCGGGCCGTCCAGCTGGATCCAGCCCTCGATGGAATTGCGGTCGGCGCTCAGGCGCACGACATAGTCGCGGATGAAGGTCTGCGGGACCTCCACCAGGTGCACGCTGCGGGTGATGCCGCCGTAGTTCCACCAGTCGGTGTTGATGGTGGGCACGCCGTCGGCGTGGCGCTTGTTGTCCACCTTGATCACCAGCGAGTTCTCTCCGGCGCGGATCTGGTCCGTAATCTCGAAATCAAAGGCCGTGAAGCCGCCCACGTGCTTGCCGAGGATGCGGCCGTTCAGGCCGGCGATGGTCTCGTAGTTGGCCCCGTCGAAATGGATGAAATAGCGGGTGTCCGGCTTCGGGGCCGCATCGAAGAGGCGGCGATACCAGACGGTGCCCTCATAGTAATACAGCTTCTCGCGCTGGGTGTTCCAGTCTCCGGGCACGTTGAGGGTGCCGGCGGCGTCGAAGTCGTACTCGATCAGGCGGGTCGGATTGGCATAGAAATGCAGGTCCGCGAAGAAGGTGCTCCCGGGTGCCATCGGCTGCATCCGGTAGTTGTAGTATCCGTTCTCGTAGGGGTCGACGATGGCATTCCATACCCCGTCGAGGGAGCGGGCATTGCGTCCGGCGATATTGTTGATGGCGGGATCGGCCGAGGCGCACAAAGACAGCACCGCTGCCAGGGCGATACTGACGAAGAGTTTTCTATTTAACATATTTGGCTAAGGCTGTGTTCTGGTCTTTCAGGGCTTTTGCGAGGACCTCGCAGTAGAGGCGGGCGCCGGCTTCGCGGGTGTGGACGCTGTCGGCGAAGTAGTCCCGCTGGGCCTTGGTGCGGCCCATGTTCTCATATTCGGCGGCGCAGATGTCGTTGAAATCGATGAAGGTCACGCCTTCCTCCTGGGCCACCTGGCGGCACCAGGCGTTGAAGGTGTCGGTGAAGCGCCGGATCTTCTTCTCGCCGGTCCAGTTGTTCTGCGGTGTAGGGGAGACCACGATGGGAATGGCCCCGCGCATCTTGGCCTGGCGGACCATCATCCGGACATAGTGGCCGTAGGAATAGACATCCTGGTGGGCGCCGTTGCGCTCCATTACCACGTTCTGCGGCTTGTCGCCGGTGCCTTCGAGGGTGCCGCGGGCACGGCCCGTGCCGAGGGGAGCCATGTCGTTGTGGCCGAACTGGATGATCACGATGTCACCCTTGCGGACATTGTCCCGGATCAGGGGCCACTGGGTGCCCTCGTAGAAAGTGCGGCTGCTCAGGCCGCCCACGGCGTCGTTCTCGACGCTCACAGCGTCGGTCAGGTATTCGGCGAAAAAGCTGCCCCAGCCCCACTGGCCGAGGGTGCCGGTGCCCTGGCCGTTCTTGCAGGTCGAATCACCTGCGAGGAAGACCATCGGCTTGCTTTCATCGCGACGCCGGCCCATGCCGGGGAATGCGCCCTGCGCGCCCGGAGCGGCCGGGGCGGCGGGGGTCTTGTACATCTTGAGCAGCTCGCAGGCGGCCAGCAGCACCGGGCCGTAGCCGTGGGCCGCGAACACGCTCACCGGGCGGCTCATGTAGAAGGTGTTGGTCCAGCCCAGGCCGGTGCCCGTGCAGGTATTCTCCACCTGGCCCTTCTCGTTGACCTGCTTCGCCACGCCGGCCCAGCCGGAACGGGCGATGTCCTGGTAGGCCGTGCGGTCGAGCCAGCCCTTGTTGATCGCGTGGGCATAGCCGTACACGAACATGGCGCTGGCGCTGGTCTCCAGGTAGGATTCGGTGTTGTTGATGAGCTGGTGCCAGGTGCCCTCGGGGGACTGGTACTGGGCGATGCCGCGCAGCAGGCTGACCAGCAGGTCGCGGACCTCGGTCCAGCCCTGGGTGCTCTCCGGCACGACGTCGAGTACGTCGCACATCGTCAGGACGGCCCAGCCGTTGCAGCGGGCCCAGTGGTAATCTGGATGCTCTGCCATACCCTCGATCCAGCCGTGGCGGTAGAGATTCTTCTCGGGGACCCAGAGGTATTTCTTGAAGAGGAGGACCTGGTTGATGGCCTCGTTGTAGTATTTCTGGGTGAGGTCGCCGCGCTCGGCCTGGCTCAGCCGGCCGCGGTAGGCGATCGGGGTGATGCCCATGTACATGTCGTCCAGCCACACGGAATTGGTGGTCGGCCGGTTGCGGGCCAGGATCCCGTCGCCGAGGCGGTACTCCTCATACATCACGAACTCGAACCAGTTGTCGAGCAGGGCGCGGAAGGCACGGCTCTGGGCCGGGTCGGCGAGGGTGGCCTTGATCATCGCCGCGGTCATCGAACCGCAGTCGTCCAGCCACTTGGGCTTCTCCAGCGGGCCCAGGCGCATCTGGTAGCCGGTCGCGTCGTAGTACTCCTTGACATAGGGATAGATCTCGCCGAGGAGTTTGAGCCGGTCATAGACATACTTCTTGTATTTGGCATCGCCGGTGACCTCGCTGGCGAGCAGCAGGCCGGAGTAGGTCACGCCCCACTCGTAGGTGTTGATGCCGAAATCGCCGCGCTGCAGGGAGCTCCGCTCGTCGATTTTCTTGTAGTCGCGCAGGACTTTGCCGTCTCCGTCCACCACGGCCACGGGGGTGCAGCCGTCGATGTAGTTGAAGATACGGTCGATGACTTCCTGTACCTGGGCGGCGGGGTCGGGGCGCTGGGCCGGGCGCTGCTGTTGTGCAAGGAGCGGGGAGGCCAGGCAGATCGTCGCCGCAAAGGTGAGAAGTGCAGATTTGAATAACGGTTTCATAATAGAGGTTTGAATTGGTTGCGGGTGTGATTAGCATTCGAAAGTAGGAAAAAAAAGCGAGATAAACAAACCAATTATTGTATCTTTGCACACAATGGAAGAACAACGACAGGACGGACGCTTGTCCGAAGTGCTTGAAGTGGCCGCCGAGGCGGGCCACATCCTCTTGGAGAACGGCGCGGAGATCTCCCGGGTCGAGGACATCATGTCCCGCATCGCCACGCATTACGGCGTGGATTCGAGCAATTTCTTCGTGCTCAGCAACGGCATTTTCACCACCGGGACGATGGATAAACTGCGCAAGTCCGGCGCCCAGGCCGAGACCTATGCCAACGTGGAATTCATCCCCCTGCGCGCCATCCAGCTCTCCAAGGTGGTGGCGGTCAACCGCCTCAGCTACGATATCCACTTCGACCTCTGCACCCTCGAGCAGGCTCGCGAGCGCTTGCGCATCATCCGCAATGCGCCCCCGAAGCCGGTCTGGGAACAGGTCCTCGCCTCGGCCCTCGGCGCGGCCGGATTCTGCGTCGTGTTCGGCGGCGGCTGGATGGACTGCGCGGCCGCCTTCACGGTGGGCGCCCTGCTCTATGCTTTCATTCTCCTGGTGAGTTCCCGCTTCCTTTCCAAGATTGTTGGCGGGGTGTGCAACGCGCTGCTCGCCACGCTCTTGTGCCTCTTCTTCTACAGGATCGGTTTCGGCGAAAGCCTGAGCAATATGATCATCGGTTCCATCATGCCGTTGATCCCCGGCGTGCCCTTCGTCAACGGCGTGCGGGACCTCGCCAACTCCGACTACATCGCCGGCCTGACACGCCTGACCGACGCCATGCTGGGCTTCTTCTGCATCGCGCTCGGCGTGTCGTTCAGCTTCTTGGTGGACGGCTGGGCCAACGGCGGGATGATTGCTCTGCAGGGGATGAGCGTGAGCCCTCAGACCTTCAGCCTGGCAGTCCAGACCGCGGCGGCCTTCGTCGGCACCTTTGCCTTCGCCGCCCTCTTCGGCGTGCCCCGGGCGCAATACGCCACGGCCGGACTGGTCGGCGCCGTCGGCTGGTGCCTCTATCTCGTGCTGGTGCGCTACGCCGGCTTCGGCCCCGCTGTGTCCATCATCCTCTCCTCGGTGCTGGTCTGCATTCTCTCGCGCATCTTTGCCGTGCGGCAAAAATGCCCCGCCCAGGTCTTCCTGCTCTGCGGTATCTTCCCGCTCGTGCCCGGCGCCGGCATCTTCTGGTGCACCTACTACTTCGTCTCCGCCCAACTGTCTCTCGCCCTCAGCACCGGCTTCGGCGCCGCCAAAGCCGCCGTCGCCATCGTCCTCGGCATCATCCTCGCGATGGAACTCCCGCAGCGCATCTTCTCCGGCCGCCGCCCCCACCTCGGCCGCTCCGTCCACTGAGTCCCGGCCCCTCGCCGCTGCCGCTTCCTCCCGGTTTCTGCCGCTTCTTCCCGGTTTCTGCCGCTGAACCCAGGGCTTTCGCCGCCGGTGCTTCGGCCCGATCTCTATCGGGCTCTGGCGCACCCCAGCGGAGTGGAAAGTGGTGGTTGGGGGGCGGTCAGGCGGTGAGGTCGGGGGGAGGGGGCGGGACGTCGGGGTGCGCGCCGGGGCCCAACACCCGCTGGGCACCCGTCCCCGTTCCCGGCCCGGCGGCACCCGCACCTGGCTCCGTCCCGCGGGTTTTGTCCCGGAGGCAGCGGTCGAAGAGGGCGGCGGCAATCTGGACTTTGAGGGCGCAGGGACGGGCGCGGAAGGCCTCGGGGACCGGCAGGTGCTGGGCGGGCCCTTCCGACTTCACATAACCCGGAAGCCCCAGGATCTCGGCGCAGACGGTCGAGCCATATTGCTCCTTGAACCCCTCGCAGAGCTCCCGGACCAGCTCGTAGCAACGCTTCTGTGCCGCTTTGTCGGCCGGATCGACGGCGCCTTCCTCGAAGCCCGCCAGCACGCTCATCCCGAGCACGGCCCCGCAGGTCAGGCGCTGGCGCCCGATCCCGCCGCCGAATGCCCCGGCGATCCGCGCCGCCTCCTCGCGGGACAGCCCATAGCGATCCGCAAAGGCCAGCACGACGGCCTGGCCGCAATTATAACCTTGCAAAAAGAAATCGGCGGCCAGTTCGGCCCGGGACGGCACCCCAAGGCCCCCAGGCCCGCCAGAACTCGCGTCGTCCATCATAACTTGTCGATCAACAATTTCAGGAAAGAGAAAGAATCATCCGCGATCCGCTCCCAGAAATCCCGGTAGGAAGCCTCCGCCTCCGCATGCGAATCGTGCGAATCGCTGATCAGCCGGAAACTCAGGAACGGCACCCCGTAGTGCCGGCACACCTGGGCGATGGCCGCGGACTCCATATCGCAGGCCAGCGCGTCGGGATAGATCCCCAGTACGCGGGCATCGTCCTCGGGGGTGGTGAGGAACTGATCCCCGGTGCAGATGAGCCCGCTGTGCAACGGTCGCGCGGCCTGGAGGGAGAGTGCGGTGCGCAGCAGCGCGGGATCGGCGTCGAAACGCTGCGGGAGCCCCTGGATCTGCCCCGGGACGCTCCCGTCTCCGCACCACACATCGTGGTAGGCGGTCTGCGCCCCCACGACGATATCGAACATCCGCAGCCCGGGGGCCACGGCGCCGGCGCAGCCCGAATTAATAATGCAATCGGGACGGTCCCGCAGGATCATCTCCGTGGTGGCGCGGGCGGCGTCCGCCTTGCCGATGCCGGACTTTACCACGCCGCTCACCCCGGCCCGGCGCAGCGCCTCGTACTCCGAGGCCATCGCAACGATCAAACCTGTTTTCATAGCATCAAGACAGGGGAGCGCTTAGCGCAGTTCTTCGAACAGCAGCACCTCAATCCCGGTATCCGCCAGACCGTCTTTGATCGCCTGCACGTCCGTATTCGAAAGATGATAAGGCACGAGGGTGCGCGGCTTGAGCGCCTTGGCGGCACGCACACACTGCTCCACGGTCATCGTGTACGGCTGGTTCGCCGACAGGAAGGCCACGTCGATGGGCGCGAAACTGGCCATCTCCTCGATGTCCTCCGTATCGCCGGACACATAGATCCGCAGCCCGTTGAATTCCAGGATATACCCATTGTTCTGCCCCTTCGGGTGGAACTGCAGATGCCCCTCGGTATTGTTGTACGCCGGCACGGCGAGAACCTTCACCGGCCCGACCTCCACGCTCTCTCCGTTCGCGAGGACCTCCCCGCGGCCGAGCTTCTGCTGGCTGGAAGCGTTGAGGATCACCCGGGTGCCGTCCTTGGACAGCAGCTCGATGGCGCCGGGATCGAGGTGGTCGCCGTGGTCGTGGGTCACCAGGATGAGATCCGCCTTCGGGAAAGACGAATAATCAACCTCGCTCCCGCCCATCTTGGCGACGGGATCGACCTGGATCTGGAAATTCTTGTAGGCAAGGGCGATGGAGCCGTGGTGGATCATCGACACGGCGACGGCGTCCGCCTTGGCGCCGCCGTCTTTGTTGAACTTCACGACGGGGTAGGGGGACTCGGGAGTTTGGGCACAGGCGGCCAGCGAAGCCGTAAGCAGGATGGAGATCATTTTGTTCATATCAATCGGTGGTTAATGAAACGAAGATACGGATTTTATTTATATTTGCATTCCTAAAAAATGTAAAAAGGTGAAAGGTAGTGTGTCCCGAGGCCTCCTGGCCATCAGCCCTCTGGCGGTTTTCCTGCTCGTTTACCTCGTCTCCTCGCTGGTGGCGGGCGACTTCTACAAAGTCCCCGTATCCGCCGCGTTCCTGGTGGCGGGGGTCTATGCCGTGGCTGTCGCGCGGGGCCCGCTGACCGAACGCCTGGCCGCATTCTCCCGCGGAGCAGGGCATCCCAACGTCCTGCTGATGATCTGGATCTTCCTGCTGGCGGGGGCCTTCGCCGAGATCGCACGCAGCATCGGCGCCGTGGACGCCACCGTGTCGATGATGCTCTCCGTGGTGCCGGCGCGCTGGCTGCTCGCCGGGCTGTTCGTGACCGCCTGCTTCATCTCGATGGCGATGGGCACGAGCGTGGGCACGATCGTGGCCCTGGTGCCGATCGCCGCCGGGATCGCCGAGCAATGCGGCTTCCCGGTGCCGTACATGGTCGCCATCATCGTGGGCGGCTCCTTCTTCGGCGACAACCTCTCCTTCATCTCCGACACCACCATCGCCGCCACCCGGGCGGCCGGCTGCGAGATGCGCGACAAGTTCCGCGCGAACCTGCGCATCGTGCTCCCGGCCTTCGTGGCCGTCGCGGTCATCTACTTCATCCGCGGCGGACAGGTGGCCGAGGCCCCCGTCCACAGCGCCGCGCAATGGTATCTCGTGCTCCCGTATCTGCTCATCATCGTGCTCGCCCTGTGCGGGCTCAACGTCACCCTGGTGCTGTCCGCCGGCATCGTCGCCGCCACCGTGCTCGGCTTCGTGACCGGCAGCCTCGACTGGGTAGGCTGGCTGGGTGCCGTGGGCACGGGCATCTCGGGGATGTCCGACCTGATCATCGTCACCCTGCTCGCCGGCGGCCTGCTGGAACTCATCCGCTCCGGCGGGGGACTGGACCTCATCATCTCCGGTCTCTCCCGCGGGATCCGCGGAAAGAAGGGCGCCGAGGCGGCCATCGCCGGCATCGTGAGCCTGGCGAACCTCTGCACCGCCAACAACACCGTGGCCATCATCACCACGGGCGGCATCGCGCACGACATCGCGGAGCGCTTCGGCGTGTCGCCGAAAAAGACCGCCAGCCTCCTGGATACCTTCTCCTGCCTGGTGCAGGGCCTCATCCCGTACGGCGCCCAGCTGCTGATGGCCTCGGGCCTGGCGGCCATCTCCCCGGCCGCCATCATTCCGCACCTCTACTATCCTTTCCTGATGGGCCTCTGCGCCATCGTCTCCATCCTCTTCGAGCGGAAATAAAAGAGCCGCCACTGCGGGGAATGTACCCACAGCGGCGGCCGCTTTGGAAACAGCGGGCGGGAGCGCGCGTTACTCGATCGCGATTTGGCGGGAAGCCGGAATCTGCTTCTCCGGGGTCTTCTTGGGCAGCACGATGCCGAGGACGCCGTTGTTCATACCGGCCTTGATGTTCTCGACGTCGATGTTCTCAGGCAGGGTGAATGCCTGGTGGTAGGACGTGTAGGAGAACTCGCGGCGGAGGTAATTCTCGTTCTTCTTCTCATCTTTGCGCTCGTTCTTCTTCTCGAGAGCGATGACCAGTTCCTCGTCGTTGTCGACACGGATGGAGAAGTCTTCCTTGGTCATGCCCGGGGCCGCGATCTCGATCTCGAAAGCGTGGTCGGTCTCTTTGATGTTGACGGCGGGGGATGCGAACTGCTTGGCAGGCATCACGGCGAAATCATCGAACAGGTCTCCGAAAATGCTCGGAATCCAAGCCTGGTTTCTTCTAACTGGATACATAATCAAATCTCCTATACTTTAATGTTGTTTAACTTTTTTTTCTTGTCCCGCATCGTGCGGTGACGCCTTAGAAGAATACAATCCCCAGACCACTTGCCATTTTGCGCCAAAATGTCCCACTTTACCCCATAACTCCCTGAAAATCAAGACATTTTGTCACAAACCCCTGACAAAAATTCAGCGTCCGCCCGGGGCGCGTGAGAAAAATCTGCTCGCACGCGCGTGGTTTTTCAGTTTTTTTATTATATTTGAATCCGGTTAGTTAAATTCCCTCATTATGGACAAATTCACACAGAACTACGTCGACCGGTTCATGGATGAACTGATCGCACGCAATCCTGGCGAAAAAGAATTTCACCAGGCTGTCCGGGAGGTGGTGGAAAGTGTAGCACCTTATGTCACCTCTTATCCTTACCTGATGGATCTCAAGATCCTTGAGCGAATGGTCGAGCCGGAGCGGGTCATCATGTTCCGCGTCCCCTGGACCGACGACAAAGGCGAAATCCACATCAATCGCGGCTATCGCGTCCAGATGAACAGCGCCCTCGGTCCCTACAAGGGCGGCATTCGTTTCCACGCCAGCGTCAACCTCAGCATCCTGAAATTCCTTGCTTTCGAGCAAACCTTCAAGAACTCCCTCACCACCCTTCCGATGGGCGGCGGCAAAGGCGGTTCCGATTTCAACCCGAGAGGGAAATCCGACGCCGAAGTGATGCGCTTCTGCCAGAGTTTCATGACCGAACTCCAGCGCTACATCGGCGCCGACACCGACGTTCCCGCCGGTGACATCGGCGTCGGCGGCCGCGAAATCGGCTTCATGTTCGGCCAGTACAAGCGCCTGCGCGACGAATTCACCGGCACCCTCACCGGCAAGGGCGTCGCCTGGGGCGGCAGCCTGCTGCGCACCGAGGCCACCGGCTACGGCGTCTGCTACTTCGCCCAGGAAATGCTGGCGACCCGCAACGAAACCTTCGAGGGCAAGACCGTCGTCATCTCCGGCGCCGGCAACGTGGCCCAGTACGCCGCCCAGAAAGCCATGCAGCTGGGCGCCAAGGTCGTGACCCTGTCCGACTCCGACGGCTTCGTCCACGACCCTGAAGGACTGGATGAGGAGAAGCTCCGCTACGTGCTCGAACTCAAGAACATCCGCCGTGGCCGTATCAAAGAATACGCCACCAAATATCCCCAGGCCACCTATTACCCGGGCGAGCGTCCCTGGCGCATCGCCTGCGACATCGCCCTCCCGTGCGCCACGCAGAACGAGATCGAGAAGGCCGATGCCGAGAACCTGGTCAAGGGCGGCTGCTGGTGCGTCGTCGAAGGCGCCAACATGCCTTCCACCCCCGAGGCCATCGCCATCTTCCAGTCCAATAAGATGCTTTACTCGCCGGGCAAGGCGTCCAACGCCGGCGGCGTGGCGACCTCCGGTCTGGAGATGACCCAGAACTCCATCCGCCAGAAATGGACCCGCGAGGAAGTGGACCAGCACCTGCACCGTATCATGTCGGACATCCACGCCGCCTGCCTCAAGTACGGCACGGAGCCCGACGGCTACATCAATTACGTCAAGGGTGCCAACATCGCCGGCTTCATCAAGGTGGCCAACGCGATGGTGGACCAGGGATTGGTTTAACCGAATATGAGCAACAACACGGATTATACTCGATTGATGACCAGGAGGATTCGCCGAATCCTCCTGGTTTGCAACAACTATGACAGCTTCTCCCTTGAGGAGGACGGGCACATCGAAGCCCAGATCACACAGGACTACTCGGAGCTCAACCTGAGCAACCCGCCCAGCATCGTCCGCGCAGAATCTACGCTGGACGCCCTGGAGGTGCTCAAGGAGGACAAGCACTTCGACCTCATCATCACGATGTACAACGTCGGGAAACTCGACGTGTTCGGCTTCTCGAGCCAGGCCAAGGAGCTCTTGCCCGACACCCCGATCGTCTTGCTCTCCTCCTTCTCGAAGGAAATCTACCGCCACATCGTCGAGCGCGACCACGCCGGCATCGACTACGTCTTCTGCTGGAACAATTCCACGGACGTGCTCATCGCCATCATCAAGCTCCTCGAAGACAAGCTCAACGCCGAGCACGACTGCCTGGAGATGGGCGCCCGTGTCATCCTGCTGGTCGAAGACTCCGTGCGCTACTATTCCACCTACCTCCCGCTCCTCTACAAACTCGTCCTGCAGCAGAACAGCGCCGCCGTCCGCGACGCCCTCAACGAAGAACAGCAGTTCCTGCGCAAGCGCGCCCGCCCCAAGATCCTGATGGCCACCTGCTACGACGAGGCCTACGACTACTACCAGAAATACAAGCACAACATCATCGGCATCATCTCCGACATCGGCTTCGTCATCCACAAAGGCGACAAGCCCGAGATGGAGAAAATCGACGCGGGCATCGACCTCTGCCGGCTCGTCCGCGGCGAGAACCCCACGATGCCCTTCCTGATGCAATCCTCGCAGGCCAGCATGCGCGCCGTGGCCGAGCAGCTCGGCGTCGGCTTCGCCCGCAAAAGTTCCAAGACCCTCACCCACGACGTCTCCGAATACATCGGCCGCGAATTCGGCTTCGGCGACTTCATCGTGACCGACCCCGACACCGGCCTGGAAACCGCCCGCGCCAAGAACCTCTACGAATTCGAGCAGGTCGTGGCCACGATGTCCGACCGGTCCCTGCGTGAACTCGCCGAGAAGAACTACATCTCCCGCTGGCTCTACGGCCGGGGTATCTTCTCCATCGGCGACCTCTTCCGCCCCATCCGCGTCCACTCCGACGACGACGTCGCCCACATCCGCGAGATGAACCTCCGGATGATCCGCGACTACCGCATCAGCCAGGGCCTCGGCGTCGTGGCCCGCTTCGACCCCGAGACCTACAACGACGCCATCTGGTTCGCCCGCCTGGGCAAGGGCTCGCTGGGCGGCAAGGCCCGCGGCCTGGCGTTCCTGAACCACATCCTGCAGAAATACGACCTCTACGACAAATGGGAAGACGTGCGCGTCCTCGTGCCGCGGACCCTGGTCGTCACCACCGAATACTTCGACCGCTTCATCAAGGAGAACGGCCTCCAATACGTGATCAACGCCGACCTCACCGACGCCGAGATCCTCTCCGAATTCGTGGCCTCCACCCTCCCGCAGGAGCTCATGGACGCCCTGCGCATTTTCATCCGCCACGTCCGCAAGCCCCTTGCCGTGCGCTCCTCCTCCAAGCTCGAAGACTCTTACTACCAGCCGTTTGCGGGCGTCTATTCGACCTATATGATCCCGCACACGGAGAATGAGGACCAGGAGCTCCGCCTCCTGTCGAAGGCCATCAAGAGCGTCTATGCCTCGGTCTACTACGCTTCCTCAAGAGGCTACATCACCGCCACGGCCAACGTCATCTCCGAAGAGAAAATGGCCATCGTCCTGCAGGAAGTCTGCGGCAGCGAAGACCGCGGCTACTACTTCCCGACCTTCTCCGGCGTGGCCCGCAGCGTCAACTTCTATCCCATCGGCTACGAGACCCCGGAAGACGGCGTCGCGAAAGTGGCTTTCGGCCTGGGCAAGGCCGTCGTGGACGGCGACCAGGTCCTCCGCTTCTCCCCGCGCTATCCGCGCAACGTCCTGCAGACCTCCACGCCCGAGCTGACGATGACGGAGACCCAGCAGGCGATGTACGCCCTCAGCCTCCAGCCGGACAAATTCAAGACTTCCGTCGACGACGGGGTCAACCTCGACCGCATCCCCATCACCGAATGCGGCTCCTTCCGCAACTTCGCCCGGGTGGTCTCCACCTATGACTACGAGAACATGCGCATCGTGGATTCTCCGGCCCCGAACGGCCCGAAATTCGTGACCTTCGCGCACATCCTTAAATACAACACCTTCCCGCTCGCGGACATCCTGAACGTCCTGCTCGAGATCATGCAGCGGGAGGTCAAATGCGGTGTGGAGATCGAGTATGCGGCCAACTTGGACCGCGGCCCCGAGGCGCTCGCCATCTTCAACGTCCTGCAGGTGCGGCCCATCTCGGTGGACGGCCTGGGCGCCGAGGTGGACTGGAACACCGTGGACTGCTCCGACCCTCTGATCAGTTCCGAGAGCGCCATCGGCCCGGGCTGGATCAGCGGCGTGCGCGACATCATCTACCTGCGCGAAGAGGCGTTCGACACCCTCAAGACCCGGGAGATGGCCGCCGAGCTCAAGGCGCTCAATGCGCGGATGCGCACCGAGGGCCGCAACTTCGTGCTCGTGGGCTACGGCCGCTGGGGGAGCAGCATCCCCTCGCTGGGCGTCCCCGTCCAGTGGGGCGACATCTCCGAAGCCCGCGCCATCGTGGAGTGCTGCCTGGACCACTTCCGGGTGGACCCCAGCCAGGGCACCCACTTCTTCCAGAACCTCACCTCCTTCAACGCCGGCTACGTCAACGTGAACCCCTTCGCCCGTCCGGGCGAATGCTTCGACGCGGCCCGGCTCGACGCGATGAGCGCCGAGTTCGAGACCACGTACCTGCGCCTCGTGCACTTCGACCGGGAGCTGCAGATCTGCATCGACGGCCGCGCCGGAAAAGCCTTGATCAAATAAAACCAATATGCACCGCAAACTATTAACCGTTACCATTCTGCTGCTTGTTATCTGCAGCATCGCTTCAGCCCAGGTGGCCAAAGACATCCAGTATGCTTCCTCCGCCACCGACGCCTATCTGCAGGAACGCTGCAAGCTCGATGTCTATGCCCCGGAAGACGCCAGGGACCTGCCCGTCGTGGTCTGGTTCCACGGCGGCGGCCTGACCGGGGGAGAGAAAACCTCCATCCCCCGCGACCTCAAGGAGAGCAACTACGTGGTCGTCTCCGCGAACTACCGCCTCATCCCCAAGGGCACCATCGCCAACTGCATCGACGACGCCGCGGCGGCCGTGGCCTGGGCCTTCGACAACGTGGCCCGCTACGGCGGCTCCCCGGACAAGATCTTCCTCTCCGGGCACTCCGCCGGCGGCTACCTCATCGATTTGCTGGGCCTGGACAAACGCTGGCTCGCGAAATACGGCATCGACGCCGACCGCGTGGCCGGTCTCATTCCCTTCAGCGGCCAGGTGCTCAGCCACTACAACTACCGCCAGACCATCGGGATGACCCCGTACCAGCCCCTCATCGATGAATACGCCCCGCTGGCCCACGTGCGCAAGGACGCCCCGCCCATCGTAATCATCAGCGGCGACCGCAACCTCGAGCTCTACGGCCGCTACGAGGAGACGGCCTATTTCTGGCGCCTCTTCCAGATGGTCGGACACCCCGACGCCACCATCTACGAACTGGATGGTTTCACCCACGGCAACATGGCCGACCCCGCCGTCCAAATCCTCAAAGACAATGTCCGCCGCATCCTTCGCGCCCGCCAGCAGCAATAGGCTGCAGAGGGCTCTCCTGACGCTGTTCGCGGGGCTCCTGCTGAGCCTTTCCGCGACGGCGCAACCCGTTGAAACGCAGCTTTATAGCAGCACCGCCGAGGATATCGCCCTGGCGAAATTGGTGCTGCAGGAGCTCGGGGCCCGGCCGGCCTCCACGTCCGGCGCCGACCTGATGGTCCGCGCCGCCCGCCGCCTGCTCGGCCAGAAATACGTTTCCGGCACCCAGGAGGGCCGCGAAGAACGCCTGCGCATCTACCTCACCCGCACCGACTGCATCCTCTTCGCCGAGACCTGCCTGGGGCTCGTGCAGACCGTGCAGCGCTGCGGCTCCGGGGCTACCTTCGAAGACCTGGCCCGGACCCTGCGGGCATCGCGCTACCGCGGGGGCATCCCCGACGGCTACGCCTCGCGCCTGCACTACACCACCGAATGGATCGCCCAGGGCGTGCGCGAGGGCCTGTTCGAAGACATCACCGAGCGCCTCGGGGGCATCCCCGACCCCCGTCCCGTTAACTTCATGACCGCGCATCCGGACAGCTACGCCCCGCTCAAAGGCGAATCGCCTTCCGCGCAGCGGATGCGGGAACGCATCGCCGCCGTGGAGCAGGAGGTCTCCCGGCTGCCGCGCCGCTACCTTCCCCGGGAGCGGCTTGCCACGGCCGAGGGACAGATCCGCAGCGGGGACATCCTCTGTTTCTCCACGTCCATCGAGGGACTGGACTACTCCCACGTGGTCATCGCTTACCGCGAACGGGAAGGCGCTCCGCTGGGCTTCATCCACGCATCTTCCGCTGCCGGCGAGGTCATCGTGGAGCCCCGCTCCCTGGACGCCTACCTGCAGGCCAACCGCCGCATCAGCGGCGTGACGGTGCTCCGATTAACCCGCTAATATTCTTTCGGTTATGAATCTTTATGTTGTGGATGCCTTCGCTGAAAAGCTCTTCACGGGCAACCCCGCCGGGGTCCTGCCGTGCCGGCAGATGCCGCCGGTGGAACTGATGCATCAGATCGCCATCGAGAACAACTACTCCGAGACCGCCTTCGTGGTCCGGACGGGTCCCGGGCACTACGACCTGAAATGGTTCACCCCCGGGGGAGAGGTGGACCTCTGCGGCCACGCCACCCTCGCCACCGCCTTCGTCCTGCACCGCTATGCCGACCCGGGGGTGGGGGAGATGCATTTCAGCACCCTCAGCGGCGAACTCATCGTCCGCGCCGGGCATGACGGCTTCACGATGGATTTCCCGAAGGGGAAAGTGCGCCCCGTGCCCCTCACGCCCGCGCTGCTGGAGGCCACTTCCGGACTCGCGCTCGAGGCCTGGTACGACGGGGGAGACACCGTGGCCCTGGTGGAGAGCGAGGAAGCCCTGCGCGCCTTCCGGCCCGATGCCGACTTGATTAAGCGCGTGCCCGGCCTGGGACTCATCCTCACGACTCCCTCCGAGGCGTACGATTTCGTCTCCCGCTGCTTCTATCCCAAGGTGGACGTCCCCGAGGATCCGGTCACCGGCCGCGCCCACACCTACCTCGCCCCGGTCTGGGCTTCCATTCTCGGCAAGACCGTCTTCCGCGCCCGGCAGATTTCCGCCCGCGGCGGCTCGGTCGGGGTCCGGCTGGCAGGGGAGCGGGTCTTCCTCACCGGGCAGGTCCAGCCCTTCCTGGTGGGCGAAATCCCCTTCGATCTCTGATCCGGCGGAGGATTGTTCAAAAATTGTTGAAAAGATTTTGATTTTTTTTGTCCGCGGCCGTTTTTTATTCAAGCGGTTCAGGATCAGCGGACAAAACAAAGAAGTTAACCCCCTTTCGGCCTATTTTGGGGCTCCGGAAGGGGGTATTTCTTTGTAACAAAAGTGTTTTGCCGCCTGTCAACCTGCTGATCCACGCAGATTTGCATTTTCCCGAATGGGCGCTTTTCCGCCCGAAATGACTGTTTTTGCAGAAAAATGGCCCCCGCTGGCGCCAAAAGCACATTTTTATGAAAAAAATGTATATTTGCTCCTGCTATGACCACAGCCGAAACACTTCTCCGTTATGATCTCGGTCCCGGAGTCGAGGCATTTTCCACCCGCCGCGACTGCGTGTTGCCGTATCCCGTCATCGAGGCGCACCAGGTCCACGGCTTCCGCGTGGCGATGGTGGACCGCCCCGGGAAGAGCAAGGAGGAGCTCAACGGCTACGACGCCCTGATGACCGCCCTGCCCGGCGTCGCCGTGGGCGTGCACACGGCGGACTGCGTTCCCATCCTCATCTACAACGCCCAGCGGCGGGTCGTGGCGGCCGTCCATTCCGGCTGGAAGGGGACCATCCAGCGCATTTCGCAGAAGGTCCTCTTCGAGATGAAACAGCGTTTCGGGAGCCGCCCCGAGGAGCTGCGGATCGCCATCGGTCCGGCCATCGGTCCCGCCAGTTTCCAGGTCGGCGAAGAGGTGGTCCAGTTCTTCAAAGAGCAGGGTTTCCCGCTCGAGGACATCTGGTACTTCAGCCCGGGCCGCCCCGGCGAGCCCATGTCCCACGGACACCACCTCGACCTCTTCAAAGCCAACCGCTGGCTCCTCGAGGAGGCCGGCGTCCCCAGCGCCAACATCCAGGTCTGCGGCATCGACACCTACACCGACCCCGACTTCTACTCCGCCCGCCGCGAAGGCCTTGCCACCGGCCGCACCATCTCCTTCATCAGACTTATTTAAAGATTTGATACAATGAAACATCTCTTTGCCGCTTTGCTGGCGGCCCTGACCGTAATGCTTGTCGCCTCCTGCAACCTCGTACCGCTCCCCGAGCGGATGGATAAGTTCGTGGACAACGTCGAAAAGAACTACTCCAACTATAGCCAGGAAGACTGGGAGGCCGCCAGCGAGAAATTCGAAGCCCTCTGCAACGAATACCAGGAGAAGAAGGGCTCCCTCACCCAGGATCAGATCAAGCAGGTCCGCTCCGCCATGGGCCGCTATGCGGGCATCGCCCTCCGTGCCGGCGCCGAGAGCATCACCGGCACCATCCAGGAGCTCGGAGATGAACTCCCCGGCCTGCTCCAGGGTGTCAAAGACTTCATCCAGGAGCTCGGCGGCAGCCAGAACGCTCCTGCGGAGGAAGCCAAGTGACCCTCCACATTCCCTGCCCGGACGGCCACCAACTGAAGCTTTTGGTCTACCGCCCCGGCGACGAGGACGATGACGCCCCCGCCGCCGGGGGGGCCGTTACCGGCGTCCTCTGGATCCACGGCGGAGGCTATGTCACCGGCATGGCCGCGATGGCCCATCTGCTCGGCCGGCCTCGCAGCCTCGTCAAGAAATTCGGCGCCGTGGTCGTGAGCCCCGAGTACAGCCTTTCGCCGGCTCACCACTATCCCGTCGCCCTCGAGGAGTGCTACACGGCCCTCCGCTATATGGTGGACAACGCTGAGACGCTCGGCATCCGCCGCGACCAGATCTTTGTGGGCGGCGAGAGCGCCGGAGGCGGCCTCGCCGCCGCTCTCTGCCTGCTTGCCCGGGACAGGGGAGAGATCCACATCGCCTTCCAGATGCCCCTTTACCCGATGATCGACGACCGCGACACCCCCAGCTCCCGCGACAACCACAACATCGTCTGGAACACCCGCCTCAACCACTTCGGCTGGAGCCGCTACCTCGGCGAACTGTACGGCACTCCGGACGTCCCCAAATACGCCGCCCCGGCCCGGGAAACCAACTTCGAAGGCCTCCCGCCCGCCTACACCTTCGTCTGCTCCGGCGACCCCTTCTACTCTGAAACTATCGACTACTTCGACCGCCTCCGCCTCGCCGGCATTCCCGCCACCTGCGACACCTTCGACGGCCTCTTCCACGCCTTCGACATCTATCTCCCCCTCAACCCCGCCACCCGCACCGCCATCGAGAACTTCGAAGCCGCCTTCCTCTACGCCCAAACCCACTACCTCGCCCCCAACCCCTGAAGCCTTGGCACGTCACTTTGCCGCCCGACGGCGGCGGGGCCGGGGCGGTCGCCGCCTCGCGGATGCGAGGCTCGGCGGCTCCCGCGGTGGATGGTTAGTGGAGCCGACGATAGAGCCAGTGGCTGCGATCGGGGCGCCACCGCCGAGCATTACGCGGCTCGGCGGTTAGCGGGAGGCGGCTGAGAGCTTTGGAGGGCTCTCAGCCGCCCCCGCTCGCCCGGCAAAGGGCCAGAAGGCCCCAGAAAAGGGGCTAGGTGTGCGAGACGTCCCGGAAATAGGGACGTCTCGTGCAAAAAAGCCCTAAAACGCACGTAACCTGACATTTTATGGGACGTTTCGTACACTTCCAGGCCGCCGAGATTATCTCTAGCGGACGTTGACTCCATTTTGTAGAGAGGTGTCCAGAAAATCGCCTTCTGGAGCAAAAAAAGTGGACACCTATCCCCTCAAATGGCCGATTCCAGCCATAAAGCCCGACAGGTGTCCACAAATATCGCGTACAATGGCGTTTTTGTGGACACCTGTTTCTGGAATGGGATTTGGCCCGGGCAAGCGGGGCCCGCCGAGAGCCTGCCGAACTCTCGGCGGCGGCCCCGCTAAGCGCCGAGCCGCGTAAAGCGAGGCGCTGGTGCCCCCAGTCCCGCCAGACCCACAGCCCCTCGCAGAACACCACCGCACCCGCGGGCCCCACCGAGCCTCGCACCCGCGAGGCGGAGGCCCGCTCCTCCCGCCGCTCTCGGGCGGAAAACCAACTTAAAATATAGATTTAGAAGAATTAACCCTACCTCTCATAAATCAATAACTTATCATGGACGAGTGAGGTGTTTTAATACTTCTATGTAGGGGAAGGGCGCGGAATTCCCGCGTATGTTTCGTATTTTTGTAATCATGAAGAAACTGATAACCCTTTCTGCTGCGGCGCTGCTGCTCGCCGCCGCCTGCAACAGCCAGATTGATCAAAGCACCTGGGCCCCTGCCGAGATCCCCATCCAGACCCCCTGGACCGCCGAAGTTAACCCGGCCAACGCTCACCCCGAATACCCCCGCCCCCAGCTCGTACGCGAAACCTGGGCCTCCCTCAACGGCCTCTGGGACTACGCCGTCACGCCCGCCGACGCCCCCCAGCCCGGCCAGTGGGACGGCCGCATCCTGGTCCCGTTCTGCATCGAATCCTCCCTCTCGGGCGTCGGCCGGCGCGTCGGCGCGGACGAAGCCCTCTGGTACGCTACCACCTTCAAAGTCCCCGCCGCCTGGCGCCGCGGCCGCGTCAAACTCAATTTCGAAGCCGTTGACTGGTCTGCCGAAGTCTATGTCAACGACCGGCTCGCCGGCACCCACACCGGCGGCTACACCGCCTTCTCCTTCGACATCACCCCTTACCTGAAACCCGGCAGAAAACAGCAGCTGAAGCTCCGCGTCCTCGACCGCACCAACTGCGGTGAACAACCCTCCGGCAAGCAGGTCACCAACCCCAGCGGTATCTGGTACACCCCCGTCACCGGCATCTGGCAGAGCGTCTGGATCGAGCCCGTCCGCGGCGCCTCCATCACCGACTACCTCGCCGTCCCCGACCTCGGCCCCGGAACCGACATCGACACCGCCACCCTCGAACTCACTGTCTTCACCGACGGCCCTGCGGACGCCCTCGAAATCGCCCTCCGCGAAGGCTACGACGCCGACAAACCCAACGAGACCGCCCCCGTCGCAACGGTCAAAGCCGTTCCCGGCGAGCCCGTCCGCCTGACACTCGACAACCCCCGGCTCTGGTCCCCGGAAACCCCGGCCCTCTACGAACTCGACATCCGCCTCAAGCAGGGCAACAAGACCCTCGACCAGGTCCGCGGCTACACCGCCTTCCGCAAAAGCTCCGAAGTCACCGACAGCCAGGACTTCAAACGCCTCGGCCTGAACAACGAACCCTACTTCCAGTACGGCCCCCTGGACCAGGGCTGGTGGCCCGACGGCCTCTACACCGCCCCCACCGACGAAGCTCTCAAATTCGACCTCGTCAAGACCAAGGACTTTGGCTTCAACATGATACGCAAACACATCAAGGTCGAACCCGCCCGCTGGTACTACTGGGCCGACGTCCTGGGCATCGCCATCTGGCAGGACATGCCCTCGATCGGCGGCACCCGCGGCGGCCGCTGGGTACAATACAAATGGGCCTCGCCCGAAGACGACCGCAACCTGACCGACACCGCCAAGGCCACCTACTACAAAGAATGGGGCGAGATCATCGCCCAGCTCCGGAACCACCCCTCCATCCTCGTCTGGGTCCCCTTCAACGAATCCTGGTGCCAGTTCGACACGGAACAGGTCGTCGAATTCACCCGGAAAGCCGACCCCACGCGCCTGATCAACTCCGCCTCCGGCGGCAACTCCTACCCGGTCGGCGACATCTTCGACAGCCACAACTACCCCAACCCCAGAATGAAATTCAACTCCGAAGGCCTGCAGATCGACGTCCTCGGGGAATACGGCGGCATCGGCTGGCCCGTCGAAGGCCACCTATGGCAGACTGACCGCAACTGGGGCTACATCGAATACAAGAGCGGCGAGGACGTCCTCCGCCAATACAGCGCCTACGCCGAAGAACTCATCGGCACCATCCCGCAAGGCGTTTCCGCCGCCGTCTATACCCAGACCACCGACGTTGAAGGCGAAGTCAACGGTCTGATGACCTACGACCGCAAAATAACGAAAATGGACGAAGAACAGCTCCGCACCGTCAACCGGAAAGTCATCGCCTCGATGCCCAAATAACAAACCATGGAAACCTATCATCTCAGAAAAACCATCCACCGCCTCCCCGGCAAAGTCATCCACGCCATCCCGATCCCCGAACCCGAGGTCTCCGAAGGCCACGGCGCCCGCGCCCGGATCGGTGAAATCTGCCGCGAGAGCGGCTACAAACAGGTCCTGCTGGTCACCGACCGCACCCTCGGCCAGCTCGGCTTCACCCGGGCCATCGAAGACTCCCTGCAGGCCGCCGGGATCGGCTTCACCACCTACGCCGACATCCACTCCGAGCCCACCATCGCCTACATCGAAGCCGGCCGCAAACTGGCCCTCGAGACCGGTGCCGAAGCCATCATCGCCCTCGGCGGCGGCTCCGTGATGGACACCGTCAAGATGATCGCCGCCGGCGTGAAGATGCCCCACCTCCCGGTGAAAATGCTCCTGCTGAAATTCCTGCCCGTGCCGGGCGGCTCCCTGCCCGTCATCAACGTCCCGTCCACCGCCGGCACCGGCGCCGAAATGACCGTCGGTGCCGTGGTGATGAACGAGCAGGGCATCAAAGGCTCCACCGTACTGATCGGGCTGAACGTCACCCACGTCGTGCTGGATAGCGAACTCACCGTCCACGCCCCGCAGCAGGTCACCGCCGCCTGCGCCGTGGACGCCCTCAGCCACTGCATCGAAGGCGTCGTCAGCGACACCCAGACGGACGAGGAAGATATGAAACTCTCTCTGGAAGGCATACGCCTCATCCTGCAGCATCTCCCCGTGGTCATGCAGGACCCGGAGAATGTGGAAGCGCGTCTGGGGATGTGCCGCGCCGCGATGTACGGCGGCAACGCCATCAACACCCAGCTGGCGGGCTATGTGCACGCCTTTGCCCACAGCATCGGTGCCAAATACCACCTGCCCCACGGCGTCGCCATTTCCCTGATGCTCCTGCCCGTCCTGGAATACCAGCGGGAAGCTTGCCGCGGGAAATACGCCCGCGCGGCCCGCTACTGCGCCCTGGCCGCGGAGGACGCCCCCGAAGAGCAGGCCGCGGAAGCCTTCCTGCAGGCCGTCCGGGACCTGCTGAAGCAGTGCGGCCTGGACCGGATCGACCCGCCCGTGCGGCCCTGGGACCACGATGAACTGATCCCGATGATCGTCGCGGACTCCATCAACTACTCCGCCCCAGTCACCCTCAGCAACGAGCAGATCAAAGAGATCCTGCTGACCGTCACCCGGACCGACCGGCAAGACGCCCCGGCCTACACGGACCCCGTCATCCGGGACATCGTGGCCGCCCAGCGGCGCTTCTTCCGCACAGGCACTACGCTCCCTGTCAGCTGGCGCATCAAGCAGCTCAAGCGCCTCAAGGCCGCCGTCATCGCCCACGCGGGGGAATTCGAGGACGCCCTCGCCGCGGACCTCGGCCGCAGCCGCGTGGAAGCCTACCTCTGCGACGTCGGCCCCATCATCGTCGAAATCAACGAAATGCTCCGCGGCCTGCGCCGCTGGGCCCGCCCCGAATGCCACTTCAGCGGCCTGATGTGCTTCCCGAGCCTGCTCACCAAAGTCTATAAGATGCCCTACGGCGTCTCCCTGGTGATCAGCCCCTTCAACTTCCCGATCCTGCTCACCATCGGCGTGGTGGCCGCGGCGATGGCCGGCGGCAACACCGTCGTGATCAAGTCCAGCAGCAAATCCGCCGCCAGCACCGCCGCCCTCAAGAAATTCTTCGCCGAAGTCTTCCCGTCCGAGTACGTCACCCTCATCGACGGCGGGCACGACGTGGCCGACCTCTGCCTCGCGCAACGCTTCGACAAGATTTTCTACACAGGCTCCCCGGCGGTGGGCAAGCACGTCCTCACCGAAGCCGCCCGGAACCTCACCCCCGTGGCCCTGGAACTCGGCGGCGAGACCGGCAACTGGTGCGTCGTGAGGAAGGACGCGGACCTGCCCGACGCCGCCCGCAAGATCGCCTTCTTCAAACTCTGCAACGCCGGCCAGATCTGCATCAACATCAACCAGATCGCCGTGGCCGAAGAAGTGGCGGAGCCCTTCCTGGAGGCCCTCCGGCGGGAATTCATCCGGCAGATAGGGGAGAGCGCCGAGCAGAACCCCGACTATCCCAAACTCATCACCGACGCCGCCTACGAGAAATGCGCCCGGCTCGCCGATGAGTATCGCGACCGCATCCTGCACGGCGGCACCGGCGACCCGCAGACCCGCCGCTTCGCCCCCACGATCATCTACCCTGTGGGCATCGACGAGCACATCGTCCGGCACGAACTCTTCTGCCCTCTGCTGCCCGTCGTCCCCTTCAAGGACGCTGAAGTGGATGCGCTGATGGAGACCATCGCAGACCGCGAACACCCCCTGGCGATGTACCTTTTCACCCGGGACATCCGCTGGGCCGAACGCGTGATGCGCACCCAGCAATTCGGCGGCGGCTGCATCAACGAAGTCTGCATCCACATGATGGTCAAGGGCGTACCCTTCAACGGCACCGGCCACTCGGGCATGGGCGCCTACCACGGCGAATGGGGCTTCCGGGAATTCACCCACCCGCAGACCGTCCTGCGCGGCAGCACACGCTTCAACCTCCCCCTCCGCGAGCACCCTTACGGTGGCGAAGCGGGGGAGTTGAAAATGAAGCTGCTGAAGCTATTCGAACGCTGAGCCTGGACGGTCTCAGCGGTTGCCTTTGAGGAAGTCTTCCACTTCCTTGACGTTCACCTCGACCTCCGGCTCCCTTTCGGTCTGAACGGGGGTGTTGGCTTCGAGTTCCTGGAAGCGGACCATGTTGTCTTTGACCTCCTGGACTTCGGAGCGGGACATCGTGAGGCGCTTCTTCTTGAATTCTTCCATCAGGCGGTCGTAGGTCGCGTTCGCCTCCTCCCAGTCTTCGGCTGTGTACTTGGGGCAGCGGGCCTCGACTTCGTTCACGAAGATGCGGAACTTCGCCGAGAAGGAGGTCGGGCTGCAGGATGCGGCGATCAGGAGGGAAAGAATGGCCGTCAGGGCCAGGATAGCAAGTCTTTTCATAACTGTTATTTGGGATTAGTTGTCTATTACTTGTCTGCGCAGAGGTTGATCAGGCAGGGCTGGGTGGTGTCGCAGGACAGGGTCCCGTCCTCGGCCTGGATCAGTTCGGCCACATATACGGCGGAGCCCCGGCGGCGGACCGGCTGCCCGGTTTCGGGATCGGTCTCGCGGATGCCGCTGAAATAGAACATATAAGCGTGGCCGTCCACGACTTCCACGTCGGCGTGGTTGCCCCTCATCTGGCCATCTATGCCATCGACGAGGTAGCGCCCTTCCTGCTTGGTCCAGTTGTCGAAATCCTCCGTCGTGAAGATGGAGAGCCCCTTCCACTCATCCACGATCATATAGGTCTTCCCGCCCAGCGTGAAGACGTTCGGGCCTTCGCCCCGGGTCTCGATGGAGAGCACCTTCCCCTTGTCGGTCCAGTGGTAGAGGTCCGGGCTGTCGGCGTAGAAGATGGTCTTGCCGTCGGGTTCGTTGTTGTACCAGAGCCGCCAGGTGCCGTCAGGGAGCTGGGCCACGCAGGCGTCGATGACCTTCCGCACGGCCAGGTCGAGGACGGACTCGGTGTGCCAGGAGATGCCGTCGGTGCTGGTCAGGTGGACGATGTCGCGCGGGTGCTCCCAGGTGTCGAAGATGCCGGGCACGTAGGTCAGGTACATGTGGAACTTCCCTTCGTGCCAGATGACTTCCGGGGCCCAGTAGGTCGGATTCGGATCCGGGGCATAGTCGATGTCCGCGTCGCGCAGGTAGGTCCAGGAGGCGCCGCCGTCGCGGGACTCGGCGATGCCGATGGGCGAACCGTGCACGGACTCGATGCCGCCCAGTCCCTCCACGTTGGAGCGCCGGCTGGTGTAGTACATGTAATAGGTCTTGGTGTTGGGGTTGTAGCACACCATCGGGTCGGTGGAACCGTTGTAAACGGGGTCGATGTAGAGCGGGGAGTCGGCCCGGATGCGCTCCGCCTGCTTCGTGCGGGGGCCGCAGGAAACCGCCAGGACCGCCAGGGCGACGGTCAGGAAAGCCAGGGATTTCAGATGCATAAGGCTATCGTAATTGATTCAAGTTCAAAAATAAGCAAAAACCCCCATCAAACCAAACAATCGTAGGCCGTATTCTTCTTCATCGCGTCGAGGATCTTTTTGAAGGCCGCAGGGACCTTCACCAGGACGCGGGAGGCCATGGCTTCGGGCACGCCGCCGTAGAAGGCCTCCGCCACGCCGCCGGTGATACACGCCAGCGTGTCGGAATCCCCGCCCAGCGACACCGCCTTGCGGATCGCATCCTCGAAATCCGTCGAATCCAGGAAACAGATCAGCGCCTGCGGCACCGTTCCCTGGCAACTGTCCTCCCAGCCGTAGATCGGATGCCAGTACTCCCAGGTCTTGTGCAGGTCGTAGCCGAAACGCTCCTCGATGTACGCGCAGATCTCCTGCTTCGACTTGCCCGTCCGGGCCAGGAAAATGGCCGCGGCCGTCGCCTGCGCCCCCTTGATCCCCTCCGGATGGTTGTGCGTGATTTCGGCAGAAATCTTCGCCACGCGCTCCGTCTCCTCCAGCGTATCGAAGAACCAGCCCACCGCGCTCACGCGCATTGCGGAACCGTTCCCCCAGGAACCGTAGGGATGCCGTCCGGCAGTGGACTTGTAGGGGAGTGCGCCATACTTGTCGTCGAACACCCACAGCTCCTTCGGGAAGAACAGCCAACGGTAGAATCCGGTCCCGTACCCGCCCATCGGGCAAGGGCAGTTCTTCGCGAATTCCACCATGCTATCCTCCAGCGCCTGATAGCTGTGCGACGGGTCACGCAGCAGCCAGTCCGCGACCGCCATCGTCATGATGCTATCATCCGTGTATGCGCTCTCCGACAGGAAAAGCCTGAAGTTATAGTCCTTCGTGTTGCAGAACTCGTAAGCCGAGCCTACGGTGTCTCCGGTAAGTGCTCCTAACATAATGGCCTAAAGTTACGCATTTTTATAGAAATCTTCCGGGTTGACGCCCCCGAATCCTGCGAAAGGATCGAAGGCGGGCGGCGCCGGCGTTTTCTCCATATTCCGGGCAAGGTCGGCCAGGGAACGCGTGTCTTCGACGAAGAGGACCTGGTCCCCGATGAAACGCATATCGATTTCCCCGAGGCGTCCGGCGCGGTTCTTCGCGATGAGCAGCTCCGCATCGTCCGGATCCTCGCTCTTGCCCATCAGCCCCGGGCGGTTGATGAAGATCACGATGTCCGCGTCCTGCTCGATGGAACCGGAGTCCCGCAGGTCGCTCAGCTGCGGCCGGCCCATCGACGAGTTCAGCCGCCCCACGATGTTGCGGTTCAGTTGCGCCATCGCGACCACGGGGATATTGAGCTCCTTCGCCGTGGCCTTCAGCTGGCGCGACACCTCCGAGATCACCTGCTCCCGGTAGGAGGCGTTCGTCGCGGGCGCCGTCATCAACCCCAGGTAATCCACGAAGATAATCTTCACATCCTTCTCGATTACCATCCGCTTGGCCTTCGAACTGAACTCCGTGATACTGAGCGCGGAAGTCTCGTCTATGTAAAGGGGCGCTACAGCCAGCCGGCGGATGGATTGCTCCAGGTGCTGCCAGTCCTTCTGCTCCATTTGTTTCCTGCCGCGCAGCTTCTCGGAGGGGATCCCGGACTCCGTGGCGATGAGCCGGTCGGCCAGTTCCATATCCGTCATCTCCAGGGAGAAGAAGGCAACGGGGATGCCCCGCTCCACGGCGGCGAAACGGGCCATGTTCAGGCCGAGGGCGGTCTTGCCGTGCGACGGGCGCGCGCCGATGATGATCAGATTTCCGGGCTGCCAGCCCATCGTGATCTCGTCCAGGGAAGGGAAGCCCGACGGCACGCCGGTGAGCCCGTGCGCCTCCTGCTGCGCCTGGATGCGCTGCAGGGAACGGTTCACGGCGTCGCCGATCTCCACGTAGCCGGCGGTGATATTGCCCTGCACCGCCTGGAAAACCGACGACTGCGTCTCTTCGATGAGGCGCTCCACCTCGCAGGTCTCGTCGAAGGCGTTCCTGAGGATGCCGTAGCCTGCTTCGATGAGGTCGCGCTGGATGGTCTTCTGCTGGAGGATCTTGATGTAGAAATCGATGTTGGCCGCGCTGCTGACCCGGTCGGTGAGCTCGGCGAGCAGCGCCGGGCCGCCCACCGTCGCGAGCGTGCCGTCGAGGCGGAGGCGTTCCGTGACCGTCACGAGGTCCACGGCCGTCCGCTCGCGGAAGAGGCCGACGATGGCGGAGAAGATGAGCCGGAGCTTGGGGTTGTAGAAGCACTTCTCCTTCAGGGCTTCGACGGCCTTGAAGACGCTCTCGTCGTCGATCATCATCGCGCCGATCACGGCGGCCTCCACCTCCGGCGCCTGCGGGGGCCGGTGCCCCGTCTCGCCCGCCACGGCCGTCAGGGTATCCGCGCCCCGGGCCTTCCGGCTGTTGTATTTGCTGGTTTCCTTGGTCATAATAGGGGGTAGTTTTTCAGCAAAGATAAGCGTTTTGACTGCTGAAAAATGGCATTGTTAATACTTTCCTGATATCTTTTGCGTCTGCTGAAAATCAATCACTTACGCGGTGCAAAAGATGTTCATAGAAATGAACAGCAGGGGAGGCTGTCAGAGGGGTGACAGATCCGCAGGGAATCGGGCTCTGGGGCCGCTCTGCGTGCGGATCTCCCCCTGGAATCGGGCTGAACGGGCGAAAAAAGGGGGGAGATCCGCAGCCAGAAAGCCGCAGAAAGGCGTTTTTGTGCGGATCTGTTGGTCTCACTCTTCATTCCACAAACATTCTACTTCATCAAGAAAGGGTATTCTTCGGTTTTTTTTAGGGCGAGGCAGGTGCCGCGGGCGACGGCCTTGAGCGGGTCTTCGGCCACCTGGAATTTGATGTTGACGCGGTCGGTGAATCGCCTGGCGATGCCGCGCAGCAAGGCCCCGCCGCCGGCCAGCCAGATGCCGTTGCGGACGATGTTGGAATAGAGCTCCGGAGGCGTGCGCTGCAGGACGCGGATGATCTCGCTTTCGATCTTGGTGATGGTCTTGTCCATGCAGGAGGAGATCTCCTGGTAGGTGATGGTTGCAGACATCGGATACGCCGTGGCGATGTTCTTGCCCTCCACCAGGTAGCCTTCGGGCTCCTCCTCGGGCGGCAGTTCCGGAAGGACGGACCCGACCGCGAACTTGATCTGTTCGCCCGTGGTCCTGCCAATGTTGATGTTATGCTGCTGCTCCAGGAAATCCACGATGTCCGTGGTGAGTTCGTTGCCTGCCACGTGAATGCTGGATGACTCGACGATGCCGCCCAGGGAGATGACCGCGATCTCCGTCGTGCCTCCGCCGATGTCCACGACCATGTTGCCGTTGGGGGCGGTCACGTCCAGGCCGATGCCGAGCGCCGAGGCCATCGGCTCGTAGATCAGGTAGAGGTCGTGCGCGCCTGCATGCTCCGCAGAGTCACGGATGGAACGCATATCCACCTGCGTGGCGCCGCCGGGCACGCCGATGACGATCCGGAGGCGTTTCGCGAAAAGTCCCGACCGTTTGCTCCCGGTTGCCTTCTTGATGAAGCCGGTGAGCATCTTCTCGGCGGCATCGTAGTCCGCGATGACACCGTTCATCATCGGGCGGATGGTGTAGATGCGCGGATTGGTTTTCTCTTCCATCAACTGCGCCTCCTTGCCTATCGCCACCAGTTTGCCGGTCTTTGACTCTACGGCGATGATGCTGGGCTCGTCGAGGACGACCCCGTCGTCCTTGAGGATTACTGTGTTGGCCGTGCCCAGATCGATGGCCAACTCTTGGGAAAAAAATGCCATATCAGATTCAGTTACTTTTTTCTTTCATAATAGGCTTTGATCGGCCGGAATTCCTGGCTCCTGTCATCGTGTGTTTTATTGTCTTTGACGCAAGTCAAGTCAGGATTCGATCCCCAGCGCAACGGGATCAGATAGCTGCCGTTATGGGAGTCGGCGAATTCTGCGAGGGTCATCGGGGCGGGGAGTTTCCGCCTGACAAACCCTTTTTCTTTTAAGTACTGCCTGATTACCTGGCTGGAATCCGGCATATCGTGTTTATCCAATCCAATTCGGCACAGGTCGGAGAAAACGCTGTCCCAGGAATCCTCCGTCACTTCGCAAAGCGCCCGAATGACAGGGTCCTCTTCTTCCCCGTCTTCAGGGTCCCGTCGGGGCCCTTCTGTTGAGGATCCTCCCTTTTCGTAGTAAGTCTTTACCTTTCCACGCCCACAATCTCCCGGGTCAAGGACCTTGTTGTCCCTGACACACACAGCGTGGCCGTGCAGCAATAGAAGATAAGACCCATTATGACTTCCAGCAAACTCGGACACGCTCACTTGGGGCCGCAGCGTTCTCTTTGAATACCCGTGTTCGTTGGCATAACGGTCGATGACCTCAAACGAATTCGGAAGATTATGGCAATCGGCTCCTATTCTACACAGATCGCTGAAGACCTGTTCCCAGGAGAGATCGAGCAATCCACAGAACGCCCGGACGACACAATCTCCTTTCGTCCAGTTCTTCGCCTCTCCCGTCTCCTCGTCTGCCGTCCCTGCCGGATTGGGATTGAAATGAGTATATCTGCAGACATAGGACTGTTTCCGTTTCTTTCGGGATTCGTGCTTACCCCTTTCCTCCAGCGACTGATCAACGGTAAGACTGGAGAAAGCGCCGAAAAGGAGTATAAAGATGAGAACAAATAAGATAGCCATTGCTATTTATAGAAAAACGGCAGGTCCGCCCGCCACCTTTCACGCCGTATGGCAGGCGGACCTTGGGTGCCGTTAAGATATTACTTTTGATTCCGAACTTTTAGCCGGCAGGTAAGGATTGACCGAAAGGGAAGCCTCTTTCCTCTCCTTGACCAGCTTCGCGTAGATTTCGTGCATCTTGTCCCGCCCATTGTAAATCAGGGTGACGTACCGGGTCAGGTTCTCCCGTAAACTGGCATTGTTGGCATCGATGGCGGCAATGGCAAAGCGTAAAGTGGGTTCTTCCCAATCGTCGTAGATGAAAGCCTTCACCATGATCAGCTCGTCTGACATCAGATGCGCCGCATGCCGGAACAGATCCATCTCCAGCTCCTCGGGCTTGATGTAGTATTCCCGGAAAATGAAGACCGACGGAAGCCGGTCGGTCTCGACATAAAAAGGGTCACCGGCCGCCAGGAACCGGACCCAGTGCTCGCTCTTCTCGGGGACGTACCCGGAATAACGCACGGCCATTTCAATGCCCTCGACAGACACCGGGTCCTCCAGCGAGGTCTGGGAAGCATGGCTTGCCTGTATGGTCTCCAAACGGCCCTTGAGAACGCCGTTCTCGTTGGCAGTCTTCACGTTCCTATCGTTCTGACGAACAAGCAGAAGCAGCAGTGCAAAGCAGAATACTGCCAGGCAGATAATCAGTCCTAACATAGTTTAGTGTTTGATGATGAGTTTGTTGTGCTGGTTGTCGATCGTGATGGTTCCGAAGCGCTCCATCGCGCTCTGGCCCAGGAGCAGGGGAGCCCGCTGGCTCTTCACCACGGACGCGTCCACGTTGCGCAGCACCGCGTCCCCGATTTTCAGTTCGCGGAGCGTGATCGTGGTGCCCTCGCTGATCTGCCCGTCGGCAACCTGGTAGTACCGCTTCCCCTTGATGTCCTTCTCGGACAGGTAGCCATTCTTCAGCATGAAATTGGCCTCGACCGAGGAGATGGTCACGTCGGACGCACCGGTATCGAAGATCATCTGCAAGGGGAGCCCGTTGATGTCGCAGGGAATCTCGAAGGTGCCGCCCGCATTGCGCTTGACGGCAATCTCCGTCACCGTTTCCTCCCGCTCCGGCATCTCCAGCTCGAACGCCTTGAGGTACTCGGCGTGAATGGCTTCGTATTTCGCGATCAGCGCCTTGAACTCCGGCCGTTCGCGCACGGCATCCAGATCGTCGTCCAGCCGGATATGGGAGAAACTCCTGTAGCCCTTCTCGAAGGCAGTGCGCAATGCTGCAATGGAGTCTTCCGGCCGTCCCATCCGGGAATACAGACACGCCTGGTCATAGTAGTTGCCGTCATTCTCCGGATCAGCCCCGATGATGCTGTTCATCCAGTCTTCCGCCTCCTTGTCGCGCCCTAGGAAATGCAGGGCGTACATCCGGCAGCTGTTATCGTTCGCCACGGTATCCACCTGCAGGATGCGCTCGAAGTCGGCAGACGCCTCTGCCTTCTTCCCATCCTCCAGCAACATTTCGCCGCGCATCAGTAAGAGATAGGGATAATCCTCATACATCTCGATGCCCAGGTTATAGTCCTCCATCGCCCGCTTCCGGTCGCCCTTCATCTCGTAGCACCAGCCACGGCGGTAGTAGGGGAAAAACTCCCGGGGAGCATCCTCGATGGCCGAGGAGAAATCCGCGATGGCCGCATCGAGATCGCCGGACAGGCGGTAATAGTCTCCCCGGTTGCAGTAGTTTTCCCAGTCATAATGATCCTCGTTCACCTTGGAAATGTCCGCAATGGCCATTTCATTGAGCCCCAACTCACTGTAGCAGTCGCTCCGGTAGAAATGAACCTGGTCGATCCGGCCGAACTCGGACTCGATCTCATCATAGACCTTCACGGCCTTCGCGTACTTGTACTGCCGGGTATAGAAATAAGCGAGCAGGGCCTCCCAGGAGAGCTTATTCTCCGTGGTCTTGATGTATGTCTTGATGCCGGCCTCGGCATAATTGGGACGCTTGACCAGCAGGTCGATGAGGACTCCAATGCTGGGGTCTTCTTCTTGTTCGTACCATTCCAATCCTGCATCGATGGCCTTGGCTACATCGCCCAGTTTGTCATACGCCTGCATCTTGAAGCGGTAGATCTCGGAGTATTCGGGATCGAACTTCTGGCATTTTTCCAGCAGCTCGACGGCCTCCCGGTACTGCTCGCGCTTGATCATGATCCAGGCAAGACCGGCCATGGCGCTCTGGTCCGCCTCGTCTTCGGAAACCATTTTCCGGAAAACGGCCTCCGCACCCGCCAGGTCATTCAGGTCAAAGATCGCCATGGCATAGTCGAACGAAACGGACTGGGCGTATTCCGGATCGTCTTTCCGGACCAGTTCATAGGCCGTCCTGAAGGATGCCGCGGCACTCTCGTAGTCCCGCAACCCCCGGTAGATCTTCCCCTTCAACCAGTACAGGTTGGAATTGGGAATCTCGCTCTTCTTGGGCTTGTTGACCTTGATGGCGCGGTTGACGTCCGTCAGGGCCAGGCCGTACTCGTGCTGCCGGTACTGCAGCTGGGCGCGCAGGAGCAGCGCCCTTGCGTTGTCCGGGGTCTGCCCGAGCTGCTTGCTCACGAGCTCGAGCGCCTTGGCCTCGTCGTTATCCTCTTCCAGGACCTCGTAGGCCTTGCGGAGGTTGTAGTCGCTTTCCGAGTTGTTCTTCTGGGCGTACACGTTGCAGCCCGGGAGGGTCAGCAGCAGGGCTGCCAACAGGGTTAGGATGTGTTTCATTTGCGTGAAAGTATAAAATGTTGAATGTTAGGAATAGACTGCCTGTTTCCGGGGGGCGGGCCAGCAATCCGGCTGGCTGCTCTCCTCTTCGTCGAACCCCTTCAGCTGGCGGCCGGCCAGCTCCATGGCCCGCCCGAACTCGTCCGCGAGGAGCTCGAAACGGGCGCGCTGCTCCTCGAAGCGGTCGCGGAAGGACTCGTAGGAATCGGCCTGGAAGCTGAGGCGGAAAAAGAGTTCCTCCCGTCCCTGCTCCAGGTACACGGTAACGTCGTTCCGCCGGGCGTTCACCAAGTTCATGGCGATCAGCCGGTGCAACTCGTCCGAGTCGAACCAATCGAACGGGAAAGAGCCCTCAAGGTAAACCGTCGGCAGCGCCCCGGCGCAGACTTCGTAGTTGAAGCTGTCCTTGTGGATGCTGAACGATTCGAGGGACGAAACGACAGGGGAGTAACCCAGTTCCCGGAGAGCCCGGCCGAGGTCGTTGATGGTCAAATCGTTTGTTTTCATAAGGCGTGAATAATTGGTTTCGCGGACAAAAATACGCCGCTATCGCGAAGTGAATTTTCGCGAAGAGGGGAGGCGGCTCGGGCCGCCAAAGCCGAGGAGCCAAGGTGTGTTGTGCAGTATGTTCTCATGTTTTTTTTGCCTTTCGCGGCAGTACAAATTTCTCAAAAAATGAAGGGTCCGGCAAGGCTTTTTCGGCCCTTTGTATGAAGGCTGTGGCGGGCTGTATGAATGGCCGGCGGGGAACTCGATTCGTACACTATACGTTGATTTCGTACATCCGCAAAAAAACCGATTGACTGCTCCGAAAAAAAGAATTACATTTGTCTGGATTGAAACGCAAGTGAGCAAGACCATCGTCATATCCAAGGGCACGGAATTCTTCCGGATCCCCGCCGACCGCCTCGTTTACGTGGCGGCCGACGGCAACTACTCGACGGTGGTGACGCAGGACAACCGCGAGACGATGGTGTCCCTGCAACTTGGCCAGATCGAGGACCTGATCGGCGACCAACTCGGCGACGAAGGCAGCAACTTCATCCGCCTGGGCCGGGGCCTCGTGATCAACACGGATTTCATTTTCTCCATCGATACGACGCGACAGCGGATCGTCCTGTCGGACTGCCACGGTTGCCACCACGACCTGTCAGCCTCGCGGGAAGTCCTCGTCAAGTTCAAGTCGTATCTGGAGTCAAGCATAAAAAGCCATGATGAATCAACAGAATGACATACGGGACGACGAGTTCCGGGTGATCGGGCAGCACCGGACCCTACCGGCACCTACGCTCAGCGAACCTGGGCGGAAGCGCAAGGTAGGCTGGGTGGTCTTGATCCTTGTCGCTTTGCTCGGAGGAGCCATCTGGTTATTCTGGCCCAAGGGGCCGAAACCACCCGAGGGAGTCTTTGACCCCGTACCTCCGAAACCGACCGCCATCGTCGTCAAACCGAAAGCTCTTGGATCTGCCGTCGACAGTCTGCATCCCGCTTTCACCGAAAAACTCGACACGACAATTAATGATGTTGTCCTGTCACTCTACATTCCGCACAACACGGCTGCGCCGATTCTGACCGTCGGGGCCCCGGACAAAGAAACCCGAGAAGCTGTTTTGGCATTCCAGGCTGCAGATATACGCGCCGACAATCGGGAAATCCTGGGGTCTTTTGTACAGCAAGGGAAAATACTCGCTAAAGGGAGTCCCAAAGCAGGCTACTGTGCTATTATTGACGGAAAGGTCATCGTTGGCGTAGCAGAAAGCACATCACTATTCGAAGAAGCCTCCGAAAAGGACGGATATTTCTTCCGCCAATTCTCTCTGGTAAAGGATGGCGTTCTGGAAGAGAATGCGCAAATCAAGAACAAGACCATGCGCAAGGCCCTATGCGACCGCAACGGGCAGATCTTTGTAGCTGTCAGTGAGACAGATGAGTCTATGCACGACTTCGCCGCTGCGCTGGTTGATTTGGGTGTCGATAATGCCATCTACCTCGTCGGCAGTCACTCCGCGTTTGGCTGGTATCGCGATGAGACAGGCGAGCAGACCTACTTTGGGGTGGATCAGCATCGGCAGTCGTATCGGAATGAGAATTATATTGTGTGGTCAAATGAAAACTAGTATAATAAAGAAATGATACAGACTGAAGCTAGTATTTAGGTCAAGGCTCAGTTCCCGCTTAACGTTTATTCGAGTAGAAGCACTCTAGTTCTACTTCACGAGTCCAAGACCACTCCAATGAGCGATACGATAATAAGAACTCAAACGGGCTGATACGCCAGTATAGCTCAAAAGAATCGGCCTTTCGCGAGCTGACGGATGAGATGTTTGCTGATCGACCTGAAACGAAGATAGAAGCCCTTTAAATCTCTTGGCTATAGGACGACGTTGGATTATAGCAAACAATTATATATCTTTGACATTGGAAGTTATAGCACAGCCAAATAGATTTTACCTGTTTTGAAAAAAAGTGTCATAAGCAAAATCCTTTACGGGGTTATAGCCGCACTTCTGCTGGCGTGTCTGCTGGATATGCCATACGGTTATTATGTGTTTGTGCGTCTTGTAGCATCCGTTGCGTTCTGTTTTTTTGCATATATGTCATATGAAAAAGACGAGATGTACTTCGTCGTTCTTTTTCTTGTCCTTGCTATTCTTTTCCAACCGGTCATTAAGATTCCTCTTGGAAGACCCCTTTGGAACTTGGTTGATGTGGTCGTAGCCATAATGCTTATTCTTCTCCTGATTAAAGCAAAAAGTAGATAGGTTATGAAGCAATTGGTTTTGTTTTTAGTCTGCATCCTGTTTTCTACAACATGCTTGGCCCAGAAGTTCACGGTCAAAGTTGTTTCCATCTCTGACGGAGACACTTTCACGGCCATTAACAAGGATAACCTTCAATTGAAAATACGAGTATTTGGAATTGATGCTCCGGAGAAGAAACAAGCATTCGGAAATAAGTCCAGAGAGTTTTTATCATCGTTGATATTCGGAAAAAGCATCACAATAGACGTTCAGTCAAAAGATGGATATGGCCGATACTTAGCATATGTTTATTCCCCTGAAGGTAAGGATGTTTCTTTGTTGATGATTCATGAAGGAATGGCGTGGCATTTTACCAAATATGATAACAATGGTGTTTATGAGGCCGCCCAAACTCTTGCGAAAAAAGCTAAACGGGGGTTATGGGCAGATCCTTCGCCGGTGGCTCCATGGGACTTCCGATCGAATAAGGGGAAATAAGTAAATGATTAACTGTTCCACATACTTCTTCGAAGAATCTAGACGCGGGTATTCACAGTATCCGCAAGATTATGCTGAAAGCATCTTCAAGTCGTACCGTGATCATTTTGAATCAGATGCTCAAGTTGTAGTTCACAGACAGCAAAATCTTATGTATTATACATATATGAAAAAGCTACCTGGCGATGCTGCAGAATCGTTGTTTGGTCTCTCGGTGGTTTTTAACGGACTGGAAACTATAAGCATCAAATCGCTTTTCAAACTTTTTGAGAAGACCTTTCACCAAATTGTCTCCGAAGGAGAGATCCTAACAATTAATTCAGATGGCGCGATTGCAACAAAAAATATCGTCTTCAGTTCCTATGCTGGGACTTTTAATCGGCTTTCCGATAGTCTCAAGGCTGAAATCGATAAAGGAGAAGGATTCTTTAAAGAAATGAGTGCAGTTGTATACTCCGCGACAGAGGATGATTTCGCAATCGTTCCTTTCGATGAGAAGGAGAGCGTATTTCGGATGAAACTGTCTTCTTATAATAAACTGTTCATTACCAAGAATAGTAATACAACTTCAGCTGAATTATATGGCCTCGCCGTTAGAATCGAGAATCTGAGCGGTCAGAATCATTTTCTGAAAGAACGTATTTCGGAACTCGAAGGCAATGTTCGATCATACGGACGATGGAAGGCCCTCGCTATTGGTTGTTTTTCTATTGTAATTGTTTTTGTGATTAGCTTAGTCTATTGTATTGCTTGTGGCTTCATCTCTGTTGCTTTATAAACTCTGGTTATATGGAATTAATACATTACTTAATAGTCATCCCTCTTATCCTGGTCATCGTTTTTTTTCAGTTAAGGGTATTTTTGCAAGCGAATAATAAAATTGATGTTTTCAGGTCAATCTTTCCGGGGAGCAAACATGCCTATTTAATTAGTAAAGCTAACATTGTCGTAGGTGAAAAAGAGAATAAAGATGACTTGCCTGAAGCAGAACCGGAGTCGGTCTGGCAGGAAGATACAGAAGGGGGTATAGATTCCTATTTTAGGGTTGTTGAGGTCTCTCAGATTTCTGTGCAGCGGAATAATCCGACGATGAATAATATCGTGGACGCCTTGAATATGTATCTTCAGAAGAACAACGGTGCCATCAGTGACTTCGCTCTAATGAAGGATGTTGTTGAGAGATACTGTGGGGCGGAAGAGGAAGAGATAACAGTGATGCAACCCATTCCTCTATATATGGGCTTGATGGGTACCATGATCGGAATCATTGTCGGCATCGGCGTAATTGCCGCAAATGACGGGGTGGCACAGTTGACCAATGTTTCGTCTATGATGTCCTGCGTTGCTATTGCGATGGTTGCTAGTTTAGTGGGAATCGTTTTTACCACGATAATTTCTTGGAGATCAAAGGGGGCGAAAACCCAAGTCGAGTCTCGAAAGAACGAGTTCTATTCTTGGTTGCAAACTGAGCTCTTGCCCGTATTATCCGGCAATACGGTTACGGCATTGTCTCTCCTTCAGGCGAACCTAATGACTTTTAATCAAACCTTCAAAGGGAACATCAAAGAGTTTGATAATGTCTTGGCAAATGTCCGCCAGGTTTCGCGCGATCAAGCTGATGCCCTCGATGCTATCAGCAGAATTGACATCAATCGTGTTGCCCAAGCGAACGTGACGGTATTGCGTGAGCTTCAGAGGTCAACGGGGCAACTTGAGAGGTTCAATCAATACTTGGCTCAGGTTAACGGTTATTTGGATGCTGTAAACGCACTGAATACGAATCTAAATAATCATCTTGATCGTACAGCTGCGATAGAGAGGATGGGAGTCTTCTTTGAACGCGAGATAGAACAGGTTCAGAGCAGAGAGGAGCATTTGCGAGGTGTTGTCGGGAGTATTGATCGGTCGCTAGAACAATCGTTCAACCAGATGGTGTCAGCGATGAATACCTATTTTGCGGAATTAAGGAATCAATCAGGCGCAGAACTTAATACTGTTAGAGATGCGTATGAACAACAGCATCTGGCATTTGTGCGGAAACTTCAGGAAGAACAGGAAACCGTTTCAGCGAAGACTGAAGAACTGAACAGGAAACTACAAGAACTGCAGTCAATCTCGGAAACAAAACAAGCATTCGATACCCTGACAAATGTAACCAGGGAGAATTCAAGAAAGCTTGAGCAGATAACACGGGCGCTGACTTTGATGGGAGGGCCAACATCTTCTTCTCTCTCGGGTGGAGAATCTAGAGATAGTAGGATTCAGGGAATTATCAATAACTCTATAAAGATTGCGGCTCTGATAGCGTTCATAATGTTTGCTATTCAGTTCATCGCGAACCTCATCGTTAAATAAAGATGGCAGAGAAAATAAGCAAATCTTTTTTCTGGGCGAGTTACGCTGACCTGATGACGAGTCTATTCTTCGTCATGCTGATGCTGTTTGTTGTTGCAGTTGTCGAATTGAATAAAAAGAACGTGGAACTCGATAAGAAGAACGTGGAACTCGGGGAACAAAACACGATCATAGAGGGTGAAAAAGAAAAACTGGAGGTTCAGCTTAAGAAGGCCCAAGAAATAGAAAATGCTACAAAAGGCCTGGACCCGGTTTATTTTGAATATATCGGTCCATACAAGAAACATAAACTTAAAATTGATGTTAGTTTCCCTATAGGTGAATCCGATATTAAAAAAAACGTTCCGGAATCAACAAAACAGGAGTTGTATGCTGCCGGGATGAAGATTAAGGAGTTTATGGACTCCACGATTACCATGCATAACGGTATTCAATATTTACTGATTATCGAGGGCCAAGCGTCAAAAGATAGGTATTCCCAAAACTATGAACTCAGTTATAAAAGAGCGCTTGCATTAAAAAAATTCTGGGAAGAAGGATATGATAAGAAAGATCCGATTCTATTCTCTCAAGAGAATTGTGAAGTCCTGATTTGCGGAAGCGGTGATGGGAAACAGAGTGGAACAGGCTTGATGAGAGAGACTAATGAACGACTCAATCAGCGTTTTCTTATTCATATTTTACCTAAACCTGGTATAATCGACGAAATCACAAAACAATAAAGATTAGTATTATGGGACAGAACAACATTTTAAAAATCATTTCGGCGATAGCTTTTATAGCGTTAGCCGCAGTTAGTTGCTGGGCAACCCAGGAATCTCTTCATCTGTTACAACCAGATTGGCCTCAGGCTTTGTGCTGGATTGTGACCGTTGCATTTTTTATTATCGCATCGTTGGGAACGAAACTCATCGTTGATAGTTTGAATCAGAATGTTTATGTAGAGAACAGAGGGAAGAAGTTAATAGGTGGTATATTGATTTTAATTTTTTTCTGGCTGGTTTTCAGTATGCCAACCAACACCCATACCTTTTTCTATCGAAACTCTATTCGTAGCGTAACAAATAGTGATATTTCAACTACAAAGGGTTACCTTGATCAGCTGAGGAATAACACCCTCACAGAGAGGAAGATTCGGGATAAGCAGACCGCGTTCACCAATCAGGTTTGGAGTCTATTTGCCGGACTGGAAGCAGAGATAAAGAATGATGCAAACCCGGGATTCGGCCCGAACGCTAGGCGCATTCTTGCTGATTTCGCAACCCTTCTTGAGGTCCCAAGGGTTGATCCATTGTCCTTTAATGATAGGTCTGAGCAGGCAAGGGCAAAATTGGTCGATTCATATCGGGCTAAGATAGATCTCCTAATGCAGAATAAACTTACCAATATTCGGAATTCTATGATTGCTCCGGATGAAGACACGTATAAGGCAATGGCTTCTACAGACTGGTTAAATCTTGATTTCGCGGAGAATATGATTAAAAGCGGAGACTTAGATTTAAATGACGCTATGGCAATCAAGGAAGTTAATAGCCGTCTTGTTAGTGGATACTCGACCATAAAGACGTATAACAGTTACGTTGAGTTCAACTCTGGTGACAAGGAACAGTATCTTCCAACAGATGAGAATGGTAATCCTAAAGATGCCGTAACGAAGGTCGAAAGAATGCTGAGTGTTTTCGATGTCTGGAGAGATTTCCTAAATGGTAAATATGCAGGGCGCGGACTAATAATCTGGGTTTTGCTTTCAATTCTTGTTGATGTCGGGGCTTTCTTGTTCTTCGATATCGTATTCAAAAAAGATCAGTATACAATTTAAGCTAATAACAATCATTATAATATTATGGCAAAGAAATTCGACCTTGGTGGTGCCCCCATTGAGCCCCAGGCTCCTGAGGCTCCTGTGTCTTTGGAACCAGTGATTGATGCACCTTTTCCCCCTGTTGAAGAGCCGGGTTTTGTGAATGGATTAAATCAAAACGAACTCAGGGATCCTAACAGTATTGTTGTGTCCATTGCCGACCAGGCGGTTCCGATTATCGTCCTCTTCGGCCCTACGGAGTGCGGGAAAACGATGACGCTGATACGAATGACGCGATTCCTTCAGAAATATGGATATAGAGTATCTCCGATCCGATCATTCCGGCCAGCCGCTGATTCACATTATGCTCAAATGTGTGAAGGCTATAACGATCTCGTACACTCTCCGAATGCGGCTGAAGGCACACAGATGATCAGTTTCATGTTAGTAGAAGTCCTTGATAAAAGTGGCAGGAGGATTTGTCAGATTCTTGAAGCCCCTGGAGAATACTATTACAACCCCAAGAAACCAGGAGAGCCTTTCCCTGCTTATGTTAATACCATAATTAACAGCGGAAATCGCAAAATCTGGGTGTTTATGGTGGAGCCGGATTGGCAAGACCCTTCAGACAGAAGCGGATATGTCGCAAAACTTCAAAAATTGAAGAGAGATATGACCCCTCAAGATAGGGCAATCTTCTTATACAACAAGGTTGATAAGTCCAATTTTGTCATCGCTCCGGGAAGAGTCAATATGGCCGGAGTCAAGAACGACGTGGAGAATATGTACCCCGGCATCTTCACGCCTTTTGTCAATTTTAACCCTATTACTAAGTGGTTCAAACCATATCTCTGTGATTTGGTCCCGTTCTCAAATGGTTCCTTCTCGTTGGCAACCAAGCCGGACGGGACAACATATCTAACTTATCAGCAGGGAGTCGATTTGTATCCGCAGATGCTTTGGAATACTATCATGAAGAGAATACGCGGATAACTATATGAATGCGGTTGTCTTTCATGGCGTTCCTCAAGGACACGATGTCTTCGGTGGCGCCAAGGATAATTATTATGAATCTTTCTACAATATCGGCGACTCGTTTAAAGGCGCTAAGACCGTATTTGTTGTAGAGGTCCGAAAGGACGCTTCTGGTTTTTGTTCGTACTATTCATATATCCGACCCCAGAACGTTGTTGCCCATAGCGGAAGAAATGGTTCGTATTTCGGAATGTCTCTGAAGGTTGTAGGGAAGTACTGTACTGATGTCTACTCCTTGTTTCAACTGTTCGATAGGATATATGAAGAGAAGATAATCGGCACAGTAATACAACGCGGAGGCAACTCGGAACAGTACATCATTACTAGTTTTGCTGATGTGGAGTATCCATTGAAAACCATTGCTCAACTGGCGGACAACCAAATTAGAACGAACTTTGAACACGATTTCGAGGATATCGACGATACTTTTACAAAACAATTCGCGTCTACATCTGTCTACTACAATCTGGACGATGTAAACAGTGAAGCCTTCTTCAATGCGACAAGGGTATATGGTAAAGTGTTTATCTCCCCTGAGTATGCCTCTAAGGATGAATTGATCGCGACGTTGTCCTCTTCCGACAAGAAGTATCAAGCGCTGAAGACGGATTTGGAGAAGCAGATTGCAGACCTTCAGAAGGAAAACGCCCAGATTCCGGATCTGAAGAGCAACCTTGTCAAGATCCAGAAGGAAAACGAAAACCTAGTTAAGCAGAACCAGGAGATTCAGAATACAGCGAGGTCATTGATGAGCGCGAAAGCGTCACTTGAGCAGCAACTGACAAATTCGCGACAGGAGTGTGAGCATTTAAAGCATGTTACGAATATAGGCCAGGTCGCAGACCGCCTGGAACCGTCTTTGAACGAGTTGCTTGGAATAATGCGGAGCATTAAACCATCCCAGGCACAGTCTGCAAGACTTAAGGATGACCACGTCTTGGAAGAGCATCGTCATTCTTCTCACAGGCACCACAAAAGCAAGGATCAAGGACTTTTGAGATACCTCCCATTCGTTTTGGTTTTTTTTCTTGCATTGCTGTTAGCTTTCTTCTTGTGGCGCGGAATAAAAAGTGGTCCCCGAATAAAAGCGCTTAAAAAAGAGAATGCGGCCTTAATTGAGAAGAACGAGAACCTTAATAATGAAGTATCTACTCTTCAGGCAGAAATAGGAACTGCTAAATCGCAGGATTTTTTTCGTATTGTTTCCAAGGATGAGAAGTATCAGGATATCTCGTTTGAGATTACAGATGAATCCAGTGCTCCCGTGTTGGGGCCGTTGCAATTAGGGAAGAAGTACATGGTTAGGTGTACAGGCATTGATCAGGAAGGAGAATGGCGAGCTGACGGCTTTACGATAGTTAATAAAAGAATAAATCCTGTAAGTGTTCAGGTTATCAAAGCGGATAGAGGAATACTGTCCTTCTATATCAAGAACGAGAGAGCGATAAGCATAGAGTATCAAGTAAATAACTGATGGTTCGATGTTTCGAATAACTTCAAAAATAGTTGCAGTTCTTTTTGTCTTCCTCGCAGTTCTTTCCTGTGGAGAGAAAAAGAAAAAGGTTGTTATCCCGTATGTCAGCTATAGTAGCGATACTGCGTCTGACTACGGGACGATCGATATCCCGTATAGGCTTGAGTCCGGAGTGAAGTATGTACAAGTCAGAATTAACGGCCTTAGTACGGATATGATTATCGATACGGGGTGTTCAATGACTTTGATTTCTGTGCTCGAAGCTCAGCAATTGTTGAAGAGGGGGCTCCTTTCGAAAGAGGATTTCTTGGGAACGACTGAATCGGTTATCGCTAATGGGAGTGTTGTAGAAGATGCCGTTTTTAATATCCGAACGTTAGAACTGACTGATGGTAACCGGACAATCGTTTGCCGGAATGTTATGACTCAAGTATCATCTAGTACCGAAGCTCCGGTTTTATTAGGAAATGGGGTCCTGGACAGGGTCGCGTCATATACCGTGGATAATGATGCGGGTGTAATACGATTTAAACTCAAGTAATCATCAATTGTTTTTTGCTGTAACCGCTTTGAAAAAGGATCAATCTATTACCACTCTTGCTTTATTGATTCTTGTTCTATCTAGTTGGGGCCTTATGGATCTTCATAAACGCCCCAACGCTGCGGCCATTGATTCAGTTTGTGATAGTCTAGTTGCCAAATCAGAAGATGCAGGTTTATGGGCGGAGAGCCTTCACCATTCGTGGATTGATGTCAGTGAGGCGTCATATCCTCTAGAACCCCCAACACCAGAAAGAGTTGAGGAATGGAAGAGGTTCTTCTCTTTGATTGAAGACCAGGAGTCACAGTCTGATCATTTTATTAAGACTAGTTTTAAAACCTCGGAACAATATCTTGCTGTTCAAGACTTGATGGAAGTGTGGCTGTCACAGGCGCCGGAGTTCAGGGAGGATATAACTCTTTGGAGATTACTGCAGATGGATACGACAGCAACGCATCTTTCCGTCTCCGGGAAGGTTTTTCATATCCGGGATCAAATAGATAGTTTATTGGATTTTGAGGCGAGGATTAACGTCGATATGTCCGATCGTGCCTTTCTACGTGAGCAGTTGTATGGATTTTATGATGATCTGGTTCTAAAATGTATCCTTCAGACAGTCCCGAGCAATGTCGGGGTCGAATTAAAGAAAGAGCAGGAGGCGTGGTTGGCATATTTTAATAGCGCGAAGAAAACGTTGGAGACCATCAACGACCCTAGTGGATTAGAGTTCCCGCAAGGGCTATATGCTTTTTGTGTGGAGAATCACATTCTGCGTAGACTGTCTCAGGAGGATATCCTTTTATTTCTATATCCTGAGGACGAGGCTATTTCGATAGACCGAAGGGTTATGTCTACGATATCGGATTTGAAAATCGCTGTAGAGTATCAAGACATTATTACTACCACCAAGGAGCATCTTGCTGCCCTGGAGAGAGAGCAGGAGGACTGGTTCGCGTGGATGACGACCCGCAAGAAGGTCTCATCGTTGTTATCTGCTGATTTTGGGGAGGTGTATGATTACGCTACACACTTGGTGCGGGTAGAGAAAATGCGGCAAATGAAAGAACAAAATAGTTTGTTTTTGAAATAAATTGGCTGGATTCGACTCCGAAGTGCAACGCGTTGAAGTCCTACATCAGATATTTGCGGTAATATGCATAGAAGTGCCAGAGGATGTGATACAAGCATTTGACAAAGGAGCAGCGATACACGATAGAAGTATTGCTGTAGACACCAATGAGCTTAAGGAAATAGGAGTAGTGATTGGCGTCAGTACAGGTGCGGTGAACCGTTAGGTCCGAAGGATCTGCGACATATGTGGATGCCACCTACGCTGAAAGTGAATGGAAGCATAATCACAGATCTTGTTTGTCACACGGTAACAGGACACCTTCGGAATACAGTTAACAATTATTTAACTTTGACTTTCGAAGAGTGTTGCACATCTAATTAGAATTTACGTATTCGCCTTCTAATTCAAAGTGAAAACAACTCAATTACTCTCCGCAATTTGTCTGCAGTTTTGGAAAATGCTAAATAAGACATCTTCAGAACAAGTATGCTCATCGAGGTTCCATACGAAGAACCATGTAAAGCAACGCTTTGTCGTCTCTTCTAAATCATCACGCAATTGGTTCAAGAGCAGAGGAACTTCGTTCACCGTTTCATATGCTTTACGCTTATATGACGGAGGGCCGATATAAAAAGCGTTAGTGTGGATTGTGATACTGTTCCTAATATACTCCAGTTCAACTCCATAATCCTGAACATAATCGCCAAACATATCGGTGACTAGGCGGATGCTATACTGATAACCGCTTCTATCTGCGCGATAGTCTACGCCCTGAACATATTTCTCGATTGTCTTCAAGATTTTGATAAGCCGTATCCATTCGAAAAGAAGCTTCGATTTCGCCGAGATATTGACAAGATCTCCAACTTGCCCCCATTCTCCGGCGTGCCATTCTTTGTGATTATACTTCAAAGAATTAAGCTCAATCATCATTTTACTCATAGACGAGTAAGGTCTGATGTCAATTTCAGGCATATGATTCATGGCAGATAAAGATTACCAAGGTTTATACTTAGGAGAAGACTTCATGATACGATTCTTTCTTTGCAAATCCTCCATCCAAGCACGTTCACGATCAAACTTGGAGAGCATATTAATACTATATGTTTTTTCATCTACAATACGAATTCCTGCGACATCATCTTCTTTGTCATATTGAAGATAGTCGCCGGTCGGGAGTCGATAGTACTCACTGGTCTTTTCGTATTGCTTGGTCGGCGCTTGCGGATTCTTAATTGTTATATCCCAAAATTCACCTTCAACCGAATCAAATCTTCTACCATTCACTTCCCAGATATCGTGAGTGCGGCCAATATTTGAGAATTGTCCATTTATATATTTGGACATGAATGCCTCATTCATGGTCTTGTCGTTTTCTGCATCCTCGCTTCCGTCAAAAAAAATACAGCAGGACGTCATTACTTCTTCATAATAATCCCAGACTTGATGCAGATAGATATATCTGTTCAATTTAGAGCTCCATTTCCTAAAAACGTATAGCCACGGGAGAATGTAACGTATTTTTTGTTTGTGAACTAATTCAAATCCTTGCGATCTGCGCAGTTCCTCAACCTGCGGTCCAGACAACCCAAGGCCGCTTTTCAGGTCAGTAATTACAAACTCGCTCTTTGGCCCGTTGATAAAATTGCCGGAATTTGGATCAAATTGTAAAGGCGCCATATTATAATCTCTTTAAGGTCCGTTTTCAATAACAATATAAGCAAAAGGAGATTACATACCTGCCTTTTTATCAATAGTGTTTTGCAAAATGGAGAAAAGCATATCAAACTTTAATTCTGCAGACGAATTGTCCTGTGTGAGTAAATGAAGGAGATAGTTCTTTTTTGAATCCTCCGATATTGTCGTTTTTGAAGACAACTCGTACACCTGGAGTTCGCATAAAAACGCAGGGATAAGATTCTCTTTGAAAATCTTACCAATCTTTACAAGATACCTTGCATAATCGATGGCAAGTCCCGCGAAAACAGTTTCCGTTAACTCTGGCCATACAGCAATAGAACCTCCTGCAGCATTGATAGAGAGATTCATATTTCGTGATGCACGATAAAACTGTATTATTTCCAAAGTCCCGATCATAATGTATTTGATCTTATCCTCGGTCAGTTTCTTGGATGGAGCAGGACCTTGTTCAAACATTCCACTCTGCGGATTAAAGTGCATTTTATCCATGTCGCTTGGCATACTGAAAAGATTTAGGCGTTATAAAATTCTAAGGTATCATTTACACATTTTACATGTATAGGAGAATCCTTGGAGATATCGGAGGCAAGTATTCTCATCGTAAGTTCGTTGATGAAATAATCATTTATAGCCCTTTTGATTGGACGAGCACCGTATTCGGGAGCATATCCTATATTCGATATAAACTCGACGACGCTATTATCGAATTCAATTTGAATATTATTACTGGCCATCTTGGCACATATGCTACTCAATTGCAGATAAGTAATGCTATCAATAACTCTCTTGTTGAGGGGAAGGAACATAACAACCTCATCTATTCTGTTGATGAACTCAGGGGCCACCCTTTCCTTCAACATTTCAACAACGCCACTTTTTGCCTGTTCTATTCTCTTTTCACTACAATCAGATCCGACCAGGAAATCGGCAATAGACGATGCGCCCATATTCGAGGTCATTATTATGATAGTATTCTTGAAATCAACGGTTCTGCCTTGACCGTCTGTCATACGGCCATCATCCAAGACTTGCAAAAGCGTTTCGAACACTTTGCTATGCGCCTTCTCGATTTCGTCAAGAAGAATCACACTATACGGCTTCCTCCGAACGGCTTCTGTAAGCTGACCGCCCTGATCGTAACCAACATAACCTGGAGGAGCTCCAAATAGCCGGCTAACGCTGAACTCTTGCTGATACTCACTCATGTCGATTCGGATCATTTGCTCCGGACTATTAAACAAGTAGTCTGCCAACGTCTTTGCCAGTTCCGTCTTGCCGACACCGGTTGTTCCAAGGAACAAGAATGACCCAATTGGTTTTCCAGGATCACCAAAGCCCATTTTATTCCGCCGAATAACCTTTGAGACAGCTGATACTGCGACATCTTGACCAATAACTCTTCTTTTGAGTTCATCCTCTATATGGAGCAAGCGTTCGGCATCGTTCTCGGACAATTTGTTGACAGGAATGCCAGTCCACAAAGTGACCACCTTGCGGATATCGCCCTCATCCAAACCATTTTTCAAAAGAGGGCTCTCAGATTCTGATATCTCCGCCAAAACCGAATTGATTCGTCCTTTTATGGCTTCAATCTCATTCTTGGTGGATACCGCCGCTTCATAGCTACCATTAAGCTGTTCGGATTCAAACCGAGCCTTTTTGGATGAAAGTGAGTCTTGTAATCCCTGGAGCTGCTCAAAGCGACGCCTTTCTGTTACCCATTTCGCATTCAATGCGTTTTCCTTCTCACGGAGATTAGCAATTTCTTCTTCTATGTGAGTCAGATCATGAGCCACATTATCTTGCCGCAAAGACTCACGTTCCATCTCTTTAGAACGAATCTGGCGAGTTAAATCATCAAGTTCGGTCGGAATTGAGGAACGTTCTATGCGCATTCGCGATGCGGCTTCATCGACAAGGTCTATTGCCTTATCCGGCAGGAATCTGTCAGATATGTAACGAGCCGATAATCTTACAGCTGCAACTATAGCCTCGTCAAGAATTTTAATTCGATGAAAGGATTCAAATCGTGGCTTGACACCACGAAGAATGGTAATCGCAGTATCTATATCTGGTTCATCAATGACAACCTTTTGGAACCGGCGCTCAAAAGCCTTGTCACTTTCGACGTACTTTGTGTATTCTTCAATCGTGGTCGCACCGATAATCTTAATCTCACCTCTAGCCAATTCAGGCTTAAGAATGTTAGCAGCATCCATTGAGCCACCATTGCCGATAAGCAAATGAATCTCGTCAATGAATAACACGATATTCGGATTGGATTTGGCGTCATTGATAACTGCTTTAAGGCGTTCCTCGAACTCTCCGTGCTGACTGGTTCCAGCAATTAAAGCAGCTAAGTCCAAAGAAAACAGCCTTAGTCCCATAAGCTCAGAAGGGACATCTCTTCTAAATAAACGGCGAGCAAGTCCTTCAACAATTGCCGTTTTTCCCGTCCCCGGATAACCGACTAAAATGGGATTATTCTTTGTCTTTCTAGATAAAATCTGAAGGACTCGGCGTATTTCTGCATCCCGGCCAATTACGGGCTCTATCCTGTCTTCTTCCGCAAAAGCGGTAAGATTGCGGGCGTACTTTGATAAGGCCTCTAACGATTCGTTGCGTGGCGAATCATTCTGATTCGAGTTTTGAGAACTGCCTCCTCTGAATGATATGATTGACGAAAGAAGTTTCGTCTCTGTAATCCCATGTCGTACCATAATCTCACGAATGGGATTGTCGGCGGAGAAAAACGCACCGAAAATATGCTCTGCGGCGACATAGGAACTGGATGTATAACGCGCAAGGTCAACTGCTTTTGAAAAAACTCCTTGCAGTTTGTTAGATACCTTAGGGGCAGATGTCCCAACGGGAGGAATTGCAGCGACTGCTTCACTCACCGCCTGGCAGAAAGAGATACGGTCAACTCCCATATCCTGCATCAAGAAGAAGAACATATCCTTCTCTTCCTGAATAATTGAAACCATCATAACCTGTGGTTCAATATACTCATATCGGCATTCTTGCGAGATGTGTTGAGCTCTTCTTATTGCTCTGCGTGCGTGTTCAGTGAACGAAGAATAATCGAATTCCATATCGCCGTTTCAGTTACAGGTTTTACAATTCCAAAGTGACATCTCCGAGGTCGTCTACCTGAGGCTTAAAACCGCCGACGCCGCTGACATCCAACTCGACATTATGAGAGCAAATTGCGCAACCCTCATTACGGGGGACGTTGACCCCATACCACCTTATGACTGTTCTATTCTTCCCTGCTTGGAAGAAAGGATGCCACTCCTTATAGTTCTTTTCCCTTCGATTAGCCCAAATATAGCAATCGTAAACAAGATCGTCTTCAAGGGAATTGATGCCTGAGTTAAGCCCACGGGACAATTCCAGCAATGAGATTTTGACCATCAGGTTACATATAGGCTGAATGTCCGATGATAATCCAACTTGTACGATAGCATTTGCATCCTCGGCGCTGACGTACGCAGGAATCCGTCCATCGCCTCTTGCAGATTCTACATTTGTAATTTCTTCCGGGGGAAGAAAGTCGGCCCCTATTAGACAACCATAGCAAGGCCCGCCAGGACGATATCTAAACACATCTCCTCCTTCAGCACGAGTAATCGCTCGCCCAAAAATGCCGATTTTTTTATGACGAACCAATGCTTTAGATATATTATAACGACTAGCGTTGTTGTCAGTGGCGCAAATCATAAGATCAGCATTCTTCAACTCTTTCTCAAGCAGATAAAGATGTTCATTGATGTTTACCGGGTACTTCTTGACTGTTGCGTAAGGGTTCTTCCCAAGAATAGCATCCTCAATCGCATCAGTTTTTAATCTACCCAATTCGTTGGCGTTGCATGTATGTCGAGACAGGTTATGGAGTTCGACCCTATCAAAGTCAAATAATGAGAACACTCCAACACCTGCTTTTGCCAATTCTATGGCAATTTGGGAGCCGAAACTGCCTAGCCCCACTATAATCACCTTCTTCTTGCTCAGAATATCTAATTCAAGAAGGCCTTCGTTTCTTGAATAAAGGTCTTCTTGGGAAGGAATATAGACATAATCTTTTTCAGAATAGCCATCAGAAGTCCTTTCGAACAAAGTGGCGGAAGCTATGTTCTCTTTTGTTGCTACTAAGACCACAAATCGAGAGTCCCCCTCATAGGTAGAGACAGACGAGGCCCTTGAGAAAGAAACCTTTGACAAATCACCGAAGCTGTGCTTGAGAGGATGGAGATGGATATGTACCACGCCTTCCCCTTCCCACTCGTATGCGTAGGCATCTAATTCCTCCACCGTGGACGCCGCAAAATTAATAACGTCCTGGTGATTAATGTATATGATATCTGCCATGTTGCTGTAAGCAGAATCAAGCGAATCCATCCTTGGAGAAATTGTCAACAACGTGACCTTCTTGCACCGGAGCGGAGACATCGACCATCGTGAAATCTCCGGTCTCCGGATCAAAGACCATTTTCTTCATCGCGCCACCATCATAAATTGACTTCGCACCGTCGGCGATAGTTTGTGCGGATTGTGCCATACTCAAATTGATTATATATAGAAATTATGGAAAAAACGTTTTTATAAAAGGAGTAACTACTATTTCTATTTCCTCTTCGTTTTCAATAGTTTTCTTTTCGAACTCGTTCGTTTGAGGATTATAAACAAGAACGATATCTCCTTTTTTTCTTTTTTCTTTATATGGTTTGTCTGGTAAAGCCATATCAAACATTGTAAGATTTAATGGGCATGAATGAGATAATAATCCAAATTGTTTCCCGTTGCAAGGTGTGCCTCATACGCTTCTATCCATAATCTGCATTTTACATAAATGCGATATAATGAAACCATCGGAGTCCAGGCATTTGTGCCGTAATGACAAATCCTTGTCCACCCATTCTTAGATGATAATGTATGAAGAGACGCACTTGGGTGATCCATATTGTTCCCGTGATAATCCTTCAGCATCTTTGTAATATAGACTTCAGGGATCTGCTCGGGGAATTCTTTTAGATCGATGTGCAGAGTATATACCTTGCCGGAATTGCTTTTCGCGGCTATACGAAGGTAGGGTTCCGGAGTGCCTATCCCGACAAATCTATATGCGTTCTCGGGGAAATGCTCTTGGCAAAGAACACCTTTTTCCAATTGGTAGCGTTGCTGGTCAATCATATCGTGTGAATGCTTGAATAATAATTAGCGAATGAAGAAAATATGTCGTTGGTCAGACTCCATTCGGGGCATCTCAACGACTGAATAATTCCATTCTGGATACGTTTAATATCGGGCGCGGTGTTGGGAAAACCTTCACCGAACATTATGTCCTCAATAAAAGAGTCGCCTTGTGATAGAATATGGACGTATCGTGAAGGGTCCATATTGACACTTGTCGATAGGGACGAATTACGACTGGTTATATAGTCAAGAATATCTTTTAAGACTAAACGATTGGTTTTTTCATTCAACCAATACCCATCGGGATATGAAGGAACGCTCTGCGACGTCACCGTGGTAGGGCGAGCTATAGCTTTATACGATGCTTTTCTTGTTCTGGGCATCTGAAGGAGAACCCCTAATTGCTCGTCAATAACCTTGCGAAAAGGACTCTCAAGATCATTTATAGACCACTCCGCACGCGAGTACTGCCTATTGTCTACGAAATTGAAAGCGTTCAGAGTGGAGTATTCATTCGTGCAATTACCGATACAGCAAAGAAATCTGTGCAGATTATGATTGCGAATGGTGGTGAACATAGTTTGAGCGTCATGGCCGCTGGGTTGCGCCAGCCCTAATTGATGATGAGAATGCCATTCGCCGATATGATGAAGGCCGAAATGATCAACGATGACACTTCCTACCTTATTTAGGTATTCTGTATCCTGGTTGAAAAAAGTAGATTGATGATTCGCGCTAGGACCAGGGCCAATTGCGTATAGAACCACGGGCGTACCGGAAACAGACCAAAACCCAAACAATTCACCTCCGGTTTCAATGTTTGGATAGTCGAGGATACACCTAGAGATAAAATCCATTTCACTTTTATAAATGATGGCTCGATTTGAAGAAGTCAAAGAGAGATCTTCAACGAATACCTTGGGGAGTGGGCTAATCTCAGAGTTAAATACGGACTGTTTCTTCTTCTTCCTTGCCCACCACAATGACTTTTTATGATGAGTGCTCTTCATAAAAATAGAACGCTAAATGTGAAGACAGAGTATTCTCTAATTGAAAGAGAATACCGGAAACTATTAATTATGTAGGGTCTTAACATATCACAAATATAGAAAAAGTTTCTGTCTCATAAAGAGAAAGAAAGCTGAAATATGTTAGATTCCCTTTTTAAAGGATGTGTCGCTTACGGAGGATGATAGCCCAACAGATCGGTAAGCCTCCACTAAAAGACGACTTTTTTTGTTATTGACACCAACTTGGCCAATATGGTTAAAGTTGAATCGTTTTGGGACAAGTTGGATTTAGTTCGTTTTCCTCGCCCAGCGATCAGGCAGGGGTTCGTGGATGGCGCGGGATCTGTCCCGGCTTCCGGGATTTGCAGGAGGACAGGGGCTCTCGGCGAATCCACCGCGTAATCACCGAGTTTAATTCGACGAATAGTTCCAAATAGATACAAAATAGCCTCCCCGGGGAGGGGGAGGCTGGGGGTGGGGTTGGTGTATCGATCGTCCGTTGATCAATACATCAGGTAAAATGCATACTCGGTAAAACGATTATTAGAGCCATTCGAAATTGTCCTTCCCGGCGCCTAGCTCGAAGTGGTACTTGACGATGCCAAGGTCTATCTTGCTGTAGCCGACCATCGAGAAGAGCGACCTGGCCGTGACCGAGGGAACACGGTCATAATCTTTGAAGCCGAGATACTCGATAAAGAACCTCTGCTGGTTGACGGCCGTCGGCGCCAGCAGCGCCGCCTCTATCCCTTGGTTGAACCACTTCGGGGTGAGGTCGCTCGCGTTGCTGATCTCCTTGGCCGATTTCGACCTGTGGGCCTTGCCCTGGGTCTGGCCGTATCCCAGCGAGATGTAGCATACGATCTTCTCATCTTCCGCGAGCTCATACGTGCCGGGAATCTTGCTGTAGCTCAATCCCACCCAGCAGGTGTTGAGCCCGAGGGTCTGGGCAAGCAGGACAAGTTGCTCCCCGTAGTAGCCGACCTTCTCATCAAGATCTTCGCCCTTCTTGCCGGCCATGATGAAGTAGTTCTTCACGCCGGAGAAGGCACCGTAAGAGAACACGCCGCTGGTTGATTTGAAACCATTGAAGGCCTTGGGTTCGTCCGTCACAAGTTGAACGTGCAGTCCGGCCTCCTTGTTGATTTCCCGCACTTTGTTCCGGAGCGTCGTGAGGACATCCTCGGGGATGGGCTCGTCCGTGTATTTCCGGACGGAGTGGCGGGCTTCGATTGCTTCGAGCAGTGTCATATCGTGTAGATAATCTATGTTGCTAAGTTACGACAATCGTGTGACAATACAAAAAAGCCTCCCCGGGGAGGGGAGGCTGAGGGTTGGGGTAGTCAGCACGTGGGAGTGAGATGTGATGGGACGGTAAGGTCCGTTGGTGCGATGTGCGCTTGTGCAGCATCCTGGGCGTGACAATACTCATACTAAAAGATGAAAGCTCAAGCCCCGTCAAGCGAGTAGATCCACGAGGGACAACTACCTAAGTTCGGCTTAACCTCCAGCCGAAGAGGTCATGCTCGCCCTACCGCAACCCCTTTATAGCAGTTCGTTCGTCCAGTTGGCTTCCTGCAGGCGCAGGTCCAGCTCGCGGTATTCCTTGGACATCGCGTCGATTTTCCTGTGCAGATCCTCCGCATCGACCGCCCGCACGAAGCGGACCTCGTTGCGCGAATAGCGCTCGGCGCGGATGACGGAATTGGAATAGGCAGAACGGTAGATCTGGAGCTTGGTGGAGAGGACATCCCGCGTCGCGATCCATTCCGTCAGCGTCTTGCCGGCGACGACCGTCTGGCAGTTGGTGTTGTTGATCCGGACGATCAGGTCCTGGAGCTGGGGTAGGAGGCCGTTCAGTTCCGCGAACAGCTTCTCCGGCTTCTCCGCGGGCTGATCACCCTCCTGGACCTTCACGTTGTGGTTCAGGGTATCCTTGAGTTGTGCAATGCGCTTCTGCAGGTCCGAGCGCAACTTCAATGCTTCTGCAAGTTTCATATTCGTTCCTCCTTGGTTGTGGGTGCAAGTGGTTGGTGTTGCAAAGATAATGGATTACTGCGGAATCTCATAATCCGATTTAGGGACAACCAGAGGGACGGTTTTATTCATGGTTCTATAGTACTCGTCCGGTCTGGTTTCGTAGGAGTATGTATCAACCATCACGACAGTTCCTCGGAAATACTGTCCGTCATAGAAAGGCTCAAATGCCTTGGAGGTGCGAAGCGCAATCACAAATGGAGAGGTGGCATTTCGCATGTTTACTAACAAAGCGAAATGCGAGTCGATAGTCTGTATAACGCGGTAGTCCGAAATGTATGTAGCTTTCCCTAGAGAGAAACGGTTGGAATTAACAGAGTATTGCATAGGACCGCATCCGCAAAGGATGGCGGCGATTATCGTCAGTATAAGAAGTCTCGTCTTCATCAGCATAGTCGATTTGGTCACAGACAAATATACAAAGAATCAATCAAATGTAGTAAAACATCATTTGTGCTTCGCTTTAATCTCGGCAAGAAGCACTGCCTCCTTTGCCTTCCGCTCCCGCTGCTCCTGGCGGTATGCCTCCCGTGCCTTACGTCTCTCTTCTTGGGCGGAGCGAAAAAACTCTCCATTGTGCTTGATTTCAGCAGTCACAGACGCCACAGTCTCCTCCAATCGATCCTTCTTTAATTCACATTCCCAGACAACAATGACTGCCCAACCTTTGGCCTCCAGTTGCCTCCAGGTCTCCTGGTCACGTTCTTGATTACGGGCGATTTTTGCTGTCCAGAACTCGGTGTTGGTCTTGGGAACCGTGTAGTTCTTACAACCCTTGTGGCCGTGCCAAAAACAGCCATGAACGAATATTACCGTCTTGTACTTGGAGAGGACGATGTCCGGGCTCCCCGGTAACCGCCGAACATTTACACTATACCTGAATCCTTGACGCCATAATGCGTGACGCAGCATTAACTCCGGCTTCGTCGAAGCGGAGAGGATGGCCACCATGTTGCGATGGCGCTGGTCTGGAGTTAGTACGTCGGGCATAGTATTATTCCTCACTCCTAAGGTACAAACAATCTCTTAACAATCCTAATTTAGTGCCTCCTTGTATCAAATGAAGGCGCAATAACTATACTATATTTGCTAAATATAGTCCTAATATAGTACTAAAACTTATTAAATATTTGGAAAATATAAAATCAATTTATATATTTGCCACATAACCAATCATATACAATACCATGGCAGACTCCGCGAAGAGAGCGCGTTTTAAGAAAGTGGCATCCGCTCGTGTCACGAAGGTGATTAATTATCTGAATCTGCTTCAGAATTGTTCCAATCGCAATAATTATGAGTATGATCAGGATGATGTTGAATTCATGTTTACCGAGATTCAGAAAGCATTCAAAGAATCAAAGAATGCATACCTCAATGAATTGAGTAAACAAAATGGGAAGAACGGGTTTTCCTTTAAAAAATAGGCAATGAATCCTTATGAAGATGCAGAAAAGGGCTGTAGATGGTCCTTTCAGTGTTGGAACAAGTCCATGACTTATTTTGGACCAAACGACGCTATTATTCAGAGCTTCAATAAAGACTTCTATGAGTCCCTTGTCCGGGAATCTATTCAGAATTCACTCGATGCTGTTCTCGAAAAGGGGAAGCCAGTAAAAATTTCCTATTCATTTGATAAAGTAAACATAGATGACTTTCCAGAACTCTTCAGATTGAAAGAGCATATACAGGGCTGCTTGGACACGCATTCGGATACGAATAGAGCGAAGGAACTCTATGAGCCGATGCTGAGATACCTGCCAACTGCAATCCATTCCTCGCTGGACCTGATTACTGTCTCGGACAGTAATACTACCGGTATGCAATATGATCCGGATGATCCCAAAAATGCGTTCTCGGCCTTCACAAAATCTGTAGGTCTCAGCCAAAAAAACACGACAGATTCAGGTGGCTCATACGGATTCGGAAAAGCGGCATACTTTCAAATGTCTCCTTTGAGAGCTATCCTTGTATCCACAAGAACGCCAGATGGTCATTGCTATTTTGAGGGTGTCACTAGATTGTGTACACATAAAGTGCGCGGGGTTGAATATGTCGACATGGGTTACTACGACAGCAAGGAAGGAATCCCTGCAGAAGACAACGAGATACCGGATAAATTTAAGAGAGATACTGCAGGAACAACAATATCGCTGGTTGGCAAATATGCAGATTCTGGCAACCGGGCGAATATGGAAAATGAACTGCTGAAATCCGTCCTGCGGAATTTCTGGCTGGCCATATATGAGGAAAAACTTGTTGTAACAATAGGCCGTTCCTACGTGATTACCAAGCAGGAACTCTCACGCCTTATTACCAGCACATTCACGTTGAATGCAAAAGACAAGAACAACCCGCGTCCCTATTTCGAGGCATATACACATGCCGAAGATAACCTTCATTTGAGGTTTGCTGGTGTAACCCCGCACTTGGGGGAAGTGTTTCTTTATGTTTGTATCAATCCTCATGTTAAGAGAGACAGAATTGCTTATATGAGGAATTTGATGATGCTTGTAGAAACCAAGAGTATGAGTTCAAGTTATGGGCTCAACGCCTTGTTCTTATGCCTTAATAAAAAAGGAAACGAAATCCTTTCAAGCATTGAAGACGCGTCCCATACTTCATGGAGTACCAAAGGTAAAACCGGGGATGCTGCTAAACTCGCGTCAGAGACCTTAACCGAGATCGACTCATTTGTTCAAGAAAAGATTGGAGAGGCTTTCAACAATGGCGGAGATATCGAAGTCATTGACATCGGGATTGGCTTTTCTGAAGAGGATATAGAGAATCTTCTCGCGGACAAAAGTGAAATCAATAATCCATTTGGTTCGACTCGTACCGGTCGCATTGTGGAAGAAGGAGGAGACCTGACAACGGTCCATACTGAGACAACGCCGAAACCAAAGATTCAGGAGCCCAAAGGAAACATAGGCAAAGTAGTCAAGGGACAAAAAAGCTCTGGCTCTGTTGCCGTAAAGAAAACCATAGGAACGGGACATACTGCACACAGAAGTAAGGTGAAGGGAGGGACTGGTACCGGTGGGCGCATCCAAACAGTAGATACTCCTGATGTGACAGGAACAGGACAGAAGTTTGTGCTCTACACACCTGTATCTTATCATGCGCCAGCATACAAAAAAGACGGTGAGTGGTTCCATGATTTGATCATACATAATGAGGAAGCTGTGGATGATGTGTTTATCGAGGTGAAGATTGGCACCGAAGAGGGTGAAGACAGCGTCCAGATCTCATCCTGTTCTCCTATTGGCAAAGTGTCTGGAGAAAAGGGGATTATCAAGTTTACTCATCTTGATGCAGGAAAGGTTACACTGACCATTCAGTTTGCTGATAAACAGAGACATTCCATAAAGTTGAGATAATATGAAATTCGACAGTAGAATTACATTCCCACATCCAGTCTTGGGAATCCGGAATGACATCTTAGGAGAGCCCGACTTCGATTATGAGATCTCCGAAGATGAGAATAACCATATTTTGGACATCAAGATGGATCTGCATAATCCGTCTATAAAGTATTATATTGATGTCAAGAGACAGGCGAAATATGTATGCGAAGTGGATTGTTACAGAACCTATTATAGGGTCTGCGAAGATTCTATCAAGCCAAGTTTCCATATCAACATTCCCAAAAAGGAGGTTAGCGGGGAAGTCAATGTCCAGCTGACAGTAACAGCCGTCGGAAAAATCGACGGATACACTAATTCATTGGCCAATGCTGACTATTCCGGTTACGAATTCAATCTTGAGAAAGGAGATATACTTGCATATATTGGCGGTCTGAATATCCAGACGGACATAATGGCTGACGAGTATAAGGCCGTTGGCAGTTTTGTCCATTTCAAAGGCGATTCAGTAACAGACATTTCGTACAATCTCTCCGGGCAGGATATCGAGATTATTATGCCCCGGGAAATGTTTGACCAATATGTCAATCATCTTAAAGGAAACCGGTTCCGCCCTGTCATTATATCCTCGATAGTTAAGGAAGCCATTGTATATGCCCTAACTCAATACAAAACGTATAGAAGTTCGCGATGGGCAAGAATCCTCAAATCAGCAGAAGTTCTGAAAGATTACAACTTTGAAGAGGATGAGATAGATGTGCTGAAGGCAATCGGGATGTCAAATGATTTGTTGAAAAATCCACACGGGCAGCTGTTTGACACCCTTGAAGAAATCATTACTGAAACCCCCGATAATTCGCAGTAAGATGGAAAGACAGTGCATATTTACAAATAAGTATATCGGCATTCTGCGAGAGAATGTTGAGAACGGTATTATTGACGGTTACCGAGAGGAAGAGTTCCCTTACGATGAGAGTCAGCTGCTGGTTCTGCCTAAAAGGAATAAGCCAGAAAGACTGTTGGACTCAATGCTTGCTGCGGAGACCGAGTTTGACCGGGCTGTCACTTTGTTCTCTGCATATGATGACTTGACCCCGCTTGAGGCTTCTTATGCTCCGTTTTGGGATTACCTCGCACATGTAGATCTATATCCATTCGTAAAAAAGCGCTGGCCAAAAGCCTTCGATGAAGGGGCAAATAGCCGCCAGTATATTCTGGACCACTGGTTTGTTGAAACACGTGGACTTATGCGTCACAGCTTATCGAATTTATGGTGGACTGTCGCAATGACGCGAGGCGATGGTGATGATATGACGCTGACTGAGTTCATTTTTGATAAACGAGAAGACCTCCGATTGGCTTTAGGTATTTCTACGTTGTATCGACACAAGCCTTTTAATCGTGGTATTCTTCAATTTATGAAGGATAACCCGGATGTCTTTTCAGAACACAGTGCAGCAAAAGAACGTTTCATTATTCAATACTTCAACAGGTTGGGTGCAATTAAACAGCTAGCTTATATGCCGGAGTCATTTTTCAAAGATACACTAACGGAGTTAAAGCCAAGAATAATGGAAATCACCAGTCGAGAGGACCTGTTTTAAACAGCTTTTTGTTCCGGAGGCCAGATGCTCCCGGAATTCTTCTCTATTTTTAATTCTGAGGTGTGAGGGAAATTTAGTAACTTTGACAACTTAAACTTGTTGCGCGATGCTTAAAAGTAAAAAGTATCCATATCTGAATTGCATTGATTCACAGGCCCTGTTTGCCCAATGTGAGAAGAAGGGGCAGAAAGACAGCCTTTCTGTCCTTACTCAGTACTTGCATAACCGCAAGTACATGAACGATGCTGGCAAAGAAGAGGCCTTTGCTTTCATAGCCGAGGAAATACTTGACAAACCGGAAGGTAATGATACTGTTCTGAAAGACGAGCCCCTTGAGCTCTTTTTCAAGGAGTTCTTTGATGTCCCTTTCCCGGAGCCAGAGAAGCCTAAGTTCACGTTTATTGACCTTTTTGCCGGAATGGGTGGTTTTCGTTTGGCCATGCAGGCTCAGGGCGGCAAGTGCATCTTCTCATCTGAATGGAATCAGTATGCACAGAAGACTTATATGGCCAACTTTGGAGACATGCCATTCGGAGACATCACCAAAGAAGAAACTAAATCTTATATTCCTGAGCATTTCGATGTATTATGCGCTGGATTCCCTTGCCAGCCCTTCTCTATTGCTGGGGTCTCGAAGAAAAATAGCCTCGGCCGTGAAACCGGTTTCAAGGATAAGACCCAGGGAACGCTATTCTTTGATGTGGCCGATATAATTAGCCGTCACCGGCCCAAGGCTTTTTATCTGGAGAACGTGAAGAATCTCGTCTCCCATGATAAAGGGCGCACTTTCAAGGTTATTACAGAAACATTGGAAGAACTTGACTATAGCATACATTACGAAGTCCTCGACGGTAAGTCATTTGTGCCTCAGCATCGTGAGAGAATAATGATTGTCGGTTATGACCGGAAGGTGTACGGAGGTAATGAGAAGTTTGAGTTCCCCAAATTGGGCGAACCTATCAACTGCATTGGAGACATTCTTGAGAAGGATGTTCCCGCCAAATACACGTTGTCGGACAAACTCTGGGGTTATCTTCAGAATTATGCCCAAAAACATAAAGAAAAAGGGAACGGGTTTGGCTTTGGCCTTGTGGATCTTAATGGAATCACGAGAACTCTTAGTGCCCGCTATTATAAGGACGGCTCAGAAATCTTAATTCCGCAAGGAGAAGGTGTAAACCCCCGTCGGCTAACTCCTCGCGAGTGTGCTCGCCTGATGGGCTATCCGGATGAATATATTATTAACGCTGTTTCTGAAGTTCAGGCTTACCGTCAGTGTGGCAACTCTGTGATTGTGCCTTTGATCACAGCAGTTGCGGAACAGCTTGTTAAAACAATGAAAAAGAAAGTATGACAGAGTTTTTCAGCATGGCGGTGTCAGACGTCTATCGCTCAAGGAAGGCGTTTTGCAGGTTTATTACCGCTAATGATGCAAATCTGACTTCTCACCAAGCGGGCTTTTACGTTCCGAAAGAAGCTGCTTCTTTGTTATTCGATGAACTAGGTGTTAAGGGCAGTAATAAGGAAAGATTTGTCCGCATTCGCTGGCAAGATGATTTTACAACCGACAGCCGTTTCATCTATTATGGTACGGGAACAAGGAATGAATACCGAATAACGCGTTTCGGACAAAATTTCCCATTCTTGTCAGCAGACTTTGTTGGCAGCCTATTGGTAATCTGTAGAATGGATGTGGACTTCTATACGGCGTATGTCTTGGAGAGAGATGAAGATATCGATGAATTCTTCTCCACGTTCAATCTTAACCAGCAGAAGACCAACCATTTGATTGACCCGAATGTGGCAGAATCTCCTGATGCCAAGATTTCTCGTCTTATTTCAGATGTCGTTCGAGAATTGGATGACTTCCCCCAGACGGAGGATATGTCAAGATACGCCCGCAATGTCTACAACGAGGCTTTTGACATCACCCCAAGAGCCATACTAGCTAATCCGGATGACTTGCTCCTGAAATGGACAGATGCCGAATACTCTTTGTTCACCTGCATTGAGGAGAAAGTTTATCAACCCCGATATTCAACTCCTTTCGAGAACTGTACTTCATTGATAAGCTTCTCGAATCAAGTCCTGAATCGCAGAAAATCAAGAGCTGGGAAATCATTGGAGCACCATCTTTCAAGTATCTTCAAAACAGCGCAATTGCGATTTGACGAACAGGCAATTACAGAGTCAACAAAAAAGCCGGATTTTCTCTTTCCAGGAGCAAAAGAGTATCACAGCTTCACTTTCCCCGCTGATGACCTGACTTTCCTTGGAGCGAAAACAACATGCAAAGACCGATGGCGTCAGGTGTTGGATGAGGCTGCAAAGATTGATGTAAAATACCTGTTTACCCTGCAGCCTAGCATTGCAGTGCCACAACTTGAACAGATGAAAGATGCAAAGGTTGTGCTTGTTGTTCCGGAAGCGAATAAGTCTTCTTTCGATGTGAGATACAGAGACGTGATAGCAGCGGATTAAATGTACCCCCTGTATCACTTTCAAATGTACCGGGCATATCAGAATCAAATGTACCGCCCATAGCGAAAACAAATGTACCGGGCGTATCACTTTGAAATGTACCGCCCGTAGCGGAAACAAATGTACCACCTGCCAGTGTTAACCGGTGCCAGCTGCGGTTAGGCGGGAACTTCAGATAGGTTGCTTTAAGTTTGACAAATGTAACTTTGTGGTTAGAAGACAAATACCACAAAGATATGGCAAACAGAAAAGCAACAATGACAGACATCAGAGTCATCATTCGAGAGTTCGTTCGAGGGACCTCGTTGAGAGAGATGGAGCGTAAGCTGAA
>JAEEGG010001486.1_pt1 | contig 63582 bp, 51 predicted proteins | sample 9134161 | NCBI WGS metagenome assembly JAEEGG01 (sample SAMN16246543, study PRJNA631951) | gut metagenome | biome: gut microbiome; feature: rumen; material: CR-attached | host: Bos | place: Iran: Karaj | collected 2018-10
ATTTGGGTAGTGGATTTAAGATGGGTTTTAAAGGGCATAATGTTGTTTACCTGTACCTGACGTTGCCTTGAACAGCCGCCTTTTTGAACCAACGAGCGGCCTCACTTCAGAGGTTGTTTTTCATGGAAGGACTATCTTTTGTGTCTTCATTATCTCACCATTGATAAGGCGCAATACGTAAACGCCAGGCGTCATCCCATTGGTAGAGACGGTGTGCATAAAAAAAGACCCTTAGTTAGCCTAAGAATCTTCTTTATTTAACTGATTTTCAGTTAGTCGCTAATTAGTACTCATCTTCGTTGAAAAAGAAATCATCCTTCGAAGGATAATCAGGCCAAAGGTCTTCGATGCGTTCGTATATCTCGCCTTCGTCTTCCATCTCCTGAAGGTTCTCTATAATCTCTTCCTGTGCGCCCGTACGCAAGGCCCAATCCAGCAACTCATCGCGGGTGGCTGGCCACGGGGCGTCTTCCAATTTTGAGGCTAATTCTAGTGTCCAATACATTGTATTTCCTGTTTTTGTGTTACTCTATTTTGAGGGCGCAAAAGTACAAGTATTTTCTCAACTAGCAAGGACTTTTTATTAAAAATTATGATTTTTTATTTAACTGATTCCCAATTGTTTTCGTGAACTTTGTCTAAAAAGTCAAAAAATCTTGCCAAAACAAAGAAATAATCCGACAACCTGTTCAGATATTTCAAATCGAGAGCATCGACAGGATGTAGTGCAGCCAAACGCCATCCCTGACGCTCAGCCCTGCGGCACACCGTGCGGCAAACGTGCGCATAACTCGACTTGAGATTGCCGCCTGGGATGACAAAACTCCTCAACTCGGGCAACTGTTCGTTCATCACGTCGATTTCATGCTCCAAATAGGCCACATCATCAGGCGTAAGCACTGGAATCATCTTCTTCACCTCAGCGTTCTCATCCAAGGCAAAATGCGACTCGATGGTAAACAACTTGTTCTGAATGGCATCCATCACGACACGCATCTCGGCGGAAACACCTTCCTGGTCGTACAACACGCCGATGAAAGCACTCAACTCGTCGACAGTGCCGTATGCCTCCACCCTGTCGTCATATTTCGCGACACGCAGTCCCCCTATTAACGAGGTCTTGCCTTCGTCGCCAGTTCGAGTATAGGTAATATTCTTCATTTAAAATTTATAGATTCAAAATTTAAAGATTTAAAATTCCTCATTCAGCATTCAATACTTGAGAACAAAGTCCTGTTTCTCAATGCCTTCCCTGAAAAAGACCATACCCACACAATACAAGTCGAAAGTCACCGAAACGTCCTCATTGGTCTTGATCTCCTCCCAAGCGTCCTCCATGTCACGGTTGCGGTGAATGCCCTCAAAGACAAACACTGAATCAGAAGACTTATGATTCAAGCAATCAGCAAGATAATCCCAAGTGTCACCCTCGAAAGAGTCACGACTGAAAAACACAAAGCCCGTATTGAGACGCTTGAAATGCTCAGAGTCGAACTCTTCGGGTTGGATAAGGTTCACATTGACGACGCCCATCGAATTGAGAAGCTCCAAGAAGTCATCCGACTCCTCAAGGTAAACCTTGGTCTGGAGGTGTCCCAACGCCATCGCCGCGGTGTTCAGCGCCGAAACCTTGCCAAACGACACCACCGAATCAGGCTCAAAATAGCGCACCATTCGATAGAGCAGACGACACTGTTTCCGCAGGTTGTAGTTGATATGCTTGCGTTTGTCACGCAAGCGCGCAATGCGGTAGATAGTATCATAGTCGCGATTGGAACCGCTGTCATTCAACACCTTGCGCATAAACTCGTAAACAAATGGCGAATGTATGCCATATTCGCTTTTGCGGTGCAATAAGTATTTCAGCCAACTTCCGACCATAACTCAATCATATTGAACCTTTTGCAAATAATACACTGTCCGCCTAGGTTTGGGTTGCACACTGTTTTGGATAATCTGTGAACCAAAAATGAGGAAGCGGTTGCCATACCACTTAGCGAATTGTGCAAAGTATTCATCCTCCACATAGTCAGCGCCGTAAATAGGACTCAGTTTCTCCTCCTGCAGATTCATCAGAACTTGGCCTTGGGCATCAAAAGCCGTGTAACGCAACCTGTTGCGATAGGGCGAGGCCACCACCAGTTCATTATAGCACGTCCCTTCGCCCGCATGGGGAAAGAGGTCGTTCGTCAACTCATTGTCGAATTTCACCGACTGCTGCCATTGCAACTGCCCATCACGGTCGAAGGCAAGCAACACTTCGCTGAAGAAATCATAACCGTCGAATACCGTATAGGTATAGGGATAACCGCCATAATAACCATAATAGCCGTAGTTCATGCGTGTCTCCGTATGATAATACGGCATAAATGCCTCAACGGCAAAAACGGTCAAATCGCCAAAATCTGTCAGGCGGGGCGTAAACAATTGGAAAGCAATTTCGCCTTTTTGTGGATTGTCTTTCTTTTGGTTTTTCAACTTCTCCTCGCGCAGACGGACCCGGTCAGAAGGGGTCAAGGCATGTTCAATATCTGGCATATCCTTGAAAAGATACACCTTGCTATCGGGCGTTGCAGAGGCAAAACGCATCCACACCACGCCAATGCTCTCCTTGTCGAAGTTTTCGGTTACGCCTTCAAGACTTACCTTTCGTCCCGTTTCGCGTTCCAAGGTGCCAATAACAATAAGGTTCCTGTTATCATCAAAGCGAAACACCATGCGACCCAAAGCAGCATTGGGAATGTTTTCATACCGATTGTTGCCCAGCAGGGTACCCGTTGGCGAATACATCATAAAAGAAGTCGACACAAAACGCTTGTTTTCGAACTCCTTGGCAGCCACCACAAAGCAGTACTCCTTCTTGAAAGCCTCGGTCTGGAACAAAACAAGACTGCTAGATGACGACGGCGTTACCAAACGATATTGCTTATTGCTCAGGTCATAGAAATACAGCCCTCCATTGTCATTTTTGTTGTTTAGGACCAACATCATCGTGCCATCGACAACCTCAACAGAAAGCGGCACCGACTTCTCAGGCCATTTGTTCCAAAAAGTCTCATAGGCAACGTTCTCCTTGTCGAAGGAAACAACGATGAAATCAAGCGTATCGGCGGCTTTTTTGTTGCCATCGTTGACGAAAAGGAAAGCAGCAAAACGGCCATCGCTACCCGAAGCAGAGAACTTGACCTTTTCGGGCAAAGGTATCAAGTCATTGCGAGTCTCAAAGAGCGTGCTGTCGAGGCAGGCGAAACTCCACAGGCGATGTCTTTCCTTGTCAGTCTTGTCGGTTTCGTAAACCATGATGCCATCGGACGGACCAAGGGATTGAAAATGGCAACCTTGCTCCCTATTCCAGCGACTCACCTCATAACGCACGGGCTCGACCTGCTGGGCAGAGGCCCAACTGGCGAGGAATAAGAATGCTATGAGGAAGAGCTTTTTCATCTTGTTGTCGCTTTGGTCATTGCGAGGAACAAAGCAATCCAGAGAACCAGTATCCCCTGGATTGCTTCGTCGTTTTCCGTTTTCACGGAATGAGGCTTCGCAATGACGCTATTGCGTCTGTATTAGAATTTCACGAACTTCGCGGTTGCCGTCGTGCCGTTGGTATAGCGGAAGTTGAGGAAATACACGCCGTTCTCAAGTTCGCTCACGTTCCATTGGGCATCGCCAGCGACCATGTTCAATTCATTCACCTTGCGGCCCATCATGTCAAAGACACTAACCAAGGCGTCGCTTTCAAGCGTGAAGGTCACCTGTGTGCTGGCGGGATTGGGATAGAGACTGACAGCTTGGGCATTGTTCTCGTTCACCGAGACCAAGGTTCTACCCGTCATCTTCACATAGTCAATCTCCCACGATGCAGCGGCCTCTTCCGTGCTGTAGTACACGAAAGCGACGTGGTAATGGCCAGGGGCGACGTCGGAAATAAGAAAAGTTCCTGATTCAACCCACTCATAGTCGCCTTGTGAGAAATCGAAAGCATCGGTGATTTCTTCCCACTCATAATCGCTGGGTTCACCCTCGCCGTCGTAATCTGTGGAAATCAGCACCTGAAGGTCGGGACCGTCAAACTTTTTGGCAGTACTGAATTCTAAGGCAATCTCTTCATAGGCATTTACCGTAATCTCAATCGTCGGGCTGATCAGCCAGTCTTCATTCTGATGGCTGGCTGAACTGGCATAACCATTCATGTTGGCGTAGGTCGTGCCCTGATAGACACCTTGATGCCATTCCTGCTCGCCATAGGCGTTGTAAGTCGTGAACACGCCGAGACCGTCATCGAAGTCTTCGAACAACAGCACCTCTATGTTCTCAGTGGTAGCAGTGGCGGTCGGATAGCTGCCGCTGGTCTTGTAATCGATGTTACTGCCGCTGTTGGTGTAAGGGAAAATGGCAAAGTGATAGGTGGTGTTGGCCTGCAAACCGCTGAAGACGACACCATTTTCGCCATAGGCCACATTCTTGGCCAAGTCGCTATCGGGAACTGGGGTGCCATCAGTAGGCACGGTGATATTACCAGTCGAAGCCAGGACCAAATACTTGGAAGGCAGCTGCTCGCCCGTGGCATCTTGCCATAAAACGAACACATCCTCACCATCGGGATAAGCCGAAAAATCGGTGGGGTAGTTGCTCGGTTCCGGATCGGGTTCGGCAGCGCCACCAGCCTTGAAGAAATAGACAGGAGCGGCCACATTCGACGACTCCTTGTAGCAACCGAACAAAGTCGATGAAATGTTGTAGCGCATGTAGCACTGCTCAACGCCACCATTGCTCACGGGCACCATACCGCCCTCTTCCCCATCGGTGATGGTCCAACGGCCTTTGTCGTCAAGAGTGCCTTGTGTACGTAAGTAGTTGCCACCGCCGGCAGCATAGAGATACCCCTCATTAAGCGCATCATAGAGGGTCCAAGCACCCGGGGCGCCTTCGAGAGTGAACTCGAAAGCCTCCGTTTGCGAAGACGGATCGGTGGCCACGGTAGCTGTGATAACACCACCATTTTCATCAATCTCGATGGCATGGCGGTTGTTGGACTTCTGGTAACTCATGACAAAGGCTTGTCCGTCGTTGTCATAACCCACCAGGATGTACTGGCCTGGCTCAAGTTGAGAGGCCGTGTTGACCATAGTGTAGGTCGTTTGAGCGATGCCACTCACCGAAAGGAGCAGCATGACCACGAATGAGAATAGAACTTTTTTCATTTTCGTTTGTTTTTATGTTAGACAAATAGTTTGATTTTCATTCAATATAACTACGAATTACACGAATGTAACGAATTAATCAGAAGAATTTGGGGCGCAGCGCCCAAATGAACACGAATGAGATTCTCGATTGGCTCATTCGCACCCATTCGCGGCCTTGCCTGCCAAATTCCAAACCATATTCGCACAATGTGTTCAATTCGTAACTCCTTCCATTATAAATCCAATGTTTCGACTTGTTCCACCGCTTTAATCTCAGGGATGACTTTTTTCATCACGGATTCGATGCCGTTTTTGAGGGTCATCTTGCTATGCGGACAATTACCACAAGCCCCTGTTAGTTCCACGATGACGGTGTAGTCGTCTGTGAGTTCCACAAAGTTGACGTCGCCTCCGTCCTGTTGAAGGTAGGGGCGCACCTGTTCAAGCACGTTTTTGACTTTTCTGAGGATGGTTTCTTTATCCATATCTTTTTCTTTTCTCACGCAGAATCCGCTGAAATCGCAGAATCTGCCGGACGTTTAGTTTTCGTCGCTTTGCGCTTCTCAAAATTCTGCGCATTCTGCGTGCAACATATTATTTCGCATTAATGATTTCCAGTGCAATCTTGTCAAATGCCTTCGTGACGGGAGAATCGGCATCCAAAGCCAGAGGAGTGCCGGCATCGCCGCATTCGGCTATCTTCTCCGTAATCGGGATTTGGCCTAAGAGCGGCACGCCCAATTGCTCGGCAAATTCCTTGCCAGTTTCCTTGCCAAAGATATAGTATTTCTTTTCGGGCATGTCAGTTGGGGTAAAATAAGCCATATTCTCCACCAAACCGTAGATCGGAATCTGAAGGGCCTCTTCCTTGAACATCATCGCGGCGCGCAGCACATCAGCGAAAGCGACTTTTTGAGGCGTAGTCACGATGAGGGCACCCGACACATTGTATTGTTGCGCCAATGTCAACTGGATGTCACCCGTGCCCGGAGGCATGTCGACCACCATCCAGTCCAACTCACCCCACAGGGTGTCATTCATCAACTGGTTCAAGGCGCTGGTGGCCATGGGACCACGCCAGATGAGCGGACGGTCAGCATCAACGAAGCTTCCAATACTCATCAACTTGATGCTAAAACGCTCGATGGGTACCATCACGGTCTTGCCGTCTTTTTCGAAAGCAGCGGGTTGCTCGTTGCCGAGTCCAAACATCATCGGGACGGAAGGACCGTAGATGTCGGCATCGATCAAACCTACACGCTGGTTGGCACGCGCCAACGCTATGGCGAGATTGGCGGCCACCGTCGACTTGCCCACACCACCCTTGCCTGATGCTACGGCGATGATGTGCTTTACCTTCGAGAGGGCGGTCTTCTCCTCCACCACCTTAATCTCAATCTCTGTGCCCTCTCCAAACACCTCCGTCAACGTGCGCTTGGCACCGTTCACCAAGATTTCATTCTTCGGATCGTTGGCATGTTCCATAACAAGGTCGAATCGGATGGCATTATCCTTAACCATCAGATTTTCAACCATATTCAAGGCAACAATATTGTCACCTTTCGGAAAATAAATGACATCCTTCAGGACTTCTATAACGTTTTCTTTATTCAACATAAAACGATTCTAAATAGTTTACGCTGCAAAGTTAGCAAATAGTTAGAAGTTAATAGTAACGAATGAAGAGTTTTTTCACAAATTATTCAAGTGAAACAAGTTTCTGAACCGTCCCCTTCGTTGTAGCAACCCGCAACAAGTAGAGACCAGGGGTGCAACGATGCAAATCGAGAACGATTTCGTCACTTGAGCATTTTTCTTGTAAAACGGACTGCCCCATGGCATTAATGACTTCCACAAGGCGAATGCCCTCCGCTTCAAGGGTAATCCTCCCGCTCGTCGGGTTGGGATAGACCTTTAACATGGCTTCGCCTTCATCCATTCCCGTTGGCGAGTAATAGACGTGCAACTCAAACTCATTGGGACGGTATTTGCGATTGGCCGGCGATGAGGTGCAGTCCATGGCGCCATAGTAGGCATAGAGACGGTAATAGTAGTCTCCTTCTTCCTGAACGCCGTTGTCAACATACTTGACCGCCGAAGCATTTAACAACTTGATGCGATGGTATTCTCCTTCGCCATCTTTACGGAAGAGATAGTAGCCCGAAAGGCCTTCGTGGGGTTCGGGTTTCTCCCACTTCAGTCTCGGCTTAAAGTTGTTGTTCAACTCGAAATCAAGGTCTCGAGGCGGATAGCAAGGACCTACCGTGGCACACGATTCATTGGAGTATTCTCCACTCTCGCCACCTTCGCAAAGCACAGCCACACTGTAGCAATGGCCACCCATCGACACTGATTCGTCCAAAAAATCGTTGCCTTCCTGAATGAGGCGATACAATATGCCATCACGATACACATTATAACCGTATCCTGGATGATCAACGGCATCCCAAGTCAGCAGGATGGCATCGTCTTGGGGCGCTGCCACAAGGTTCTCAGGCACGCCACACGACAAATCGCCGCCGCAGGTATTGCTGACCTCAAAGAAAATGCCCGAAGGCAAGTCTTCCGAAGAACCAGAATAGGAATATACGGTCTGACCGTTTGCGTCTTTGATGACGAAGGCCATCTGGCTGACGGGTTCTTGGGGGGCCGACCAACCGAAACTCAAGCGACCCAAGGGCATGTCAGGCTCAACCGAAATGGTGGACGAAGAGACCATCGTGTATTGTCCCAGTTCCCTACCACCCATAGTGTAGGCGCTGATATAGCCTCCACGCCATCCTTGCAAAGAATTGGTAGTCATGATAATCTTCCATGGGCAAGTGGGACCCACCAACACTTTCATGTTGTTGGCGTGCTTGCCGATATGTCCTTCGGCGACAGCATACACTGCATAGTGGAACACATCGTAGCGCGGCACGCTGGCATCCACAAACTCCATGACAGCACCAGGCGTGACATCTGTCAACGTTGCGATGATTTCGTTGTCGCGCAAAACGACAACACGTTCGATGTCGGCAAGTGTCGTCCCATCCAAGGTAGAAGCAGGATTAACCCAGTTGAGGCGCACCTTGAGGTCTGTGTCGCTCACAGCAACTGCGGTGAACTCCGTAGGAGAAGCAGGAGTGTGGTTGTAGACCTCTGCTGGCACAAAGTTGAACATGGCGTCGGCGGGATGCGTGTAGGGCGCGTCATCGATAAGATACCAGCCATCGGAACTGCCGCCCCAACCGAGATTGAAATGGAACATGTCGTAGTCGTCGTAGCCATCGCATACGAAGGCGTGGCAACCGCCGTCCTCGCAACCGCCATAATACATCGGCCAACCCATGTCGAATTGCTCACGCACCATGGCTTTCCAAGTCTCGGTCTCGAAATCATCGCGACGGAGTTGCACGATGGCGTCACAATAGTCGAAATAGGCATTCATGACACCAGGGATTGGACCCGAGGCGCCACCGCTGCCATCAGGACCGTAACCCATATCGATGGTCACGCCGCAATGGAAGCACAAGGTTCCAGTGGCCAACTTTTCAGCCTCGGTGGAAGTGTTGTTTAGCACGTAGGGCATGTTGTCCCAGTCATAGTTGGTGTTGCCGAAGTCGGCACAAATCTCACCATAATCCTCATGATAATAGCAATGGCTGCCGAAACCTTTGGCAGGATAGGACCAAAAGCGCATCAACTGCGACATGGCCGTAGCGAGGCAACCCACAATGGCATGACCGCCCGACCCTGCTGGGTCTTCAGGGCAACAATAATTGTAAGGATAGGACTGGTTCCATTTCGTCTGGCAGAAATAACCCGTCCCGCGACCATCATGGCGCGAGATGAGACGACCATGAGCGAGCACGGAATTCCACTCTGCCTCCACATCGGGAGTGGCAACAGCATGGCGCAACTGCACTATGCATTCGGCAACGCCATCCAAATAATAGGCCAACGCTGGAGGAATGTTGGACGCATCAAACGACGATTCGTCAGAATACCCGATGACGGGGCGATGCGCATCGTCGCCAGAAATAATGACGAAACCATGGTCTCCGACATTGAAAACATAAAACGCCCCTTCAGCGGCAGTATAGACCAATTCAGGATTGGCTCTCTCAACTGCGAGTTGAACCGTGGTAAATTTCTGGGCAGCAGAAAACGCCAGACTGCTGCCAATGGGCTTGGCTTGGATGGAAGACATAACCCCCATCAGGATAACCAATAGTGGAATAATGATTCGTTTCATCAGTCTTGCTTTGTTCGTTTGCTTTTTTGGACATCGTATACGCTGACAATCTTGAAGTCGCTGTTCAACTCCATGTGCTTTTCAAGAACAAAAATCGAATACTTCGAATTGTCATAGCGATCAATAGTATAGTCTTCAATGTAGGTGACAATATAACGGTTTCCCGACTTGTAATAGGTCAAAGTGTTCCACCTTGGTTTTGAGTGCTTTCCATAAACACCAAAAACATCGTCGTATTTGGCATAATGCTGCGCCACCTGGTCAACGGTCTCGTTTCGACTGTCGTGGTAACGTTCAACATTCGGGGCAAACAATTGATGCACCATGCTCCATCCTGCTCCGCTTGCCAATTCTGACAACACTGAATAATCGGAAACGAAACCACGGATACGGCGCTCAGTCGCCCAATCGTCACTTGGCGAACCCTGCACGCAGTAGGCGTACTTCCTTGAGACCCAATATTCTTTTCCATCATAGTATTCAACCTTGTAGAAGTCAGAGGACTCGCCCTTGTATAGGAACTTCTCGTCACGTGTGGCATAGCGCTGCGTCCCGTCGGGTTTCTTAAGCATGTCATAGTCGGTGGAAGGGCCAAAGCGCAACCGCAATTCGTGGGCATTGATGAACACATATTGTGGCGGCGTTTCCTGAGGCATAACTCCGAATTGCTCTATAGGCGGCTGCGTGTTGCTGCCGCTCTTGCTGAAAACCAAGAGCAGCACAGAAACAGTGGCGATTAATAGCGAAACGACTACCACGACAATCCACCACGGCTTCTTAGTACGTTTGAGCTGGTAACCGCAGTACTCGCAAAACGAACTACTTGGATCAATTTCTCTTTTGCAGTTTGGACACTTTTTCATCTTAACACGTTTTTGGTTAGCAAATATAGTAAAAGAGCATTTCGTTTTTATGGTAAAAGAATTATAGAACAACCTTATTTCTTGTCTTCTGAGCGACCGTCAGCATACAAGAACGGCAATTTCGTTTCACCAAGAGCCTCAGACTCGTTATTGACATCAACGACTTGAATCCGGCATGCCAACGTATGAAGCCATTCCTTGCCAAACATCTTCAACCTATCCTCGAGATGAAGTTCATGATAAGGGATTTCTGCCGTACAACTCATCTTTTGCTGGTTCTCTTCAACCAATACAGGGATGCATTTTGCAGCAACAAGTCCGTTGAACAAGCAATACTCGCCATTGCTGTCTTTCAAGTCTTTCCCAAACAATTTGTCATTGTCCTGAAACGTACAAATTACATCCAAGAGACAACCTTCGGAATCTTCGGCAATAAAAGTGCAATGGATTAACAATGCTCCATTAACATTATGCTCCAACCAAGCATTGCCCATGGTAACTTTCGGTGACTTCAAAGAGTCAGCTTGTTTAGCAGCCTTATGATACCATTCGGCAGCCGCATCTTCATCGACGCCAACGCCTTGCCCCGATTCATAAAACATCCCGACATAATACTGTGCTTTTTGGTAACCTTGCTCAGCCGCCTGCTTGAACCATTTAAACGACTCCTTGTCGTTTTTTTTCACTCCTTCGCCATTGTAATAGCAACTACCAAGACTGTATTGGGCTTCCGTTTGTCCTTGCTGCGCTGCTTTTTCATACCATTTAACAGCCTCCTTATAATTCTGCTTCACGCCCTTCCCTGAATAATAGCAATTTCCGAGCCAACATTGCGCTAACTCATCACCCTGTCCTGCTGACAATTTCATCCACTTAACTGCTTCTTCATAACTCTGTGCCACTCCAAATCCATAATAATAGCAACACCCTAGGTGTTCCTGAGCTGCAGCATGACCCTGTTGAGCAGACAGGGTGAACCACTTCACCGCCTCTTCATAGTTCTTGTCTTCTCCCTCAAAACAGCGAAGCCCTGCTTCATATTGAGTCTCGGCATCGCTTTTCTCAACAACTTGCGCAATACTGTCTTTGACAAATTCGTCTATCTTGTCTCGTGCCAACGACGCAAGTTCACCCTCGGGATAACTCTGAAGGAACTCCCTAAAATCGTCAACCTCTTGGCAGTTTGTGAACATTTGTTGCTCGACATCCTTTGACTCATGTATATAAACATAACGTATGACCAGAGCCAAAACGACACCCAAGACAAGTGCAGTTGCCACAATGAGCCGTGGCCGTTTGGACTTCTTCAGTCGATAACCGCAATACTCGCAGAAAACGCCATCGTCTTCAATCTCTCTCTTACATTTTGGGCATCTCTTCATAATTCAATAATTCGTCACCAACGACAGCTGGAACTCCACCGTCCCGCCTCTGTAATTGGAAAATGTACCTGAATATGAGTATTCGTTCACTACAATTCCATCAAACAACCCAATATATGCGCCACTTGTATCATACCCCTCTATCAATAGCCGCCCCGTTTCCCTGTCATAGTTCTTGACTTTAATTGATCTAGTAACCGGTTTGCCGCCATATTCTACCGTGTAGTTGCCTCCGCCTTGGGAATCAATGACCAACGAACCGTTTGATCCTATTGTTCCTGTAAAATAGGTGTTGTAAGGAAAACCTGATGACTGTTGGGATTCATTTGATTTTGAACCACCTGAGAGACTGATGGCTAGCACAACGATGCCAATGATAGCAACCGCAGCCACCACGGCCACCCAAACAGGCACGGTCTTCTTGGAACGCTTGAGCTGGTAACCGCAATATTCGCAAAAAGTGCTGTTTTCTTCAATTTCTCTTTTGCATTTTGGACATCTATTCATAGAAACTAATATTACAATTAGTATATTTCATGACAACTGCACTCTTTCAATCAATTCATAACAAGGCGAAAGCCCCACTTGTCATAATGTTCGTCCGGTTTTTTGCCACATCGGAACGTCACGCGGCAGTCTGAAGTGCGACTGCACCATCCTCCACCACGCAGCACATGGTTCGACTTCGAATCCCCTTTATGTGTGGGATTGTTTTCCGAATTGCTTTTGTATTGATACCATGCATCGCTGCACCACTCCCACACGTTGCCGCTCATGTCGTAGAAGCCCAATTCATTCGGGGACTTGCTCTTCACGTTATGGGTCCTGCCATTGTTGTTGGTTATGCTGTTCCAATCCCAATTGTCATCAGAGCCTCTCAGGAACTGGTCACCGGTATTCTGCCAATACCAGGCCACATTGTCAATGTTGTACCCTCCGGCATAATCGGACCCCCTGCCTAAACGGCCTCCCTTTGCTGCATACTCCCACTCCGCCTCTGTAGGCAGGCGGAAATTTCTGCCTGTCAACTGATTCAGTTTTGGCAAAAATTCATCCACGATGTCATTATAGCTAACGTTCTCTACAGGAAGGTTGTCGCCTATGAAATGGCTGGGATTGTAGCCCATTACCGTCTTCCACAAGCCTTGAGTGACCTCCGTCTCGCCCATATAGAATGACCTTACTGTGACATTGTGAACCGGGTTCTCCCATTTGTAACCAGCATCATTGCTGCCCATGGAGAAAGAACCTCCTTCCACTTCCTTCATCACAAAAGAGACGCCATTGACTGTGATGCTCAAGCCTCCTTGGGTTGATGGCGAGGTGCCAGTTTCCATATTAGTGAGCTCTTCGTAATAGCCCTCCTCGTTTTGCATCTGCATCTGATTCAGACTATCTTGCTGCAAGCGGCCCAACAGTTGCTGCACTTGGCTCACATACTCGCCCCTCGGATACTTTTCCAAGTAGGCCTTGCAATCTTTTTGTGAAGTGCAGTTGTCATAGGCGTTGCGTTCCGCCGCCCTATCGTCAAGTTGTTGCCGAATGCTATCCAGTTTCAACTCTTCGACTTTGTTTTTCGCCATGGCAGCATATTGCCCATCGGGATAAACAGACAAAAAATGCCTGAAATCTGCCGCCGATTGGCAATTCTTGTACAAGCTTTCCTCTTTTCTGTCAACGGCCAATTGTTTTTGCCTATTGTTGATGATCACACCCAAGATGACGCCAACAACGACTACCCCACCCAAAACAAACCATGGCCACCGAGGCTTTTTGATCTTATAGCCGCAATATTCACAAAATGTGCTATGTTCTTCAATTTCTCTTTTACAATTTGGACATTTTTTCATGATAATGTTCTTGTCTTATGTCATTTGATTTCTACGCCAATTCCAGAATCAAGCGTTTTCACCTTGCCATCATTACCGCGCACCTGTATGGCAGTGAAGAGGAAGATGTCACCAACATTGGAACCACTGATGGCATTCTTCATCTCATCGGTGAAGGCGCTGCCATTAGCCTTGACCTCCTTGGTGGTACCCGCCTTAGTCTTGTAACGAAAAGTGTAACCCACCACATCGTATTTGACGCCATCGAAGTCGAAGTCTTTTATCTCGGCCTCCACACGGTTGGCGGCAAGCAGAGCACTCTTCGAAACCTGACTATTCACAACGTTACGTATGACGGCCACGGGCTTGGGCAAATCTTTCACACGGAATTTCATGCTACCAAGACTAGAGCCACCCGAACTGACGCTGATGGTCACTTCATTGGCCTCACCAGGACGCAGGTTATAAATCCCATTACCCATTCTAGTCAACGAACCGTTGCTGACCGTGGCATTGATTTCGCCACCGACACCTCCGCCAACGGCGATTGGGTTGTCGATACCACGATACACCACGTTCATCTTAGAGGCTGACACGCTCACCATAGGAGGAGCCACTGTGAAGGTGTTCTCAAACGGGAAGTCCTTCAATTCGTTGGTCGAAGGATCGAGCATCTTGATGTAACCCGTGTATTTGTGTTGGCCCACACCGCAGTTGAAGTCGAGGTTGATGACACCTTGGCCGTCGCTGGTGTATTCCTTTTCGGAGCCACCGTCCAACTTGACGTAGGCTTTGGTCTGCGTGTTCTGCCAAGCAGTCACCATGGCCTGAGCCCTATAGGTCTGGCCAGAGAGGAGATAACCGCTTTCAGCAAATACCTTAGCACCCACCTCGTCGTATGAGTAGTCTTGGGTGTGGATATTAGTCATCAACTCTTCGATGCCGTTCAGCGCAGTTACCTGTGTTTCAAGCGACATTCTATTCAACCACGCCATATCAGAAAAAAGCGTTGCGTCAAACGCCCTATTTCTTCCGCCAAGCATCATAGTGCTCCTACTTTGAGGGACTAACTCTTGAAACTGCTGTTGGCTTTTCTGCAACACTTTGAAAAGCGATTCATCCGGCGCGTATTTCGCCTTGTTACCAAAATGGGTCCACAAATACTGTTTCAAAGAATCGACTTGGTTGACCATGTCGAAGGCAACCGTTTTCATTGCCTGCGCTTGTTCCCAATACGGACCTGCTTTTTCTGGGTCCAAAGCATACTGTTGTTCAAAAGAAGCGATTCTACTATTAATTTGTTGTGACAGCGCATCGCTTGACAATCGATAGTCGGCATCCATGGTTTCAAAAACATCGGCTGACATTTTCCCGCTTTTGCCTTTGGGAATTATAAACAACATGATGGCGACAGCTAGAACGATCAAAGAACCAACTAAAAACCAAACAGAATTTGATTTCTTTTGTATTTTTTGACCACAATGCTCGCAATATACACTATTGCTTTCTATTTCTCTTTTACAATTTGGGCATTTTTTCATATTGATAGTTGTTAAAAACCACGATGATTGTATCGGAAATAACTATAGAAAATTATACTTTGACGCGGGACACGAGACTTCGCGACGTGAGACGAACCAAACGTCTCGCGTCTCGTGTACAATATGTAAACTAAATATGCTCATCTACTTAATATCAAACAGATTACATCGGCTTATATTCTTTGCCATAGTCCTTCTGATAGGTATTAATCAAAGTGACATTGGCCTGTTCCGTTTCGTTGAGCACAGCACTCGTAACGCTTGGGTCGGGATGATACCAGCCAAACTGCTTGAAATACTGGTTAAGTTCATTGGACTTGAAAACATAGCCGTGCCTGGCATAGACGCTGTTGCGCAGGTAGGTCAACTCACGAGGCGTGAGCGAATAAAGCGCGCTTTCTCTCAAAACATTGTACCGCAAGTCAGACTCGAGCAGTTGCTCGTATTGGCTTTTGGCAATAGGTTCATTATAAGCGACTCCTTCAAAATAGACCTCCTCGTATTGCATTTGCAGCTGGTTCAAACTATCTTGCTGCAAACGACTCAACAACTGCTGCACTTGACTCACGTACTCGCCACTCGGATACTTTTCCAAATAGGCCTTGCAATCCCTTTGTGAAGTGCAGTTGTCATAGGCATTGCGTTCTGCCGCCCTGTCGTCAAGTTGTTGCCGAATGCTATCCAATTTCAACTCTTCCACTTTGTTTTTCGCCATGGCAGCATATTGCCCATCGGGATAAACAGACAAAAAATGCCTGAAATCTGCCGCTGATTGGCAATTCTTGTACAAGCTTTCCTCTTGCCTGTCAAGAGACAATTGCTTTTGCTTATTGTTGATTACCACGCCTATGACGACACCAACGACTGCTAAGACGACTACCGCGGCCAAAACAATCCATAGCCAACGAGTCTTTTTTATCTTATAGCCGCAATATTCACAAAATGCACAGGAATCGTCAATCTGTCGATTACAATTGGGACATTTTCTCATTTCAATCTGGTAGGATAAGAATCACGTGGCAAAAATAATAAAAAAAACAGAACGCCACGTGCGCAAAAGGCATTTCCTATCACGTTACCTGAGCACCGCAACGGTTGCAAAACACAGACGTTGGCTTGAGGTGATTGCCGCATTTAGGGCAAAACTTTTCGGCACTTACCAAATACTGTTTGCCACACCACATGCAGAACGACGCATTGGACCTGATTTTATTGCCGCAATTAGAGCAAAACTTCAAAGGAGACCATTCGTAAACTTTCGTTAAGCCCAACCATGAATGCATCTGTTCCAATAGCGATTCCTTATCATCCTTTTCGAGGTAGTCATAATACTTCGATCGGAATGCCAGTATCTTAAACCTCAGCCTATCGGGAGCCACCTTCAATGGCACCATACTCTTGTTTAAGTTGTTGCAATACTTAAACACCATCTTGACCATTTCGTCTTGCTCCACGGTGCTATTGACGAGAAACAGCACAAAATCAACATTGTCCAGAATGGGTGCCACAGTAGACTCAAAATAGGATTCCACATCGTCAACGCCTGAATACGACCATAACGAATAGTTAATCTCCAAGTATTTTGAAATCTCGTCAACGACATCTGTCGCCAGTTTTTCGTCCGCCTTAGCGTAACACACAAAGAACTTGTTCTGTACGTCTGTTTTTTCCATTGGGCAATACCTTTTTTCAAATCAAGCCAAAAAAAAATACCGAAAGCCAGATTGCACTTCCTTTTACGCCTTGTTCTTTTCCGCCAAGGCATACCATTTCTGAGACTCTTCCAAACTCACGGGGACACCACGACCTTTTTTGTACATATAGCCTAATCGGCGCATGGCGTCAGGCACTCCAAGTTCGGCAGCTTTACTGTACCACTCGAAGGCCGCGTTATAGTCGCGCCTCACGCCTCTGCCATATTCTAAGCATTGTCCGTAGTTATACTGCGAAACCGCCAAACCTTGCTCAGCAGCCTTGCCGAACCATTTGGCGCTTAAAGAAGAATTACGTTGGACACCATCCTTGCCCTCTTTGAGCAACAATGCCGCGTTTTCCTGAGCTTGGGCATGGCCTTGCTCCGCCGCCCTGAGATACCACTTGAGTGCCACTATATAGTCTTTCCTTACCCCATTGCCTTTGTGATACATGCTTGCCAAGTTGTACTGTCCATACTTGTTGTACTGCGTCGCTGCCATGCGATACCAATACACCGCCTTGTCGTAATCCACTGGGACGCCTTCGCCGAAGAAATACATATTGCCTAATGCATTTTGGGCATAATCCGAACCTTCTTGGGCAGCATATCGATACCATCGCAGGGCTTCTTCATAGTTTTTCTGCTCATGGAAGTCATACCCTTTCTGCGCATAGCCAACGATATCCACGTCGGTTCTGATGAACTGGGATGGCGTGCCCAGGTTTGACAGTTTCATGCTTTCCAAACCGTGACATTCGAGCAACGAATTCATGTCTGTCAAACATTTCGCCCAACGAGAACGGTTAAAATCGTCCACCTCTTCTTTCATTTTGCGTTCCTTGCGCCGATTCCAGGATCTCAGCTGCTTTTTTCTGATCTTCCTGAGTATCAAGAAACCAAGAAAGATGAGGATGGGGTAACCCATATTCTCATACCACTCGCCATCATAGAACACTCCGAACAACACGCTAAACAACAGCACTAGCAATACGAGGTAACCTCGGTTCCTAAACTCCTTCGTGTCGTATTCGGGGCATGGCCTAAGGGTGGCCTTATAGCAACGCTCGTATGAGTTAAAAATGGCATTCCTCTTTTTCCCGTCCTCTGACGAAGCCCTCAGCCTGAAATCGGTGCGGTCGGTCACATCCCACTTGGGTTGCTCGTCAATCATCGGATCAAATATCAGCTTATCACCGAAGGTATTGCTCAACTTGATGTTGTCCTTCAAAGTGGCATCAAACTCCAACTGGTCGTCATTGTTGGGCAAATGGTAAGCGTATTTGTTCCAGTTTTGGCCCGTTTGCAACACAAACTCGCCATTGCCTTTGGCAAGGTTGAAAACCAGCTTTTGATTCGGAGAAACCTTGCCTATCACCTCGTCGTTGCGGGTGACGGTGGCACTCACATCGCTTCCCAAAGTGACTCTAGAACCGTACATGTCGCCTTCCTTGCGCAAACCCAACCAACCGAACATGTTCTCTATGAATTTGATGCGCTCTTCTTCATCATCGAAATCAACGAAATCCGTACGGAAGGCCCAATCTTTTGCCTTCACCCTTCCCTTGCCTATCTTGATAGGAATGATTTGCTGCTCGCCCAAATCGGAGGCCAGTTTGCAGCCTTTTTTCAAGAGGAAATCATTGTTGGTGTCCTTGGCGACTATGGCCAATACGAGGCGAGTATTCTCAATCTCAGGCTGTATGACACGCTCAAAATACTCCTCCTCGTCGTCCACCTCGGCATACGACCACAACTGGTAATCGATGCAAAGCCTGTAGTTAATCTCGTCAACGACTGCCTTGGCCTCTGCTTCGGCAATTCGGGGATAAAGGATGAAGAAGTTCTTTTTGTCCATATTCTAGTTGTCGTTTATCTCATCTATCAAATCGGTTCACCAATGGTACCCTGGCGTGCGCCGTCCTGTTTGTCCTTTGTTACTTCTTCTTGGACTTTCTCCTTTTCGGGTTCATTTTTTTTTGCCTCTTTGCCCGTTTGCTCAGACTCACCATCGACCTTTCCCGTTTTATCGTCCACATTGGTCTCGCTGCCCGTTTGCAGCTCAGTTTCTTGTGACTGAACATCCGTTTGGGCGGGAACAGTGTCACTATTCATGGGAACAGTGTCGCCCTTTTGGCCCAGAGTGTCTTTCAACTTCATGTTAGAAGAGTCGACAACAGAATGCTTGGTATCAGTCGGAGGCTCGGGTTTGGACTTTATAAGTGCCAGCACCACCACGACTGCAACAACGACAGCGCCTGCACCTATCAGCCAGGACAAGAACTTCGGTCTTTTCTTGGTTTGGGTTGAACCGTCGCCATTTGATCCCTTCGGGTCAGCCGACTGACCTTTCTTTTTCTTATCCTCCATGATGCCCAAGCCATACAGCAACCTATTGCATTCATCATCGCTGATTTGCAAGGTCTTGTCTTTCCTCATGCGGTCAATGGCTTTCTTGCACTCCTTGGGGTCGGAATACTGCTTGAAAAATGCCGTAAGCAACTCCAACTTGAGGGGATGGCGTTCCATGCGGACAACGAACTCACGCGTCTCGGGCTTCACATTGTTGAGCACCGCCTTCATAAACGGTTCGACATGCTTTTCCTTGAGCAAGGGCATTCCCTTCTCATAAAGCAAACTTGAGGTCTGTTTCGTGTCGCTTATAACGGCAAGATGGAACAACTCGTCAAAATTGTCTTCTCTCAGATTCCCTGCGAGAAGATCGACAAGGCTCTTGCATTCGACCACACCATTCTGGCGCTCCTGGTCGTGCATCAGAGGCGAGACCAAGTACCGGTCGATATCGGCGGCCAAGTTCGGGTCAGGGAGCTCGAGCCTATTCTGGAACCGTTGCAACAAGATGTCCCAGGTCCGCTTCCACGACAAATCGACTAGTGAATTGTCACGATGGGCCACTTCGGCATAGTCGCGGCACAACTGAAGATCGTCGACGCCAAACCCTTTGACCACCCCATCGATGACATTTTGGGGCAACAGCAGGGTGAATATCCGCGAAATGATGCCCACGCGGTCGTTTTGCTTGTCAGCAGGATAGAACTCCTTGTAAATCTTATCCCAATCGTCGCGCAGTTGCTTGTCGTCCAGCAACTGCTGGTGCTGCTCAAGGATGCCCTTGTCAAAAAACTTCCTCAAACCATCGACGCCCACTTTGTCCAAGGCCAACTTGAAAGTCTCAGGCGCTTGAACCAGTTTTGTGGTCACAACCCCACGGGCGTTCTCAATTACCATAGAAATATCGAATCCCTTACCAATCAATTTGTTGCAGAAACCGGCAAGCACTACCAGCTTCTCCCCTATCATCTCCTTGTGTTCCAAGTACAACGAAAGGATTTTGTTGAACCCCGACTGATTATTCTTGTCTTGGGCAAAATAACCCCTCAAGGTGGACAAGAGTTCATCGTCGCCTGAAAACACATCATTGAAGTTAAACTTGCCAGGGTCGACGATATAGTCATACATCACTTGCTTGGTCTTGGCACTCTTGTCCCTGACGGCAGCATACTGCGGACTAAGCAGCCAGTTCACGAGTTTATCGCATTCAACTTTATTGCCCTCTCCATGCAACTTAGCCAACTGGTCGCGATACAAATTGGACTCGGGGACATCCATGGTTTTCGACTGCGTAGTGTCAAACACCACGAATTGTCCCATGCTCGCATAATCATAAGGATTGGTTTCGTTGACGAAAAACACCTTGGAGCCTTCTTTTATGCCTTCCAACTGATAATTGGTGGTGAAGAAGGCTTTTTCCTGATGGTTGCGAGGCAGCAGGCGCATCAAATCGGCAACGAGAGCGGCGGTTTGACCTGCTTCGCATCTCACCAGAAGAGGCATCTTCTTGTGTTCGGCATCGATGTAGGCAAACAGGATTTCGAAGGCGAGTCGCGATGCAGGTTGGTCGTGATGGCAAGCGAAACGCTTCTCTTCGGGTGCCAGCAGTTCCATCTTGTCCAACGAAAGGACCTTCATCTCCTCGTTATCTGCCGACGGGACCGGGTTGCGTGGCACGAACGCTGCGCAACCTTCGGCAGGTTCCTCATACAGCATCGAGAACACTTCTGCCGATGGCATCTCCTCAAAGACATACGCATCAACAACGTAATTGCCCACGCGTGCCAACGAGTATTTCACATAATAGGGATAGTCGAAACCTACATAGACGGTACGCGCCAGCACATAGATCTCCTTGTCCATGTTGGGGACAAAGAACTTGGCGAAACTGTAGGTGACCGGATAGCGAAGGATCAGTTTCCCGTCCTCAAGCAGAGCATTGGGCGAAGGCTCCGGCATGTTGCCCGAGGAATAGAGAAAGAAATCGTTGTTCTGCAGCAGGTCGATGTATTCCTGAGGCGTGCCTACCGTATAGGTGCGAACGCCGAAACCGGTCGAACCTGATTGTGTGTGCTGCGACGAGTTGTAGATGATGCGATAGTATTTCATGTTGCCAGTTTTTTAGGTTAGTATTAATGTGCATTGATGCCGAAGCCGCCAAGCTTCACCAAGATCCAAATTAGCGGGTCAAGCACCTTGACGGGCTTCACCACTTGGTGGTCTTCGCCCCCCTCGGTTCTGATGGAAAGACTGTCCTTCATGCCCCCCAAAGCAGAGACGCCAAAGAACATGCCGTTGTCCTTCCACATCGTCTCAGTTCCATTGGCAAGGTCCTCTTCCACTTCTTCGTTCCAAGGCCCTCTCAAGGCGTCTTTGATGGCCATGCTGCAATGTTTCAGTTCCGACAAGTCCACGACACCGTCCTTAACGAAAGAACTGTTGACGAATTTGCCGTTATCGTCCACAAAATCATTGAGTTGGAAACTGAGGTCTTCGTAATTGTCAATCACCGCATCAAACTTGGTGAACACAAAAGCGTAGGGACGTGAGGTCATGTTAAGAGCGGCATTATCATGGTTGATGTTCTTGATGGTTTCCCACATGTACTCATACCTCGAAATCTGATACCCTACATCAATTCCCTTCTTCTCAAGGATTCTCTTGATTTTTGGGATGCCAAGGGTGTCGAAAGCCACTATGACCGCCTTAGAGTGCTCCAGGTATTGGGCATCACGGGCTATCTTGTCAGGATCGTTGAAGGCCTCGCCTGCGGTATCGTAAAACACGAGATAGACGGCCTTTTGGGTGGTATTGCTTTCAAGACGCATAATCCAAGGGATGGGATGCTTGACCTCTGGCGTCTTCGGCAACGCCATGTGGTCTTCAAAAACAATCTTGCTAAACTCCCTATATTTATTAGAAGTCTTTTCCTTATCGGTGCGGCCCACCTGCTGCAGCGTGACGCTAAGTCCCAGGCGACTGCCATACTTTTTCAACTCATGGATGAGTGCCACGATATAGTTCGATTTGCCGCTAGCGGGACCGCCAACGACACTGATGATTTCGCAGCCTTTTTCGATCATCTCCACGGGAAGCCTGTTGTGGCAATGAGGGCATACGAAATTCGACGACGATACGCCGCAAAGTGGACACTCTTTTTCCTGAATCAGTTGGGGTTTCCTAAAGAGGCCGCCCAACTCTCTTGAAGTCAGGTTGGCGTCAAAGATGTGTTTCACCCTAGTACGAGTACCCCAGTAACTGTTAAAGGCTTCGTCTTCTTCAGGAGGGCAAACATCTTGGGTTACCGATGACCCGTTTTCGTTCACCTTCATCACAGTCTGGTAGTTCTTGCACTGTACTTGCACTTCTTCACGTCTGAACGACTTGAAGCAATAAGGGCATAATATAGTAATCTTTTGTGCCATAATGGTTGTTTTTAAAGTTTAATTTCCAATTGGTTGTTTTTGAATAAGGGATTGCCGGGCATTTCCCTTGCAGGCCAGATGCCAGCATAAATGACATCCGTGTTCCCCAATGCGCTGATGGGGAGCGTGTAGGGACCAAATACCAGTTCACCTCTGGCGCCTGGTTCACAATCCTCGTAATACATCGACTCGGACTTGAACATGATGGAATAAGTCTTGGAAAGCGTAAAGACGCAGTCGAAAGGCAGTGCCTTATCGTCCAAGATCTCCACCTTCACTTTGAGGGTCTTGGTCTTCTTAAAGAGACCTCCACTGGTCCCAATTTCAGAGGTGATTTTGAACTTCCGATTGCCTTTGTCGAGTTGGTTTACCTCAATGGTCTTGGTTATGTGTTTGTAAGTCAGTGTGACAACGCCCTTTCGTTCCTCTGTACCCATGTTGGAGTCAGCACTGATGGCAACATCCCTAAGGTTTGCTGACACCTTAATCCAACTGTCACTCGCTACAGCGGTAAACGGTTGGTCTTCTGGCATAGTCTTCACACCGACATTATGAGTTCCACCAATCCATGGTAATGTAACTGAATTCTCGGTTACCTCTAACGGGTCTTGGGGTGGCAGACTATCTTTGCCGGACTGCCGCACAACAACGGTTTTGGTGACGCGTTTGTAGGGACTAGTCAAGGTGACGACGCCCACTCGTTCTCCGGACCCACTGTTGGATTCAGCAATGATGGCCACTTCTTTTGGGCCTACCAAAGTCTTGAGCCAGTAAACGTCCGCTGATGCCGTAAAGGCAGGGGTCTCGGGCAATGATTTCACGCCCATCATTTTCGTTCCTCCTTCCCAAGGGCACATCACGACCGTATCGTCCACTTCGAGGATTTCCTCACCGCCAAGTAACATGTCCAATACGGTGTTGTAAATATCAGTACTTACGGACTCGTTTTCGTTTGAAATCGGGTCGAAGTCGCAACTGACGAAAGACGAGCGGAACGATTTATTGTCGGCGGCAAAACCTTGAAGCACAATACCCGTGGTTGCATTGCGCAAACCAGCCTTTTGCACCACATCGCCAGCGACGGTCATAAACTGGTTGCCGCCTGGTGGTGAGTATATGTCATACTGCTTCCTTGACAGCATAACGGGCCACCTACCGTCAGGTAACTTTACAGAATGCAACTCATAACTGTTGCTATCCAAGAATACCTTCAGGTCCTTTTTAATACAAGGAATGCTTTCCTCAGGACCGCAATAGGTGTCGTTCCTAACTGCTTCCCACAACATATTGACGGCCCATTCGAAACGCGGATCAACGCCTTTGTTCTTGAAACGATGCTCATATTTCAACTTGTAGTCGGACAGCGAATAGCACTTCACCGAGAGGTCCTGGTTGTCGCTCATGACCACCATGCCATCGGTCTCGCCCGACCAATCGTCGATAGTTCCCTTATGGAAGTATTTCACCGATTCTTGCGAGTGGTCAATTACCTTCACTTCTGCCAAAGGAAGACGGTTCATTTCGCTACGAACACGGTCAATCTCTTCAAAACTGACGTCATTGCCATAGAACAGCACGAGGGTAATGTCGGATGCCATCTCGGCCAGACTGGAATAGAACTTGTCTTTACAAAGGTCGTCGAGCAAAAGGGTAATCACCTTGGAAACAAGTTGCCCTCCGACCAACCCATCGCAGCAAGGTGTGTTCCTATCGATATCGAAAAGATTGAAATAAGCCTCCTTCTGCCCTTCTTCCTCTGCCATTTTGGCAGCTTTTCCGAGAGAATAGCGTCCGTTCAGGTAAGAAATGGCCAATGGGATAGGGCCATTCGAACCGTATGGCACGAAAGCCCTATTCCCATTTTGCTCGCGATAGTAATGAAAACCAATGTTTCGCCTTGTGATTTCAGCTAATACATAATTCATTTCTTAAAGCATTTCAACAAGTGTTTGTCGTAGAACTTCAAACCTTCGATGATGATGATAGGCGCAACATAGTCGAACTGCTGAATGTTATCGCGCGAACGTGCCATGGCTTCCTTGAAGCGAGGCACTTCTTGCGTGATATACTGTTCGATGTCCATGTGTTCAAGGCCTTGCTTCATCTCGTTCACATCCAAATGGATGCCCAAGATCTTCTGCACGGCGCCGCCATAAATGCTCAAGAACTGAGTGAAGCACTCATTGTTGGCCTTCGGTTGACGGATAAAGCCGCCAATCTCACACATCCATGCCGGGGTCAACTTAGTGTCGAACGAATACTCATAGATCTTGTTGTCAGCGCCATAACCCACGAAACCGTTCTCACCGAAAATCTCAAACGACTCGGTGGGTTTCATAAGTCTGCCATTCTCGGAAGCCAAACCTTTAGAGACCTCAAACTTGACATCGCTATTGGTTTTGCCTGAGCGCAACTTGGAAAGGTCAATCCTTTCGTCGGGGAGCTTGGGCGACTGTGCACCGACCTTGAACATGGTCTTGAAGTAAGCTTCCGCCATTCTCATGTCCTTAGTGCAGAGCCAATCGAAGATACGAGCACCTTTGCCCTCAAAGACAGGTTCAATTCCTTCGACCTCGGCCGATCCAGGACCGCGGTTGGCATTAATGGCCTTAACCAATGGACGGAAAAGCTGGCCGGCATAGAACATGATAAGACCAGTGACATACAAGTTGACTGCGAACAGACGGGGGTAGCACTCAGCAATGCAACTGTAGAAATACTCCAATTGCTCAGTGTTCAAGATGTCGACAATCTGCTCATAGTAATAAGGAGCCGTATCGGGAGTGTAGCGCGACTGGCCAACATTGAAACCGATAAGCTTCAGGTCGAACTTGTCGCACACCTTCGTCAGCACTTCCTTGAACTCATCGGGCATCTTGCGGATGGCCTGCGAGATCTTCTGAGCGGCAAAACGGATAGAGTTCTGCTTGATCATGAAGGGGTCACCATTCTTCAGCGAGTACAGGGCCGAAATATCAGTGGTGCTACCACCCACATCGAAACAGTAGACAACTTTCTTGCGCACGGCAGCAGTTTGTGCGGTGAAGTTGCCCGAGGCCTCTGCCTCTGTCATGGGATATGCCGTATTGATGGGATGGAACTCAAGTTTCTTGTCCGCTCCATCATGACTGGGGTCAAGGTCAATGTGTTTTTCCTGAACCTTATCCTCGACACCTTCGCCATCAATCCAACCAAGACCCGAATCTGACGACTTGCTACTTCCGCCCAAATCCAAGGCAAAGTCAAACTCGCCTCCACCTTGCTGAATACCTCCAGAACTCTGAGGACTGCCCAAATCCAAACCACCACCCAACGATTCATCAGAATGCTGACTAGAGATATCGGTAACAGACAACGGGATAACATCATTCCCACCATAATCGAGAATCGGGGAAACATTGGTGCCACCAAGACTCTTCCAGATTGGGTTATAATGGTTAAGGACGGTGTAGCGTTCCATCGTAGATGGATAGGACCAGTTCAGGCGTACTGGTTTAAGTCCTTTCTTGAACAACTCAGCATAGACCATCAAAAGCAGGGTACGGAGATAGGCCATCTTGTGTGCCTTATCAACTGGTGAGTCGCTCCACTTCATGCTGTTAATCAGCGTTGCCTCGACGCCATTGCCGAAGTCCAGGCTGATGGTGTTGCCCGTAACTGCCTTCAAAGGCATATTGCTCATGAAACAAGGCAAACCGCCTGCCACAGGCAGTTCTCTGAACGAGTCGTTGCCGTTGGGCATACGACGCTGGTCATGCAGCGCCAAGACGCTCTTCAAGGCATTGCTCTGTGTGGGTTTCTTCGAGAAGAAGAAGAAATCCTTGGGTTGATAACGACCTTCGCCAGAATCGTTGCCAAACAGGGAGATTCGACGGTTCTTGAATTCCAGACCTTTGGCATGCAAATCATCATCATCGTTGGGGTCGTAGTAGGCCACCGAACTGTTGGTGCTGCCGAAGTCGAAACCGAGATGGATGCCTTTGTTCTTAAAGACTACCCTGCGCTCCATCATGTTCTCAGGCAACATGGTGCCACCCGTGCCTTCGGGAGCATAACGAATCAGCAGGAATCCTGCCATTTTCTCGTTGCCCTCACGGTCGGTACCGCTGATGAGCTTCACACCAGCAAAGGGCTTGTCCGACTGGTAAATCTCGTATTTGTATGGACTGTCAGCCACACGGTGGTCGGCGGTCACCAACAACATGGAGTCAATCCCTTTTTTCTTACGGATTTCCTCATCTTCCGTGAGATAGACTGGGTTATACTGTTCATCCGCAATGGGGAGGAACTTGCCGTCCACTTGCTCGCCAACAAAGGGTATGGCGTTGAAATCAATCGACGACACGCCAGAAGGCATCTCCGAATACAAATAGTATCTGTTCCACTGCGTGGAAATGAAGTTGGGCCACAACAGGATATCGCTTCTCATGATAAACCTGTCGCTCTTGACCGTATAGACCACCACCACAGTTTTGCTCTTGTTATCCTCGCTATTGAGGGTGAGATAGACGGTGAGGTTGTTTTCGCGAGCTTCAGGATCGTATTCGGCCGACACTCTCGACTTGATGGTCACGTTGTCCTGCTGTCCGACCAATGCTGCCACGCTGGAACCGAAAATCTTCAGGCCAATTACACTCAGCGGCAGGGCAAAGTAGGCTTTCTCTTCACTTTCGCTTCCCTTCATGGTGGCCTCTAACAACTGCACCGGCAGTTCTGAGTAATGCTCCAAGGCGTGAGGGTTCAACATGATGCGGGCAATCTCGCTGCCACGAGGCAACAGCAAGTCTTCCGCCTTGAACTCGGTGTAGCCCGTCTCAGGATGCGAGAGGATGATGCCGTTGGAACCATACATCGAGTCGGAATAGTTGAAGATGATGCTGAAAGGCGATGTAAAGCCTGACACTGGGTTGGCAGCAGCCTTTTCCACATCATCCTGAATTTTGCCTTTGATTTCTTCGAGCCACATCTGCAAACGGTTTACAATGTGGTCGTAACTCGGACGCAACGACTCATCCAAACCTTGATAGTAAGTTGTAAACTCGTTCTTCAAGCGTTCAATCAAGTTCTTGACATAGGCATAAAGAGCGAGCCATTTCGTCTCGTCAAGGTTCTTGCCATGTTTGACAGGATCACGGAACTTGCCTTGAGGGGCATAGTTCTCGTTGAACGGAATGGAATAGGCAGGCGCAGTGAAGAGAAGACTCTCAGGCGAGGTGCCACCTACAACTTGGTCATTATACTTAATAATATTAATGAACGGAGGCATCTCACCCGGTTCACCAGTATGCTCGGTCCAAAGCGGTTTGCGGTTGAAGAGCATGTTGCCGAATGCGCCTTTCGACTCATACAAGTTAGAGGTTTTGTCAGCAGGTTTGCCGTCGGAATATGCAAGTTCAACACGCTTGATTTGCAATCTGCCTGAATCGAGGGCGATGCAGGCGATGAGTCCCTTCCATTCGTCGATGAGCTCGTCGTAGTAGGCAATCATACCTGCCGAGGTATTGGTCATCGAGTCGCCAGAATACTCCAAAGCCAACTTGAACATGTTGGCACGCGCGAACACTGTCGGAATACCCGAAACAATAGCGCTTTTGTCAGCTTTCTCATTCAGTTCAGGGGTGATGATATCACGAGTGAAAGACGGCATGGTGCCGATGGTTTCCCATTTGTCGAGCACGCCATTAAGTGCGGTACGACTATTGACGTCTATTACTAATGCTTTGTTTGCCATGTGTCTATCCTCCTATCAAATTGTTTCGAAATGTTGTTCTTTAGCGATGCCTTTGTAGATATGTGCAAGGAACTTCTCCTTCATAGTGCTCAGGTGCTGCTTTTCGTAATTCGGTCGGCAACTTGGCGATGCGATGGTATCGGCCAACGTGTCGTAACCCTTAGGCCAGTTAAGTTTGTCATCGGAGAACAGTTTGCCAGGATTGATCTTCTCAAGGCGCTTTACGACGCTCTCAAAGGCCTCGCTGTTGAAGATGAACTGACCGGGAATGGAGGCATAGATCTGATATATCCAGCCCGGAATGAATTCACGCTTGGAATTGACATCGTAGGCGAAATATTTCATGTAGTCGTCAATGTCCTTAGTTTGGTCGTCAGTCAATTGGTCATAGTCCCTCGTTCCTTTGCGTGACAAGAACTTAATGAACGACTTCGTACCCAACTCTTGACGCGTGGCAGCTCCATGCAGCGACAGCACGATATGGGCAAACGAGAAGAAGATGCCCAACTTGTTGGTCAGCAGGTTGCTTTCATCATTGATGAATGTCTTGCCAGTGAAGTTGAACTTGTCGTCTTTTTCTTCCACGCTTCTATAAAGATACACAGCGGACTCGTTATTGAGATCGTTGGCATCCAAATTAAAGAAGTCGTAGGCAGCGCAGGCGCACATGAGTTCGACCACGTGGCAAGCATTCTTTTGCTCGCCGCCACCAGTTAAGGTCTTTCCGCCATCGGAGACGGAGAAAGTCTTGCCATTGGGCCATCCGATATGGTAGAGGCGCTTATAGCATTGTCTCACTGTCGGGTCACCCTGATAGAACTGCAAGGCAGCCTGACTGTTGATGGCAAAGTTCTCAGAGGTGGCGATGACTTTCTCGTTTTTCTTCTCATTCGCATCGGGCGGAGTGAACGAGAAATACTGCGTCAGCAAGGTGGAACCAAATTTCACCTTGGTGAAATCTAGTTGGTTATTGCCTTCGAATGTCGAAGCATCCTTCAGAGCCTTGGGGATAATCGGGATGGATGAGGCACCCGTTCCGCCAAAGACGGAACCGAAAACAAACACGCGAGCATTGCTCTGGCTGACCAGTTCCCTAATGAACTCAGCCAATGCCAGTTCATGCTCTGCAGCTTTGTCCTTGTTGGCGGCCACATGCTTCATGGCTTCCAAGATGCCGTGGTACATGAGCAAACTGCCCAAATGTGTCTGGGCGCGATAGCCATGCTCGAGGTTGAACTCCTGAACATTTTTGTCCAAGAAGAGGTCAGCTAGGTCTTTGTCGTCTTGCTCAATTTCATCAGCATTGGGGAGACCTGCGGCAGAGCGAGCCGATAGGAGACTGAAACTCTTCCTGCTTTGGTCGCCATATTCCGTAAAGAACTTATAGAGATTAATCTTGGCCGAGAAGAAAGTGCCCGCATTGGCACCGCCTTCCACGCCTTCATCACGTTTCACTTTATTATATAAGTCAATCAACTGCTCCACGCGACCTTTGTTGCCGTTGGCTTGGTCAGTGTCCAAGGTAAGGACATTGATCTCCTTCCCGTCGAACATGCCGATGGCGCAGAGATGCACAAACGATTCCAGGCAACGCATGCCCGTACCGCCTATGGCTATAACAAAAAGCTTTTCTTCCATAATAATTAACTTACAAGTTAGGGATTAGAACCAGTCACCAATTTTCTTGTTCTTGAAAACCTTGCTCAAGATGAGACCCAAGACAACATAAACCACGAAGCAAGTACCCGTGGCAATGCCTGCCATCATCATATAGTGAGCCATCGCGTCAGCATATTTCTTCTGTTCTCCTGGAGTGAAGTTCGTCCAATCAATGGCATCAACAGGCACGGGAATGACAAAGAACAATAAAACAAAGACTAGGATGACTGCCAAGACACCCAAAATCCAGAACCAAAGACGACGTTTTCTGGGGTCTTTCGGATTGCTACCCGGCTCATACTTGATCAAACTAGAAATCAGAATGGCCAAGAGCAAAAAACCTACTGCACAAACTGCAGCAGTAACAAACATGTTTACGTCACCAAAGACTTTGGGAATTGTGGTCATCTTACCAGCGGCCAATAAAATCAGTGCATTCATAATGTTAAGTTTTTAAGATTTAATGATTATTAGGTTAGTTGTTTGTTCTTTTCGTTTTATTCTTCTTCAGCATTAGGATTGTCCTTAATGATGTACGTGTAAATCACACGACCGCCAATATCGTATTTGCGGAGCGTTTGAACAACTGACTCTGCCAGGCAACGGTTGATATGTCCGTCCGTTTCGAAACCGAAGAAGTCATCCAATTTTGAGTAGTCGTCCACACCGCTCTCAGCAATGCAAATGTCAACGCGCAATACCCTGCCGTTATAAGTTCCCTTGTCGCGATTCAACAACACGTATCCTGCAGGGTGACTGCACAAGGTACTGTCGGTGAATTCTGGACCAAAGTCGACAACAATCTCGGCTTTTTCGGGTTTTCTAGCACAACTGCTACCAAAAATCTCTTGGTTGACATCAAGAAAATGTTCCTTGGTTATGTCTTTCAGCGTCGATGGATTGTATTTCCATTTTGGAAGAAGATTGCCCTCTCCGTCATAGAAATAGGCCTGCTCGTCGCTAAGCGTCACGCTGCCGTCTTCACCCTTGGTAGGAGCATACTTAAGTGCAAATTGATAGTCGGTGTACGATTTGAAGTCATCGGTAATGTCGGTCACCTTCGTCTCCACCTTGCTGATGTTACGTGACTGTGTGTCCGATACGTCCACATAGAGATTCGATAACAAACCCGAAAAACTCTCTTGGGGGAAACCATCGTACCTATAGTCCATCAAACCCTCAACTACTTGCAACCAACTTCTCTTTTCAAAATAATAGGTCTCGACATTTTTCTCTTCGAGAAGCGCATACTGGAACGGACCAAACAGGGCCTTAACGTTGCTTGGGCAGAAGAGACCTCCCTTGCCCACGGCATAGTCGGTGAACACCTTATAGGGCGTAGTTTTCAAGTCGTATGGCTTATAGTTGCCTTGACCAGCGTTCTTCATAGCGAAATTGATGTCTTCAGTTAGTTTGCCGCTCTTGCTGTCAAACACAACGAAGAACAACTTCTTAGCCAATTTATTTTCCTTATAGTCCATGATATAGAACTTGATGGTACCGCCCAAATCCAACCAACCTTTGAGATAGTCAAAAGCGTACGCCACATCTGTAATGCCCGTACCCTTTTTGTACTCCTCAAAGTCAGTAACAAGCAAAGCGGGCTTCTTGTCTGCCACGATTTTCTTCAACGCATCCTCAATGGGTGCTGTGTTGAGTTCTTTCTTTTTTTTGATAATGTCATTGTACAAATCAGTTTTCGACATGCTAACCATCGACTTCACCTCACCAGACTCCAAACAATAGACTTCACACTTGTCGTTTATTACGGTTTGGGCCACACGGTCAAGGTTCGTATTGATACCCTCAGTGTTATATGCAATCTGCATACCATCAGAATAGTCGAAGTAGGCCGCATATTGGCCTTCGACTATGCTGGATCCCTCGCTCTGCTGATCACGCTCAAGGTACTGGCGCACCTGCTCGCCAAAAGGTAGAGTATTAATAGGCATTGGAATTGTGTCCTCATGACACGCTGTCAAAGTAAACAGCATAGCAGCAACGCCCACAATCGAGGCAATTCTTAAAAGTAATCTTTTTTTCATACGATTTAGTTTTTATGTGTTATTCGAATAATTTTCAAAATAATTCTGCAAAGATAATTATTTATTAAATGAAAACGCAAAATTGCCCAATTTTTTTCAAAAATCCGACAAAAACTTCAGCACCGCCGCGTTGAAATCCTCCGGCCGCTTGTTCGCCACAAAATGGTCACCATCTATAATCTCCAACTTCGCATTGGGCAAACTCTCGTATATCAACCTCGTGTGCGAAGCCTTGATCATGTCCTTCGTGCCGGTCACGACCAACACGGGCATGGTCAACTTCGACAATTCCTTAGGGTCGATGTGAGGTTCGTTGACCATCAGGCCGAGCATCTCGGCATTTTTCCTGGCCTGCTCCGACTTCTTCGCAAACAGCATCGCGATGCGATAACCCAACTCGATAGGGCACTGGTAACGGGACTTCACTCCACGGGGAAAGAGGTTGGCGCCATCCACAATCATCTTGTCCACCCGCTCAGGATACTTCAACGCAAAGGACAAAGCGATATTGCCCCCGTCGGAGAAGCCCAGCAAGATGGCCTTGGCGATGCCTTGCTCGTCCATGAAGCCATGCAAGTCCTCGGCAAACTGCGCAATGGAGAAAGACTTCTCCCCTCTCGGCGACCGGCCGTGACCGCGCGTGTCAACAGCGATAACCCGAAACCTCGTTGAGAAACAAGGCATCTGATGCTCGAAATAGTCGCAACTCTCGCCGTTGCCATGTAGCAGGATAAGCGGCTGGCCAACTCCTTGCTCAATATAGTGAAGTTGGATATCGGACTGAGAACTCATTGCTCGTCAGTATAGGAGACCTTCTATTCCTTCCTCCGCCAAAATCATAATGATGCCAAAAAACATAACTGCACCCCAAATCGCGACGCCAACGATGCCCAACACCTTTCCCACTGTTAGTTTGGGCACGCCGGAATAGGCGCTTCGGTTGCCATTGATTCTCTTCAAGCCCGTAATGCCCAACACCATGCCTACGACACTCGCTGCAATGCCTCCCATGACAACTAAGCCAACGAGCATGTCAAAGTCTTCGTCCACCTCATCCGCAATCATTAATATCAATAACAATACAGCAAGTCCGATTATGCTGAAGACCAATGATTTTGTGGCCAAGGGTGCCTCAGTGGAGTACTCCTGTGTTGCTCCAGGCGACACATTCGCATGAGCGACAGCAGGGGAATGGAAATCTTCAATTTTGCCACCACAATACTCGCAATACATGCTACCCACTTCAATGTCCGCTTTGCAATGAGGACATTTCATCAGCGCCACACTCTGGGGATACGATGCCTCTTGAGAAACATCAGAAACGCTTGTGTTTTTGTAATCGTCATCCATAATTCTTTGATTTAAAATATTTTATGATACATTAATGCAATTTTTTTCCGAGATATAGACTTGCAAATATATCATTTTTTAAACAAACAAGCGCTTTTTCTGGTTTTCTCACTCTTGTTTTTCGGTTTATTGAGCCTTCAACCACTCAAGTCTTTCTTTTTCCGGAAACTTTTCGATGGCATAGCGCAGCATGGTGCGCGGCATGACTGCGCATCTCGTTGTAAGCCAATCCTTCAGCCGCTGCTCATCACGTTTTCCTGCCTCGCGGAGCAACCAACCAACGGCCTTTTGCAGGAGGTCGTGCAACGGCTTGGACTTTTCGAGAAAGACATCAGCCAAGGCATAGGTGTCATCCAACTGACTATGGCGGATGAACTGCATGGTGCTGACTATGCCGATACGCTGCTCCCAAATCGTATTGCCATCGCGGGCGAGGTCATAAAGCAGGGTTCTGTCTTTGTCCAAAAGCCATGTTCCAAGCAATTCATAGCAGGACAGATCCACCAAGTCCCAATTATTAATGTATTGGGTATGAGAAAGGTAAAAGTCTACGCATTGCTGTTGGAGATTCCGGATCGAGTCTCGCTTGCCCGCATGCTTGAAGATCTGCACCAGAGTCAGCAGAGCGGCGAGACGCATTTCGTGGTATTCGGAAACAATGCATACTTCCAAATCGTCAAAGGAAGTGGTTTGCCAGCATTGTTTCACCACTTCACGGGTCACAGGCACCTTGATGCCCAAGAACTGGTCACCCTCACCGTATTGTCCCTTGCCGGTCTTGAAAAAGCGCGACAAGCCTTCAACCTGCGCAGGGTCTAGCTTTGCAAGGATGCTATCAAACAAGTTGTTCATGCTTCTTCTCCTTTTTGATTCCTAGCACACACCATCTCACAAAAGGAATACGCTTGATGATCTCATAAATGGCAGGCGATAGCAGCATCACCGCCACAAAGAGGATGACATACATCATCCAAGGCGCTAGCGAGGTATATGTCTTCATCATATAACCCAATGCAGCAATCACCAGATAATGAACAATATAAATCCCGTAACTCGATTGGGTCATGTAAGTGGCAAAGCGATTGGTGCCATCAAAGCGAGCCTTGAACCATCCCATCATGGCGAGGCACATCAGCCAACCATAAAGGCAGTTAAGCGGACTGCCCAGATACTGCGGAGAAGTGTTGTCTTGGCCAAAGGTGGTAACGATCAATACTGTGCCAGCAATGACAGCACATACCAACAGAGGAACCCACGCCTTTCTTACTCGCTCTTGAACCTCATCATGCGAGAAAACGAAATAACCCATCAAGAAAGGAACCAGATAGAAGAGCGGCTTGTACAAGTTTAGCAAACCGTCCAGAGTTTCCGGACGAGGGTTCTTAATCAGCGTCTGCTCTCCCGCCCAAAACAGCACGCCCAACAAGATAATGACAACGAGATTGGCCTTTCCACACCAATTCCAGAATCGGTCTTTTCTGTCTATTGCACGTACCAGAAGCAAGACAAGGCACAACAGCCACAGCACCTGGATAAACCATAGCGGTCCAGTGCCGCTAAAAGCCATTATGAAATATTTGACCACTACGGGTACGCCATCAAAAACGCCTTCTCTTGATGCCACAACGGTATTGAAATAGCCGACCATCCAATGGAACACGAGCAGACCGATAGTACCAGGCACCAACAATTTGCGTGTACGCGACCTGAACCATTCTTTGCCCGATTGTTTTTGCAGCGCATAGCGCGAACTGATGCCTGCCAGCAAAAACAATAGCGGCATGAACCAAGGATAAAGGATATACATCACAACATCTTGATACTGCGGATACTCCGGGTAATCACCGAAACCGCCAATGCCGCCAAAGACTCCCTTGTTGTTGTAGAAATAAAAGACGTGGTAAAACAGCACCAACAGCACTGTCACCCAACGAAGGTTGTCCATCCAATGCTTGCGTTCCATCACTTGCCCTCCCCTAACACTTCGTCGATTTTGTCTTGGAATATCTCCGTCTTCAAAATGGCCATGCCTTTTGAGTCGCCAAGCACCAGCAGACTGTCGCCCGCCTTGATGCCATAAATCTCACGGGCGTCTTTCGGGATGACAATCTGACCCCTGTCGCCCACTTTCACTACACCAAAGATGTATTTTCCATTCTCTTCTTGCATAACTTTTGATTTGTTTGATTTGTATGATTTTTCATATTTTGCTGCAAAAGTATGAATAATTTTATTTCAAAACACAATTTTTTGAGAAAAATTTTCCACTCCATGAAACAAGATTCTAGCGATTTTTCGATTTTTACTTACTTTTGCGCCAACATTAATTAATGAAAAGATGAAAAAATTGTCCCTCATCCTAGTTCTGGCCTTGAGCACCTTGTTTGCCATGGCACAGAACGGTCGCATCAATTTGCGCAGCACGTCGCGCGCCGAAATCACACACAGCGACTTCAACTCGCTCCGTGCCACCTTCAGCTACGGCTCCATCGAGAGCATCGAAGTGAATACCGAACGGGGCACTTTCTCCGAAATCTCCATCGAAGGCACTTACGCCTCCGGCGAAATGGGCACACCTGAGTTGCCGGTTTCACACCAACTGCTTGCCGTGCCTTTTGGCGCAACGCCTCACGTCAACGTAATCAGCTATTCCACGACGGATTACCGTCTCTCTGACTACGGCATTGGCACCCTCATCCCTCACCAACCCTCCGTCCGCAAGGACCAACGACCCGAAGACGTGGAGTTTGTCTATAATGCCGCTGCCTACCAGTCCACACGCAGTCTCGCCACGGCACCCGAAGCCACCATTGAGGTGCAAGGCACAATGCGTGGCATCCGCGTCGGTTCATTGGTCATCAACCCCGTGAGCTACAATCCGGTTTCCAACACCCTGCGCGTGTTTAATGACATCGAAGTCGAAGTGAGCTTCGACGGCGCCGACCATGCCGAGACCGAGCGCATGCTTCTCAGCACCTACAGCCCTTACTTCAACGATGTCTATAGACAGATGTTCAACTACCGTCAAATCATGGATGTCTACACCGACCACCCCGACTTGATGGCCTATCCCGTCCGCATGATTGTCATCGCCCCTGAAAGCTACATCAGCACCTTGCAGCCTTGGATCAACTGGAAGACGCAGAAAGGTTTCTACATGAACGTGGTGACCAAGGAACAAGCAGGCAGCAACTACAACGCCATCCGTTCCTACGTGCAAAACCTGTACAACACCGGCGTCAACCAAGGTGCAACCCCCACCTTCCTAGTCCTCGTGGGCGATGTGGCACAAATACCGAATACCACGGGAAACCAAACCCAAAAAGTGACGGACTTGTATTACGGTTCTGTCGACAACGACTATTTCCCCGACATGTTCTATAGCCGCATGTCGGCCGAAAACACCTCCCAACTTACCGCCATTATCAACAAGATTTTGCAATACGAGCAATACACCATGCCCGACCCGACCTACCTCAACAATGTGACCCTCATCGCTGGTTGGGACTCTTATTGGACCGCACGCGTTGGTGCACCTACCATTAACTATGCCACTACCTATTATTATAACACGGCCCATGGGTTCAGCGAGGTGCATTCCCACGTGAACCAAAGCCAATACAACGGTTGCTACAATGCATTGAGTACAGGCGTCGGCTTTGTCAACTACACCGCTCATGGTGACAACAACATGTGGGCACAACCTCAATTCACTAACACCAATGTCAACCAGTTGACCAACACCAACAAATACTTCTTGGCCATGGGCAATTGCTGCTTGTCGGGCAACTTCGGTTACTACTCCGCCTGCTTCGGTGAAGCCATGATCCGCGCCGAGAACAAGGCCGCCTATTCCTACATCGGATCCTGCCCCAACACCTACTGGTACGAAGACTACTACTTCGGGGTGGGTGCCACCAACGTCTTCAGCCAGACGCCCAATTTGAACAACACCGCCACCGGAGTTTACGACGGCATCTGGATGGACGACACCTACCATACCGTTTCATCCATCGTCTTCCTCGGCAACCTGGCCGTTTGCTACGCCCATGCAGGCAACTACTCAACCAGTTCCAACCCCACTTACTATTGGCAAGCCTACCACGTTTTAGGTGACGGTTCCATCATGCCTTACCGCGTACAGCCCTCGCCCAACAACGTCAGTCACGCTAGCAACTTCCCCGCTGGTGCCACTTCATTCCAAGTGAGCGCCCAAGAAGGTTCCTATGTGGCCATCTCGCAAAACAACGTGCTGAAAGGCGTTGCTTTGGTTCCTGCTTCTGGATCGGTCAACGTGCCAGTTGCAGCAGGCATCACTTCGGGGCAGGTGCGCATCGTAGTCACCAAACCGCAACGCCAACCCTACATCCAGGACATCAACGTAGCGGCATCACAAAATTACACCATTACGGTGTCTGCTAACCCCACCAGCGGCGGCAACGTGAACGGCGGCGGCAACTATCCGCAAGGCGCAAGTTGCACCGTCACAGCGGTTGCCAACAGCGGCTATACGTTCACCAACTGGACAGAAAATGGCAATGTGGTCTCTACCCTAACCAGATACACCTTCACCGTCACGAGTAACCGTAACTTGGTGGCCAACTTCACTGCCGCACCGCAAAACTACACCATCAATGTGTCGGCCAACCCAATACAAGGTGGCACTGTGAGCGGCGGAGGTTCCTACCAAGCAGGCCAACCATGCACTGTCGAAGCCTCGGCCAACAATGGTTATGTTTTCGCTGATTGGACTGAAAATGGCAATGTGGTGTCCACCGATGCCAGATACACCTTCACCGTCAATGGCAGCAGAACGCTCGTGGCCAACTTCACGCAACAGAACTACACCATCAATGTAAGCGCCAACCCGAACAACGGCGGCACCGTGACCGGAGGCGGAACCTTCCACCTCGGCGACAACTGCACCGTCAGCGCTACGCCTGCTGCAGGCTACACCTTCCTCCGCTGGACGGAAAACGGCAACCAAGTCTCGAATAATGCAAACTATACCTTCACGGTAACAGGCAACCGCACTTTGGTGGGCCAGTTCCAAGTCCAAAGCTACACAATCACTGCCACTGCTGACCCCGCCAACGGTGGTACTGTGACAGGTGGAGGCACGTTCTCCTACGGCCAAAGCTGCACGCTGGCCGCCACGCCCGCAACAGGCTACACCTTTATTAATTGGACCAAAAACGGCCAACAGGTGTCGACCAATGCCACATACACTTTCAATGTTACCGAAGCGGCAACCTACGTGGCACATTTCCAAGTGCAAAGGTTCAACATCAGCGTATCGTCCAACCCGAGCAATGGCGGCACTGTAAGCGGAGGCGGCACCTTCGACTATGGCCAAAACTGCTCGGTGAGTGCAACACCTACCCAACGCTATGTCTTCGTCAACTGGACCGAGAACGGTTTGCCCGTATCAACCGAGGCCACCTATAGTTTCGCCGTGAACACCGACCGCGACCTTGTGGCCAACTTCGAGGGTGAGATCATTGACATCAAGGTCAACATCAATCCCGCTGACGCTGCCGATATTACTGGAGAAGGCATTTACCATTATGGCGACCAAGTCACCTTGACGGTCGAACCTTTCGAAAACTATCGTTTCCTCAACTGGACCAAGGATGGCGAGGTGGTTTGCGAAACCACAACCTATACCTTCACCGCCTCGGAAAACAGCACACTTACCGCCAACCTCGTCAGCACAGTAGGCGTCGGCGAGCAAATGGATAATAAAGTCACGGTTTACCCCAACCCCGTCAACGAAAAAATCCACATCGAAGGTCTGGTAGGTGAACATGAAGTCCAAATTTACAACGCCTTTGGCATGTTGGTCATGACAACGACTCTACCAGGCAACTCCGAAATCAATGTCTGCGACCTGCCCACAGGCCACTACCTTATCCGCATCGACAATTGTCAAGTCGTGAAATTCATCAAAGAATAAAACTAACTTATCACCATAACTAAAAGTTGCGCCCGACACGAACCAGGGAATTAAAAGTGAAAAAACTAATGTTGTCCATAATCTTCGTACTATCGATGTCACTGGCTTCATTTGCCAATGCAAATGCCAATCAAGTCAGCAGCAATGGCAACCCTATCGAATCCATCGAAAATGCTGACCCACACACCAAACAATACCAAGACATGAAAAAGATTCTTGACGAATACGAGCAAAACGTCAAGAAAGCAACTACATGTGATGACTTGGATAATGCTGCAATAGCAATGTTCGTCAAATTGATGGCAACAACCGAAAACACCTATGACCAGGAAATGACTCCCGAAGAGGGCGAGGAAATCGAAAAACAGATGAATCGCATTGATATCGACGTAAAACAAAAGCAACAAAAATTGGGGTGTGAACCCGTAGGGGAAGAAGGCGAAGAATAATCCATAACCTCCTACATAAACGAAGAAAGCCGACATCTGTCGGCTTTCTTCGTTTCAGTCTTTATTCTATCCAATAGACATAATTCTCTTTGCGAGGGGCGGCCTCAGGATAGTCGCCCTTGATATAGCCCATCACGCAGTTGCCGATGCCGACATAACGCTCGGGGTCAATGCCAAGACTTTTAAGGAATTCCTTGCCTTCTTCAATCATGAAGACCTCACGGGCACGATGCACCCAACAGCAACCAAGACCTTTGGCATGTGCTGCATTGAGCAGGTTGCCCATAACAAGGGCACCGTCTTCTTTCCAAGTGTGCACCGTGCTGTCGGCCAACACCACCAACACCACTGGAGCGCCAAAGAAGGGGTCGAAGTCATCGCGACCAATGACGACGGAATTGAGGCGACTCAGTTTGTCGCGCACCATGCGATTGGTTACGGCCAAGATGATGGCACTCTGGCGGTTTTTCCCCGATGGAGCATTCATGCCCGCCTTAATGATGTCATCCATCATCTCTTTGGTCGGCATCTCATCGGTGTAACTGCGCACGCTACGGCGAGTCATCAAGTCTTGAAGGGTTGTTTCCATGGTATTTTTTCTTTTGAGGCCGCAAAAGTACGCATTATTTTTGCAATTTTGCAGCCCGAAATTGGATTTCGATGCAAAAAGTTAAAAGTTACGTCCTACCCATCGCCATTGTCTTAGGTTTGCTGCTGCACGATTATTGTGCTGCCTTGAGCGTGGCAGTGCCTTATATCATTTTCTCCATCCTGCTGCTGACTTTCACTGCAGTCGACGTCCGCAAACTGCGTTTCAAGCCGCTGTTCATCTGGATTATCCTTTTTCAAGTGATGGTTAGTCTAGGGGGATATTACTTGCTTAGATTATTGAATGTCAACGAGATCATCGCCGAAGGCATTCTCATCGGCGTGCTTTGCCCTGTGGCCGCCTCAGTAGCGGTTATAAGTACGATGCTGGGTGCCGACCGCGAAACGGTGACCTCCTATACTGTCATCGGGAATCTGGTTATCTCTGTCGTGGCACCTGTCTATTTCTCGTTCATCGGCATCAACCAAGACATGCCTTTCCTTGATTCGTTCCTTCAAATCCTGCGACGCATTGGGGTGGTTATCGGCGTGCCTTTTTTCGTGGCCTTGGCACTGCAACTGGCATGGCCAAAGGCAAACCGTTTCATCAGTCGTTTCAAAGGTTTGGCCTTCTATCTCTGGGCAGTGGCACTGTTCCTGACCCTAGGCCAAACCATCCATTTCATCTTCATCAATGGTGCAGGCAACTGGCATAGCATCCTTTGGCTTGGGGTTTCAGCCTTGGTGTTTTGCGTTATCCAGTTCGGGTTGGGCAAATGGATTGGGCATAGCTATGGCGACACCATTGCCGGCGGACAACTTATGGGACAGAAAAACTCTGCCATGGGCATTTGGATGGCCAATCATTACCTACACCCCTTGGCTTCGGTCTTCCTGGCCTTCTATTCCGTCTTTCAGAACCTGTTCAACAGTTGGCAGATCTGGTATTTCGAGAGGAAAAAGAAAAAGAAATAAAAAGTTGGTATGCATAGATACGCTCCCTCGTTCCTCGGTCGGTATGACATGCAGACCAACTAAACAGATTGCTTCTTACAGTTGATCGTAAGGCATGGTGAGCAGCACACGTCCTGCTGCAGGATCGCCTGACTCAAGACCTTTCTTGAACCAACGGTAGCGTTGTTCTGATGTACCGTGCGTAAAAGTCTCGGGATTGGCATAGCCTTTTGCTTTCTTTTGGTTGTAATCATCGCCTTTAGCAGGCATCATGTCCAAGGTCTTCCTGATTTCGTCGTCGCTAATCGAACCGAATCGTTCGTCCTCGAAATGTGCCCAACAACCTGCATAGTAGTCGGCAAGCAATTCTATCCTCACGCTATTCTGCAGAAATTGAGGAGATTCCTTACCGTATCTGTAGGCCATCTCAGTCATCTTTTCCATTTCACCTCTGAGGTATTCCACATGATGGCCCACCTCATGACCGATAATCTCGGCATAGACCAAATCACAAACTTCACCTTTGGCACTATAATGGGAAACCATCTGGTCGATATCGATGAATACGCACTCATCAGCAGCGCAATAAAAGGGTCCTATACACTTTGCCTGACGATGTCCACAACCCGTGGTTACGGTATCGGAATAAAGCACCAATACGGGCTGTCGGTAATAACCACCCACTTTTTCAAACTCTTCGGTCCAAAAGTCTTCGGTGCTCGCAAGGAACTGCTTACATTTGAAAGCCAGTTCTTCTTCCGTTTTGCTTTCAATGACAGTCGTAGCAGTGCTCTGCACATCTTGGAGTATGTTTCCCACATCCGGGGCCTGTCCTCCAAAGAACCAGATAAGCAATGCAATGATTATGCTGCCTATGCCAAGACCACCGCTCACCTTGGCAGCAGTACCACCACCACCTTTATTGCGGCGGTCGTCGACATTGGTACTTGCTCTGCGTCCATCAAGTTTCATTTGTCTGTAGTTTTAGGGTTATAATTGCTTTTTAATAAGACTAAAAGACGCGGGACACGAGGCCAAAGTCCCGTAGTCTCGCGTCTCTCAGTCACGTTCCAATTAATTACAGGCTATTATAGGAAGGCGAGAAAGTGTCACCTTGGTTGATGTCGCCTGTCGCGATGCCTTTCTTCAGCCAACGGGAGCGCTGTGCGCTGGTGCCGTGGTTGAAGGTCTCAGGCATGGTACGACCATAGGCCTGCTTCTGCAGATAGTCGTCGCCAATCTTGGATGCTGCGTTGAGGGCTTCCTCGATGTCGCCATCTTCCAGTGAACCAAACATCTTATTGTCGTGGTGGGCCCAGACGCCCGCGAAGAAGTCAGCCTGCAACTCAAGGCGAACACTGGTCTGGTTGTAGCCCTGTGTGTCTTTGCCATACTGCGCCATCTCCTGATGGGCTTGTCCCAAAATACCAAGTTGGTTCTGCACGTGATGCCCCACCTCGTGGGCAATGACATAGGCATAGGCGAAATCGCCGTCGGCGCCAATCTGTTTCTTCATGCTCTTGAAGAACTCAAGGTCGAGGTAGACGGTCTCGTCGGCGGAGCAGTAGAAAGGTCCACTGGCCGAGGTGGCGTTGCCACAACCCGAGTTGACAGCATCACTAAAGATGACCATCTTGGGTGGTTGATAGGTGCGGCCCAACTTCTTGAACTCTTTCGTCCACACATCCTCAGTGCCGGCGAGAATCTTCTTGCAGAACGACATAAGTTCTTTGTCGACTTCGCTGTAGTCTTGCCCGTCGTCGACATATTCCGTCTGGTTGCCTTGTTGTAATTGTGTCACTTTGCTAGGGTCACCACCCATAAACATAACAATCAAGGCAATGATGATACCGCCGAGACCAAGGCCGCCAGCGGCAGCCACTGTCTTTTTTCCTCTGCGGTCTTCAACGTTAGTGCTTTCTCTTCTTCCGTCTAATTTCATGATGATTTCATTTTAGGGGTTATTGATGCCACAAAAATACACAAAAAGAAAAAGGAGAAACACTCTTTCAACAAAAAATAAGCAAAAAAAAGAAAACAAAAAGATTCCCCTGACGGGGAATGGAGACGTGTTGTGTTCTCCATTCACTGCAGGGGAATCTAAAGTCAAGTTGGGCAGTTAACCCTTATTGCTCCTTGACGAAGCGCAGCATGACGTTGCCGCAGCGCACGAGGTAGAGACCCGAGGCGAGGTCGCGGATGCCAATCTCTTGGTCAGGATTGACGCTCATCACCTTCACCAGTTCGCCGAGGCTGTTGTAGATCTCAACCTGGCTGTTGGACTCAAGACCGAGGATACGGATGCTCTCCTTGGCGGGGTTCGGGTAGACCTGCAGGTTGGCCTGCTCAATCTCGCCCACGCCCGTGGCGAAGAAGGCAGCGAGGGTAATGTCGCTGGTCACCGTGATGGTGCGCGGATTGTCGGTATTTTCATCGCTCCACTTCGAGAACACATAACCCGGGTTCGGGAAGGCCTGGATGGTGGCCGTGGTTCCTGCGACATAGACGCCGCCACCGCTCACCGTGCCTTCATCAGGATTGCTGACCAGAGAGACAGTGAAGGTCACCACGCTGTTCTCAGTGAAGTAGGCGGTATAGGTGGCATCGCCGCTCACCGTGATGGTGCGAGGATTCTCGATGTTGCCATCCTGCCACTTCTCAAACATGTAACCACCGAAGGCTACTGCAGCAATTTGCACCTCGGTGCCTTCTCTGTAGGAGCCACCACCAAAGGCTTGACCTCTCTCGGGATCGGCGCTCTCAACGGTGATGGTGTAGTTCTGTATGGCAGCAAACTCGGCCACAAACTCCATGTCGCTATTCACCACGACAGTGCGCGGATTCTCAGTGTTGCCATCATCCCATCTCACGAAGCGAGCATAGGTGGTCGGATAGGCACTAATTTCGACAGAGGAACCGGCGGGATAGACGCCGCTACCGAAGGTTTCGCCGAGGAACACCGAGCTAGGAGTCACCGTCAAGGTGTACATTTCGCCAGCGCCATTGGAGAACAGAGCGGTGTAAGTGGCGTTGCCAGTCACCGTGACGATGCGCGGGTTCTGCAAGTTACCATCGCTCCACTGCAAGAACTCGAAGCCTTCGTTAGGCGTAGCTGTCAGTGTGGCCGTGGCACCATAAGGATAGGAACCGCCGCCGGTCACTGTGCCTGAACCAGCAGGCGTCACATTGGTAGTGATGGTGTACTCCTGCGTGTTGAAGTAGGCAGTGAACGACATGTTGTTGTTCACCGTGATGGTGCGCGGGTTTGTGGTGCTGCCATCGTTCCAATGGTCGAAGGTGTAACCGCTGTTGGCCGTAGCCGTCAGGGTCACGCTTGCGCCAGCGGGATAGGTACCCGTGCCGCTCACTGTGCCAGCGCCCGTGGGCGAGACATAACCCGAAACCGTGTAGTAGGTGGCGCCCACCTCACTGAAGGTGGCAGTGTAGGAGGCATTGCCGGTCACGAGGACCTGGTGGGGGTTCTGGCTGGAACCATCGCTCCAACCCACGAACTCATAGCCGCTATAGGCCGAGGCGGTCAGCGTGGCATAGTCGCCGTAGTAGTAAGAACCGCCACCGCTCACTGAACCACCGCTAGCAGGATTGGCGCTCACCGTGATAGTATAGGAGTTGTGGTTGAAGTAAGCTGTGAAACTCATGTTGCCACTCACTGTCACCGTACGCGGGTTGACATTGCTGCCATCATTCCAATGGTCGAAGGTGTAACCCGCATTGGCCGTAGCCGTCAGCACAACAACGGAACCTTCCTCGTAGGTACCCGTACCGTTCACCGTACCTGCACCAGCGGGACTGACATTGGCAGTCACAGTATAATAGATGGCACCTACTTCATTGAAGGTGGCCGTATAAGTGGCGTTACCCGTCACCGTGATGGTACGTGGGTTGTCGGTATTACCGTCCTGCCAACCAGCAAACTCATAGTTGCTATTGGGGGTAGCCGTCAGCGTAGCAGTTTGGTTGTAGTGATAAGTGCCGCCGCCAGTCACCGTGCCGCCTGCAGGCGGGTTGGCATTGACCGTGATCGTGTAGTTGTCTTGCGTGAACGTGGCCGTATAGGTGGCATTGCTCGACACCGTGATGGTGCGCGGGTTCTGCGTGTTGCCGTCCTGCCAATGGTCGAAGGTGTAACCCGCATTGGCCGTAGCGGTCAAGGTCACTGAGGCACCATCAGGATAGGTGCCGCCGCCGTTCACCGTACCAGCGCCCTCGGGCGTCACGTTGGTGGTAATGGTGTAGTAGGTAACGGGTACTACGCTGAAGTAAGCCGTGTAAGTGGCATTCTCTGTCACCGTGAAGCTGTAATCCGCGCTGGTGCTGACCACCGAACCATTCTTCTTCCAGCTCTCGAACTGGTAGCCGCTAGCAGGTGTGGCATGCAGTGTGCAGGTTTCTCCTGCGTTGTAGGTGCCGCCGCCAGTCACCGTACCCCAAGCATTATTGTTAGAGTTGGCCGTGATGGTGTATTGAGCAATGGATTCCTCAACACGCACATCTTTAATGTACCAAGCGTGGGCCCATGTTCCTGTATACTCAAAACTGAAGGAAATGTTATGGCCAGCAAAGCTCGAAAGCGGGATTTCCACCTCGGTCCAACTGGACGGATAGTTGGAATCACTCCATAACTGTGAGGTGTAAGTGTCGGGATTGGGTGCGCCAGTTCCAGTTCCATCGAGTTTGTAGTAAATCCTGTTACTCATATTGGAGCCCGACGAATTGTTCATATGCTTGAACTTCAGTACGTAGTCGTGACCCGAAGCCAGGGTGATGTCAGGCGAGACAAGGCAACCGTATTGATACACGCCCGAGGGACCCCACGGGTGATAGGCACATTGCTCGGACGAACTATACTTCCAGTGGTATCCACCACCGCTCATGTCCTTGTCGACGACATACCAGCAGGAACTATTCGGATTCCAATTGGTAAAACTGTATGTATAGGGAACACTATACATACCGCAGGAATTCCATGTTTGGGTGACGCTGAAATCGTCAATCCAGCACAAGCCCGATGAAATTGTGGAACCCGAATACTTGAAAGCGATGTAGACGGCTTCGCCTTGGCGGTTGGTAAGGTTGACAGTAACCGTATTCCACTGACCAGACGAACCCCAATTCACACCCTCCACTTGGGTGAAACTACTCGTATTCGTATTGGTGGTTGAGATCCACAAGGTAGGATTGGAGGAATTTGTCCTATAGCACTTGAAGGACAACGTGGTGTTGTCGCGACCAGGCTGCAGGAAGAGCCTAGGGCTGATGAGCCAGTCGGTATGACTATCTGCTGAATAACCATGCAAAACGCAATAATTGCCCGTAGCGGCATGTGCGGAAGGATTTCCATAATTGCTTTGGCCAAACCTGTCCCAAATAGGATAAAAGTCGCCCGTTGATGAGTAAGAGCCATTCGTAACGACCGTCCAGCAAGGCCAATGGGTGTTGCCGTTCTCGAAACCATCGGTGAAGGGCAACGAGAAGAGGTCTTCATCGCACTCCGGTTCCTCTACATAGAGGCCAAACAATTTGGCGCACGAGGATGGAGCCAGAAGCTGGGCGTTGTCTTTCCACACCTTACCACCAGTGCTAGTTGAGCCGGCATAGTAGACACCATCGGAATTGGCAACAACGGCATAGCAACCCGTACCCGACTTGCTGTAGAGCAACGCACCATTCTTCCACACCTTCACGTCACCATCACCAAAGGTACTGCTACCTGACACATAGACGTCACCGGCATCAACACAAATGTTGCGACCAATGCCGCTGAACGAATAAAGCTCATTTCCATCTCTGTAGACTTTTGAAGTAACGTCGTCGAAAGTACCCACATAGTAGACGTGGTTCTCGTAGACAGTGATGCCGCGGATATAGCAACCTGTGTGGCTATACAACTCGTCGCCTGTACTCTTCCAAACCTTGCCCGCATAGGTTGAGGACGAATATTGGTAACCACCGTAATAGATATAGGGATTAGAATATTCACAACACAAGGCTTCGCTATCATAGTTTCCCGAGTTGATGACAGCGAAGGGGGTTATTTCAGAGCCTCTCCAAACGGTAGCATGCTTATAACCGCTAGAGTTGCTGCATCCTGCTGCAAACACATTGCTTGTTCCATGGCTCAGCGCATTGACTTTAAGGTTGCTGGAAATAGCAAGATTCAGAAATCGTGTGCCATTCTTATACACAGAGGCCCACTGATTGGTGCCAGTAGTACAGTTAAACGACCAGTAAGTGTCGCCATTAAAGCGCATCACGTCTGTTCCTTCATAGTCGAAACCAAGGTTAGCAAATTCATGCAACTTGGTGCCGTTCTTGTAAACAGCAGGTTGCTTGTTACCGCTGCTCGTGTAGTAACCCACGGAATAGACATCCTGGGCCACACTCATGCCGGCGAAAGCCATCACCGCCATGATAATAAGTACAATCTTTTTCATAATGAGTTGATTTTAGTTAAACATATTGTTAATTCATTTTCGTCCAGAGAATACTATTGACGGGACAAAGTTAGAGAATAAAATCAATATGTCCATACGTAAAATTACTTATTTTTCATTTTTTTTAGAAAAAAAAGAGAAAAAAGAGGGTGTTTTCTCTATTTTTGCAGACAAATAAAACACTCCCACTAGGAGTGGAATGGCAGGATAACACCTAACACCACAACGACTATCTATCACACATTATACATAAGCAAAATGAAAGCATTCGTCAACGAAACTGAAGTGCGCACGTACTACGGCGCCAAAGTGAAATCGGTTGTGCTGGCCTACTGCCGAGCGATGAACCTGCCCCTCAAGTTGGAAGGCATTGAAGTGAGAGACGCCTATGGCAACGTCATCGGCCTCGATGGTGCGCTGCGCGCCAATTCAAAAATATACGTCAAATTCTGAAAACCCATAATGAAAAGAAAGGCCTAAGGACACTTTGGCACGGTTTTGGTAAACAAATTGGTAAACAAATGAACAACAAACAACAGAAGTCAAACCCTTAAAACAATCGCAACTATGAAAGCCAAGAACATCCTGATGACCCTCCTGTTAGTGACGGGAGCCATCGCAGCAAAAGCAAGTGGTTATCCACCCGAACTCGCCTTGGTCTCACAGCCGGTTATGGTGTACAACTACAACTCTGTCACCGTCTACTACGACGTGGAAAACATTGGAGACTACACCTATAGGGGTTATGTATATCTCTATCTTGACCCCGACGACGGCTACTACTACGCAAGGGAATACGTTAGAGTGTACCCTGGTCGTATCAAGAGAATTGCAATAGAGATTCCGGCCTATCGCGCCAACCCGGGTTGGGTCTACACGATCATGCCCTACTATGAGATGGACCGTGACCTCTACAGCTTCACCACCTTCGAATACTTTGAACCTCTGGAGTTCTGGTGGAACGGTCCGCGCACGCACCACTACATCGTAATCAACGTGCCGCCTCGTCCGCGCTACTACCACCGTCCTGGCGACTACCGCTACTACTACGACGGTTTCCGCCCGCCGATGCCGCCTCCCGGACATGGTTACATGCCTCCGATGGATCCGCATCACCACACCTACGGCTATCACCACGAACACGGTGGCTATCCTGCCAACCACTGGAACGAAGGCGCACCCGCATCGAACGACAACCACGGCGAAGCACCCAGCGCCACTGTAAGACCTAAGGCCAACGCAGGCAGCATGAGCTCGGGCAGCTACAACAACGGCACTAACCCGCCGGCACCTGTCAACAATGGCTCAAGCAGCAGCGGCTCAACGAGAGGAAGAATTGGCAACACGGGCAGCAACAGCGGGCGTGTCGACAACGGCAGCACTAACACAGGCAACACTGGCACCAGCTCCTGCGGTCGCACAGGCAACGACTCAGGCACCAGTCGCGTCAACAGCGGATCAAGCAGCAGCTCCTCTTCTTCTAGCGGACGCACGGGCAACACCAACTCAGGCACTAGCCGCGTCAGCAGCGGATCAAGCAGCAGCTCATCTTCCTCCAGCGGACGCACGGGCAACACCAACTCAGGCACCAGCCGCGTCAGCAGCGGATCAAGCAGCAACTCCAGTTCCTCCAGCGGTCGCACGGGCAACACCAACTCAGGCAGCACCCGAGTCAACAACAGCTCAAGCAGCACCCGCAGCAGCGGAACCAGTTCCTCGAGCAGCAGCTCCTCCCGCGGTTCAGGCTCAAGCAGCTCCCGCAGCGGTTCCAGCAACTCAAGCGGCAGAGGCAGCAGATAAACCCAACCATCCTAACGGAAAAAAGAGGGTGACCTTCGGGTCGCCCTCAATTTTTTTCTACCTTTGCCGAAATCTTTCTTCTGCCATGAACATCATCAATTTCGCTGACAGCAACAGCATCGTTAACCAATATGTAGCCGAGCTGAGGGACATCAAGGTCCAAGGCGACAGAGGCACTTTTCGCTACAATCTGCAACGCATTGGCCAACTGATGGCCTACGAGGTGAGCAAGACCTTACACTATTCCGAGAAGACCATACAGACGCCTTTGGCCGAAGCCAAGGCCAACACACCTGACGACGAAGTCGTCCTGGCCACCGTTTTTCGCGCCGGTCTGCCTTTCCACCAAGGCTTCCTCGACATCTTCGACCATGCGGGCAACGCCTTCGTGTCGGCCTACCGCTATTATCTCGACGAGAAGCACGAGAACGTAGGCATCAAGGTGGAATACCTCGCCGCCCCCGACCTCACCGACAAGACCCTCATCATCGCCGACCCGATGCTAGCCACCGGCGGCAGCCTCGAATTGGCCTACCAAGCCCTTTGCACCAAAGGCATCCCGAAGCAACTACATCTGTGCTGCGTCATCGCTGCGCAAGCAGGCATCGACAACCTGATGAAGCTGTTCAAGCCCCTTGACAACGTCACGCTGTGGTGCGCTGCCATCGACCCCATCCTGAACGAACACAAATACATCGTTCCAGGATTAGGCGATGCTGGGGATCTCGCCTATGGCGATAAGATATGATATAGTAGAGACGTAGCGCGCTACTCTACGATTAATCCCGTTTTTCATCCAACGTCTCGACGATGGCCTCCACCAGATTGTAGGACCCGTCGTAGACGTCTTTCAGCGTGGCATCGAGCATGTAGGCGGGCGTGGTGAAAACCAGAAACTCGTTGTCGGCGCACACGTCACCGTGTTCGGTCTGCACATGGTAAGCGCCCATTTGGCGGATGTTTTCGGCATCAGGTGTGCCTTCGTTGCCCAAGGTGACGCACACGCCGGGCAATAGTTTGGCGAACATTACAGGGGCGATGCACATGCCACCCAAGGGCTTGCCTGCCTCACGGGTCTCAACGATGGCACGGGCCACATCGGGCTGTACCTCCATGTCGGCACCTTTATAGGCATAATTGCAAAGGTTTTTGGCCACTCCGTAACCGCCACTGAAGAGCAAGCCGTCGTAGTCGGCAGCCTTGTATTCCTCGATAGGTAAAATGCGGCTGCGGGCCAAACGAGCCGCCTCAGTGAGGATGTTGCGCTCCTCTTCGACCTTCTCTTCTGTCAGATGGTCGATGACCTCAGTCTGAGGACGATTGGGAGCAAAGCACTGGTATTCACAATGATGCTGCTCGATGGAGAGCAAGAGGGTGATAGCCTCGTTGATTTCGCTGCCGTCCTTGCGACCGCAGCCAGCCAGAATTACTGCAAATTTTTTCATGGGTTTTTATCAAGAATTAGAGATGTTTTACTGAAGTTCTTTTGGAATTTGAGATAAAACCGCAAGCGGTTTTTATTCCCAATTGGGTTTGCGTTTCTCGAAAAACGATGCCATGCCTTCCTGTCCTGCCTTTGAGATGCGTTGGTTGGCAATGGCCACCGAAGTCTGCATGAAAACAGGATTGAAAGGGTCATCGGTGCCAGTGACCATGCGAAGCAGTTTCTTGCATTCTGCGATAGCATCTGGGGATGCGTGCAAGAAATGGTCGATGAATTGGCGCTCAGTGTCAATCATCTCCGCTTCAGCAACGACGGCATTCGCCAAACCGAAGCGCTTGGCTTCGTCAGCGGTGAAGCGGCGACCGGTGAGCATGAGTTCCTTGGCGGCGGTAAGACCGATTTTGGCCACCACAAAAGGCGATATGGTAGCAGGCGTTAGTCCCAAGCGCACTTCGGTGAAGGCAAACTTGGTCTCATGCTCGGCAATCACAATGTCGGCAGCGGCAACAATGCCGTTGGCACCGCCGATGCAGGCGCCATGCACACAGACGATGACCGCCTTTTTACAGAAATGTATGGTCTGGAACAGCTTGGACAAGTTTTGGGCATCCTCGAGGTTCTGGGGATAACTGTAATGGACCATTGCCTTCATATAGTCGAGGTCGGCGCCAGCGCAAAAGGCCTTTCCGTTGCCTTTCACGACAATCACACGAATATCGTCGCGACTGTCGAGCCATTCAAACACCTCGGTCAGCTCGCTAATCATCGTATCGTTCAACGCATTACGCACCTCAGGACGGTCAAGGTTAATCCATGCCATGCTTTCGCCTAGTTGTACTTTTATTGTGGTGAAATCCATTTTCGTTAGTTTAGAGTTTAGAGTTTAGAGATGCAATATTCGTGAAAAAATGCCAAACTGTCACAATCATTCCGCAAAAAATTCGTTTCTTTGCAGACGGAATGATATTTGTACATCATGCACGGCCTAGATTAATTCCACTAACGAGTTAATGGCGGCATTGATGATCAAACCAATCATACAAAAAAAGATGGACGACAACAACCTCAATAACGGACTCGACGACCTCCTTAACATGTTCAAGAAAATGATGGAGGGACAGGACCTTGACGCCATTCCAGGCATCACAGAAGAACAAAAAGAGCAATTGAAAATGTTCTTGGAAGACTTCGACGAGATGAAAGACGAAATGAAGGTCGAGATTTACAAATTGGATCCTTTCTCCAAGCAGATGGTGGAGATGGTCATGGGGCAACTGAAGAACTTTACTGGAAACCCACAGCTTACTGTAAACCAACCTAATGCAACAAACGAACCACCCGTCAACAAAGAGAAACAATTGACTGACATCCCTGGCACAACGGAGAACTTGGAGGCCCATTTGGCCGCCATTGACGACCAATTGCGCCAACCTGGCCTTTCGGACGAAGAAATCAACCGACTGCTTGACGAACGTACTGCCATTATGGAGGAACTCAACGTGAAATAACCAATAGAACAAATAATGAAAAAAGCACTGTTTACCCTTATCGCATTAGTCGTTTCGGCGACTTCCTTTGCTCAACTCATTTCCAACAAGACAGATAAAAAAGTAACCGTGGGTGTCGACCTATTCAGCGACCTCCAACTTATGACCAGCGACAACTGGGATCCGCGCGGTTTCAACCAAGGCGTCAGTTGGGCCATCACCTACAACTTCCCTTTGGGTGAAAGTTCGAAACACACCGTCAGCATTGGCGCGGGCATGACACACCATAACTACTTCTCGTACAGTCATATCCTGAATCCTTATAGAGACACCTTGCAATATGTCCAATGCCGCGACTTGGAGAACTTCAAGCGTTTCAAAGTGAATGCCAACTATGCTGACATCCCTTTGGAGTTGCGCTTTCGCATCAAGGACCAAGTGAAGATCGGCGTGGGCTTCAAACTCGGCATCCTAGTGATGGCCAAGACAAAATATGTCGGTCCAGATGAGGATGGCATCATGGTGCACCATAAGGATACCTATATCAACAATTTGGAGCGTTACACCTATTCCGCCACCTTGCGCATAGGTTGGAGATGGGTCAGCGCCTTTGCCGCCTACCAACTCAACCCCGTGTTTGAAGTTGGCCACAACGCACCAGAAATCCACCCGTTGTCGGTAGGCGTCTCGTTTGCTCCGTTCTGATTTCACGAAGGATTGCTCGTCGCCGCTTCGCATCGCTGCGAGGCACAAAGCAGTCCAGATAACGATAGTATATTTACTGGATGGCTTCACTTTGTTCGCAATGACGCAAAGCGTGTCCAAATGGATTGTAACTGAGGCTGAAGCCATGGGGTTCGATGCCTGCGGCATTGCGAGTGCGAAGGCATTGGACGAAGAGTCGGCCATCGTTGAGCAATGGCTCGACGAAGGACGCGAGGGAGAGATGCACTACTTGACGCGCAACAAGGAAAAACGCTACGATCCGCGTCTCCTTGTGGAAGGCACGAAAAGCATCGTCACCGTTCTCTACAACTATTTTCCAAACCAAGAGATTGGCAGCAACGGCCACTACAAAATTGCCAAATATGCCTATGGCACTGATTATCACGATGTGCTGAAGCGCAAGATGCGCCAACTGTTGGAGCGTATTGAGACCCAAACAGGGAAACTAGAAGGCACGCGCATCTTTGTCGACTCGGCCCCTGTCCTTGACCGTGCCTGGGCCGTGCGTTGCGGTTTAGGCTTCATTGGCAAAAACACTTTGTTGATTCATCCCCCCATGTCGCTGGCTGCCTCTCGCAATCAGACCCAAGAGAAAGAACAAATTGCGGGACGCAGTTTGCGACAATGCGGAGGCTCTTTCTTTTTCATCGGGCATCTGTTTCTCCCTTTGGAATTGGAAGAAACGGGGAAAACCATGACCAACCATTGTGGATGGTGCACAAAATGCATTGACGCCTGCCCCACCGGTGCATTGGAGGCTCCGTTCAAAATCGATGCACGCAAATGCATATCCTACCTCACCATTGAATACAAAGGCGGTCTCGAAGGATACGATCCCAAGAGTTTCAACGGCTGGATGTACGGCTGCGACATTTGCCAGGACGCATGTCCTTATAACCGTTTCTCGCTGCCCAACACGGAACCTGAGTTCCAACCTTCGGAGCAACTTTTGGCCATGAAAGAAGAAGACTGGAAAAGTCTTGACAAAGATAGGTTCGAGGCATTGTTCAAACACTCCGCCATACAACGTGCGGGTTATGAGGGTTTGAAACGAAACATCGAGTTTCTGTCTAAGTGACGAACTGCGAACGCAGTTCGCAACAATGAATTATCTCAAGGGAGAGTTGATGTTGTAGGTCAATGTGAGTTGCCACACCTTGTTATAATACTGGTTGATAAACCAACCTGGATTGCCCGTAAAGCGGCATGGCACCACTGAATACATGAATCGCGCGCCTAGGCCAATATGTTCATTAAAGGCGACATGTACGCCTGCATTGCCCGTGGCAGAGAAGAAATTCCAACGGTTTGTCGTGACCTGATAATCGGCATCAACGTCCTCGGTGGCACGCAAACGGACATCAGCACTAACCCCAGCTTCAAGGGTGATATAATCCAAAGGACGGCCACCCACACGGAAATAACCCAAATTGTATTGCAACATCAAAGGAATCTCGGCATAATGCAACCGTAAGCTATAGGGTGGATAATAATACTCATTCACCTCCTTGTCGGAGGAATGAGCGCCAAGCAAGGAGTATTTCAGTTCAAGTTGGACCGCGAAATAATCGTCCAAGGGCAAGTTGGCATAGACACCCGCTGTGAAACCTAGCTGGTGATAGCCTGCATAATGGTCGCCATCGACCTGGGCAAAAGTGGCGCCAGCGATAAGGCCGGCATTGAAGCTTTGTGCCTGCACATGGCCACAGGCAAAGAATGATACAACGATGATTAATGCGGTAAATATTCTTTTCATGGTTGTGAGTTCTAATAGGATCGGCCCTTCGACGAGCTCAGGGGCCTAATTTTGAATTAATTATAGGTTGCTTGATACTGGTAATAACGGTCGAGGACTTCTTCGACGAAGCGGTAGGTCTCGGTACCACGCAGGTAGCCCGCTTTGCAGCAGGTGTCGTTGTAGTATTGTTTCTTCGACTTATTGAGGATGAAGTAATCGACATTGTTGTCCCAAACATCGGGGTATTTGCCATATTTCTCAGCAAGTCGTTGTGCGTCATAAACATGACCCAAACCAGAATTGTATGCAGCCAGAATAAACTTCACTCTTTCCGCGCTATCGGCCACCTTATCTTCCAAACAGTCGCCGAGATATTTGATGAGTTTGCCTCCTGCCTCCAACTGCTCCTCTGGTGTGGCATCATAACCAATCTCATACCTCTCCATGACCACGGGCATGAGTTGCATCAGGCCAAAGGCACCTTTCTCACTCTCAAGGTCGAGCCTAAAATGAGACTCCTGATAGATGAGTGAAGCCAGCAGACGCCAGTCCCATCCGATGTCTTTGGCTGTTTTCTTGATGATGCCGTCAAAGCCAGAGAGTTCGCCTTCTTTGGGTTTTCGGCTTCCGAACACGTTGCCTTTGTTGACATACTTGGCCAAGATACGGTTGAGGTTGCGTTGTTCAAAACCATCAATCCAACCGTTGAGCGCCAGGAGCAACGACGAGTCGCCTTCGTGGTTTTGTACTGCCCAACCAAGAGGTTGTTCGACACTAACGTTTAGTTTTGTGTCGAGGCCTTTCAGGCCGATAGAGGCCATGCGGGCCACATATTCCTCGACCACGGTATAGTCGATTTCGCCAGATGAGACAGCCTTTACCAAGTCAAAACTATTCAAGCTGTCGCATTGTACGATATAGATTGTATCTCCGATTTGGTCCGAAAGGTGCTCGAGCAGCTTGACTTCGTGACTGCCTTGTGGCAGATGAATGGTCTTGCCCGCGAGGTCGACCGACGAGCGCAGCAATTGGTTCTCCACCTCATTGGCCGTCGACATTTTGTTCCAGTCCTTAGGAAGTCGTTGCACCAGCACGCTTTTCTGCATCAAAATAGGATCAGTGAGCAGATAACGCCGCCGCATTTCCTTATTGGAACCGATACCTACAGCCACCATGTCGACACGGCACGAATCAAGGAGTGCGAAGCAGGAGTCAAGATTCTCGTTGACAATCATCTCAAGCTCCAATCCGTTGGCGTTACAGAAGTCACTGAGCAGTTCATACTCAAATCCAGAAGGAGTAGGCTTCTCGGTGTTATAATTAATTATTTCACAATTGGTTACAGCAATCAATCGTCCTCTTTCCTGAATGTGTTGCAGCACTGTCAATGTGTCGCGTACAGGTTCTGGTTCGACAATGGGTTGTGGTTCTTCTTGACACGACACCAGACAACCAAAGGCGAACAGCAACGCAAGGAAATACCCAATTTTTTTACTCATTTCGCTTGGTTTTGGAGCGGTAAAAGTATGAAAATTATCTATTTGGTAGAAAAAAAACTTACAATTGGGGTAAATTTCGTAATTTTGCTAACTTTATTCCATGACTGAAAAATGGCGAAAAAAATACAAGACCCTAACTTTTGGTATTCATTTTTGCTTCCATACGTCAACTGGCATACGCGCATGTCGTACCGTCGGTTTGAGGTGCACGGGAAAGAGAACATCCCAAGAAACAGCGCTGTGATTTTTGGCGTCAACCACAGCAACACGCTGATGGACGCTTTAGTGCTGCTATCGGCAGACAACATCCGAAAAGTGTTCATTGCGCGAGGCGACATCTTCAAGAACCCCGTCGTGGCCAAGATCCTGAATTTCCTGCGCATCCTGCCTATTTTCCGCATCCGCAATGGTGTGGCTGCCGTACGCCAAAACGACGACTCGCTCAACAAGGCCGTCGATGTCATCCACGACCATGTCGACCTCTATCTCTTTCCTGAAGGCACTCACCGCACCAAGCACTCGCTGATGCGCATGGGCAAAGGCTTGTTCCATATTGCAGTGGACGCCAACAAACAGTTTGGCGACCAAAGTCCGGTCTACATTGTCCCTACCGCTATCGAATACGGCGATTACTTCCGTTTCCGCTCAACGGCCATGGTTAACTTCGGCGCGCCAATTAATGTAACCGAATTCTTCAAGCACACTACAGAGGAGAACGAAGCCGCCAATATCAACATTCTAAAAGATCAACTATCGGCAGAGATTGCCAAACTATTCACATTCATCCCGGACGACGAAGACTATGACGCCATCTGGGAAATTGTGAAAATGAAAAACGAGAAACGTGCTGGTGGACTCTACAAAAAAATGCAGCGCAACCGCTCCACTGTGGAAAAAGTGCTTCAGTTCAAAGAAACGCAACCTGAAGAAGCCAAGAACTTATTCGAACGCGTCATGGACTTCGCTACGGAACGCAAGCGCCAAAAGATATCCGTCACATCGACAGCGAAGAAATACCCTCTGCTCAACTCATTGTGGAAACTCGCCGTGCTGCTCATAGGACTTCCCTACTTTCTTGCCTCAGCAGCGGTGCAACTCCCGACATGGCTTCTCACGTTGATTATCAGAAGCAAACTGAAAGACCCTGCCTTTGGCAACACCGTCAGTTACGGCGTAAAGTTTGTACTTTCGCCTTTAGTTGTCATCGCAGGCACCATTCTGCTGTTTTGCTTTTTGCCTTGGCCATGGGCTTTGGGGGGAACTTTGCTGCTCCTCTACTCATATCCTCTATTCGTCGACTATAAAGAGTTGGCCCGCCGTTGGCTTTCCGACGTGCGCTGGACTTTCAAGAAGAAACTTCGCAAGCAATATGAATCGTTAAACCTAAACCACCTATTCTGATGTCACAACGCTGGATTATCCCCGACATTCACGGCTGCGCCAAGACCGTCAAAGTGCTTTTGGAAAACACACTCAAGGCCACAAAGCACGACCAACTCTACTTTTTGGGTGACTACATCGACCGCGGCCCTGATGGGAAGGGCGTCATCGACTACCTGATGCACCTGCAACAAGAAGAATACGATGTGCATTTCCTAAAGGGCAACCACGAAGACATGTGCGTGAAAGCCTTTACTGCCGACCAGAAAAAGAAATTCCTAGGCGGCAAACACCCGGAACAGAAAGAATGGGAAGCGGTGGGCGCCAAGACCACTTTGCAAAGCTTTGGAGTAAAGCATCCACGTGAAATTCCGCAACTTTACATTGACTGGATGAACGCCTGCGCACCCTATATCGAATTGGAAGAATACATTCTCGTTCATGCAGGCATGAACTTCAACATCGACAACCCTTTCGAGGACACGAGAAGCATGATGTGGACTCGCAAGTTCAAGGTTGACTTCAACAAGTCGCACGGCAAGAAAATCATCCATGGCCACATCCCCGTCGACTATGGTTTCATGAATCTGGTCATTGAGCAAAATGAAAACTACGACTTTATTGCCTTGGACAATGGTGTTTTCGTGACCGACAAGCCTGGATTAGGCAATTTGACCGCCTTCAATCCAGACACGAAACAGATTGTGGCACAGAGCAATATGGATTTCTGAACACGTTTTTTTTCGAACACGGATTTCGCGGATTTTCACGGATATATGTTGTAGAGACGCGCCATGGCACGTCTCTACAAATTAACGTGTTCCGACGACAATTGCATTTTTGAATTGTTTGACCTTGCCTTCGAAATTGAAGACCTCGGTCACGGCGACGTAGACGCCGACGGGAACCTTGTTGCCGTTATTATCTAAACCATTCCAGAGGACGCTGCCCTCCTGCCCTACCAGTTCGCCTTTGGCCAAATGGCGGATTAATTGTCCGGCTACGTTGAAGATGTAGATGTTCATCGTGTAGCCCGCCTCATCGAAATGGTAGTTGATGAAACAGGCATCGTCGAAGCCATCTCCATCGGGAGAGAAGATGTCGGGACTAACGGAAATTTCATCGTTGGAAGGTTCTGCGTTTTGCATCATCGAGTTCTCGTAACCTGGCGTACCGAAATGCACACTTTCGGCGGCGGAATGCCAGTTGTTGGCATCCATCGAAGGCTGGTCGAAGGCGACTCGCTCCAAAGAAACGCCCTTCGTGACCTTGAGAAGTGGATAGTGCATCTTTTCAGAAAAGACCATCTGGTCGACCACAGTGCCATCCTTGCACATCAAGATGGCCGTACCGCCCGCGTTAGCATAGCTCGGGAAGGACGCCATCTGCACGAAGCTGTCGGTCGGACAGTCGTATTGTTGGCCAACGATTTCACTATTGGTAGAGAGCAAAACATAGGTCTTGGGAAGGAACAAACGACTGTCGGCGGTGATTTCCTTCAAGGTCGTATCAGCAGGATTGGGGAAACTTTCCTTGATGACACCGAGCATCAGAGCACTGAGGTCGAAGGTCTTGTCGGTGTTGTTATAGAGTTCCACATAGTCCACACCTGGGGCGATGGGATCGAAGAGGATTTCGTTAATAAGGATTTCGCCTTCGGCGATGTCGTTCGGAATGCCAAACTGCACGCGGGTATCGGCTTCAATGGTTGTACCCACACAGTTGGTCACGCTATTAATAATCAATGTGTATACCAAACCTTGCTCGAAACCGTGGTCGAATTGGAGCTCCACGTATGTGCCGTCCATGGGATTAATGACCGTCTGCTGGGGATGCTCGTTCGTCTCGTCCACAAGGAAGTGTTGCGTTTCAAGAAGTTCGGCAGCATCCATCTGCTGGTCGAACCACAATTGGACGATTTGGTTGCCGAACATGCTCACGCGCTCCACTTTGGGTGCCACATTATTCTCACCGTTCACCGAATTAATGCGGCCTGGCGTGCCACCCGAGGCATCCATGGAGGCAGTCCAGTTGGAGGCACCGGCACAGGGATTCAGCGGGTCGATTTGCTCCACCGACCAGCCGCCATTGGCCTTGTCGGGGTCGTGGTACCAAGTGTTGCTGAAATTGACGCGAGAAATCAAAATGCCCGCCTTACTGTAGAGATACATCGCCGAAGAGCTATTGCCCACCGAGAAGCTGCTGAATCCGATACAGTCGCCATATTGGCGCAACTCGGAAACGGCATCGTTGTGGCAAAGGATGACATAGCCGTGCGGGGCGAGGACAAAGTTGCCAAAGGTATTGTCGTTTGAGCCGATTTGTATCTGCCAGTCTTTCAAGTCGATGCCGAACTCGGTGGTGTTGTAGAGCTCCACATACTCCCATTCGGGCAAGCCCACCACAGGGTTCGGATCCGCCATAATCTCATTGATGACGATGTCGTATTCCGAGGCTTCGTAGATGGAAAAGGCCAGGGTTGTGGGCTCCATCATGTTGTTCCATAGGTCTTTGATGCCGCTAACGGTAAGCGTGTAATTAATGCCGTTGCCGATTTCGCGTTCCATCTCGAGCACCACAACGGCAGGATTGCCGCCGAAACTGACCGATGACGGATGACCCAAACCGTTGTCAATGGAATAATTGTCGGGATTGAGTGCTGTGGTTTCATTCAGTGCTTCAGTGAAAGACAGTTGGAGATGCGTCAAGTCGAGGACCTCGCAGGTTAGGAGTTGAGGTGGCTCGTGGTCGGCGATGCGGGGACCGACATAAATATTGTCGAAATAAATCTTCGTGGCGTTGCTCGAAGTGAACTTGGACCAGAAGCCGAAAAAGCCGCCACGACCATAGGTGTCGTCCGCCCCTTGTGCCTCAATGAAATAAATACCCGAATTGTCGTAGCATGTCTGGATCATCCAGTTGCCTTCGCGGTCACAGGTCACCTTGACGGAGACTGCGAACGAGGCCGTGATGGCACCTTCCGTGCCGCGACAGATTTGTTGTAGTCCATCGGCATCTTTTCGGAACAAGGTGATGGCATCGCTGCTACCGCCTTCGCCGAAACGGAGAAAATAGCCTTGTGTAACATTTTGAAAATCAGCGTTATCGGCGCTCAACCAGACATCCGTATAGTTGTTTCCAGAAGGAGCAAAAGCTTCGCGAATCCAAAACTGCCATTCCATGGACTCATACTCGCTGATGGGCAAGGAAAGGTAAGCCGTGCCCTCGCCTTCCGCGTTAAGTTGCAATTGTTTGTTGGTGTTCACCGTATATTGCTCCGCTGTTCCCGACCAAGTGGGGTTTTGGGTGAAGTCGCCGTCGGAGAAGTCGTCGGTGACTTGGGCGAGGAGAGTGTAGGGGAACAAAAGCAGTAGTAAGAGTATCTTTTTCATGGCATTAGCAATTTTGGGAAGGACAAAAATAGGAATTTTTGAACTTTCCTGCAAAAAAGACAAGAAAAAGAGCAGTTTACTTCACGAAAAACAACCCTGGCGTGATGTCCAACCAACGTAGCACCGTCTCGCCCCAGATGAGGATGAGCACCCATGAGATGGTCATCATAGTGATACCGAACTTGAAGGCGTCAGTCATGCTATATTGGTTGGTGTTATAAAGCAATGCGGCAGGTTTGCTGTTGAAGGGCAACACGTAGCAGTGTTCGATAAGCATGGCCACGGGAAGAGCAAGACTCATGGTCGGGAAACCAAAACGCGCCTCCACACCCAAAGCAATCGGCACAAATACCATAGTGCGGATGTTTTTGCTCTGGAAGACCAGACCCGAATACATCATCAAGAAAGTGAGGATGACATACAACACCCAGAAAGGCGTTTCGGCGGTTATTCCCATCGAATCGAAGGCAGCATTGACCATGGTGTTGGGCAAGTCAGTGGCATTGAGGCCAGAACCCAAGGTATAAGCACCTGCCGAGAACAACATTAAGTGCCACGGGATATCCACATCGTTCCATTTCACCACGCCGATGCCTGGCAGCAAAGCGATGACAGCACCCAGCAAGGCGACGATGGTCTCGTCAATGTTGTGGAACGTACCCTTGGTAACCCAAAGGAACAACACCAAAACGAAGATGCCCACAGCCTTGTATTCTTCGGCCTTCATTTTGCCCATGGCCTTGAGTTCTTCCTTCAAGCGCTCCAAACCGCCTTCGATTTGAGGGGTTTGTTCCTCTTTTTTCATCGGAAAAAAAACATAAATGCCCAGCAGCAGGCCAATAACGAGGATGAGAAGACTCATAGGGCCGCAAGCCACAAGCCAGTCGGCATAACCGAAGTCGCAACTGCCCACGAAACCGGCAATGAGCGAGATGGCGAGCAGGTGGGCACCACTACCCGTATAGAATGCATTGGCACCTATATTCACTTGAAAGAGGTTCTGAATGACAAGATTTCGACCGAAGTTGTTGCGGTTGCCGTTGGAAGCTCCATAAATGGCACAGACGGTCATAAAGATGGGAAGCATGATGGTGGCCTTCACGGTAGTGGCCGAGATGAACAGCGACAGCACTAAGTTGATGATCAAAAAACTCCAGAGCATGCCTTTTGCGCTCTTGCCAAACCTGATGACGAAGGCCAATGCCAATCGTTTGGCAAACTTCGTCTTCACCAACATGCTGGCCAAAACGAAGGAAAGGATATTCAGCCACATCACGGGATGACCGAGTTGTGCCAGTGCTTCCTTTTGCGTAGTGACGTTACAGACCACAACCCCAAAAATGATAAACAAAGAGGTCAGATAATTGGGGATGGCTTCCGTCATCCATAGGATGAGACCTGCGACAAAGATGGCGAGCATGGCATAGTTGGTGCGGATGAACTCCTCAAAACCAATGTCGTTGCAGCGTTTCAAGGCCTTCTCTGTCAGCGTCTCGGTGTTCAGATTGTCTATGAAGCCGATGTGGCAGCACCAATAAATCACGATGAACGCAATGATAGCCAAAGGGCCGCCGAGGCGAGCCATCCATTTCTCAAAGTTGGATTTCTGCATCTTGGGCAGTTTTTCCACTTTGTAGTTATTCATGTCCAAAGGATCAAATGTGCTCATAGGGGAATTTTTTTGACTTCGGGACACTGGACTGGGAAGAACCATTCTAACGCCCTTTACCGTCATGGCGGAGGAGCATCCGCCATCTCCTGAACGCGAAGACGAAACCCTTCTGCTCAGGAGATTGCGGGTCAAGCCCGCAATGACGGGTTAAGGCTCGGTCTCACCGTCCTGTGTCCCGTAGTCTCGTGTTAATTATTTCCAGTTCTTATACGGATTCTTCATCAACATGGAGTTGAAGTACTTGGGATCGCCAGTGACCTCTTCGCCAAGCCAGGCAGGCTTGTCGAAGGGCTCGTTTTCATCAGCAAGCTCGACTTCAGCGACGATGAGGCCTTCGTTGTCGCCGTAGAACTCGTCGACTTCCCAGGTATGCTTGCCATCGGTGTTCTTGACGAGATAGCGGGTCTTGTCGATGACACCAGGCTCGCAGATTTCAAGAAGTTGTTGCACTTCCTCGACGGGGATTTCCTTCTCCCACTCGAAGCGGGCGGCGCCAGAGGCGTTGCCGATGCCCTTGATGGTGATGAAGCCCTTGTCGCCCTTCACACGCACGCGGACAGTGCGCTCGGGCACGCTGGAGAGGTAACCTTGGGTGATGCGCGTGGCCTTGAAAACCTCAGCTTTGAAGTCACCCTTTACCAAAAACTTTTTTTCAATCTCTTGTGCCATAGTCGTTTATTCGTTTGCAAGCGGTTTGTCGGACATGCCGATGACGCGCTTGATCGCCTGTAAATAGTTGATGTTTTCGA